>Ga0316363_10000677_pt1 | contig 39495 bp, 26 predicted proteins | sample Sb_taG_3_FD_200459 | JGI IMG/M metagenome (GOLD analysis project Ga0316363, IMG submission 200459) | Peat soil microbial communities from Weissenstadt, Germany - Sb_50d_a_PC metaG (v2) (version 2) | ecosystem: Environmental > Terrestrial > Soil > Wetlands > Peat | place: Germany: Weissenstadt...
TGACCATAAAGAACGGGTCCGCCATGGAGTACAGCGAACCTCCGTAGTGAGTGCCAACGTAATTCCGGTTCCACCAACGAAGCTTCATCTCCACATCAATCTCTCTCCAGTCGGAGCTGAGGCGCCTTACTTGGATTCCTGCGCCCAGAAACGGTGGCCAGAGATTTATAAGCATTCGCATGTGGCGCTGCCAAGCTGTTTTCACGCTACGCTCCTGCCGACCTGTCTCGATTTCTGCACCAACTTCATTTGATCCTACCGCTTCTCCAGTTGAGGGCGAGCGAGCATTGGCGGAGTGACTCGTCCTTCGTTGTCCTAGGGAGCACGGTAGCACATGGCGATTGCCCTCGGTTGAGTGGTTCTAACACGAGGTGAAGCCGGCCGCCTTCAAAGTGGTTTGCGATTTCGATTCAATTCAGTTTGTGCGGAGTGATCCGAGGTTGTCTAAGCTGGGGATGACCGGGTCTCCAGCCCTTCCCCCCTCCAAAAAAGAGATCGCCCCAGAGAACCAAAACTCGCTGTCGAGTCATCTTTATCATCATGCAGTCTTTAAGGAGGAAATATGCACTCCCCTCGGTTGTTCTTTGTTGTCACCTTGCTCTTAGCCGCAATGGCGAGCGCCTGGTCGCAAGATCTACCACTTCAAATTAAGGTGCTAAGCGGGGAAAGCCGCCAATTCGAAGGCCCTCTGCTTGATCCGCCCAACTGCAATTGGCGCGATATCAATGCCTATTGCACCAACTCAAGCCCGATAACCTACGTGGAAAACACGATGGTCGTCCAGGAACCCGGCGGTAAATCGCTGGAAATCGCGTGCACGGTTTATAACCGGTGGTCGAATTGCGCCAGCTTGCCCGTCAACCAGAGTTTTCCAGCGCGGATGGGAAAACATGGCCTGGAAATCCGCTACTTAGATGAGCATGGCAAAATCCGCAAGCAGGTTTATGAAATTCTGAGGGAGAACGAGAAGGAAGGTTCGTGAGGCAAGTCTTCCTTTGACAATTTTTCGAACGATGAGCCTTCCTCCCCATCTCTTCATCCAAGCGGGGCGCGCGGGCGAGAAGTCTAGCGATCAAGAACGGATTAACGGAGAACGGCACCATTCCCCAGAGCCGGGTAGTGGGCTGTTTTGAATTTCATGCCCCGCCCTCCAGGTCACACCCGCGATGGAAGCCGGACTTGCTGACCACGTTTGGAGTTTGCAGGAATTGGTGGGATTATTGGACATGAGGGTGGAAGCGGCGGCATGAGACTTAGAATGTGGCCCGTTTTCTTTTGCGTCCAAACGGCGGGCATCGTTGCCCTTCATCTCGGGCCTGACTGGTCTCTGATCTTAGGAGTTCTGCTCTTGTCTCCCGGTCTACCAGCGGTTTACTTAGTTCCCAGCATCCACAGACTACTGCTAATCAGGGATGTTTGGCTCGTGCTTGCTGCGCTCATCATCAACGGAGCGGTGTGGCGTGGCATAGAACTTTCCATTCGCAAAGTAAGAAATCGTTGTTAAATTCAAAACAGCCCACTACCCAGAGCCGCCATTCGTTGACGGGCCCGAGCCGCATCCGTAAGATGATACGACTGGAAAAGTGGGGCATCTCCTTAGTGATCGGACAGACCATCTCGCACTACCGTGTCATCGAGAAACTCGGGGGCGGCGGTATGGGTGTCGTCTTCAAGGCAGAAGATACCCGGCTGCGCCGTTTCGTCGCACTGAAGTTCCTGCCCGATGAGGTTGCCCGCGATCCTCAAGCCCTGAGCCGCTTCCAGCGTGAAGCACAGGCGGCGTCCGCCCTGAATCACCCCAACATCTGCACGATTTATGACATTGGCGAACAGGACGGGCAGGCGTTCATCGCCATGGAGTATCTGGAGGGCGCAACGCTGAAGCACCAGATTGCCAGCCGCCCGATGGAAACGGAGACACTGCTGTCGCTGGCCATCGAGATCGCGGATGCGCTCGATGCCGCCCACGCCAAGAACATCGTGCACCGTGATATCAAGCCCGCGAACATTTTCGTCACCGAGCGCGGCCACGCCAAGGTCCTGGATTTCGGCCTGGCCAAACTCACGCCGACGACTAGTTCTTCCAGTGTGATTGCGGGCGCCGCCACCCAGGACGCTAATATCGACCCGCAACATCTCACCAGTCCCGGCGCGGCGTTAGGCACCGTCGCCTACATGTCGCCGGAACAAGCGAAAGGGAAGGAACTGGATGGGCGCACCGACTTATTTTCCTTTGGAGGCGTGCTCTACGAGATGGCAACCGGGACGATGCCGTTTCGAGGGGATACGTCGGCTGCGATCTTTAACGCCATTCTGGAGCGCGCTCCGATCCCGCCGGTGCGTCTCAATCCCGATGTTCCGCCGAAACTGGAAGACATCATCAACAAGGCGTTGGAGAAGGATCGCAATCTGCGTTACCAACATGCCGCCGATTTGCGCGCCGACCTCCAGAGGTTGAAGCGCGATACGGAATCGGGGAGAAGCGCGACCGTCGTGGCCGAGCCGCATCCTGCCGCGCAGGGCGCACCCTCAGCGCAGCAGGTATCCGCGCATACGGCATCTTCACCGAGGGTGGGCGGTTCTTCCTCCGCGGCTGCTGCTCTTCCGGCGCAAGTTTCTTCGGCTCCGCCCGCGACCCGGGTTCTCTCGAAGCCCGTGAGGCTGGTTTTCTTCGCGGTGGCAATCCTGCTCGTGGTTGTGGCCGGTGTCGTGACCGGTTTTTTCTTCCTGCGCGGCCGAAATACCCTCTCTGGGGGCAGCCGGCCGCACAAGGCCATCGCGGTGCTGTACTTCAACAATCTTTCGCAGGACCAGTCCCTGAACTGGCTCGACAATGGTCTCACCGATATGCTTACCACGAACCTGGCCCAGGTAAAGGGACTGGATGTGCTCTCCACCGAGCGCGTGATGGGCGCGGTGCAGCGTGCGAGCAAGGACGGCAAGTCGCTGGATCCTGCTCGGGCGCAGGGAGTGGCGCGCGATGCCGGCGCCGACGCCTACATTACCGGCGCCTTGTTGAAGATCGGACCCACACAACTGCGCCTCGACGTGCGCGCGCAGGACACCAGTACGGGCCAGATCCTGTTCTCGGAGAAGCTGGAAGGACAGGACGTGCAGAGCATCTTCGGCATGGTGGACCGGCTCACGGCAAGCCTCGCCAGCAGCTTTCTTCCCGCCTCGGAGCTGCCGCAAAAAGCGCCGGAGATCGAACAGGCTTCCACCTCCAACGTGGAGGCCTACCGCCATTATCAGTTGGGCATTGACTACTGCCGTCGCTTTTTGACGAACGATGGTATTCGCGAATTGGAAGAGGCGATCCGTTTGGACCCGCAGTTTGCCCTAGCCTACATGCGCCTGGCCGACCAGTATGCCCTTCAGGGCGATCTGCGCCGCCGCAACGAGCTTGCAGTCAAAGTCGATCAGTTGCAGTCGCGCCTGCCTCGCTACGAACAATTGTGGTTGCAGGTGCTCAAAGCAGGCCGCTCCCGCGACGTGGAGGCCGAGATCGCCCTGCGTCAGAAGTTGGTATCGGAGTTCCCCCGCGACACTTTGGACCGCGGTGTCCTGGCTACCAACCTGTCCACTTTAGGCAAGCGAGAGCAAGCGCTTGAGCTGCTCCGACAGGGACTTGCGTTGGATCCGAAGAATGAAGATCTGCTCAACTTTCAATCCTACACACTGGCAAAGTGGGATGATTTCAATGGGGCGCTGGCGGCAGATGACGCCTATATGGCGGTTCGGCCTGGCGATCCCAATCCGCTGGACACCCGCGGCGACCTTCTCTTCATGGCCGGCCGGCCTGACGACGCGGTTGCCGCCTACCGCAAAGTGCTCGAACTGAAGCCCGACTTCACTGATTACGGAGAGTACCTTAAGCTGGCCATCGTTTATACCGATCAGAAGAAGCCCGACATGGCCAACGCGGCCTTCCAGCAATATGCGCAACGCGCGTCTCCCCTTTCGCGCCTTTACGTTCCGGGCTTCGAGGCGCAGTTCAAGCAGACAAGGGGCGACTTCGAAGGCGCTCTGGCCAGTTATCGGGAGGCAGTGCTGCAACTTGGGCACGCAAGACAGAGCGAGGCTGCTGAGACCTTCCTGCGGCCATTCGCCGCTCTGTCCGTCATGTTGGGGAAGGGTTCCTCCGCTCTCTCTTTTGCTCAACAGCAGAAGCTCGATGACGAGCAACTGCAAACCGTCGCATTCCTCGAAACGCTGGCCGGAAACACATCCGCCGCACAGCAAAGTTTGCAGCGATTCGCCGCCAGCCATCCCTGGATCGCGCCTCGGGCAATTGAGATTGACCAAGCCTACGCTGACGTGAGCGCGGCAGTGGAGCGCGGGGATGGGCAAACGGCCTTGAGTCGCGCCGCCAGCATCCCCTATTTCCAGGATCCCTACTTGCAATTCCTTAAGGCCCGCGGCCACCTGCTCATCAATGATTATTCGTCGGCCGAAGCCGAGTTTCGTACGGTATTGCGACTCGAGCATGACCTGGAGAACTACAATGTTTTGACGGAGCGATTTCCGGTGCCTGGAATCCTTTCCCGCTACTATCTGGGCCAACTTTACGAGCGTACCGGCAAACGCGATCAAGCGATCAACGAATACCAGGAATTTCTTTCTTACTTCCCGAGTTCGCAAGCCCCCCTCTCCCAAGTCGGCGATGCCCGGACCGCACTCAAGCGCCTGATGCAATAAGGAACTCGATTCTTTGCGTCACAACCTTGCGTCGGAAAGTGGGTGTGCGAATCGTTAGTCGGAGAAGTTTGGGCAGGGATGCGAATGAACGGCAAAGATGAAGATCGAGATCGTGAATTGGGTATGGGGCGCAAGATCACCCGTCGCGATTTCCTGAATGGAATAAGCATCGCCGTTGGAACGTCCCTCCTTGCAGCAAATTCCACCTGGCTGGAAGCCTTCGGCGTGCCACAATCGCCGTTCGCACCAGAGAAGGATCCCGTTTATTACCCGCCTGCCAAAACTGGCCTTCGCGGCAGTCACGATGGTTCTTGGGAAGTTGCGCATGACTTGCGCGATGGCAGGAACAAAGCCTGGGCCGAGTCCGTGGACGACGGCGAGTCGTACGATCTGGTCGTTGTCGGAGCGGGTATCAGCGGTCTGGCGGCGGCATACTTCTACCGCAAGTTGGTTGGGAACCAAGCCAGGATTCTAATCCTCGACAATCACGATGATTTCGGCGGGCACGCCACGCGCAATGAATTCCAGGCAGGAAAACGATTGCTGCTCGGATACGGTGGGACCCAGTCCATCGAGGCGCCGGGCAATTACGGCAAGGAAGCGATCGGGCTTTTGCAAGAGCTGGGAATCGACGTGCGGCGCTTCTTCAAGTACTACGACCAAAAATTGTTTGACTCGATGCATTTGCGAGAAGCTGTCTTCTTCGATAAAGAAACATTTGGCACAGACCGCCTCGTGCCCCAGAAGGGCCTCCACTATTTCGGCGTCGACTTTACACTGGAGAATGTCTCCCTGATGCCAATCGCAGAAGCCGCCCGCAAGGATCTCATCCGTCTGCAGCACGCCCGCGTCGATTACATGCCAGGCCTTACTCCGAATCAGAAAAAAAACAATCTGATCAAGACCAGCTACAAAGATTTCCTGCTGCAATCGGTCAAGGTCCATCCCGATGTGGTCAAAGTGTTCCAGAGCTCAACCCACGATATCTATGCCGTCGGAATTGATGCCGTTTCGGCGTATGACTGCGCGGGTGAAGGATTTCCAGGCTTCAAGGGAATGAATCTCCCCAAGAGCGGTGAGCAGAATCCCGAACAGGATGAGCCCTACATCTTCCATTTTCCAGACGGCAACGCTTCCATTGCCAGAATGCTGGTGCGCTCCCTGGTGCCCGGTGCTCTTCCCGGCCACACCATGGAAGACATCGTCACTGCCCGGGCAAACTATGCTCGCCTGGATGATGCCTCCTCCGCCGTTCGCATTCGCCTGAACAGCACCGCGGTGAGAGCCCGGCACATCGGGGATCCAAATCCAGCAACGGCGAAGGAAATTGAAGTGACCTACGTGCGCGGCGGACAGGCCCACCGGGTCCGCGGCGCCAACTGCGTGCTCGCTTGCTACAACACGGTCATTCCCTATTTGTGTCCGGAGATGTCAGCCAAACAAAAGGAAGCTCTCGCTTACTGTGTGAAGGCTCCTCTGGTCTACACGAACGTGCAAATCAGCAACTGGAAAGCATTTCAGAAACTCGGCATTAGCGCGATCTACGCTCCGGGAGCATACTTCAGCAACGTTACACTGGATTTTCCGGTTTCCATGGGCGACTACCACTTTCCCAGTTCGCCGGATGAATCCTGCCTGCTTCACCTTCTTCGCACTCCCTGCGAGCCTGGCCTGAATTGCAAGGACCAGTACCGGGCAGGACGGTGGGAACTCGTCAACACGAAATTCGAAACCTTCGAGCGTCAGGTACGAGATCAACTTGGTCGCACACTCTCAGCCGGTGGTTTCGATCCCGCTCGCGACATTCAGGCAATTACGGTCAACCGCTGGCCTCACGGGTATGCCTACGAGTACAACGCATTGTTCGAGCCTCTCGACCGGCCGGCGTCCGAACGTCCGTGTGTGATTGGCCGACAGCCGTTCGGGAGAATCAAGATCGCGAACTCGGACGCTGACGGTCATGCCTACACCAATGCCGCCATCGATCAGGGGTATCGCGCCGTGCGCGAGATCGTCGGAGCGTGAGCGCCGCGGTTAAAGGCGTCTTGCTCGGCACAGGCCTTCAGCCATAGCCCGAGAAAGTCGCGGAGTTCGTCCGGGGGCTGGAGCCACAATTGCGCCGCCGTCTCCCGCCACGCGGGACGCACCAGGACGGTGAGGCCGCGGCCCTGCATGGCCTGAAAAGCGGATTCGTCGGTGGAGTCGTCGCCCAGATAAGCCACCGGCGTGCCGGGATTGATCTCACCGAGAAAAGCACGAACCGCAACACCCTTGTCGGCTTCGGAAGGGCGAATTTCCACCCCACCGTCGAAATTCAACAGATCGAGCCCGCTGTTTTCCGCAATGGGGCGCCAACCCACCAAAACGCTGGACCGAATATCCTCCGCGTCGCTTGCGCTGAGCCCACGCCAATGAACGGCAATGCTTCCGGCCTTGAATTCCGAGACGGAGCGCAGTTGCAGGTAGCCGAGCCAGCGATCGGCATCCGACAAGCCATTGAGCGTTCGATCATCGAGCCGAGGCATCTCCATACTCCCATTTGTCCTCAGGCGCTGCAGCCCATGGATTCCCCAAACTTCGGGACGCGGATGAATATTGAGAAGCGGGAGAATATCGCCCGCTTCACGCCCGGAGACGACAATCACTCGCGTCCGGCGGTTGCGTACGATCTCTTGGAGCAGGAGCAAGACTCCGGGATATGGGTATGCCTGATTACGATCGGCGTGGAATGGCGCCAGCGTTCCGTCGTAATCGACCAGCAACACTGCCTGCGATGCCTGGGCGAGAGTTTGCAGAAACGGCGTGAGCTGCGATTCCACTTCTGGCCTCAACCGGGTTGCTCCTTTCTTTTTCTTGACGGCTGGCGAACCTCGAAATGAACCTCGAAATCAGACTGCATGCAACTTGGCGCGTGATTTCTCCTGCGCGTCTTCGGGCGCATCCAAGCGGACCTCGCAAAGTTCGGTGATCAGGTTTCCGGCCCAGCGGTAAATGTTGTTCTCCTTAATGAGCTTGCGCATGCGATGCATACGCAACTGTTTGTCTTCCGGCTCCATCTCTAAAGCGGCGCGGATGGCGTCTGCGGTCTGATCGATGTCGTAAGGATTCACCAGCAAGGCGTCGCGCAGTTCGCGGGCTGCTCCGGTGAACTGGCTGAGGATGAGAACGCCGCGTTCATCGCGGCGCGCGGCAAGAAATTCCTTGGCTACGAGATTCATGCCATCGTGCAGTGAAGTCACCAGGCAAAGATCGGCGGCGCGGTAATAGGGCTCGATTTCCTGATGGCTGTGCTGGCGCTTAAGGAACACAATGGGCTTCCACTTGCCGCTCTGGAAGCGCCAATTGATGCGCTCCGCCTCAGCTTCCACTTCCGCCAACAAGTCGTGATAGCGCTTGATGTGGGTGCGGCTGGGCGCTCCGATCTGCACGAACGTGAATTTTCCCTGATAGCCGGGATATTTCTCGAGGAACCGCTCAATCGCAAGGAACCGCTCCAGAATTCCCTTGGTGTAGTCGACGCGATCGACCCCAATCCCCATGAAGGTTGCTTCCACGCCCAGACTCCGCAGGAGAGCCGAACGTTCGAGATAGCTGGAGCCCTGGTTGTTGTTTCCGGCGGCATCGTCGCCGCCGAAGGCAACACTGATGGGAAAAGGCCGGACCATGGTGCGGTGGTCCTGGCGGAGAACGGAAAAGTGCTCCCAGTCCACGCGCGACTCGACCACGCGGTCGACGGTCTCCAGAAAATTGTTGCAATGCGACTGAATGTGAAATCCGATCAGGTCGGCGCCGAGCAAGCCATCCACCAACTGGCGCTGCCAGGGGCAAATGCCAAAGGCTTCCGGATTCGGCCACGGAATATGCCAGAAGATGGCCACGCGGGCATCCGGCCGCTTGTCCTTGAGCAGCCGCGGCAGTAACGCGAAGTGATAGTCCTGAACCAGCACCACAGGCTTCGCGACATTCTCGATTTCCTCGAGCACGGCGGCAGTAAACTTGCGGTTGACATCCTGGTAGTACTGCCAATCGTCCGCCCGAAAAAGCGGGCGCGTGTGCGCGATGTGGCAAAGCGGCCACAGCCCTTCATTGGCAAAGCCGTAGTAGTAACCTTCTTCTTCCTGTTTAGTCAACCAGACGCGGCGCAAGCTGTAGCGGGGATCCTCGGGAGGAACGCGCAAGCGGTCGGCAGCGTCCACGACTTCGGTGTCGGCATTGCCGCTGCCGTGCGCGATCCAGGTGCCATCGCAGGCGTTGAGCACGGGCTCAAGCGCGGTAACCAAGCCGCTAGGCGGAACCACCACTTCGACCGTCTTCCCGTTTCGCTGATGCATGTAAGGCTCGCGATTCGAGACCACGAACACGTGGCCGCCGTCCAGACGGGTGCGGAGTTGCACCGAGAGACGATCCGCTGTCCACATGGATTCCCCCGCTTCGCGCAGGCGGGCCTCATTTTCGGCCGCATTGCGGGCGTGGCTGAGGCTCTCCGCCATGGTCGCAACTTCGCGCGCCAGCGGCCGGAACATGTCGAAGTCCGGCACTTCCTGGCGGAAGGAAATCTTTCCCGTGCGGAGCGCGCGCATCCACAGCGCCGCCCGTGCAATCGGGCCGGCGATGCTCCAGCGGACAATCAGCAAGGTAATGAGAACGATGAGGAAGACCTGAGCCAGCACACGGAAGAATGTGTGGCGCCAGACAAGAAGGATTTGCGCGCGGATGTAGCTCACGTCGTGCACCACGGCCAGGCCGCCCACCACTTCATCCTGACGGCGAACCGGCAACGCGAGAATGTGCACCGGCACGCTTCCCAGCCGGTCGAACGAACTTTCTTCGCGGCCCTGCGCAATGGCCAGCGCAACCGGCGGTGGACTCACGGTGAGCGTTTTCGTAAGTTCCGGAGTGATGGCTACCACTGAGCCCTGCCGGTCGTAGATGACGACGCCTAGCAGGCGCTCCCGGTTTCCGAAGCGCTGCACCAGGCGCTGCAGTTCGTTATTCGGAACTTTGTCCGGAACTGTGTTCGGTACTGTGTTTGGAGTTATGTTCGGGACTATCCCCGAGCCTGTGTTGTCCGCGCCTGTATTCCACGAACGCTCGACGTTGCCGACGAGACTTTCACCCAGCACCTCGTCGCGACGCTCCACATCGCTGCGCAGAGCGCGCTTTTGGCCCAGCACTTCGTAGTAGGAAAAACCAGCTGAAACCAGCGTAATGCCGAGAATAAGAGAAACAATGAGACGAAAACTAAACAATCGCATGCTTGGTCCTCCTGCCGGGAACTTGACCGTGAAGCCCAATCGGGACGAAGCGACGGTAGAATCTTGATTTCTTACATGATCTCACGAGAAGCGGGAGAAGACGGGAGCAATTGCGATGATCGTCATTGCGCACATCATCCCAAGCATGAACATCTCCACGGTCTGCAGTCGCAAGAATGCAAGTTGCGTGCCAGGATCGAGAAGTCCCTTTTCTTGCAGCAACATAACTTGCCGCAGAGTTGCGAGGCGGGCGGCTCGTCACCACCCCGTGGGATGTAAATCTTATGTAGCTGGAATTCCAGCCGCTGTTCGAAAGAACGGTGGAGGGACGGGCGTCTCGCCCGTCCAAGCCGGGCGGGGACGCCCAGCTCTCCACCAGCACCACATCTTCAATACGAATACTTCAACGAGAACTGAATCAGCCGCGGCGTGCCGTTGGTTTGGGTGATCTCGCCGTTGTGACAGACGGCCGCCGTGCCAGGGCAAGAACCGGCTTCGACGTTCGCATTACCGGTAAATTGTGGGTTTTGGAAGGACGGATGGTTGAACAGGTTGAAGAACTCCGTGCGGAAATGCAGGCTCTGCCGTTCGCCGAACTTGAACGCCTTGCCGATCGTGAAGTCGACGTTGACCTGCTTCGGACCGATAATGCAATTGCGCGGAGAGTCGCCGTAGTCGGTGGCGGGGGCGCCGGCTGGGGAATTTGGGTCGACGGGCGCCGGTACATAGGCGGCGGGGTTGACCCAGTTTGCGACCTTGGCGGCGAGGCCGCCCGAATTTAAGGCGTTGCTGCAATTGAAGCCGGGAGCGAAACTGGCCGTAGAAGAGGGGCTGGCCAGTTGATAAGCCGTCCCGCCGGACGAATCCGCAATCGTGATGGGCGAACCCGACTGCGCGACGATCACGCTGTTGACCTCCCAGCCACCCAGCGCATATCCCATGGCATCGTGACGCTGAGCGTAGAAAGGCAGCGCATAATTGAAGCTGGTGACAAAACGCTGGCGATGATCGAAGTCGGAAAGGCCGCGCGAGGCGGCCCCGCTATTCTGATCGTTAACGCGCGTGAGGAAGGCTACGCTGGCGGTGGAGACGTCATCGATCGACTTGGACCAGGTGTACGCGCTTTGAAAGTACAGTCCCTTCGAGAATTTGTGCGAAACGGTGGCCTGGAAACCGTTGTAGTTGGAATCGGAGTTGGGATAGAACGCCTCAAACGCCGGGGGATCGATCCCCACGTACGGCGCTCGCGCCCCCGCGTTGCTTGCCGTGTTTGTAGTGATCTTGACCGGTGTTCCAGTTGCTACTCCTGGTTGCAAGCAAGGGAACGCGGCGTTGCCGACGATGCCGCAGGGGAGGGTGATGGGGTTGGACGGGCTTGCCAGGGCGGGCTGGTCGGGATCAAAGGTCGAGCGCAGGCGCGTGCCCTTGGTGCCCACGTATCCGAGTTCGAGAACCCAATTTCCCCCCAACTGCCGTTGCACAGAAAAGTTCCACTGCTGCGTGGTGGGCGCAACCCAGTGCAGGGGAACGGCAAGATTGATGAAGTTGAAGGCGCTTGTGGGGACGTTACAGGCGAAACACGGGGATCCGGATGGGTCACCTCCTGGAAAACCTTGAAAAATGGCTGGCGACGGCAGGAAGGCGCTGCTGACCAGACCCAGGGGCGGTGCGCTGGCGAATATGCCGCCCATTTTGCCCGGCGCATTGCCCCCCACGAGCACGGGATAAATGGGAGCTGTGAAAGAGAGGTTGTCCACGGCGCCGATATCTTCGCGGACGCTGTAGATGCCGTATCCGGCGCGAATCACTGTGTCATGCTTGCCCGCCACGTCATAGGCAAAGCCGATGCGCGGTTCAGGCACCCTGGCGTATTCATTATTCAGGGCGGCACTGTTCAGCGTACCGCTGAAGTTCTGAATACCGAACTTACTCACACAACTCGGATACACGAATGCATCGCCGGTCAGATTGGCGTTCTGAGGAATGGCGTTGCCCAAATGGCAGAGATTGTCGTAGGCCGCACCTACCCACTCCATGCGCAGCCCCAAGTTCAGCGTCAAATCGGGCCTGATCCGGTAGTCGTCCTGCGCGAAAGCGGCAAAGGCGGGAATTTGGTAATTGTGGTTGGCAGCGCCGCCACCTCCTTCACCAAACGCGTCCTCACCCAACAGAAAGCTCTGGAAATCACTGGTCGCGCCCGCGTTGAAGAAGAACAACAGCCCATTGTCCAGCACCGGGAGATTGCGGCGAATGGAAGTGCGGTCGATTTCACCACCAAAACGGAACGAGTGATGCCCCTTGGTCCAACTGACCGTGTCGAGGTAGACGAGGGAGTCCGATAACGCCGATTGCAACTGGTTGGGGAAAGGTCCAAGTTGCCAGGTATTGAACTGGAACCGGTACATGTCCGGCGCACCCGATCCGTTGGAGATACCCAGGTCGGCCGGCGATGTACCAGGCACCGCAACGTTCTGGAGCGAGTCGCTGATGACGTTCACACCGAAACGAAACTCATTGATCAGTGAATTGCTGAAAGAGTGCGTCTCCGCGATGCTGCCAAACCGTCCCCGCAGCGGGATGTCGAGCGGGAAATTCAGGTTGCTGGCAAGAGCCGGATAGCCGGTCTGAACCTGTAAGTTATCCGCGCCGAACGGCTCGTAGGTTTCGGAGTCCGACCAGAAGAAGCGCCAGGAGAGGCGATCCTTGCCATGATTGAAATCGCGGTCCCAGTTGGCCGTGAACTGGTTGTCCGTGTACTTGCCGGGGTCGGTAAGCTTCAAGGGTCCGTAAGTCACCGTCGAACTGCATGTGTTAAGGGCGGCGCTGCCCGTCTGCGTGACCCCGGGAGTTCCCGGAACGGTGGGAACGAGATAGCCTCCCCCGCCAAATTGGCTGCCCGTAGCATTGAGCACCGCCAGCGCAACTGGATCGATAGAGGCAGCGGTTAGGGTAACCGCAGGGCAGGTGGCAGTGGCGGGACTGCTGAAGTAAGTCGCGAGAGTGGTCGCATAGGCAGGAGTCCCGCGTCCGGCAGTCGGGAGCACTGGAATGCTCGTATTAATATACGTTCCCAGCGAATCGCCGCTGCGCTGGCGCGTGCCCTGGTAGTTCACGTAAAAGAACCCCAGCTTGCCTTTGGGACCCACCGGGCCGCCGAAATCACCGCCGAAAATGTTCTGCTTGAGATCAAAGGGACCTATGAAGTAGTCGTTGGCATCCAGTTTGGAGTTGCGGAAATACTCCCAAAGATCTCCGTGGAAGCTGGAAGTGCCGCTTTTCATAATAGCGTTGATGTTGCCGCCGCCGTTGCGGCCCTGACTAGCGTCATAGAGGCTGGTGCCGACCTTGAACTCCTGGATCGAGTCGGGGTTAGGGACCGGTGTGTACGTGAGTTCCCCGAACGAGTAGTCGGAGGCCGAAACTCCCTCGATCAGGTAGTTGTTGTTATCTTCTCGTCCACCGTTGACGTCGATACGCACATCGCCACGGCCCAGGGCGGCAGCGTTATTCAAGTTGGCCGAGGCGCCTGCCGACAGGTCGAGCAACTGCTGGAAATTGCGCGTGGCCAGCGGGAGGGTATTGAGCGTTGTGGAACTGATGGATTCTCCCGTGGTGGCATCCGTCGTATTGACGGTCTCCGCCTGGGCCTGGACTTCCACAACTTCTTTCACCGTACTCAGTTTAAGAGTCGCGGTTATGCGCGTCGTTTCCGTGATGCGCACCGTGACGCCGGGGAACTTGGTGACGGGAAAGCCCGCCGCGTTCACTTCCACCGTGTACGTGCCTACGGGCAAGAGCGTGGCTGTGAAAAACCCGGATGCCTCGGTCTTCGTTTGGCGCACGACCTCACCCGTGGCTTCGCTGGTGACGCTCACCTTGGCGTTCGCGATTACGGCTCCAGATGCGTCCTGCACCACGCCACTAATGGCGCCCGTGGCTCCGCCTTGCGCGAAGGCGAGCGAACCGAAGCACAGCGACAGCAGCAACAGCACAGCCAACTTTCCCGTCGTCGACATAAAGCCCCTCCCTCATGGATGGCTTGGACTGCCCTGAAAACATAACTATTTTGAAGAACGAAATTAAATACTCCAGGACGAGCACTGTCAAGAAAGATTTGTTTCTGAGCCGGGCCGGCGCATCTAGATTTCAGGTCCGACGCATCTAAATTTCAATTCCGGCGTATTTCCCCTCGCCCCAGCCCAGCCCGCTAACGCTTGCACCGCTAGCCTAGCGCCGATGGCACTCTCAAAGTCCTCTACTGCCAATAAAGATTTTTCATCACATTCGCGGTGTGAGCGGTCTCACTGACACCAGAGCAAGTTCCAGTGAAACTCGCAAGGTCTGCTGGACTCTTGGGGATCCTGCCTGACACTCCAGTTGAGGAGTATACGCACATGAAAATCCTTGCGCTCGCGCCGGAACAGAATCGCGGATCGTTCTATTGGGCAATTGTGGACGTTCGTACCAAGCCGCTGGGGAATTCCGAGGCTCGAATTTTGAGCGCCCTGCGGGAGCGTCCGTCGCTAGTTGGTACGGTAAGCAATTAACTGGATTAAGACAGCAAGTTGGCCTATAAGCTACAGATAAATAAGCGTTTGCATTCATCGTTCGGATGTAACTGAGATGGCAGAGCTGTATTTCTAGGAGCGGTAAAGCGGTGCTGGAAAACACCCTCTCAAACCCCGAGGCATTGGGCAGCGACATTCCCGGCGAAGCTTTGTTCTTCGCCGAAAGGCTTTTGCCCTCCATGAAGTGGTACGCAGTTTCTGTTCGTTCGAGGCACGAGAAGCTCGTGACCCGGCATCTCGAACACCAGGGATTGAACCACTTTCTTCCGGTCTACCGCAGCGTGCGCCGCTGGAAGGATCGCCGCCAGGAATTGGACATGGCCCTGTTCCCCGGCTATGTCTTCGTGAACCTCAATCTTCGAGACCGTTTGCGCGTTCTTCGGGCGCCCGGGGCGGTGCAATTCGTGACCTTCCAAGGCCAGCCTGCCGCAATTCCGGACTCCGAGATTCGCGCGCTTGAATCGAGCCTGTCAGCAGGTCTGCGGCTGCAACCTCATCCCTACCTGCACCAGGGCGCGCGAGTCCGCCTCAAGCGCGGGCCTCTCGTGGGTGCGGAAGGAATCATGATCCGCCGCAAAGAACGCTTCCGCTTGGTGCTCTCGATCGATCTGATCATGCGATCGGTGGTGTTTGAGGTGGATGAAGCTGACGTCGAACCTATCTGATGCTGAGCGCTCTGCCAGGCAGGTTGGGTGCGAACGCCCGAAGGATTTCATGCCCGGCCCTGGGGTCAAATAAACGCTCTGGGGTCAAATAGATTATGTTCGACCACAAACAGTTGAAGAAGAGTATCTCTTGTATTGCCTGGGCGCTCCTGTTTTGCGCGGCTGCCTATTCACAGCAGGAATTCCGGCACGGTGTAGGGCAACCCGATATCATCTCGGACAATCTTGAGAAGGCGGCGGCTTCGGCCGATCAGATTCTCGAAGTCGTGAATAAAGAGGCTGGTCTGATGGTCGAGTTTAAGCGCCTTCTTGCCCAAGACGCGGGAGCGAACGGGCAGATCCTTGAAGAGTCTGATCTGACGGATGAAGCGGTAGCCGATCGCCTGCGCTCGGACTTGCGTGCACGCGTGCTCGCAACCCGCCTGCTGCAGCGGTATGGCTATCTAGTGCCTCGATTGAATCCGGACTCTGAGGTAGCAGCAGAGCAAAAGCTCGTGCAGTTGGAGCGGGCTCAGATGCTCGCGAGCGCCGCCGGACGCCGTGACAGTCCGGTGGAAAATTCAACCACTGGCCGTGCCGCTGCATGCGATTTGCGGAGCGTCCCGGATTGTTCGCTCCCGCCTTCTTTCCCGGTGGACCGTGAAAGCTTGCCGGTGAACCCGACTGCGCCAGCACAAGCACCGCGTTCGTCGGCGCCGTTGCAACGGGCCGAGGATACTTCACCCAGCCAAATGACGCGTCCGGATGGCACAGGCCTGTCGCCGGATCAACGCTCAGGATATCCGGCCAGTCTGGCAGGGCCGGAGACCATGCTGGCCGCGGCGCAGGTTGATACCAATCCATCGCTGATCGGGACGGCGCGTACAGCCGGGTACAGGAGTGGGCAGAATCCTTCGCTTCCCTCCAGCAGCCCAGGAGATCTGCCGTCGCTTTCTCAGTTGGATCAATTATCAAGCGGCGCCGGGATGCCACGCACAGGGCCGGGCTCAGCGCAATATCCAGCCGGGCGCGATTCTGCTCCTGCGGGTACTGCCGGGGCGGAGCAAGTGAGGATGGTGCGTCGCCCGAATCCTTACGCCGACGTACCGTCCTTATATGACCTCTATGTGCAGGCGGGGGCGAGCAATCGGCCTGTCGAGAGGTTTGGTCTCGATGTTTTCCGCAAGGGAACGACAAATCCGGATTATATCCCCATGGATCTCCCCGTCGGACCTAGCTATGTCGTTGGTCCAGGTGACAGTCTCTCGATTGATCTCTGGGGAGGGGTTGCACAGCGACTGCTCCGCACAGTGGACCGGGAGGGGCGCGTGACTCTGCCGGAAGCGGGGCCGGTCCTCGTCTCCGGGCGAACGCTTGGCGATGTGCAGGAAATGGTCCAACGCACTTTGAGAACACAATTCCGCGATGTATCCGCAGACGTTGCGCTGCTTCGGCTGCGCTCGGTGCGTATGTATGTGGTTGGCGATGTCACTTCACCGGGCGCGTACGACGTGAGTTCACTTTCCACTCCGCTGAATGCGTTGTTCGTGGCAGGTGGTGTGACATCGCAAGGCTCCCTCCGGCGGCTTCAACACTATCGAGGAAAGCAACTGATTGAAGAAGTGGACGCGTATGACCTACTGCTCCACGGTATCCGGGGGGATCTGCAACGAATTGAGAACGGCGATTCCCTGATGGTACCGCCGCTTGGGCCGGTGGTGACGGTAGAAGGCATGGTGCGCCGCCCCGCAGTCTACGAGTTGCGCAATGAGAAGACACTCATAGACGTACTCGATCTTGCGGGAGGAATTCTACCCGCCGCGGCATTGCGGCACATTGAAGTCCAGCGCCTGGTAGCGCATGAAAAACGCACGATGGTGAGCATCGAAATCGGCGACACCAGCGATTCCGAAGCGGTGCGCGGGCAAATGAGCAGGTTCGAAGTACAGGATGGGGACGAGATCCACATCTTTCCGATTGCGCCTTATAACTCAGAGTCGATCTACCTCGTAGGGCATGTCTTGCGTCCAGGGCGGTATTCCTACAAGCCGCAGATGAAGCTCACCGACCTGGTGACTTCGTATGCTGACCTGCTTCCGGAACCTTCGACCCGTTATGCCGAGATCATTCGGCTGCATGCACCGGACTACCATCCAGTTGTCGAGACCTTTGATCTAGCAACCGCTCTCGAACATCCGGACAGAGCGCCTAAGCTAGAGCCGCTCGATACCGTACACATTTTCGGGCGGTACGACTTCGAGCCGGATCCAGAAGTGCTAATCACCGGTGAGGTCCGCGCGCCAGGGTCGTATCGCACGTCGGGCCAGCAGCATTTACGCGATGCGATTTATCAGGCTGGAGGTGCGACGCCGGATGCTTGGCTCGATTCGGCACAGCTATTCCGCCAGCAGCCAGACGGGACCACACGAGTCTTTAGTATCAACTTGAGTGCCGCACTCGCGGGAGATCCTCTGAATAATGTCTTGGTCCAGCCGCGCGATCGGATCCTTGTGCATCGCCAACCGGAAGAAGTTTCGCCACGCAGCGTGTACGTGAAAGGTGATGTCGCGCGGCCGGGCCGCTATCCTCTCGCTGTCAATATGAGCGTCTCAGACCTGGTGCTGGGTGCTGGCGGACTGCTGCGAAGCGCGAATCCCGATGGCGGCGACCTGACGCATTATGCGATCTCTGATTCTTCCGGGCAGCGCGTTCCGGCCGGACACCAGGACCTGAATCTGGCTGCCGCTCTCGCGGGAAAGGAAGACCAGGACTTACCGCTCCGCGACGGCGATGTGTTGACCGTGCCCCAACAGGCCGGCTGGAACGATATCGGCGCGACGGTCACCCTGCGCGGTGAAGTAGGCAAACCAGGTGTTTATGGCATCCGGCCAGGCGAACGCCTGAGTTCGCTAATGAAGCGCGCTGGCGGGCTCCTGCCGACAGCATATCCACGCGCAGCGGTATTCGAACGGGCCGAGGTTCGTGAACTTCAGCAGAAGAGTCGCCAAGAGTTGATCGAGCGGATCGAGCAGGAATCCACGGTGGTGAAGACTTCGGCATCCACGTCGGGAACGGAGGAAGCTGCATTGCAACAGACCGCCATGCTGCAACGCCAGCGCGTATTGGATGCCCTGCGAAAAGCTCCTGTGTCGGGGCGGCTTGTCATACATCTTCGCCCGGACCGCAAGGACTTTGCGGGATCGCCTGAGGATATCGAGCTTCGCGCGGGCGATTCGCTCACAATCCCCAAGCAGCCCGGAGCCGTGCTGGTCATCGGGCAGGTCTACAACTCTAACGCCCTCACTTATATGCCAGGGAGGAATGCCGGCTGGTATCTATCCCGCGCGGGAGGCGCCACACGGCTTGCAGACAAAGGCGCAACCTTCATCGTCCGAGCGGACGGTTCGGTGACGAGCAAACAGGGCGGCTATTGGTCCGGCGGTGTGCTCTCGGCCGCGACGGGCCCGGGCGACACGATTGTGGTGCCGGAGAAGCCGACGCTTGGCAGCAGTACTATGAAAAACGTTCTGTCCATCGCGCAGATCGCGGCGTCTTCCGCGTTGGTTGCAGCCGTTGCGATTCCGTAAGCGCAGGCGATGAGACTCTGGATTCTTGCGGTGATGCTAGTAACTCTTTTCGCGATCGAACGGGGCACCGCTCAGACCGATTCACAGACGCCTTCGCCCGCGCTGGAGGTGAAAACAGAATCGCCCCACGAGAATCAGACGACGTTCTTGCCCGCTGGTGAGGATCCAGAAAATCGGCTGGGGAAGCCGTTTATCAAACATCTCGCGCTCGACCAGGAACAGTTCTGGACAGCACCGTTTCATTTGCACTGGTCAGATGCGAAGGTTCTCGCTCCCTTCGCCGCGTTCACAGCAACGCTCCTGGCAAACGATGCGGCGATCTCGCGGCACATTCCGGATGACGCTTCGCAGATCGACCGAAGCAAGAAGATTTCCGAATACGCCACCTATTCGCTCATCGGCGTTGCCGGCGGTTCCTACCTCTGGGGACATTTCGTTCACAACGGCCATCTGCGCGAAACCGGGTTTCTAGCCGGCGAGGCCGCTCTAAATAGCACGGCGGTAGCATACCTGCTAAAAACCATGACCCAACGTCCCAGGCCGCTTCAAGGAAATGGAGATGGGACGTTCTTTCAGAGTGGAGCGTCATTCCCCTCCGAGCACTCGGCGGTGGCCTGGTCGGTTGCGAGCGTGGTCGCGCATGAGTATCCAGGGCCGCTGACCAAGATCGCCGCTTACGGCCTAGCCTCTACGGTGACGCTGACGCGCGTTACCGGTAAACAACACTTCTCTTCCGATGTTGTAGTGGGCAGCGCCCTCGGATGGTATTTTGCGCGCCACATCTATCGCGCTCATCACGACCTCGAACTCGGCGGCGCGGGATGGGGCAATTATCACGAAGACTCAGACACTGGAGAGAAGGTTCACAATCCCGACCACATGGGATCGCCATACGTGCCTCTCGATAGCTGGATCTATCCGGCGGTGGAGAAGTTGACGAGCCTGGGCTATGTCGGCACTACGTTTCTCGCGTCGAGGCCCTGGACTCGCCTTGAAACCGCGAACTTGCTGAACGAGGCCAAAGGTAGACTGGAGGCAGACGGAAGCTCTCCAGAAGGAATCGCCGCCCTTGATCTTCAGCTCGAACAGGAATTCGCATTCGAATTGGGACTCCTCGACGGCAAATGTAATAATTCGGCGAAAGTTGAATCGATCTACACCCGAGATGTATCGATCAGCGGGACGCCACTGAACGACAGCTATCATTTCGGCCAAACCATTATCAATAATTTCGGCCGTCCCTATGAACAGGGCTTCAACACTTATGACGGTTTTTCGGGCTACGGCACGGCAGGACGCTTCACCCTTTATGTTCGGGGTGAGTATCAGCATTCACCTTCCGCGCCCGGCTATTCGCTCCCCGTTCGACAAGCGATCGCTATGGTTGACCAAAACCCGGTCCAGCCAGCTGTTCCGGTTGCGACCGTGGATCAGTTCAGGCTGCTCGACACTTACGCCGCAGTGAAAGCAGACGGATGGAATCTCTCGTTTGGGAAGCAGAGCCTATGGTGGGGCCCCGGTGAGGGCGGCGCACTGCTCTTCAGCGACAATGCTGAACCTATTTATACCTTCCGTGCGAGCCGAACGCCCTTTACGCTTCCTTGGATTTTCCGGCGTCTCGGCCTAGTCAAATTCGATTTATTCTTTGGCAAACTATCGGGCAATGAATTCCCCCCGCGACCGTTGATTCACGGGGAAAAGATTAGTTTCAAAACCACGCCAAATTGGGAGATCGGAGTTGAGCGTACAACTGAATTCGGCGGCGTGGGCCGCGCGCTAACTTTGGGCGCGATCTGGGAGAGCTACGTGGCTACTAAATCCTCTTTCGAGTATCCGGCCAGCCGCAATCCCGGTAAGCGGACCATAGGTCTCGACTTCTCCTATCGCCTTCCGCATGTCCGCCATTGGCTCACACTATACGCAGAGGGGCTTGTACCCGAAAGCAATCCCTTCAATGTTGACGTGAGCAAGAACCCCATCTATTTCCCGGCACGAACGGCGGTGCGATCAGGGATGTACATACCCCGATTGCCGCGCTTGCCAAAATTGGATTTTCGAGTCGAAGCCGTGTACACGGATCCTCCGACCCCGCGGAGCAGGAGCGGCGACTACGTCTATTGGGACGCCTTTTACCACGACTTGTACACCAACAAGAACAACCTGATCGGCGACTGGATTGGAAGAGAAGGGATGGGTTTCCAAGCATGGAGCACCTATTCGTTCACTCCCCGAATTTCACTACAACCTGGTTACCGGCATGCCAAGGTCGCTGAGGATTTCATTCCTGGCGGAGAAACGCTGAACGACGGCTCGGTAAAGTTTAACTGGCGGTTGCATCGGGAGTTGAGCTTGTCGGGCTCCGTCCAATATGAAAAATGGCTCGCACCTGTCTTAGCGCCGACCGCGCAAACCAACTGGACGTCAACGGTCGGAGTCACATTCTGGCCAAAATTCTGGGGGCGGTAAGGAGAACGGAGAGAGGAACCGTGTCATTACTAAGTTCACAGTTTAGCCATTTCCGGCGACGCCGAATGTGCGAGTTCTTACGCGAGTTCAAAATATCCAAGGACACGAAGGTGCTTGACTTAGGAGGGACTGCCCAACTCTGGACCTACGCCGAGGTGCTGCCTGATCTGACGATCGTAAATCTTGGAATCCCAGAGAATCCTCCCCTGCAAGACAAGGTGCGCTGGGTAGAGGCCGATGCCACCCGATTGCCTTTCCCCGATGACTCTTTCGATGTTGTGTTCTGCAACTCCTTGATTGAACACCTGGGGAGTTATGAAAAGCAACAACTCCTGGCTGGCGAAATCAAACGGATGTCCAAGCGCTACTTCGTTCAGACTCCCAATCGTCGTTTTCCTTTCGACATGCACATGCTCGTTCCCTGCTTTCATTGGCTTCCGAAATTTCTTCAGAGACGCTTGGTCCGCTTAACCGTCTGGGGTCTAATTACGAAACCGTCCCGCGAAGCGGCGGCCGCTTATGTTGACGAACTGCGGCTGATGACCTTCCAAGAACTGCATTCCCTGTTTCCGTCGGGCGCCATTGTCCGTGAGAGGTTTATGTGGATGACGAAGTCCCTGTATGCCCTATCGCGCTGACCCGCAATAGCGCCGGCCAAGCATCCACGAAGAGATTGTGCAGCAGACGAATGAATCCACAGCTCGCGTAGTGGAAAGCCCGCCGGAAATCGAGCCGGTCCCTACCAGTTACCAGGACGAGCAGCTCGCCCTCGATCCTGACCGCAACGGTGCGGAATGGCTCTGGCTTCTGTGGGAACGTCGCGGATTCCTGGTGCGTGCCACCGTCTGGGGCTTGATCTTGTCAACCGTTGTCGCCTTCGTGATTCCCAAGCGCTACGAATCGACCACCCGCCTCATGCCGCCCGACCCGCAATCCGGATCAGGCATGGCCATGATGGCGGCTATGGCGAGCAGGGGAGGCCTCGGGCTTGGTTCGCTCGCCGGCGATCTATTGGGTATGCGGGGCTCTGGCGCGCTCTTCGTCGAGATCCTGAACGGGCGCACCGTCGAGGACCGACTCATCGACCGCTTCGATTTGCGCAAGGTTTATCACGACCGTTACTGGCAGGAGGCCCGCAAAAACCTGGCACAACGCAGCGACATCTCCGAAGACCGCAAAAGTGGCGTGATCACAATCACGGTCACGGATCGAAACCCCCATCGCGCCGCCGGACTGGCGCAGGCTTACGTCGAGGAACTGGACCGATTGGTGGCACAGGTTTCAACCTCTTCCGCGCGGCGCGAGCGCGTGTTCATCGAGCAACGCCTGCAAGCAGTGAAGCGAGACCTTGATTCGGCGTCTCGGCAGTTCAGCGAGTACGCCAGCAAGAACACCACGATTGATGTTACCGCCCAGACCAAAGCGACGGTCGAAGCCGCTGCCAGGCTCGAAGGCGAAATGATTGCGGCCCAGTCGGAACTCGAAGGCTTGGAACAGATCTACACGAAAAACAACGTGCGGGTGCGCTCTTTACAGGCCCGGGTAGGCGAACTGCGGTCCGAGCTCCACAAGATCGGCGGCGACACTCCAGATCAGGCGGCCGGCAAGTCTAGCGCGCCGCAGGAGTTTCCCTCGATTCGCCAGTTGCCTTTGCTGGGCGTGAAGTGGGGAGACCTCTATCGCGAGACCAAGATCCAGGAAACCGTCTACGAACTGCTTACTCAGCAGTACGAGCTGGCTAAGATCGAAGAGGCGAAAGAGATTCCGGTGGTCAAGGTGCTCGATGCGCCGAACCTGCCGGAGAAGAAGTCGTTCCCGCCGCGGCTATTCATCATGGTGCTTGGGACCCTCTTCGCGATCGTGTTCGGAGCCACGTGGATTTACGGCACAGCGTTATGGGAAAGCACCGATTCACAGCACGCCGGAAAGGTGTTCGTGATGGAAGTGGGTCGAGAAGCCAAAGAGGTCGCCGCTCACTGGCGTGCCCGCGCCTCATCGACTGTGGGACTGCTGCACAAGCGAAGGAATGGGGATGGTCCAACGTCCATTAATGTCTAGGGCGGTTATGCAGCCGCGCACTCTTTCCCCTCCCCAAGCTTCGCGAAGCCGAAGCCATGCGGTCCAAGCAAGCATTATTGTGGTTCTTATAATTCTCATGATCTTGATGTACGTGCTAATGGTCGCGGTCGAGGGCCTCTACCAGTCGTGATGGCGAGTTCTGCTCTGGATCTTAGAACTTGTGCCTCCGCCGGCAAGGGGTTGCGTGTGTCAGCTTGGATCATCGCTGGCATGGGTTTGCTTGTGTTGTGGGCCGCTTTCGGTTTGGGCGCCTATTCCAACTTGATTCTTACAGGGCTTTTCCTGGCCACCGGCATCTTGCTGCTAAAGCCTGCGCTCGGGGCGCGTAACGCCGACCTGTTCCAACCCGCTTGTTTATTTCCTGCAATCTACTGCTTTTGGTTCGGCCTCGGCTCTCTGGACATTCTGCCGGCATCGCTTAATTTCCGTCTGTTCGAGCCCATTCCCCTGCGGATGTGGGGATACTATGCCGTCGGATTGGCAGGTTACATTCTGGCGGTCGGGTTTAAACGGAAGGGTATGCTACCGCAACACGAGCCAACGAGTCTGTGCACAACCTGGGATGGCCGTCGTTTCGCGCTTGCAATGGGAGTCCTCATTTTAATCGGCACAGCGGCGTACGCCTACCTTGTCCACAAGGGCGGGATTCCGATTCTGAGCGACGACTGGGCAGAGAGTCGAGTTGAGATTGGTCTGCAGAATATGCTTGCTATCACCACCTTCCTCTGCGCCTTCTGGACGGTGATACCAATGCTGTTCGCGTTCCTGTGGAGCAGACCGCGCACCAAGATGTTCGCGACTCTCATTTATGGATTAGCGGCGATGTTTGCTGTGATGCTCCTGTCCATGGGCAGCCGTGGGTACGTGTTCATTCCAGCGCTGATTGTGGTGATCATTCGCCACTACATGGTGCGCAGGTGGCGGTTCGTATCCTTGTTGGCGATAGCAGTCCTTCTTTTTGCATTGATCGGAGTTGCTGGGTATCTCAGGGACTACTCGCAGGTGACTGCCTTGGCAGACATGGGTTTTCCTTCCTGGGTTGAGCCCTTCGCGCCTGGCTATCTTTACATAAGGGCTCCCATCGCCACCTTTCGCGACATTAGCGCTCTCATCAGCGCGCAGGGCAACTTCCAATACGGAGCGCTCTTCCTATCGCCCTTCGCGGTGCTTGCACCGGGTCATCACCTCAGCTCCGACCTCTTCTTCAAGAAGCTTCTCGGCCACAATTTCCTTGGCCTCGGAGAACCAGCATCCTTGTTGGGAATCTTCTACGCCGATTTCGGAATAGTGGGTATCTTCGCTGGCATGTTTGCCACCGGACTGCTTGCGCGCTGGCTCTATCGCGGCGCATATGCGAAGAAGTCACCCCTTTCTGTGTTGCTGTTCTCTTACTACTCTTATGTGCTGCTATTTAGCGTTTTCGGCAGTTTGTTTCCTTACCTTGCTACATTATGGATCCCCCTGATGTTTATCTTCGTCGAAAGATTCGCGCGCAAAGTTGAATGCTCCGCCTCCTGAGCATAGGGCGGAAGATTACTAATGCGCTGGAACTACGCCATGAAATCACATGCCTAGGATCAACAGTCCTCAACTCGCGACCATGAGTAATGAAACCACAATTTCAGTCCTGATCGTCTGTTACAACGCAAAGCATTTTCTCCAGGATTGTCTCAACTCGATTCGGGATAGGGTCACGGTGCCATACGAGGTCATTCTCTTGGACAACGCTTCCGTAGATGGCACCGCGGACTTTGTCCGAACCGAATTCTCGTGGGTGCGCCTGCTGCGCAGCGACGAAAATCTCGGATTCACCAAGGGCAATAACTTTGCCGCGCGCTATGCGCGAGGGAAGTATTATTTGCTGCTCAATCCTGACACAGTATTGCTGTCTGACATCGCGCCGGCCATTCGACTGCTCGAGTCCGATCGTCGCGTTGGCATCGTCGGCGCTGAGATGTACGGTGGAAACCACGAACATCGTCCCTCCACAGGTCACTTCCCTCGGGCCATGCTCCTCTGGAAGTTCGGTTGGCTCTGGTCAGATCCGCAAAAACGTCCCTATGGCGAACCCAATCTGAAAGCGTTTCAGGTGGATTGGGTTGAGGGCTCTTTTCTGCTGACGACAGCCGAAAACTGGCGTGCTCTGGGTGGTTTGGACGAGAGCAATTTCTTCTACGGGGACGACGTTGAGTTCTGCCGCAGCACGGCCGACCATAGGCTAACCACGGTGCATTGCACTGGCATCAAGTATGTTCACTTCGGAGGCTACGAAGCCAGCCGCCTGGGATACCTCTACGCAGGTTTTCGTAGATATCACCGAAAGTTTTCCAGCTATCCCGAGCAGTTGCTTGCCGACGCGATTTTGCGTCTGGGTTTGTTCGTACGAATCGGAGTATTTGGGGTGCGCTATCTGATCACTCGAGATAAGTCGGTGGGAGAAAAGTTTCGACGATGCATCCAGGTACACAAGAACTGGAAGCAAACCAACTCGGTCGCGCCCCGCTTCAGCTAAGGTCATGATGGATATTTACAGCAGGTTGGAATACGTTATCAGCCGGCTCAAAGGCCGTAAGTACGAGATTGATCGCCGGATCCCTATATCTTTGATACTGGCTGTCATGCTCCGCCGCCTAAGCTGGATGCTCCGGGGTCTCTTCAGAACGCTTCTCTTGCAGGGACGGCCCAAGCCTGTATTCATCGCCCCCAACGTGAATTTACGCAACGCGTCCCTGGTGCACTTTGGGAATGGAGTCACGTTAGAGCGCGGCGTTATTATCGATGGGCTCTCGACCAACGGCATCAGGCTGGGCGATAACGTAGCGATTGGCGCGTACTCAATAGTCTGCGCCGCCATGCTGTCGCACTTAGGAGACGGAATACATTTTGGCAACAATTCATCGACTGGACCGTATTCGTTTATCGGCGCAGGCGGTCCGATCACGGTCGGCGAAAATGTCATCATGGGTCAGCACGTATCATTTCACTCCGAAAACCACAATTTCGACCGGATCGACCTTCCTATACGGTCTCAGGGAGTAAACCGGGTGGGCATTCTGGTTGAGGATGATTGCTGGGTGGGGGCAAACGTGGTTTTCCTGGATGGTGCTCACGTGGGCCGCGGGTCGGTCGTTGCTGCGGGCGCGGTGGTGCGCGGTAAAATCCCTGCTTACTCAGTCGTTGCTGGCATTCCCGCACGAGTGCTGCGCTCGCGTTTGCCGAACGAGGCGCCGCTTGAGTCTTTGTGCATAGCCGCCTCAAGCTCATGAAACACGAACCCGCAAACATCCTGTTCGTCCACGGCAACAATGATCTCTACGGTGGAGACATTGCGCTCTTGGAGCTGATAAAACGCTTGGATCGCAAGCGCTTCCGGCCGCTAGTGGTGCTGCCAAACGATACCCGCCACATTAATCGCCTTTCCGCCAAACTCGAGCGGGAGGGCATTGCGTGCCGCTTCGTTCGCATGGCTGTGATCCGGAGAAAATACCTCGCCGCGTCAGGCTTGATCATGCTTGCCGTGAACTTCGTGGCTGGGGTTGTGGCGTTGATGTATCTGATCTGGCGGAATAAGGTCGAATTGGTTCATAGCAATACCATCGCAGTTCCCTGCGGGGCCTTTGCGGCTCAACTTATGCGACGGCCCCATGTGTGGCATATCCACGAGATAGTCACCCGACCTGCGATCGCGTGCAAGATCCTGCATCCCGTGGTGACGAGGCTGTCCACGGTTGTCGCGGTGGTCTCTCATGCGGTGCGCCGCCACATACTCGAGGATTGCCCCAGTCAAGGTGGGAAGATTAGGGTGATCCTTGATGGCATTGACGTGGCAGCATTTGCAAATGGCAATGGCAACAAGGTCCGCCGGGAGTTGGGGATTCCACCCGACGTCTTTCTAGTCGGAATGGTAGGGAAAGTGTGCCGCTGGAAGGGCCAATTGCTCTTGGTCGATGCCGCACAGATCGTTTCGAAGCAGAGAGAGGGTGTTTACTTCTTGGCTGTCGGCGGTGTTTTCGATGATGAGATGCATTTCATGGTGAGCTTCCGGAATGCAGTCTCTTCCAATAACCTCAGCCGTAATTTCATCATCAGCGATTATCGTAGCGATATTCGAGATGTCATGAACGTTTTCGATGTGTTTGTCTTGCCTTCTACCGAACCTGATCCCTGCCCATTGGTAGTTCTCGAAGCCATGGCGGCGGGGAAGGCCGTAATTGCATCGCGACATGGTGGCCCGGTTGAGCAGGTCGGCGAAGGCGAGACCGGGTTGCTATTCACACCCGGTTCAGCCGATTCCCTGGCCGCTGCAATTATTGCACTGGTTGATAATCCAGACCGCGCGCGTGTCATGGGTAGCGCTGGACTGAAACGGGCTTCTGCGCATTTCCGCGTCGAGCGATACGCACACGACTTCGAGTCCTTATACGGCGACCTGTTAGGCATCTACAGGGTTCCAGCCCTTGAGCGAGAGAAACAAATCACTTCTTGTTCGATTCGGTAGCTGGCGCGGGCACTGAGTTATTAAGCCAACAATGCTGAATTCACCACAACCAATAGGAACATTTCTGGCGCGAAATACTGCCTTCAATGTACTTGGTCAGCTGATACCTATCTTGGTGGCAGTTGTCACAATCTCTTATGTGGTTCATAGGTTAGGTACGGATAGATTTGGCGTCCTCGCGATAGCATGGCTACTTTTGGGATATCTCAGTTTATTGGATTTTGGCCTGGGTCGAGCGACCACCAAGTTCATCGCAGAAGCGCTAGCTCGCAAAGAAAACAATAAGGTCTCAGAACTGGTGTGGACCTCTGTGGGAGTTCAGATTGTTCTTGGCTGTGGGGGAGCTTTGCTGCTGGTCCCTTTCGTGCCTTTGCTCGTCATGAAAGTGCTAAGAGTGCCGGAAGGGCTCGCAGGTGAAACGCGCACCATCTTGCTTATGTTGTTGGTCTCGCTGCCTTTCGTCCTCGCGGGTAACGGCCTGAGGGCAGTGTTAGAGGCCCTGGAGAGGTTCGATCTAGTCAACCTCCTGCGAATTCCCGCTATTTTCTCAGTGTATGTGCTGCCTGCTGTAGGTCTATTGGTAGGACTGCATCTTCCGGCGATCGTGGCCCTTTTGGTCTTTGCCAGGTTCGTAGTCTGTTTAGCTCATCTTAGGTTTTGTTTTGTAGCCTTTCCTGAGTTGAGGTTCCACGCCCCGTCTGACGGAGCTCTATTGCTGCGCATGCTCCGATATGGTGGCTGGGTGACGGTCTCCAACGCAGTGAACCCTGTTTTGATATATCTCGATAGGTTCTTAATCAGTTCGATCCTTTCGCTGTCGCTACTTGGCATCTACACCGTCCCATTCGAAGCGGTTACAAAGCTATGGATCGTGCCAGCGAGTCTTTCGGCGACGCTGTTTCCCGCGTTTAGCGCTCTGGGAACAATTCAGAATCGCGATCGCCTGGTCAGGTTATACGCGCGGTCATTTAAGTACCTCCTCTTGTTTTTGGGCCCACCGGTTGTTCTTCTCATTGTTTTTGCGCGCGAGATTCTTACGCTGTGGATGGGACTGGCTTTCGCCAACAACGCCACCCATGTATTGCAGATTCTTGCCTATGGTGTGTTCGTCAATTGCTTTGCGCACGTTCCATTCGGCGTGTTGCAGAGTCTCGGCCGGCCAGATGTTGCAGCTAAGATTCTTTTGTTGGAACTACCTTTATACATCCCGATGGCGTGGGTCATGATCTCACGCTTCGGAATTACAGGTGCCGCCTTCATCTGGGCCTTGCGCGTCACGATCGAGGCTTTGGTCATGGTTAGCGCAGTCTCTAAGCTGTTTTCGCTTCGCCCGTATTCAACGGAACACGGCTTGGCTGGCAGCTCACTGGCTGTTTTCGTGCTAGGTGGGAGCATGGCGGCGGCGAACCTGATTTTGCGGCCCTCCTTTCCCTTACAGGTTGCTGTTTGTGCAGCACTGACGGGCGGGTTCGTTTGGATAGCTTGGCACAAGATATTCGACAACGCCGACAGAATCCAACTACAGAGTATGTGTGCTCCGTTGATCAGAACTGCTAGAGGCGTTGTGCCCTGATGAGTAGAGTGAATGCGGAAATGAAGGAGCGAATTGTTCCCGGCGCAGCCGCGGAAGTGCCGTTCAGGGAAAGCGAGATGCGGTACCTTTTTGCGGGGGCCTTCGCGCGGGGGCGCACGGTGTTGGACTTGGCTTGCGGTGCTGGTATAGGTACCCATTTCCTGCTTCAATCGGGGGCTCAGAAATGCATTGGCTTAGACGTGGACCTGGACGCAGTTCGATATGCGACAGTCCGCTATTCGGATTGTGCGTTTACTGTGTGCGACGGCACCCGCCTGTGCCTTCCGGATGGATGCGTTGACTTGATCGTTTCCTTTGAAACGATCGAGCACCTGAGCGACATGCGGGCCTTTTTCGGGGAGTGCAAACGCGTCTTGCGCAATGATGGAATTTTGTTGTGCTCCACGCCCAACCGAGACGTCACCCGCTGGGATGCAGCCGACAATCCGTTCCATGTGAAGGAAATCGCGATCCATGAGTTCCTTCAGTTGACGAATCAATTCTTCGTGGAGTGTGGGCTCTATGGTCAGTGTGAAGTAAATTATCCCATTCACGTGATGAGACGATGTCTCATTAACCTGATCGGGAAGGTGCATCTCAAGCGTGCCTTAAAAAGGTTACTACCCGCGGCCCCGGTCCAGATCTGTACCGAGACGGAGTTCTCTCCGGTGCCTGTTAGTTCTTCCGCGCAGCCAGTGAGACCGCATGTGCCGAGACGTTACAAACAACCGCGTTATGCTGTAATTGTGGCCAGAAAGTTGAGAAGTCTATCTACATAACAGGTCTGACAACTTATATGCGCATCGCAATGATCGGTATCAAGGCAATTCCGGCACGATTTGGCGGATTCGAGACCGCCGTAGATGAGCTGTCTCGCGGGTTGGTGAAGTTGGGACACCAAGTCGTTGTTTACAACCGCAGCGGCATGAGCAGTCAAGCCGGTCCCTCTTACGAAGGAGTTGAATTGGTCGCGTTGCCTACTGTGCGGTCGAAGAACCTGAGTACTATCTGTCACGCCTTCCTTTCGACCCTCCACGCAATGTTCCGAAAAGCAGATGTGGTGCACTATTTCACCACCGGTGCAACTCTATTTGCGCCCTTGCCTCGTCTAATGGGTAAGAAAGTCGTCTGTTCAGTGGATGGGACTGATTGGCAGCGTGCGAAATGGGGTCGGCTTGCGCGATGGTACCTAAGGCTTTCCGAGCGGCTGGCGGTATTGTTCTGCCACGGCTTGATTTCCGATTCCAGCGAAGTGCTCGACTATTATCGGCGGAACTACGGTGCAGCCTCTTCTTGCATCGTGTACGGGATGCGAGAGCACCGGTCGAATAAGAGAGACGTGCTCGAAAGGCTTGGACTAAAAGAGAAAGAGTATGTCTTGTTCGTGGGACGGCTGGTACCGGAAAACAATGTCCACCACCTTATTAAGGCATTTGAAAGAGTCGAGACCAGCAAGAAACTCGTAATTGTAGGGGATGATCCTTGGGAAAGAGATTACATTTTTTCTTTGCGGTCAACTCGCGATCCTCGCGTGATTTTCACCGGGGGTATTTACGGAGATGGGTACACTCAGCTCCAACAGAATGCGTATCTATTCGTACTGCCCGATGAGGTGGGAGGCACTCACCCCGCATTGGTCGAAGCGATGGGATTCGGAAACTGCGTGCTCGTTAACGATACGCCTTCCAACCTCGAAGTAATTGCGGATGCCGGCTTCAGCTATCGCGGTAGCGAGGGTGATGAGAATCTTGTGCATCAATTGCGGATGCTCGTCGATGAACCGGCGCTGGTGGAGAAATATCGCCGGAGAGCATGGCAGCGCGCGCAGGAACACTACCGGTGGGAGGATGTAGTTCGCCAGCATGAGCTCCTTTATCAGAGGATACTGCGTGGTGGCGGCCAGATGGAGATTTCGGATTTGATCCGGTCAACGGAGCTCTAAAGGTTGCAGGCAGCTGACCGGGTAAGTGTCCCGTCCCGTTTCCGTATGTTCCCCGCTCAAGAGAAGATCGCGAAACCGCTAGGATTCTCGCCTGGCTGGCGCAGTCCGCTTCAGCTTGCCTGCAAGCGTTGCCTCGACGTTCTCGTGTCAGCTCTTCTGTTACTCGTACTATCGCCACTGTTTTTGTTGCTTGCGATACTCGTCACGCTTAGCTCGCCGGGTCCGGTCTTTTACAGGTGGCGCGTGGTCGGGAAGGAAGGGCAACCGTTCGTCGGCTATAAGTTTCGTTCCATGGTGGCCGATGCCGACCGATTGAAGGCGAGATTACTGGCTCAAAACGAAATGACTGGACCTGTCTTCAAGCTTACAAATGACCCTCGGGTTACACCGCTAGGCACCTGGATGAGACGTTACAGCCTTGATGAACTGCCGCAACTTTACAGCGTGCTGAAGGGCGATATGAGTCTTGTCGGGCCCAGACCGCCGCTCATTACTGAATACCAGAGGTTCACCGACTACCAGAAACAAAAACTGGTCGTCCGCCCGGGCGTCACTTGTTTATGGCAAGTCAGCGGACGAAACCAGGTGAGCGACTTCGATGATTGGATTCGCCTCGATCTCGATTATGTTCGCGATTGGTCTCTCCTATTGGATTTCAAGATCCTATTTAAGACAGCGATCGAAGTGTTTGGGGGTTCAGGGAAGTGAAAATGAAAAGCTTCGACGAGGCACGTTGCCCCCGACAGTACGGAGCAACCCTCTAATGAAAGTACTCGTAACCGGCGGTGCCGGATTTATCGGCTCCCACCTGGTAGATCGTTTTCTTCAAGATGGCTTTCAAGTCCGCATTCTCGACAGCCTTGATCTCAGAGTCCATCCTCACGGGCGCCCGTCTTACCTTCCAAGAAACGTCGAATTCGTGCACGAGGACGTCACGAACAAGCAGAGTTTACTGTGCGCCCTGCAAGGAATAGATATTGTGTCTCACCAAGCGGCCTATCAGGACTACATGCCTGATTTCTCCCGCTTTCTAAGTGTAAATGCCGTGAGTACCGCCCTGATATTTGAGTTAATCGTGCAGCACCGGTTGCCGGTGAAGAAAGTGATAGTCGCCTCATCCCAGGCAGTCTATGGTGAGGGGCAGTACGACTGTCCACAGCACGGATTCTTCCTCCCGACACCGCGATCCCAGCAGCAACTGCTTCACGGAGACTGGGAGCTGCATTGTCCGCAGTGCCAGCGGACGGCCAAGCCGCGACTGTTACGAGAAGAACTCAACAACCCTTATAACCAGTACGCGGTTTCAAAGTTGGCCGGAGAAAAAGCAGCGCTGGGGCTCGGCTGGCTGCATGGTATTCCCACGGTGGCCCTCCGTTATTCGATCACTCAAGGGGCGCGCCAGTCTCTCTACAACCGCTACTCCGGAGTGTGCCGAATTTTTTTCAGTCAGGCCCTACGCGACCTGCCCCTCATTATTTATGAGGACGGTCAACAGACTCGCGACTTCGTGCACGTGCAGGATGTGGTAGACGCCAACATGCTTGTGCTGGAACGGGACGAAGCAAACTTCCAGATGTATAACGTCGGCAGCGGCAAAGCGATGAGTGTTCTGGCTTACGCGCATGCCGTCTTAAAGAAGCTTTCTTCCCGCGTGACTCTGGAGATGTCGGGTGAGTACCGCCGGGGAGATAATCGCCACAGTGTCTCGAGTGTCGAAAAGTTACGGAGCTTGGGATGGCAGCCCCGCCGTCCTCTTTCCGTTGTCCTGGACGACTTTCTCGAATGGATCGACAGCGTCGGCGGAATACCCCAACAAGTCGAGGATGCTCACGCCCATATGCGCGACGCCGGCGTGGTGCTCACTTCTTCTGTCTAAAGCAGAACCATCTGCATAGATACAAGCCCGAAGAAACTAAAGCGGTGCTTCCGATTGGCCAATAAACCAGCTGTCCTACAACCAAATCATTAACCGTATTGAACGCTGTGCGATTTGGACCAGCACCGCGCGAAAGGTCGACTATGCAAACAGCGTTGAACAGCTACTTTGATGATGTTATCCAGACAATCGGAAAAATGCCCATCGCGACCATAGAAAAAATCGTTACTGCCCTCATGGAGGCGTATGAGTCGAGTCGCACGATTTATTTATTTGGCAACGGCGGCAGTGCCGCGCTAGCGTCGCACTTCGCTTGTGATCTTGGAAAGGGAGCAAGCAATGGCTCGAGCAAACGGTTCCAAGCATTGGCATTTACCGATAATGTGCCCATGATGACGGCGTGGGCCAATGATGCGCGCTATGAAGATATTTTTGCCGAACAGCTGATAAATTTCGTTCGCCGCGACGACATAACCTTCGCGATCAGTGGCAGCGGAAACTCCCCGAACGTGCTCAAGGCTCTCAAGGTTGCGCGTGAGGCTGGCGCCTTCACGATAGGGTTAACCGGGTTTCAGGGGGGAGATATGAAGGATCTCTGTGACCTGTGCCTGACCGTCCCATCCGAGAATATGCAGATCATCGAGGACCTCCATCTCAGCGTCACTCACGCCGTTTTCACTGCCCTTCGCGCGAAGATCTGCCGGCCGAACGATGAAGGGGTTGCATGACGAGTTCCCACGCAAGCAACCAGAACCGACTGCTATGAATCAGCGCAAGTTATCTTCCCGGATCCTTCTCAGTGATCTCTTGTGGTCTACTCTGGCCATGGCCGCCGCGCTGCTGCTGCGCTATGGAGTGGAATTGGTCCATGTCGAGGTGGTCTCCGCCTCCGCTTTGCTACCGTTCCTGGCGGCCACTTGGATTATTTGGACTTTTCTTTTTCGTTTTCTATCCCTCGATGGGTTCCGGGGGGGCTGGCGGTTGTCCGCGGTTGTTTCACAGTTGTTGTTATCGGTGGGCGCGCTGATGTTGATTTTGTTGTCCTGCGGATATCTGCTCCGCACCTATGTCTCCCGTCTGGCTCTGGTTCACTTTGGCTTGTTGCTTTTCGCTGGATTTATCCTCATACGGGTTGCAGCCTATCTGATCCTGCGAACCCGCTCCAGAAATGGCGGCGCAAGCCGCGTAGTTATTGTGGGGCGCGGCCGTCTGGTGCGGGAGTTAGAACGCAAGATTCAACGGCATCCCGAGTTGCTTTGCCGGGTGGTGGGGGTCCTGTCACCGGATGACGGGACCTTCGATTCCGGTTCTTTACTTGCGCCCGCGGGTCCGGGGATCAGCACCGGCGCACTCGGCGCTGTGGAATTATTCTGCGCGCAACGGGTCGATGAGTTGATTCTTGCCCTGCAGGAGTGCGCTTCGCCTGATCTGCTCAACCTGACCGCACTCTGCCGCGATCGTGGCATCAAGGTCAGCTTTGTGCCCCAGCTCTATGAACTCTATCTCTCTCATCCTCATCTGATGGACTTTGGCGGACTTCCGGTTCTCCAGCTAACTAAACCCGGACTTACCGTTGCTACACTGGTTTGGAAACGGGCGCTGGACATTCTTCTGGGGACCCTGCTTTCGGTGGTCGCGATTCCACTTCTTCTGCCGCTGGCGGCTGCGCTTCACCACATCAAAGGAAGAGCTTTTCGCTGGGAGACGCGCTGCGGATTCCGGGGCAGGCCATTTGCCATGCTGCGGCTGAACGTAGATCGCAGAGCCCGCAACGCTTCCCGGTTTGAACGGATTCTAGGAGCGCTCAGTCTGACCGAGTTGCCGCAATTGTGGAATGTTTTGCGGGGAAACATGAGTCTGGTCGGGCCGCGGCCCGAGCCTCGCGAGCGCGTGTGCCGCTACTCGGAGTGGCAACAGCAACGCTTGACCGTGAAGCCTGGCATGAGCGGGTTGGCGCAGGTTCAAGGATTGCGCGAACAGCATTCGTCGGAGGAGAAGACGCGTTTCGATCTGCAATATCTGTTGAACTTGTCTCTCTGGACCGATCTCTCGCTTCTGTTACAGACCATTGGGACCTTGGCGACACGTTCGGCGAAGCGCGAAGATTCGCTTCGGGAAGATTCGCTCGCTGGCGTGGAGCCGGCTGGAACGGCTAACCATCCGATTGAAGCGCACGTCCACCGGGAGATTCTAGAGAGTGCTCATCGTCCGTAGTCCAATGCGCATTAGCTTTGCCGGAGGAGGAACCGACCTCCCGGCCTATTATGAGCGCTTCGGTGGTGCAGTGCTCAGCACTTCCATCAACAAGTATTTCTACACCATCCTGGGCAAGCGCACTGACGGGCGGATTCAGGTCATCTCCTCCGACCTGCGTGTTTTCGAAACGTGGCGGGATATCGCCAACATGAATATTCGCGGCAGCGGCCTCGAGATTCCTCTGGCCGTACTCAAGGATCTGGCATGCGATATTTCAGTGGATCTTTTCCTGTCCTCGGAGATCCCCCCTGGCACCGGCTTGGGTTCTTCCGCCAGTGTATGCGTGAATATCCTGAGAACCCTGACCACGTATCTGAATCGGCCACTCTCGAAATACGATCTCGCTGAATGTGCATTTCGCATTGCCCGTGACGTCCTGGGACACCACGTCGGCAGGCAGGACGAATTTGCAGCCGCCTTCGGTGGCTTGAATTTCATTACGTTCCACAACGATGGCCTTACCGAGGTGCAACCTCTGGACCTCGATCCCGAATTCCTGCGCGAACTTCAATCTAACTTGATGCTTTTCTTCACCGGCTCCGCCCATCATTCCTGGACAATATTGCAGGAACAGGAGAAGTCAACCCGTAGCCACACTGGGCCCACCCTTGACGCCCTCCACGAAGTGCGAGCCCTGGCCGACCGCATGCTTGCTTCGCTTCGAGCAGGCGATCTCAGTCTTTTCGGAGCGCTGCTGGACGAGGGATGGCGGGCAAAGAAGCGCATTTCCGGGAAGATTTCCAACCCCAGGATTGACCATCTCTACGAGGTGGCCCGCCACAGCGGCGCCGTGGGAGGGAAGATTACCGGCGCTGGTGGAGGCGGATTTCTGCTTCTCTACTGCGAGTCTGATCGACAAGAGGCAGTCCGCTCCGCGCTTCATGCCGAAGGCGTTCAGGAAATGGCCTTTGCCTTCGATAACAACGGGGCCCAAGTGCTCGTGAACGATCCATTCATTGACGGCGACCAGCGCGCCGGCTCACGTTGGATCTTCACCCCTGTTTCCGCAGTCGGTTAGTTTGCGTCGCAAGTTCGCACCATCACCTCGGTTGTTATGTGGGTGAATCGATGAAGGCTTTTCTATTAGCCGCGGGCCATGGCACGCGGCTCCGGCCGATTACGGACAAGGTTCCAAAGTGTTTGGTCCCCATACGCGGTGTGCCCATGTTGCAGATCTGGATGGAAATTTGCCGGAACGCGGGAATTGATGAAGTAATGATAAATCTCCACACCCAGGCTGAGATTGTTCGCGCTTGGCTGCGGAACAACAGAAACGGCATTCGCGTGCGGTTGGCCGAGGAGTCCACCCTGCTCGGATCGGCGGGCACAGTTCTGGCCAACCGCGATTGGGTCGCCTCCGACTCTTGTTTCTGGATCCTGTATGCAGACGTTCTCACCAGCGCCAGCCTCGGCCGCATGCTGGACTTCCACCGTGCCAGGCAACCGGCCGCGACGCTTGGTTTGTATCAGGTACCGGACCCATCACGCTGCGGAGTGGTGTCATTCGACGAGCAGATGGTCATCCGAGAGTTCGTGGAGAAGCCTGCCCATCCGAAAAGCCGGTGGGCATTTTCGGGACTCACGATTGCTACCCCAGAGCTCCTGACCCAGATCCCGCCGCGTTGTCCGGTCGATTTGGGGTTCGACGTTTTCCCGCGACTGACGGGCCAAATGCTTGCTTATCCTATTTCCGACTACCTGCTCGACATAGGAACCTTAGAAAATTATCAAGCAGCTCAAACCGGTTGGCCGGGGCTGGCGACGTGAGGAGAAATCCACGTTGGTCTCTTTAGCTTGCTCGCACACCGGGGCGCGATTGCAGGCGGTGGTGTTCGATATGGATGGCGTGATTGTGGACAGCCATCCAGCACACCGTTTTGCCTGGAGGGAGTTTCTACGAACCTTTGGAAAAGAGGTTACCGACAACGAGTTGGACTTCATCATGGACGGGCGAAAACGCAAGGATATTTTTTTTCACTTCCTCGGTCCACTGACGGACGAGCGGCTGCAGGAGTACGGGAATCTCAAGGACGAATTTTTCTGGCAAGCAGCGCCCGATGCCGTTCCTGTTCCCGGCGTCTTCGAGTTTATCGAATGCATTCGTCAAGCGGGAATCACAATGGCGGTAGCCACTTCGGCAAGCACTAATCGCACACGAGAAACTTTGCAACGCCTGGGCTTACGAAACATTTCACAGCAGTGGTTACAGGCGACGATGTTCGCGAAGGGAAACCCGATCCTGGCATCTATCGACTGGTCTGCCAGCGCATTCAATGTCCTGCGGGAGCTGCCGTGGCCGTCGAGGATGCCGCGGCAGGAATCCGGGCAGCCAAGGACGCCGGCCTGAAGTGTGTTGGAATTGCCGGCGATCAATCCCAAGACAAGCTGACCGCCGCCGGCGCCGATTATGTCCTCCGAGATTTTCTTAATCTCTCTCTCCGAGAGTTCCATTCACTGGTTGGGATGCAACCCCAGCTGAGCTAAGCGATCTTTCATACCAAGTGGAGCGGTAGTGTAGCGCTTCATTGGACATTTGTCTGCAGTCGTTTGTCCGCAGTAGTTGCCGAGGTGTGGGGATGTGGGAAACGCGCAAGCAGTTTTCCATTTCTCCACGCCTCGTTTGCTTTGCGCCTGGGCTGCTCGTCGTCGACGCCGATCGACGAGTACACCGTAAGTCGCTGGTGCTGCGCGTCGCGCACGATTGACTAGTCACTAAATCAGATTTGCCATCGTGAATATGCATCTGCTCATCAGATTGTCGCTCGGACTCGGCCTCTTTCTCGTCGCAAATTCGGTCGTCGCAAATTCGACGGCCCGTGGCGAGGACCATGATTCTCTCAGCCAGCCTCTCAACGATATCGTCGCCGTTGGACGTGGAGGAGGGAAAATATTGCTCGCAAACTTGGCAGAACCAGTCGCACGGCTACAATGGCGTTTTCGTGAGATTCCTGTTTCCCCTTCAAGCACCGCCATCGTCGATGTTGAACTCTCCACCGACGGCACCAAGGCCCTGGTCGTCTTCGCCGACGGTGCGCCACGCGTTCTCGACCTCACCGAGCGCATTACCCGAATCAATGTTGGTGATGTATCCGCCTCTCAGCACCGCTCGCCCCACCAACTTTTCCCCTACGCGGCGGAGGAAAGAGTTTGTCTCCTGGACGACTTGGGCCAGTCCGGCGAAAGACCGTGCACGGAAGCTGCGGCCGCGTCCGTCCACGAGGACGGTCGAGTGCTGTACGCATACAAGGACGGCCGGCTGGCGGTCGTTTCCCCCCAAAGTGGCGTCCGGGAAGAACTTCCCTACCGTGTGCCGCCAGGCGCAAATTTTCAATTGTTGGCAGGTCATCAAGGAGACCTGCGGGATTTTCTAGTCCTCGTGACCGAGTCCGGCACCGACCAGAACGGAGCGGCTCCAGTTTCCGTGGCCACGATCCCCGTGGCCAGGATCCCCGTTACCACGATCCCCCTTACGAAGATCATTGATCCGCGGCAGCCAGCCGCTCCTCTGGGACAGTTTACGGATCCCACGGTCGCGGCACTGCGCGCACTGCTTGAATTTACCGGCGCTCGCGCTGTCTCTGCGACACCGGAAGCGCGCCGCACGGAGCAAGTAAGTGAGTCGACCCTTGAAACGCTCGCTGCACACCTCGCCGGACACCTCAACGACCAGACACGTTCCGCCGAAGTCAAGTGGTCGTTCTATCGCGTCACGGCCAACACGGACCTCTATGCGCCGGTCCTCGAATTCGCCGACCATGAACCCGACTATCCGACTGACGTAAGCATTTGGCAAGCGATTAGACCGCTGGCGCTCGGCACATCGAAAGCAGATTACCAAGCAGCTTACGCCTCCTTGGGCGATCGGCGATGGTCGCGTTGTACATCCTATGTGCGGACTCTGTCCTACCCTGGAACCTGGCTGATCGAATACTGGTTTTATTACCCATTCGATGAAGGCAAATCCCACCCGCACATCCACGATTCCGAACACCTGTTTGTCGAAGTCGACAAGCTGGGCGGAACCGTTCGGAATGTTTTTGCCTCCGATCACGA
>Ga0316363_10000678_pt1 | contig 39491 bp, 31 predicted proteins | sample Sb_taG_3_FD_200459 | JGI IMG/M metagenome (GOLD analysis project Ga0316363, IMG submission 200459) | Peat soil microbial communities from Weissenstadt, Germany - Sb_50d_a_PC metaG (v2) (version 2) | ecosystem: Environmental > Terrestrial > Soil > Wetlands > Peat | place: Germany: Weissenstadt...
ATCAGGCGATTTTCCGCGCTGGCATCGCCAAGGTGCTGGCCGTAGAAGACGAAATGCGCATTGTGGCCCAGGCGCAAACTGCCGAGCAGATGTTCATGGCGCTCGACAAGTTTCGCGCCGCCGTGCTGATCATTGCCGGAGGCTTCCACTCCGATTTCAACTCCGTCCTCTCGGCTGCCAACAAGAACAAGACCCGCGTCGTGGTCCTCGCCGATACCGGCGAGAGCGCGCAGCGTTACATGGCGGCGGGCGCCCATGGCGTGGTCTATCGCAACGTCACCAGCCCCGCGCTGGTGGACTGTGTCCGCAAGATCGCCCGTGGCGAAACCTGGGTGCAGGACATGGCGGTGCCGAGCGAGCTCACCGAGAACGATATGGTCGGGCTGCGCGTCCGTGACCGCTTGACGGCCAAGGAACTGCGCATCGTGGCGCTGATTGTGCAGGGATACAAGAACAAGGAAATCGCCACCCAGTTGGGCACGACCGAGCAGGTGATCAAGAACTACCTGCGCAATGTTTACGACAAGATCGGTGTGTCGGACCGGTTGGAACTGGCGCTGTTCACCATTCACCACCGCATCCTGAACGAAGCCGCGGCCGCCACGGCAGCGGCAGCCGTCCCGCAAGCACCACAGAGCGCGGGGATCAGCAACTAGACGGCTTTTTTTGGAATGACAGAAGGCCGCCTGCGGGCGGCCTTTTCAATTTTCCCGACAAATTACTCAGACTCTCTGGACTCGAGATAGCAATCAACAATTCCAACGAACCGACAACGACGAACGACCAACGACTAAAAATACTTTCCCGCCATCCGCTGCCACAGCGGCCAATCATGCTTGCTGTTATCCCCGTAGATATCCAACCAATGCGGAATCCCCCTGCCATGCAAAATCCCCGCCATCTTCACGTTCGCATCCAGGCACATATCCCAGTCCGACGTTCCCAGCACAATCTTCATTTGCCGGCACCGGCTCAGGAACCACTCATCGCCCATGTTCGGCAAGTAGTCCGGAGGATTGTTGAAGTAGCAATTGTCGTCGTAATAGCCGTCGAGGAAGCTCTTGATGTCGAACGATCCGCTCATGGTCACGCAAGCCGAAACCACATCCGGATGCCGCATGGAAAAATTCAGCGCGTGGTAGCCGCCAAAACTGCATCCCGTCACCGCGATCTGCGGAGCCCAGTTCTTCCACTTCAAATACGGCAGAAACTCGTTGACCACGTAGCGCTCGTACTGCACATGCCGCCAGATCCGCGCTCCCGGATGCACGCTCTTGTTGTACCAGCTCTCGCCGTCGACGCCGTCCACGCAGAACACCTGAATCGCGCCCGCTTCCAGTTTCCCGCCCAGCGCGCGGATCATCCCCGCATCTTCATACTCAAAAAAACGTCCCATGGAGGTCGGAAAAACGAGGATCGGTTGTCCGGCGTGCCCATACACCAGCGACTCCATGTCGCGCCCCAATTCGTGGCTGTATTGTTTGTTATATTCGCGGTTCATTTGCGCGAGGATTGTAACCGATTGCCCAGCCTTAGCACCCATGCGGAGAGGCACTTCTCGCCCGCATGGGCCGAGCCAAGCTTGGCAGGGGTTTAAGAGAGACAGCTCTGAGGGCCGCGTACAATGTCATCCGTTAGGAGGCTCGGCCGCCGAGACTCGATTGCGTGAACACTCACAGCCCCCACTATCTCGTCATCTGGGAATTCCAAGTCCACCCGGAAGCGAAACTCGCCTTTGAGCAAGCCTACGGCCCCGCTGGCGACTGGGTCCGACTCTTCAGCCGGAGCTCCGACTATCGCGGCAGTCAACTTCTTGGCGATATCGACCGGCCTGGACGCTATCTAACCTTCGACCACTGGACATCACGCGAAGCGCTCCGCCAATTCAAACAAACTCATCAAGCCGACTACGAAGCTCTTGACAAACAATGCGAAGCCCTGACCGGCAACGAATCTCTCCGCGGCGAATTTGAATCGTTGTCCGCTTCGTCCTCGACCTAGCCTCGCCGTTGCCGCGATCATAGTTCTGCTCGCGCGTAGAGATGGGGCTCGCCCCGTCTCCCAAGATGCGGCAAGTCCCTACGGCTGTCCCGACCGCGGATTGATTCCGAAATGCTTCAGTTTCGATTGCAGCGTTGTCCGCTTCAATCCCAACCGCATGGCTGCCCCGCCCAGCCCGCCGATCTGCCCGCGGCTTTCCCGCAAAGCGCGCAGGATGTGCTCGCGTTCCGCCGCCTCCAGAGTTTCATTCACGCTTTTCTCCTCCGTGGTACTCGGCTTCAGTTCGCCTAGCGGCGACACCAGCACCGAACCTTGACTCAGAATTACCGATCGCTCGATAAAATTCTCCAACTCCCGCACATTCCCCGGCCACTCCCACCCCATCAGTGCGTCCATGGTTCTCTTGGGAATGCTCGTGATCGACTTGTTCATCCGCCGGGCGAACTTCTGCACAAAATGTTCCACCAGCAACTGGATGTCCTCCCGCCGCTCCCGTAACGGTGGCAGGCGGATCGGAAACACGTTGAGCCGGTAATACAAATCGCTGCGGAACTCGTTCTCTCGCACGGCATCAGCCAAATCGCGGTTCGTCGCCGCAATCAAACGAAAGTCCACCTTCAAGGTTTGCGTTCCACCCAGCCGTTCGAACTCCTGATCCTGCAAGACCCGCAGCAGCTTCGGCTGCAACGCCAGCGAAATCTCCCCAATCTCGTCCAGAAACAGCGTGCCTTTGTCCGCCAGTTCGAGTCGTCCAATCTTCTTGCTCACCGCTCCGGTGAACGCGCCCTTCTCATTACCGAATAACTCGCTCTCCAACAGCCCGGACGGAATCGCCGCGCAATTCAATTTGATGAAACTATTGTCGGCGCGCTGGCTCAAGCGGTGGATCGCACGCGCCACCAGTTCCTTGCCGGTTCCCGTTTCGCCCAGCAGCAGCACGGTGGCATCACTGGCTGCCACTTTCCCCACAAGCTCCATCACGGCTTGCAAGGCCTTGCTCTGCCCGATGATTTCCCCGAACCCCAGTTCCGCATCGATTTCCTGCTCGAGATAAAGCTTTTCTTCCGTAAGCTTCCTCTGGGCTTCGCGTAACGCTTCGCTCGCCACACGGAGCTCGGTGACGTCCATGCTGGCGCCGGTGAGTCCAATCACCGCCCCCGCCGCGTCCAACACCGGTTCGATCGTCGTGTCCAAGTAGTGCTTCCTGCCCTCGCAAGTAACCTGCATTTCATCCCGCACTCCCACGCCGGTTTCCAGCACCCGCCGCCGAACTTCCGTGACGCGTGCAGCCTCCCCGGGGTCGAAGATCTCGCCCGCCGTCTTTCCCAGCTGTTCGCTCACCGGCCGCAGAAGCTGCGGATTATACATCCAGGTGTAGCGCAAATCCCGGTCCTGGTTGAACACCGCAATCGGAGAATGCTTAAGTGCCACCCGGAACCGTTCCTCGCTTTGCCGGAAGGCCTCCTCGGTGCGCTTGCGCTCCTCTTCCAATTTCACTTTTTCCGTGACATCCCGCTGGATGCCCCAGGTTCGCACGAGATTTCCGCCCTCGACGATGCCGATCATGCTGTTGAGAAAGACTTTGGGATTGCCGTGCATGTCGACTTCGTGAGACTCTCGTTCCAGCACGCGAAAGCCGGAACGAATAAAGTCCCGAGTGAGCTGGATGTTGGTTGGATCGTTCGGATCGAGCATTTCCGTCAGCCGCTTGCCGACAAATTCCTGCACGGAATTCAGACCATACATCTTGACCATCGCGTCGTTGCATTCCGCCAGGTAAGAATTGTAGAGAATGTGGTGAACGAGATCGTCCTCCGGAAGATCAACGGGAATCGGAGCGTCCAGGTCCTGGCGGAAAATGCCTTCGGAACTCTGGGCGACAAACATGCGGTAATTCTCCTCGCTACGGCGGAGAGCGTCCTCCGCCTGTTTTCGCTCGGTGATGTCCTCCACCAGACCCATCTGCCATCGGCGCGTCTCTCCTTTACCCCACATCGGCACCACCAGAATCCTGACCCAGCGCACCGATCCATCCGGGCGAACATACCTTTTGTCCATCTCGTAACTAGCCAGCCTTTCCTCGACCAGCTCGTGCTGCCGCGCAATATCATCGGGGTGGGTGATGCTCTCCACGTCGCTCCGCAGCAGTTCTTCTTCGCTGCGCCCGGTGATTTCGCAGTACTTCGGATTGACTTGGAGGAAGCGCCCGGTGCGCGAATCTACCAGAGCAATGCCCACCGGGGACCGCTCGTAAACCGCCCGGAATCGCAGTTCGCTTTCCCGTAACGCCTCCTCCGCCCGCTTGCGCTCCGTGATGTCGCGCAAAACGCACGCCACGCGATCGATCCCCGCCGGACCTTCTACCGGTAAATACCTGATCGATAGATCCCTCTCCCCGATCTCCGGATATCTGGACCTGAGCTCGAAGTTGACGACCTTCCCCCGGAAACACTCATCCAGTTTTTCCTTGATCACTGTTTCATACAGCTCTGGATTCATTACCTCCCCTACCAAACGTCCTGCTACCTGTTCTTTCGTCATCCCCCGATAGCTCAGGAACGCCGGGTTCACGAGCACGTACCGGTAATTCCGATTCACCACCACGATCATCTCTTCCAGATTCTCCACGACTCTTTCGAACTCTCGCAGCCTCTCCTCCACGCGCTTCCGCTCCGTGATGTCGCGCGACACGGCCACATCGTACTCCCGCTCCAGCTGCACCTTTCGCAGATTCACTTCCACCGGAAACGTCGTTCCATCTTTCCGCCGGTGCACTCTCTCGATGATTCCGAATCCCGACTCCCGCAACTGTTGCTCCATCCGCGCGCGAAAATTTTCGTCCATGCCCTTGTCGATGTCGAAAACTGTCATCGACAAAAGCTCTTCCCGGCTGTACCCCAACTCTACGCACGCCCTCTCATTCACATCGAGGAAACGCAGCGTTTTCGGATCAACTACCTGAATGGCGTCGTTTGATTGGTCGAGCAGTGTCCGGAACAGAGTCAGTCCCTGGAGTGTCATTTCCTGTTCGCGCGCCGTCCTCAGCAGCTTTTCATTAGTGGCGCGCAACGCCTTTTCCGCCCGCACCCGCTCCGTGACGTCGTGCGCGATCCCCCGCACAATCGGCGCCGGCACACCTTCGGTTCGCAGCGTGTTGTGATACTCCCAGATCCGCTGCTCTCCCGATCGCGTCATCACCGCCAACAGGCCGCTAGACTCCCCCGTGCGCTCGATCTCGCGCAGATAGACATCGAACTGACTGCGGAATTGCGGATCAACAAAATCCCGCATCGGCTTCTGCATCATTTCTTCTACGCTGTAACCAAGCAGACGCGCGGGAACAGGATTGACCGACAGGAATCGGCCTTCCAGGTCGTGGACGCACAGCAGGTCTTGGCTGTGCTCAACCAGATCGCGACACCAGTCTTCGTTTTCTTCCAGGGCCCGCCGGATCGGGTCCCATGCGACTGGCGCTTCTTCCGGAAAGTGACGTTCCCGTTCCCCAGGGTGCAATGCCATGGCTCACCCCTAAGCGAGCCGCTTGGAATCGTATACGCATGATCGGCCAGATCAATTCCAGCGGCCGCGTCAGTTTTCAATCCCCAGATGTTCTTCGAGAAACTCTTCTAAGATAGGCCCATTTAGCTTGTCCGAGTCAGGAACCTGCCCTCGGACTTTGCGGTATATCTAAGAGAATATCGTACTCGTCACACCTTGTGAGATCAAGACCCAACCTAATTCGGGGAATGGTGACTAGAGCGCAAAGTCCACTCTGCTAAACTTTCCAGTTTCCTTTTTTGCGAGCGAGGCAATCATGGCGATTCAGCTTGTCGGAGTGATTGGGGCGGGCACGATGGGCAACGGGATTGCCCACGTGTTTGCCCGGTGCGGGTTCAGGGTCGTGCTGTGCGATGTGGAGCAGCAATTTCTGGAGCGGGGGCTCGATACGATTGCGAAGAACCTGGATCGCGAAGTGGCCAAGAACAAGATTCCAGCGGGCGACAAGGTCTCTACGCTGGGGCGCATTACAGCGGTGGTGGATCGGGCGAAGCTGGGGGATTGCGATCTGGTGATCGAGGCGGCGACGGAAAAGTTTGAGATCAAGGCGGAGATTTTCCGCGACCTGGATCGCATGGTGAGGCCGGAAGTGATTCTGGCTTCGAATACGTCTTCGATTTCGATCACGAAGATTGGGGCGCTGACCGGGCGCGCCGACAAAGTCATTGGGATGCACTTCTTTAATCCGGTGCCGGTGATGAAACTGGTCGAAGTGATTCGGGGGCTCGCGACTTCACAGGCGACGTTTGAGACGGTGCGCGAGCTGGCGGTGAAGCTGGAGAAGACGCCGGTGGAGGTGAATGACGCTCCCGGATTTGTTTCGAACCGCGTGCTGATGCCGCTGCTGAATGAAGCGATGTACGCGGTGATGGAGGGCGTGGCTACGGCGGAGGCGGTCGATGAAGTGTTCAAGCTGGGGATGGCGCATCGGATGGGGCCGCTGACGCTGGCGGATTTCATCGGGCTCGACGTATGTCTGGATATTATGCGGGTGCTGCAGGATGGGCTGGGGGATCCGAAGTATCGGCCTTGTCCGCTGCTGATCAAGATGGTGGATGCGGGCTGGCTGGGACGCAAGAGCGGGCGCGGGTTTTACACTTATCCGTAGCAGCCCGTGGTGAAATTGAGGTTTGTGTCAGGGCATGCCTTCAGGCATGCCGTAACGCTTTCATTATGGAAGCGCCTTCAGGCGCTAAGGCCGGGAATTGGAGTTATTAGGGCAGACAAGGATTATGACGACAGGCTGGGGCGGCATTCTTCCGGAAGGAAAATCTGGCGGCGATGGTTTTTATTATTTGCTGGCGGCGATGTCGGGAGCGCTGGCGGGGTGGTTGGACATTAAAGTCGGCGACTTGCTGTTGACGGCGATGGTGGTGCTGGCGGCGAACATGCTGCTGGGATTTCTGAGCCCGCGAAAGCCCTGGCGCTGGGTTGTCCTGGTCGGAGTGTTTGTGCCGGTGGTGGAGTGGCTGGCATATTTCCTTCTTTCGGAAAAACCGGAGCGGGCGCAAATCTACGAATCTTTTCTGGCGTTCGTGCCAGGAATTGCCGGCGCGTTTGGCGGAGCGGTGGGTCGAGGCGTGGTGGACAATTTGTTCGGGAAGAAGTGAGCGGGGGCGGTGGTCGCTAGCCCGAGACCCTCGAAGGGTGTCTGAATTTTCCATAGAGACGCGGCTTGCCGCGTCTCCGCCCGCACCCCCAGTGACTCGTAGCGGGAGACGCAAGCCCCGTCTCTCCACCAAAGAGCAGGGCAGTCCCACCAAAGGTACCGGCCACGGAAAAACTGTTCCCGTTTCCACAGCCGATAGGGGTAAGCTACGCCTATATGGGAGTGTCGGTGTCGGTGCTCGCGAGCGGCAGCCGTGGAAACTGTGCGCTGGTGGCGAGCAGTTCAACGCGCATTCTGGTGGATGCCGGTGTGTCGGGCCGCGAAACTTTCAAAAGGTTGCGGGCGCTCGGTGAACGCACCGAGGAAATTTCCGCGATCCTGATCACGCACGAGCACTCTGACCATGTTGCCGGGCTGCAGCGGCTGGCGACAACGCTGAACGTGCCTGTCTTTCTGACCGCGTCGACGCATCATGCCTGGAGCCGGGCGGTGCGCGACGAGAAGGGCGAGATTCCGGAACTGCCGAAATCGGAACATTTCGCTGCCGGGCGCGGCTTTCGGGTGGGCGATATTGAGGTGATGCCCTTCACGATTCCGCACGACGCGGCCGATCCAGTGGGCTTCACGTTTCGCGCGGAAGGCGTCAAGGTTGGCTTTGCCACCGACCTGGGCTATATGCCGGCCAGCGTGCGCGACCATCTGCGGGCCTGCAGCGTGCTGGTGATGGAATCGAATCACGATGTGGAGATGCTGCGTTCGGGGCCGTATCCGTGGTCGGTGAAGCAACGGGTGATGAGCCGGGTCGGGCATCTGTCGAATGACGCGCTCGCGGAATTCTTCTCCAGCGACTATGATGGAGGAGCCGAATACTTAATTTTGGCCCATTTGTCTGAACAGAATAACCATCCCGAAATCGCGCGAGCAGCGGCGGAACAGGCGCTCGGCGGCCGTCAGGGGCTGTGGCACAACCATGTGTTACTCGCTAGCCAGACGGAAGTTCTGGAACCCGTCCGGTTGTAGCCTCTTATGAGTGAGTGTGTTGAACCGATCGTAGGGAAAATCCTTGCGGGATGGCGCTACGACATTTCCGGCCTGGCTCCGGAGATGCGCGGGGACTACGAGTTACATTTCGCCAGTTGCGAGCGCTGCCGCAGCCGTCAGAAACTGCACCGCATCATTGATATTTCGCTGATTGTGCTGGCTTCGGCATCGGCCGCTGTGTTTCTGCTGGCGTTTGCCGTGATCCGGCATTTTGGGCCGCGCCATGCCGTCTGGCTGGAGATCGGCGCGCTGGCGGGATTCGCGTTGTCGGCGCTGATCTGGTTGATTGTGGCCGTGGCTACTCCCGCGCCCATGGCGGTGGTGGATGTGGCCAAGCTCGGGGCGCGACACGTGCATGACCGGCTGCCGGCGGAGATCCGCGAGAAGCTGCCGGAAGAAATACGGGTGAAGATCACGGGGTCGTGACGGCGACTGCGCTGGTGCGAACGCTGCGGATTTAGTCTCCCTCCTCATTGGCGATCAAGAACTTTATTATTCACGTACGATTTTTTGCGCATGAGGAGTTAGACGTGCGGCCGCTGATTTTGGGTTTCTTCGTAATTAATTTGTGGGTATCTTGCGCCGGAGCGCAGGACGTCGTCGTAGAAGCTCATGAAAGTGATCCGCCCGATCAGACGCAGCAAAATCAGCCGGAGCAAAAGACGGACATGCCGGACACGGACATGCCAGGCATGGATATGTCGCAGCCTGTGCCGGTCTGGATGCCCTCGCCGCACAATGGTTCGGGCACGGGATGGCAGCCTGCGGCGACGTCCGGGCATTTGTGGATGAAGTCGGTTGGCGGCTGGGATCTGATGGGGCACGGCGTAGTGTTTGCGGATTACAACCAGCAGGGCGGGCCACGCGGCGCGGGCAAGGCGGAGTCGGTGAACTGGTTGATGCTGATGGAGCAGCACAAACTGGGGCGAGGGAGCATCCTGTTTCGCGAAATGTTTTCTGCCGAGTCGCTAACTGCGCCGCATCCGGGTTTCCCCGAGCTTTTCCAGACGGGCGAAACTTATCACGGTCAACCGCTGGTCGATCACCAGCATCCGCACAACGTGTTTTCCGAACTCTCGTTGTATTACACGCGCCCGATCCGCGAAAAAGTTTCCTGGCTGTTTTATGGTGCAGCCGCAGGCGAGCCGGCGCTCGGTCCGGTGGCCTATATGCACCGCGCTTCCGCGTCGGAGTTGCCGATGGCGCCGCTATCTCATCACTTGCAGGATTCAACGCATATCAGTTTTGGAGTGATCACCACGGGAATCGTAGTGGACCGGTTCAGGATTGAAGGCTCAGTGTTCAATGGCCGCGAGCCGGATGAGAAGCGTTACAGCATCCAGTTCGCGGCGCTCGATTCCTGGTCGGGGCGCTTGAGCGTGGCTGCATCGCGGAACTGGACCGCGCAGTACAGCTACGGACGGCTGGAGCGTCCCGAAGCGCTGGAACCTGGCAGCCAGCGCCGGCAGACGGCTTCGGTGGAATATGTCCGGCCGTTCGCGAGCGGCTCGTGGGCAACGTCGGCGGTGTGGGGACGAGTGCACAAAGAAGTTGAGAACCGCAATTTAAACAGTTACTTGCTGGAGACAACGGCTAACTTCAAGTCGCGCAATTATGCGTTCTCGCGGATGGAACTGGTCGACAAGGACGAGTTATTTCCCAATAACCCATCGCTTCCGAGCTTCCGCATTGGAGCGTACACTTTTGGTGGAGCGCGCGACGTCGTCCAGAGCCGGCTCTGGCAGTTGGCCTTGGGCGCGGACGTTACGTTTTACTCGAAGGCGTCAACGCTCGACTCTGCCTACGGGAATAACCCTATCTCGTTCCAGATTTTTCTGAGAGCTCGCCCGGCTTTGAGCCATCACGACCATTAACGCATGCCTGGGGCGCTCGATGCTTGCGCCATTGCCAAAAGGGGTTCTTAGGGAAGATGTAACATGACGGGACTCAAGTTTAGGCGCAGAATCAATTAAGTGCATAATCTATGGCAATGGGAAGTGCAGTACGGCTGGTGCGACTGGTTCAGATCGCCATGCTGGTGAGCATCGCGCTGTACGCGATGGCGGGAGAAATGCTTGCCTGGAAACTTAGTCGCGATCCGGCGAATACTTTGTTCCACGCCCTCTCTTTTATTTCAATCAGTCTCGTGGGCGCGACCGTGGTGGTGCGCCGGACGCTGGTCTTGCCGACCGAAGCGTTGCTGAAAGAAAGATCCGACGACAGTTTAGCGGTGGCGCGGTGGAGAACGGGTTACCTGTTCCTGTACGCTTTGTGCGACGTGCTGGGCTTGTTCGGGCTCATTCTGCGGATGGCCGGCTTTACGCTCGCCAACGTCTGGGGTTTCTATCTGGGCGGGTTCCTACTGCTCCTGCTGTATTCTCCGCGAGCGCCGCGCTCAGAATCTAAGTGATCTAAACGCGCACCGCATCCACCAACTGCCGCGCTAATCCTTCGGCCATTCGTAAGGGAAGAGCTTTCCGGCATCCTCGGGTGAGATCGTGACGCCAAGCGCTTGCGCCGCGTGCGCCAAAATAGGATCGCTCCCGTATTCGAGAGCTTCCTGCGTTGGTAGCCCGAATTCGTCCGGGACAACTCCGGTGTGTTCGAGGCTCTTGCCGTCGCTCATAATCAGGTTGGCGATGGTGACTTCCGCGCCATAGTCCACCCCGGAACTCACGAAATAAAAGCTGGTTGCCGCCATTACGCTTCCCGAGGTGCGGTCACCGATCACCGTACCGCGTTTCTCCAGTTGCATTACTCGCGCGAAAAGTTCCGCACCTGACGCCGACTCGCTGTCCACAAGCACGATCACTTTCCCGGGGAAATAAATGGCATGTTCGCTCTTGGCAACTTCCGCGGATGTCTTCTTGCGTTGCACCATGTCAAACAGTTTCACGTCATGATCGAAAAACATGCCGACAAAGTACTTGAGCGTTTCGACCGCGCCGCCGCCGTTGCCTCGCAAATCTATGATCAGGGCTTTGTTTTTGCGGATTTTGCCACTGAGCCAGTAGAAGCTATCGGAATCGAAGTAGAACCACGGGAACTTAAGAATGGCCACATCGCCGCGCTGCGCCACTTGCATCCGCATCCGGTGTATTACATTCTCGTTGCGGCGGTAGACGTCGTACCGCACACCCGCTCCCAGCCGGTAAGCCAGGTCTGGCGACAGCGTGAGTTTCGCCGTTACCTTCACCTTCTCCTTTTCTCCCGAGGGATACCTCATCTCCAGTTGCATTTCCGGCCGGGGATCCAAAACGTAATTCAGATATTCAATGTTCCGAAAATTCTGCCGGCTAGGAACTATTCCATTAATCGTCACGATTTCGCCGCCCGGTTTGAGCCCTTTCGCTTCGGCGTCGGATCCCGGTCGCACACGCCTGACGAAACACCGGTTCCAGATCATCAGGTATTCGAGCCCAAAGTCCAGGCGATAGGGTCGTGCAGGCGGCTCAAATACAGTATGGGAGTCATTCAGCGCACTCACGGCGACGGCAATCTGCGTGAGCGCCTCGTTTAGCGAATTTGACTCCACAATCTTGGCGCGCGCGCTCGCAATTACGGCATTCCAGTCCAGCCCGTTCATCTTCGGGTCGTAGTAAAGGTTCTGAATGCCCTTCGCGATGGCGTCAAGAATGCCCAGGGCCCTGTCGCGGTCAGCCTTCGCTATGGCTCCTGGCGAGGGTTGAGCGGTAGATGTTGGCGACTGCGCTCGCAAATTTGCAGCCGGCGACAGCGCCAGCATAACAGCGAAAACCAATGCACTCCGGTGCGGCATAGGCGATCTCCTCCTCCGGACCGTGCCGAGGCAAAGCGTACTTTCTGCCATAATAATCCTGCAAGGTGATAGAGGTAATCATAAGTCGCCAGTGAGTGCTTCTCTCCTTTGGCCTGCGCCGCGAACGACTAAAGACCACTACGATCGGTCACGGACGGACACCATCCTCTCAGATAACTCTCGCAACCGGTTGTTAACATCAACTATCCCTAACACTATTTATGCGGTAGGTTGTATTCATGATCCTGTCATGAAGGGAGCCGAGAGTTGAGCATTCAGGATGAGCAGGACCTGCTTTCCCTAAAGGCGGTGGGCCGCGTCGTCCGCATGGTGCTGGATGCGATGAAGGCTGAAGTGCGGCCGGGCGTTACGACTCGATATCTGGATGAAATCGGCGCACGTGTAATGCAAGAGAATGGAGCGCGTTCCGCTCCGTCCATGGTGTACCAGTTTCCGGGCGCGAGTTGCATCAGCTTGAACGATGAGGCGGTCCACGGAATCCCAGGCGAGCGCAAACTTGAGGAAGGCGACCTGGTGAAGCTTGACGTGACGGTGGAAAAGGACGGCTACATGGCTGACGCTGCTATCACCGTGCCAGTGGGCCGCGTGAGTTTGCAGGCTGAGCAGTTGATGGCTTGCGCGGAGCGGGCCTTCCACCAGGCCTTGTTGGTTGCCCGGGCCGGATTCCGCGTGTTTGAAATCGGAAAGATGGTGGAACGTGAGGTGCGCAAGTCCGGGTTCGCCGTGGTCCGCGAATTAGGGGGACACGGCATTGGCCGCACCATTCATGAGTTGCCGCGTGTCCCAAACTACCCCGACCCGCAGGCCCGCCAAATCATGAACGAAGGCCTGGTTATCACTGTGGAACCGATCATCTCGAGCGGCTCGGGGCGGGTGTTTACGGACAAAGACGGCTGGACAGTGCGAACCGGCGATCACGCGCTTTCGGCCCATTTTGAGCATACTTTGGTGGTCACTTCCGGGACGCCCATTTTGCTGACCGCTGGTTAGGGGATCCGTGTGGTGTAGTGCATCTGTGTGGTTGACCGGCGACCGGCTTCGCGATAAAGTGCAAAGTCAGGGTCCAGTTCTTCCCTCCCCCCTTGGTTTACATGCGCTCCGCTTATCCCAAACTCGTTGTTTCGAGACTCGTGGTCCTGCTGTTTGCGCTGGCCAGCCTGGCTTGGGCGACGCCGCCGCAATTTTCCGGGCAAAAGCGGGTCGGTCTGACCAGCGGCGACCAGTGGGAACCAGCCGTGGCGGCCGATGGTTCGGGCCGGATTTACGTTCTTTATCCGCACTACGGGCGAGTACCCGATTGCAAGGACTGCCGCGTGCCTACCATGTTGCTGGTAGTGAGCAGCGACAACGGCAAGACCTGGCAGACTCCGCATGTGATGCTCGAATCGGGCTCCGGCCAGTTTGACTCCCAGATTGCCGTGGACCCGGCCGACCGGCACACCGTGTATGCGGCGTGGCTGCAGAACGGGAAACGCGCGGTTATGCTCGCCAAGTCGATGGACTCCGGCGCGACGTGGGCCTTTACGATTGCCGTTCGCAGCAACGTGGAACTGGATAAACCGGCGCTGGCGGTACGCGGCCAGAGCGTTTACGTGGCTTTCAATCATGAAGAAGAGGTGTGGGTGGCGGCCTCGCAGGATGGAGGGCGCAGCTTTACACCGACGCGCGTGAATACTCAAAGCCGTCCGGGATGGTCTCTGCTGGGCGCGGCCACGATCGATCCCGCAGGCAACGCGTACCTGGCTTGGGCTTCGTACTCAAAAGCGGGAGGAGCTCGGGGCTCAGTAAATCTGTATGTTGCGAAGTCGGCGGATGCGGGCAAGGCCTGGAGCGCGACTCTGCTCGACGTTTCCGCGGCCGCGCCCGGCTGCAAGGACGAGGAATGCGGCGAGGCGTACCTGGGCGCGCAGGTCGCGCTGACTTCGGACGCCGACGGAACTCTCTACGCGCTCTGGAGCGCGGGCAGCACGCCCATGGGGCCGCAGCGCATTTACTTCTCGTCGTCGACCAACGGCGGCGAAAACTGGCTGCCGCGCGTCAGCGTTTCCTACGCCGAGCCGGGGACGGAACATGCTTTCCCGGCGATCGTGGCCGGGAACACCGGAGACGTCCGCGTGGCGTGGATGGATAAGCGCAACTCCCTGTATTGGAACACTTACTATCGGAGTTCGAGCAACGGCGGCGCGACCTGGGGCGAGGAGATCCGGATCTCGGGCTACGTGCCGGGATATCGTTATATCGGTAAGGAAGGTTTTCGTTTTCCTTTCGGTGATTATTTCGGACTTGCCATCGACAACCACGGCGATACGCACGTGGTGTGGGGCGAAGGGTTGAACTATCAGTCGCCGGGATCAATCTGGCACGCTAGCGGACGATAGAAGCTCACGTAGGGACAGCCGCCCCCGGCTGTCCAGGCGAGCGCAGCTCGCCAGGTTTTCCGTTTATCCCTCCCTTTGCAGCCAAGGGCGTGGCGGGGGTTTGCCCCGCCGGACAGCCGGGGCGGCTGTCCCCACGTGAGCCTTGCTAGTCCGTCAGCAGGCCTCCCGTGAGGTCGCGGAGGCGTTCGATGCGGTGTTCACGGCAGTAGGCGGTCAGTTCCTCCACTAACTTTTCGGTCGCCACCGGATCGAAGTAACTCGCGGTTCCCACTTGCACTGCGCGGGCTCCTGCCAGCATGAATTCCACTACGTCCGTCGGGGTGCTGATTCCGCCCATGCCGATCACCGGAATTTTCACGGCGTGAGCTGCGTCGTAGACCATGCGCAGCGCGATGGGCTTGATGGCGGGGCCGGAAAGGCCAGCGGTTACGTTGGCAATTCTTGGGCGGCGCGTTTCCGGGTCAATCGCCATGGCTAGAAACGTATTCACCAGGGAGATGGCGTCGGCGCCCGCTTCCTGGGCAACATACGCCATCTGCGCGATCGAGGTGACGTTGGGCGATAGCTTGACGATAATCGGCCGCGACGCCACGCGCTTTGCCGTCCGCACCACTTCGTCGAGCAAGAGCGGATCGCTGCCGAACTGAATGCCGCCGTGCGCCGTGTTGGGGCAAGATACGTTGATTTCGTACGCCGCAATGCCCTCGCCTTGATTGAGGATTTCAATCGTGTGCTCGTAATCCGCGCGAGTGTAGCCGAAGACGTTGGCGAACACGACCACATTCTTCTTCGCGCGCAACGCCGGAAGTTTTTCCGTGAGGAATGCGGGCGCGCCGATATTCTGCAGCCCGATGGCATTCAACATTCCCGCAGCGGTCTCATACAGGCGCGGCGGCGGATTTCCGGTCATCGGTTCTTTGGAGAGACCTTTAACGACTAATCCGCCGAGTCGGTCGAGATGCACAATGTCTTCGAATTCGATGCCATAGCCGAATGTGCCGGAAGCGGCGATGATCGGATTTTTCAGCTCGATGCCGGCGAAGCTGACGGTCAAGTCCGGATTGCCGATAGGCGTCATTGCGTTCCCCCGACAGACGCGGTGGTGGGCAGTGCGGCGGAATGACGCGGCGGCTGCAGCGCCTCGGTCAGTACTCTTCCGGTGGCTTGCGCGGGTGCGTTGATTCCGAGCAAAGACGCCAGCGTTACCGCGAGATCGACCGGCTCGGCGTGCGTCCGGTAGATTCCGGGTTGAAAGGCGAGGCCATAGAAAGCGAGCGGCACATGGGTATCGTACGAGAAAGGCGTCGCGTGATCGGTACCCTTGGTGATTCCGACGTGAAATGGAGTGGGGATTCCGATCACGTACCATCCGCCTTCAGGCGAGTAGCTGTGGGCGTAGCGGCGGCCAACTTCGGTCGCCGGAGTTTCTCCGCGGGCCAGTTGCGCCTTGGTGAAGTATCCGGCCAATCCGGCTTGCTTCATGGCTTCGCCCGCTTCGGCTTCGTCTTCGGATTCCTTGTGTCCAGCGAAGATTCCAGCGAAGGCGTCTTCGCTGAGCCATGCGAGCGGGTAATCGAGATCAAGCACGTAGTCAGCTTTCTTCGCATATTTTTTCGAGAGCAGGGAATTGATCTGTTCGCGCAACGCTTTCGCGTCGAGATTGGCTGCGGGCAGACGAAGAGTTTTCGCGAATTCAGGCAGGGGCGCAACGCCGTGATCGGCCGAGAGCGCCATCCACACGTTGGCCATCCCCACCTGATGCCCGAGGAAGCCGAAGAACTCCGCCAGTTGCCGGTCAAGTTCGAGCGCCATGCTGCGCATTTGCGGAGAGTCGGGACCAACCTGGTGGCCGAGAATATCGTTGGCCGAAAGGCTGATCACCAGCAGGTCCGTGGCCGAGCCTGCGCCCAGCCTCTCGTACAAAACGAGTTCCTTGGCAAATTCCAATTGGTAATCATTGGCGAAGGGAGTGGAGCCGACGACCTCGTAGAAGCCGGCAGGCGCGCCGTCTTTGCCGTTTCGCGGCGCGGTCGAGCCGAGCGAGTTTCCATCGCTGTCTTTCCACTCGCGGTTCCAGAATTTTTCCGCGCGATGGCTGCCGTTGAAATTGCGCACCCACTCGGGAAGATCCTCACGGTAGTACGTGGAGGTAATCCAGTCGCCGCTTTTGGGATCGATCCAGTAGGCGGCGTCTCCGGAAAACCCCGCGGGCAAGACGGCCGCACGATCTTTCAGTGAGATGGCGAATACGCGGGCTTTGCCGCCTGTGGCCAGTTTCAACTCGTCCCCGAGCGTATCGCTCATGAGGTTGTGTGGCGACGCGCCCGGTCCAGTGTGGTCGACGCCGACAAGTTTTGTGGTGTCGTCTTCGACCGACGTGACCCGCTTCTTTTTCTGCGGATCCCACCATTCGTTGGCAACGATGCCGTGTCCGCTGGTATAGCTGCCGGTGAAGAGGGTGGCGTGTCCGGGAGCCGTACGGGTGTTGGCGTAGTCGTAGTTGCAATCGGTGAAATAAGCGCCGCGATCGAGAAACACGCGGAAGCCCCCGTCGCCGAACTGGTCGCGATAGCGTTCGAGGTAGTCGCCGCGAAACTGGTCAATCACGATTACGATAATGAGCTTGGGGTGGGCGTTGTAAGCGGACGCGAACGCTCCCGAGATCGAGCAAAGCAAAAGCAACGCCACGAACAGGAAACGGGGGAGTCTCATTGCGAGTTAGTTTACAGGAGAAAAGATTCTAACCGCTCGCGCAGAAGCCGAAACCCGGGCTTTGATCCGCATCCACCAGACTTTGTCATCCCGAACGAAGTGAGGGATCTGCAGTCCGCCGCAAAATGCAGATCCCTCACTTCGTTCGGGATGACAATCCATATTTAAGAGTCGCCCTCTGTAGTTCGGGACTCGGATCGTCGGCGTGCACGGAATCGCGTTTTTCAGCTAAAGTTAAAGCAGAATGCTCGATCTGAATTTTGTTCGCGACAACCTCGCGCTGGTGGAAGAAAAACTGCGCCAGCGCGGCATGAATCCAGCGGAAGTTTTGAAGGACTTTCGCACCATCGATGCCCAACGGCGACAGGCCATCACCGCCGCAGAGACTCTACAGGCGCAACGCAACCGCGCTTCCGAGGAAATTGCCAAGCTCAAGAAGAGCGGGCAGGACGCTTCGAAGCAGATCCTCGAGACCAAAGTACAGCGCGAGTGGATTGTGAAGAACGAGAAAATGGCGGCGGAACAGGAAGCGCGCCTGCGCGAAATTCTGACTTCCATTCCGAATCTTCCGCACGCCAGCGTGCCGGTGTCTGCCACTGCGACACCAAGCGGCGTAAGTGCGGTATCCGCCGTCGGCACGGCCAAGGCTGTGAGCACGTCCGAAGAGAACGTGGAAGTACGACGCTGGGACGCGCGAAAGTCCGAGTTCGTAAGCAAGGAGGACTGGGAGCGGAATCCGCCGCAGTTCGATTTCAAACCCAAGCCGCACTGGGAACTGGGCGAAGAGATGGGAATCCTCGATCTGGAGCGTGCTGCCAAGTTGTCGGGCGCTCGCTTCGCCGTGTACTGGGCTTTGGGTGCGCGACTGGAGCGCGCCCTTGCCAACTTCATGCTCGATCTGCACACGCGTGAGCACGGATACACCGAGGTGCTTCCGCCGTACCTGGTGAACTCCGAGTCGATGTATGGTACGGGCCAGCTTCCAAAGTTCGAGCAGGATTTGTTCAAGGTCGGCACGGGGGTGGTCAGCGACCAGTTTGACGAGGACCCATACCATACTCCAGTGTTTGGCGAACTGGTTCAGGTTGAGAAGGGCGCGCTGGATGAGATTTTGGAGGAACAGGGCGAGCGGGTTGTCACTTACATTTTTAGTGTTGACAAGGTTGATGTTGGTGCCCGCACAGTTGATCTCAGCACAGCCGATATTGCCAAAACAGAAGTGTGCAATGTTCCGTGGCGTTCGCTCCGTTATGTTCGCGAGCGGAAACTCTGGCTGATTCCGACGGCCGAGGTGCCGGTGACCAATCTCTATCGCGACGAAGTGCTGGATGGGGCGCGCTTGCCGGTTTGTCTGACTGCGTACACTCCGTGTTTTCGCAGCGAAGCCGGATCGTACGGCAAGGACGTGCGCGGAATTATCCGCCAGCACCAGTTTCAAAAGGTGGAACTGGTGAAGTTCTCGCGCCCGGAGACTTCTTACGATGAACTGGAGAAGCTGACCCACGATGCCGAGACTGTGTTGCAGAAACTCGGACTGCACTACCGCGTGGTCACGCTGTGCACCGCCGATATAGGGTTCTCCGCGGCCAAGACTTATGACCTTGAAGTCTGGCTGCCGGGACAAAATCTTTTCCGCGAGATTTCTTCCTGCTCGAACTTCGAAACTTTTCAGGCACGGCGGGCGAATATTCGCTACCGTCCCGAGGGCAAGAGCAAGACGGAATTTTTGCACACGTTGAACGGCAGCGGCTTAGCGGTAGGACGCACATGGGTCGCTATCGTGGAAAACTATCAGCAAGCCGACGGCAGCGTGCGCATTCCGGAGGCGCTGCAGCCGTACATGGGCACCGACTGCATTCCGGCCCAAGTTCCGGGAAAGACAAGGAGCGCATGAATCCGCGCCCGTCGCGGCCTGAACCCGCGCGGCTGGCCCGATTTGCCATCATATGAATTCCCAAATACACTTGCAGCAACCCGAAACAGCCTCGACGGTGCTCGAAAGCGCCGTCTCTCCAATGGGCGCGATCTGGCGCACAATCCGCGGATACATTCTTTGGTCGTATGAGCGGGGCAGCCTGCACTACGACATCATGGTCACGCTGATTCTCCTCTTTGTTTTTGTGTCGCCGCACTTCATCAACTTCAAGGACAAACCGGTCGAGCGCAATCCGCATCTCACCGGCGTGATCGTCATTCCCGGCGAGAAGGGCGGGTTTATCTATCAGATCCAGGCCTCGGCAGTGAATACCGCTCCGGGTGGAGATGTTCGCCGGCAGTTGGAGCAGATCATTGAACCCATCTCCGGGGCGGTCAGCATTACCCGGTACGAGACGCTCAAAGACGCTTCTGGACACCCGCAGAGTTACAAAGTCTGGGTTGAAAAAGAGTAAGAGAAGGTTTCAAGGTTTCGAAGTTTCAAGGTTCATCAATGAGAGTTACGCTCCAATCGCTTGTTCTCGCGACTGTGGTTGTCGGCTGGCTGTTGGCGCCGGCCGCGTGGCCGCAGAGCGATGACGCTGGGCTCGATCGCGTCCTCACCCAGATGGATGCCGCCGCCCGAAACTTCCGAACCACCGCGGCCAGTGTCGTCTGGGACCAATACCAGAAGGTCATCGACGAAACCGAGACGGAGAAGGGCAGGATTTATTTCCGGCGTGAAGGCGGCGAAATACAGATGGCAGCTGACTTCGTCGAACCCGATAGGAAGTACGTCATCTACAGCGGCGGCAAAGTTCAGGTGTACCAGCCCAAAATCGATCAGGTCAACGAATACAATCCGGGCAAGAATCGCGGCGACCTCGAGAGCTTTCTGGTGCTCGGCTTCGGCGGCAGCGGACACGATCTGCTCAAGTCTTACGACGTGAAGTTGTTTGGGTCGGAGACCGCCAACGGCGTCGCAGCTGAGAAACTGGAGTTGATTCCGAAGTCCGCCCGTTTGCGAAACAATATCGCGCGCATCCTGCTCTGGATCGACCCGGCTCGGGGAGTTTCGGTGCAGCAGCAGTTCTTTGAGCCGAGCGGCGACTACCGCCTGGCAAAGTATTCCGAGATACAGATCAATCAAAAACTTCCGGAGAACGCCTTTAAGCTGAAGACAACCGGAAAAACCAAGATTATTTCTCCACAGGGATAGAGCCCTTGGTGGAAGCCGGGTCTGGAGCGGGGCACGCGCGACACCTATCGTGACAAGGTGTGGGCGAGTTGAGAGTTGAAGAGCGGGGTCTCCCTTTCGCCACGGACGGTTAGAATCGGCGGAGTTTGGTTTACCCCGCGGTGGTTCGATCCCCACCCGAGCGCTTGCTCTGGTACATCAACTCGTCCGCTCTGCGAATCGCCGTCGCCGCGGAATCGGTATGGCTCAGCATAGTGGCGCCGATGGACGCCATGACCGACACCCGGGTGGCGCCGTTTGCGACCGACGACCGCGCGATCAGGATCCGGCAGCGCTCAGCCAGATCGCCTAAAGCAATAGCATGCACGTCCGGCATCAAAACCAGAAACTCCTCACCGCCCAAACGACCGACTAGGTCCACGGCGCGCAGGCTCTGCACCAGGGTTTCCGCGACCGCTTTCAGCACGGCGTCGCCCACTTCGTGACCGTGGGTGTCATTGACTTGCTTGAAGTGGTCAAGGTCGAACAGCAGCAGGCCGCACTCCCGGCCAAACTGCTGATGATCCTGCAAGGCCTGCGCTAACTTCAGTTCCAGGTATCGCCGATTCGGCAGATTGGTCAGGGCATCGCGGAAGGCCAAGTTCTCTAGTTCACCGGCGCGTTTTTCGGCTCGCTTTTTTGCGGTGGAGTCACTGAAAACTTCCACCGCTCCCACAATGGCACCGTTAATATCCCGCATGGGTAGGACGCGCACACTAATCGGCACGCGATGGCCGTTCTTGTGCCGGAGGTAGATCTCGGCTTCTCTGACTTGCCCGTCCGCTAGCGCGCTGCTGAGAGGACATCCGCTGGTGCACAGCGGCTTGCCGGTCTCATCCACGTGCCCTAGAAGGTCGTTGAAGCAGTGCTTTCCGACAACCTCGGTGAAGCTGTACCCAGACAGCCTCTCGGCACCTGTGTTCCAGTACGTGATCTTGCGGTCCCGGTTTACGAAATAGACGCCGTCATACATGCTGTTCAGAAGCGTCTCGTAAAATGAAGAGGAGAAGTGGATGCCCCACAGGGCTTCGCACGACTCGACCATGCCAACTCCGTAGAGGAATCCTTTGGCGTGCGGTCCTAACGGCGCCACTACGCGGCCTGTGGTCTGTTCTTTGGTGCCGATCCGGCGTAGGTAGATCTCCTGCTCGAGCCGCAACAATCCCGGCAGAGGCAGACAGCAGCCGTAGCGGCTGACCGCGGTCGTCTTAGTTTTCACGCAGAAATGCTTCCCGGAGGGATCAATCCCCGAGGCCTCCACCGGAAACGCAATCGACAAGCGGTCGCTGCGTCGGCGAGCTATGGTGTTTTGTGGATGGGTTTCCATGCTTCTGCTTCTCCAGTAACCTCCGAGGTAGTGTGCAGGGTCCCAGGATGAGTTTCAATGATTTGAGCCTTTCGTTCATTACTTTTGTCACGTCCCTAAAGGTTTTCCCTGCCAGATCAGGCGAAATCGGAACCATCAGAAACAAGCTGAAAAAGACCGGCCGGGGCTATATACTGCACGAGAACCTCCGAAAGTTGAGTTCGCATGGCCAAAGTGTTTACCATCACCGTTCCTCCGGATTTGTCCCGCAAGAGACGCGTACGCACCGCCGACCCCCGCTACGTCGACGGCCAGAAGATGCTGGTGGAAGCGATGAAATATTTGGCGAAGGCCGATCCAGTGGCCAATCGCGGGGCCATCGAGCTGCTTTCCGAACACGTGCGCACGCGTTTCCGCATGACCGACTCGCCGCTGAGTTGAGAATTTCTTTCTCTCCATTGTTTCCTTCCAAAGACAGCCGCTGAATTCTAAGGCCCGCTGCCGTCCGCGTATATCGTTTGTGAGTCCGCTTAGCTCGCCTAGTGATCTGGGCGGTCTCTCCCTGCCAGCAACGAAGCGGCAAGCACAATGATGGCGGGATAGCATTCCAGCGTGTAGCGCGGCTCCGGATTTTCCAACGTTGCCAGAAATGCCGAGCGCAGCAGCAGGAAGCTGACCAGCAATCCAGCCCAGCAGATTCCTGACGGCCTGCGTGCTTGCCCTCGAATGACCGCCAACAGCGCTCCCGCCACGTAAGCAAGGTTGAGCAAGCCGAACCCTACGGCCATGACCGAGTGCTTCGCGTCGTCATTGAATTCCCACCAGCGCGGGTCGGGAGGAAGGAGTTCGGTTCGCGGGCGCAGCCACATATCCGCGACCCGCAGCAGGGGCAGCACAACGTAGTAGCGAACGGGATGGGCGCGAATGCGATCCGCGGCAACTTTGCCGAAGCGCGCATCCCGTTCCGGCGTCATGTCCTGCGACTGGTTGTAGTCCGCGATGACGGCCAGCGTCGCGTCCCTTTCCGCCGGGTTATCGATGGCACGCGACGGCAGTTTCCCCGGGTCAATCTTGTCGCCAGGAACGTTCCAGTAGATTTCTTCCACCGACGCGTAGTCGACGATCCACGTTTTGACCCAGCGGTTAAAGCCCCGGGGCACGAGTTCATCGGTCTCGTTGGCGTAGCGGGGAGCCAGCGGCTGGAAATGATGGAGCGTCCGAAAATTGCGAATCGTCCAGGGAGCGAGCGGCGCCAGGGCAAATACCGCGACAATGATTGCGGCGGTTAGAACCTCAGCCATGTTTTTCCTGCCAGCGCGATGCTTCCAAGCCACGACCGCCAGATAAAAAGCGACAGCCGCCAGCAGGATGCCACCATCGGGGCGCAGCAGGACGCAAGCCGCAATCGCCGCGCCGGTCGCGGCCCAGAGCCTGCGGCAAGTCCGGTCGAGGATTCCTATTCCTACACGAGCGTCATGCATCCGATTCAGAGCGGCGGCCGCGCAATCGAGAGCGAGGACCGTGAAGAAGATCTCCAAAGTTTCGGTGAGCGCGGCGGCGGCATAGTTCGCCAGGAATGGACACAGGGCCGCCAGGACAAAAGCGATCCTCGCCGCGCGGTCGGAAACCGCCCGGCGGGCAAGGTCGGCGACGATCAGGCAGGTGGCCAGGTCGAGCAGAATCTGCGTCAGCAGGACTGCTCTAAAGTTGCCCGCTCCAAACAGCCAGAAGATCCCGGCCAGAAAAGCAGGATATCCGGGCAGGCGCGTGTCGGTCGGCACGATCTGTGTCGCTTGCGTTTGACCGTAGATGCCGTGCTGCAGCCAGTTAGTGGCGAGGTCGGCGTAGATGCGCGAGTCATCCGTGACCGCCGGGTAATGGAAGAAGAAAAATAGTCGCAATGCCAGGGCGGCCAGCGTTGTTCCCAGAAAAAAAATGCGATGTTTACGGATCAGGCTGAGCACGTTGGGAATATATCGCGAACCGGCCGCTCCCAGGTCTCGAAAACCGCGAGACCGGGGCATCCGTGCGATTTTCCTCCGCGCTGACAACCCGGGTTTGACCCACTGCCTCTCGCCCCTTAGGATGAAGGGACACTACGAGATGGCCAAACAGGTTTTTTACGATCCCTTGCAAGCGCGCTGGAGGCGCATACGGCGGTTTGTCGACGCGGCGGCCTTGGCCTTTTCTTTGCTCGTGATCTTTTTCATCTACAGTGCCCTGCGCAGCGAGCCTCTGCCCGACCTTTCCTGGCTTACCCAAAAGAAGCCTTACCACGCTCTGAAAGAAAACGAAAAGGCGAAAGCCCGCGAGAAACGCCGCCTGGCCACTGTGGCCCGTGCCGGACACCGCCGGCCATCCCGCAAAGCTCCTTCCCAACTCACGTTGAACTCCGAGCAAGGGGTGCGGGCCGCATTCTACGTTTCCTGGGACGCAGCCAGTTTCTCTTCCTTGCGCGAGTATGCCCGCCAGATCGACTTGCTCTTCCCGACCTGGCTGCAGGTTCTCAGTGCAGACGGCCATCTGCAAGCCTCGGATCCGGAAACGAACACGATGTTTGACGTGGTTCAGGGGCAAACGGTCCATCACATCGACGACAAAGTAATGCAGTTTCTGAAAGCGGAAGACACCGACATGGAAGTGTTTCCGGTGGTGCAGAACTTTGACGGCACCGATTTTGTTCCGGGCGTTAGTGATTTCCTGAACAATCCGCAAGCTCGCGCCAATTTTCGACGCGAGATCGGGATCTTTCTGGCCTCCGATCATTATCGCGGTTTGATGGTCGATTTCGAATCCTTCCCGAAGAAAGGGCAACCCGGATACGTAGCTCTGCTAAACGAACTCTCGTCCGACCTGCACGCCAAAGGGATGAAACTGTACGTCAGCGTCCAGGTACGCAACGAGGATTTTGATTACAAGGCCATTTCGTCCGCGGTGGATGGCGTCGTCATCATGAACTACGACGAGCACTTTCCCGGCGGAACCCCTGGCCCCGTCGCTTCGCAGGAATGGTTCCAGGGGAACCTTGAGTCTGCCGTCAAGGAGATTCCGAAGGAGAAACTCATCTGCGCCATCGGCAACTACGGGTACGACTGGGTCGAGCGGCCGAAAAAAGGCAAGCTTCCGCCGGGAGAGGCCGACAAGAGCGTTTCCGTGCAGGAAGCCTGGATCGGGTCGCGCGATGCCGAGGAAGACGTTGATTTTGACGGCGACGCGCTCAACCCGCACTTTAGCTACCTCGACGATGATAATTTCCGCCACGATGTCTGGTTTCTCGATGCGGTGACTGCCTTGAACGAGATGCGTGCCGCCCAGACCCTCGGCATCCAGACCTTCGCCTTGTGGAGACTGGGCGCGGAAGACCGCTCACTCTGGCGGGTGTGGGATATGCCCGGAGAAGCCAATGCGTTGGACCGGTTGAAGGACGTCCCTCCCGGCCAGGACGTCGATATGGAGGGGAACGGCGAAATCCTGCACATCGAGGCGCGCCCTACCAACGGCGAGCGCGATCTGACCATCGACAAACAGACCGGACTCATCGACGGGGAAACCTTCAAGAGTCTGCCCGAGCCGTATCGGGTGGCGCGCTATGGTGCCAGCAAGAACCAGCTCGCCATGACTTTCGACGACGGTCCCGATCCGGAGTGGACCCCGAAAATTCTCGATGTCCTCAAACGCGAACATGTGCCGGCAGCATTCTTCCTGATCGGAATCCAGGTTGAGAAGTTCAGCAGCGTGACCCAGCGCGTTTACCGGGAAGGCCATGAAATCGGGAACCATACCTTTACTCATCCCGATATCAGCTCGATTGGCACCGGCTATATGAAGGTGGAGCTGAACCTGACCGAGCGCTTGTTCGCCAGCCGGCTGGGTATTCGCACCATGCTGTTCCGTCCGCCGTACTCCGTCGATGCGGAGCCCGATACCGAAGACGAAGTGCGGCCGCTCGAACTCACGCAAAGCATGGGCTACATCACTATCGGCAACAAGATCGACACCAGGGACTGGAACGACGAACCCGCGCTCACGCCGCAACAAATCGCCGCTCGCGTGCTCAACCACCTGCCACCCTGCCAACCGAACGATCAGCAGTGCGGCAACATCATTCTCATGCACGATGGCGGCGGCAATCGGGAAAGAACCGTGCTGGCGCTCCCGCTGATTATCGACGGCGCCCGTGCCCGCGGATTTCAATTCGTCCCCGTGTACCAGTTGATGGGCAAAACGAAAGCGGAAGTCATGCCCCCGCTCCCGGCCAACGAGTATTGGGCCGCCCGGCTGAACTGGATCGGCTTCTGGCTCTTCAGTGCAACCATGACGGGCATCACGGTCATCTTTTTCCTGGGTGACATCCTGATGACCGGGCGCCTGATTTCGGTTGGCGTCCTCGCCATCTATGACCGTCTCCGCTCGCATGTGTATGGGACGCCCGAACAGATTGCGGCCTACCGGCCCCGGGTTGCCGTTCTCATCCCCGCTTATAACGAAGAGAAGGTCATCGAACGTACCATCCAAGGCGCGCTCGACTCCGACTATCCTAATCTGCGCGTGGTTGTGATCGACGACGGATCCAAGGATCGTACTTTGGAAATCGCCCGCCGGGCCTTTGCCGCCGAAGAAGCTGACGGCAGGGTATTGATTCTAACCAAGCCCAATAGCGGCAAGGCCGAGGCGCTTAACTTCGGACTTGAGCACGTCGACGATGCGGAACTCTTCGTCGGCATCGACGCCGATACCATCATCGCTCCCGATGCGATCGCCCGCCTCGTGCCGCACTTCCTCAATCCGAACGTTGCAGCCGTGGCCGGCAATGCCAAGGTTGGCAACCGCGTCAATCTGTGGACGCGCTGGCAGGCACTTGAATACATCACCAGCCAGAATTTCGAGCGGCGAGCGCTCAACACCATGGGCGCAGTGAGCGTGGTGCCGGGCGCGATCGGCGCCTGGCGCATCGAGGCGGTTCGCGAAGCGGGTGGCTACCATGTGGACACGGTCGCCGAAGACGCCGATCTAACCATGGCGCTGCTACGCAACGGTCATCGCGTGGAATACGAAGATCTGGCGCTCGCCTTCACGGAGGCTCCGACGACTGCCAATGCGCTCATGCGGCAGCGCTTCCGCTGGTCGTTCGGAATCCTGCAGGCCGTCTTTAAGCACAAGGCCGTTTTCGCGCGCAAAGGCGCTTTGGGGTTCGTCGCACTTCCCAACATCCTCATCTTCCAGATCCTGCTCCCGCTGGTCTCGCCCTTCATTGACCTGATGTTTGCGGTCGGCGTGATCTGGTATTTCTTGCAGAAGCACTTTCATCCTGAGTCCACTGATCCGGCCAGCTTCCAGCGACTGCTGCTCTTCTTCGTCGCGTTCCTGGTGATTGATTTCATCGCCTCGGCGATTGCCTTCGCCTTGGAGCGTCGCCAACCCGAAGCCCGCGAAGACGCCTGGCTGCTCAGCCAGGTGTGGTTGCAGCGCTTTGCCTATCGGCAGGTCTTTTCTATCGTTCTCTTCCGAACCCTGAAGCGTGCCATCCAGGGACGACCGTTTGCGTGGGATAAACTGGAGCGCACCGCCGCGGTCAAGTACGTCCCCTCCGAGCGCAGGGATTCAGTCAAAGTCTGACCCCGATCCAGCCCGATGGGGCATTTTTCGAGAAAATCAGTTTGATCACTTGGAAGGATTACAAAACACATATGACCAAGTGGACAAAAACACGCCGCGATCCAGGACGCACGTACCTAGACGAGGAGAAGCTCCAACGATCGCGCAGGATGCTGGCGAGGATTCGTGAATTGGTGGAATGCGGGAGCGAAGCAGAGCCCGCGGTGGTGGAAGCAGCTAAAGCGGCCAATCCGGAGATCACTGAGGAACAACTGAGAGAGGTGATTATGCTGTTTCGCGACGCCGTTTATTCGCGACAGCACGATCAATAGTATCGTTAAACTTCTTTTCGGATTCGCGCAGTTGCTCGGAGTCCATCTTTTGAGCGCCGGTTTCTATAATCTGGATGAAGCGGTCAACAAGCGCATCCGCAGCACTCTTTTTCCTCGGCTTCTTCAGTGGTGACGTAGCCACGCGGCATCCCTTCTTGCGATTCGTCTTTGGCATTACAGTTTACTCTATCCCGTTAACGTCATGACCGAACACATCACGAATGTACCCACACTGATAAGACGAATTACTATGGTAACCGGTTGCACAATTCCCTAATTATTGATTCCTTTCCGGCCCCAATCCGTATTTTTCCCGTGATCTCAGTCACTGACATCCGCACGCGGACAGTGTGTGGTAAGAACGAGAAACCAACATGCCCCGCACGATCATCGAACCGTTTCGCATCAAAAGCGTCGAACCCATTCACTGGACGACCCGCGCGCAGCGCGAGCAACTGCTCCGCGCCGCGTGCTACAACCTTTTTCTCCTGCCGGCGGACGATGTTCTAATCGACCTGCTCACCGATTCCGGTACCGGCGCCATGTCCACCCACCAGTGGGCAGCCATGATGGAAGGCGATGAGAGTTATGCTGGCAGCCGCAGCTTCGAGCAGTTCCGCGCGTCGGTGCAGGATATTTTTGGCTACAAGCACGTCATCCCGACTCACCAGGGCCGTGCGGCGGAGCGCATTCTGTTCAGCGTGATGTGCAAGAAAGGCGATGTCGTCCCCAACAACACGCATTTCGACACAACCCGGGCGAACGTGGAGTTTGTCGGCGCGGAGGCGGTGGATCTGGTCATCCCTGAGGGCCGCCAGCCGAGTCTGAAGCATCCTTTCAAGGGCAACATGGACGTTGCGGCGCTCGAAACTCTTATCGAGAACGTCGGCCGCGAGCGCGTTCCCCTGGTCATGCTGACCGTGACCAATAACTCTGGCGGCGGCCAGCCGGTGTCGATGGAGAACGTCAAAGCCGTGAGTGCGGTTTGCCGGAAGCATGGCATCCCGCTCTACTTCGATGCCTGCCGTTTTGCGGAGAACTCCTACTTCATCAAGATTCGCGAGCAAGGACAAGGATACGAGCAGAAAACGCCGAAACAGATCGCGCAGGAAATGTTCACCTACGGCGACGGCTGCACCATGTCGGCGAAGAAAGACGGCATGGCCAACATTGGCGGATTTCTTTGCACCAACGACGATCTCCTCGCGCAACAGGAAAAGAACCTGCTGATTCTCACCGAAGGCTATCCCACCTATGGCGGCCTCGCCGGGCGCGATCTTGAAGCCGTCGCCGTCGGACTGCAGGAAGCGCTGCACCAGGACTACCTCGAATACCGCATTGCTTCCACCGCCTACCTCGGCAACCACATTGCCGACGCGGGCGTGCCGATCGTACAGCCGCCGGGCGGCCATGCGGTCTACATTGACGCGCGAGCCTTTTTGCCGCACATTCCGCCGGATCATTTTCCCGCAGTTGCGCTAGCCAATGAACTCTATCTCGAAGGCGGCATCCGCTCCGTCGAGATCGGCACCCTCATGTTCGGAGCATCGGCGAAGATGGACTTGGTGCGTCTGGCAATTCCCCGCCGCGTATACACGCAGAGCCACATCGATTATGTGGTTGAAGTCATCCTCGAGGTGTGGAAGAAGCGCGACCAGATTCACGGCATGAAGCTCAGCTACGAAGCCCCATTCCTGCGCCACTTCACAGCCAAGCTGGAGCCAGAGCCGGCAGAAGCCGCGGCCGCTGTGCGACGCTGATTTTGGGTGGCGCAGCACGCCCTAAGCGCCGGGTTTTGAGATTTTGCTTTGAAGGGGCGCGGCTTCAGCCACTCTCAATGCTTTCATTGATTTCCCCGTTTCGCCCACGCAGGATTCGCCACTGATCGGGTGAACGCCTCGCACTACCGCATCGTCGAGAAGCTCGGCGGCGGGGGCATTGCGTGGGGTTCATAAGCCAGTCCCCGCTTTGCGACTGCAACGATTCGGAGCTTGACAGGGCAACAACCGCCGAACATAATCTTTTGCACGTTTTTTGGGCACATCTGCACATCTCTGTTGCCCGGAACCTCATTTCCGTCGCGGCTTTTTACTTAAGGCATTCGGCCCCATGTGAAACGAAGGTTCGATTCCCCGAAGGACAGACTCCAAGGAGGCTCCGCATCGGTTGCCAATACTTCCAGAACGGCTGTGCCACTGAAAAAAAAGGAGAATACCTATGCACCCAGCTCGATTTCGCTCATGTCTAGTCGTTTGTTGCGCCGTCCTGTTCGCGGCGTTCTCTCAGATTGCCGCGGCCAATACCCTTTGCGTCACCCCCGGGGGTTCAAAGCTCTGTTATGCCAAGATTCAATTAGCGGTAAACGCCGCCTCAAACAATGACCTGATCAACGTTGCGCCCGGCACCTACAAGGAGGACGTGGTCATTGGCAAGCCGCTTTCCCTTATCGGCGCCGGCGCCGATTTGTCCGTCATTGACGCCACCAGCCTTGCGAATGGCATCCTCCTGGACGGCTACAACAATCCCGGCCTTCACACTGTGACCGTTGCCGGATTCACGGTGAAGAACGCCTTATACGAAGGCGTTCTGGTCGTCAACACCTCGGGCGCCACCATCCTCAACAATAGGATCATGAACAATGACAAGGAGGGACCCGTTTTTGGCTCCGGTCCGGCTTGCAAAGGTCAGCCCGCCTATGAGACCGATGAAAGCGGTGACTGCGGCGGCGCTATTCACCTTCTGGGAGCGGTTAACGCGATGGTGGCCGGCAACTTTATAGCGGGCAATGCCGATGGCATCCTCATCAGCGACGACACCGCAGAAAGCCGCGGCAACGTCATCGTCAACAACATCGTCACGAATAACCCGCTGGAGTGCGGCATCGTTCTTGCCTCCCATCCGCCCGCAGGTTCCACTCCGCCCCATTACGCTCCCCACTACGGGGTGAACCACAATACCGTTGCCGGAAACATCTCTTCCAAAAACGGAGTGACCGTCGGAGGCGCGGGAGCAGGCCTTTTTTCCGATGGCGAAGGCCCTGGCCGCGTCTCGGGTAACCTGATCACCCGGAATCGCCTGACGGGCAATGGTCTTCCGGGTGTCGCTCTCCACACGCATGTCGGCCCGGCTTTTGGCGCTCCGGCGGATAACATGGACGGGAACGCCATCATCGGCAACTTCATCGCGGGAAACGGCGCCGACACCTTCGACACGGCCACGCCCGGCACCGCGGGAATCAACATCAATAGCGGCGGTGGCGGCTCCCCGGTTCACGGTACCATCATTTCGCAGAACGTGATCCAGGACGAAGCCGTGGACATTGCCGTCAACAATCCCGTCGAGCTCGACGCCCATTTCAACGACCTGCTCGGTGGCAATGTTGGCGTGGCCAACGTTTGCGCCCTCGACCTGGCCGCGTGCACCGGCAGCATCGATGCAACCGAGAATTTTTGGGGATGTACTACTGGCCCGGGCGGCAGCGGATGCACGACAACCAGCGGATCCAACATTAGTTTCACCCCGTGGCTCAAACATCGGGAATGAAAACTCAGGACCCCAGTACCGCTGCACAGGACCCACACCACGATGGAATTACGTTCGTGTACGCGATTGGCAATCGTTGCTGGGGGCACTGATAAGCGAAAAAAAACGTTAACTTGGCTCCGCACATGAATAATGCAGGCTAGTGGATGGCCGGGATGCTGGGAGGGAAGCTCATGGAAATCGCGTTGTCTGAGAAAAATGAAATGACGATATTGGTTTCCGTCGCGACGGGCTGGCCATCTTTGAGGTAGGGGCGGTAGCGCCATTGGCGAACGGCGCGGACTGCGGCCGCAGCGAGCCCACGGCTGCCAGAGACGACTCTCACGGTGCGCACGGCGCCATCAGAATCCAACCCCGCTGTCAGAGAGACTACACCGCGAGCGCGGACATCCGGATAGACCGGATATACGAAACGCAACGGCGCTCTCGAGGCCTGGATACCGCTGTCTTGGCCCGCGAGTGGGAGGTTCGGAATTGAAGCCGCATCGTGGACGCGAATCGCCCGCTTCGGAGTTGGGATGACTGCAGCGATCGATGCTGGCATGACCGCGGTTCCCGGGGGAGCGAGGAGCTGGGCGGTGGCTGCCGACGGGGTGATGACGGTGGGGCTCTCGGCAATGGTCGCTGGCTTTCCGGAGTGTGGAGAATTCGGCAGGGCGATCGCGCTGATCTGCTGGAGCCGAGGCTGATTGTGGGCTTGGGAAGCTGGTATGGCTTGGATTCGATGCCATGCGATCACGAAAATGATGCAGAGGGACAGCGCACTGACTGTCGTTGCAAGTCTGGACCAGGCGAATATGGACGAAGACGAGGGAACCGGGTTAGGCTTGGGCGCGATTTCCGCGAGCTGTGCTACGACCTTTTCTTGCCGTTCCTTTTTCTCGGCCGGCGCAGCATCGATCTGCACCGTCGGCGGCACGAAATTTTCAATCACACCGATCACAGGCAATGGTTTGTGCGAATGCGACACGACGCCCGCGTTATTGCGGAAAAGGGCGTTGACCAGTGTGCGCTGGCGCCGGTTCAGGAGTGGGATGGAGAGCTGGCGAAAGTTACGAAACGTCCAGAGCAGATAAATGCGTTGTCCGAGAGAAAGTTCAGCGCGCACCAATCCCTCCGGCGTTTCAAACAGCAAGAAGCCGGATTGGAGCCTGTTTAGAAACACGTGTACGCCAAGACAAGACCCTTGGATATGCACCTTGGATGCCACAGAGTCGGATTGTAACTTACAGATAACAGACTTGTTATTCGTTATGGCGGAAAACCTGGGGTGAGCGAGTGCAAAGGGTTTCATGCGCATGCCCTGCAGAATGCATACCTCCAGCCATCAAATACCCATTTGCTTTGATTTCAGCCATTCTTTTTGGCTCACTCTTTACGACATAGGTGTCCTTCTCCCGGAAAGGCCCCCAACCCTGCTCCGGCGGTCGCAAAGGGTTGTAGCAACTCAGCCTCCGTAAGATTTGTGACGGCATCATATTGCAGACCGGGACGAGAGTTGCTTCTGTAATCAATTGCGCTCACGGGGCGGTCGAGCCTAATGCTTTTCGACCATCGAACCGGCCAAATAGCCGAGCGCCATCGACACCCCTGCATCAACCAGCGCAAGCAGCGCCCTTCTGGGGCGGACGCGAGCTGCTTTGATCGCTGTGTGCCGTGATGGAGTGGAGCTAAGAGCTAGGTTCCTATTCGCGCCGGAAGTCGCGGCAACTCAGGGGTCGAGGCCTTAAGCCGCTGAGGTCAGACTGGCGGCACGGACTGGTTTCCCGAAGCCTGCCAACTCCTCAAGCCGGTGTAAAATCAAGGGTCGCGAATATCCGCGCTAATGTTCCGTCCTGGAAAGGATCTCCTATGGCAACCACGGAAGCCCCGCCGCGTCTGCAAGTCCGCCTTCACGAAGGTGTGTTCAAGAATGAGCCGTTTGTCGATTTCACCAAAGAAGAGAACGTGCGCAAGATGCGCGCCGCTATCGAAAAAGTGCGCGGCCAACTAGGCCGCGAGTACGACCTGATCATCGGCGGCAAGCGCTCCAAGACCTCCGACAAGATCCGTTCCATCAATCCCGCCAAACCCTCGGAAGTGGTCGGGGTTCACCAGAAGTCTGGCAAGGAGCACGTCGAGCCCGCCGTGCGAGCCGCTTTGAGCGCCTTTACCCACTGGAGCCGCACTTCGGCCGAGGAGCGTGCGTCGCTCTTGTTCCGCGTCGCCGATGTGATGCGCGAGCGCAAGCTGGAATTCATGGCGTGGCTGGTGTTCGAAGTTTCCAAGAACTGGTTCGAGGCCGACGCCGACATCTCCGAGGCCATCGATTTCTGCGAGTTCTACGCGCGCGAGGCGCTGCGCTTCGCCAAGGCCGAACCGCCCGTGCAACTGCCGGGCGAGCGCGACACCCTGACCTACATCCCGCTCGGCGTGGGCGCCGTGATTCCGCCGTGGAACTTTGCCTGCGCCATCATGGCAGGCATGACGCTCGCTTCGATCGTCAGCGGCAACACCGTCGTGCTGAAGCCGTCCAGCGATTCGCCGACAATTGCGGCGAAGTTCGTGGAATTGCTCGAAGAATGCGGCATGCCCGAAGGCGTCGTGAATTTCTGCCCCGGTGGAGGCGTGAGTTTCGGCGACGCGCTGGTGGCGCATCCGAAGATTCGCTACATCGCTTTCACCGGCTCGCGCGAGGTCGGATTGCACATCAACCAAACCGCCGCGAATCAGCAACCGGGCCAGCTCTGGATCAAGCGCACCGTCCTCGAAATGGGCGGCAAAGACGCAATTATCGTCGATGCCGACGCCGATATTGACTCCGCCGTCGAAGGCGTAGCCGTGGCAGCTTTCGGCTTCCAGGGCCAGAAGTGCTCGGCCTGCTCGCGCGCCATCGTCGACGAGCGCATCTATGACAAGTTTCTTGAGAAATTAAAATCCCGCGTCGATCGCATTACGGTCGGCGATCCCACTGTGAACCCGAACATGGCTGCCGTCATCAACGAAGGTTCGATGAAAGACATCCTCCGCTATATCGAGATCGGCAAGAAAGACGGACGCCTCATCACCGGCGGCGCGCGCGACACCAGCGCCAGCAACGTCGACGGCTACTTCATTCAGCCGACGGTGATTGCCGACATCCCGCCGAAGTCGACGCTCGAGCAGGAAGAGATCTTTGGCCCGGTGCTGGTGGTGGTCAAGTCGCGCAACTTCGATCATGCCCTGGAAATCGCCAACGACACCGAGTTCGGGCTGACCGGCGCGGTTTACTCAAGCTCGCGCGAGAAACTGGATCGCGCCGTGCGCGAGTTCCACGTCGGCAACCTCTACCTGAATCGCAAGTGCACGGGAGCGATGGTGGGCGCGCACCCCTTCGGCGGCTTCAACATGTCCGGCACCGATTCCAAGTCCGGAGGACCGGACTATCTCTACCTATTCACGCAGGCCAAGAGCGTCGGCGAGAAGATCGGGTAGCGACTCTCAAGTTTGCAGCCCGTGGCGAAAGTGAGACCCCGCTCTTCAACTCTCAATTTGGCAGACTTTGTCGTCCCGACCCTGAGCGAAGCCGAAGTTAAGGAGAATTTCTTGTGAAGAAAATCGGAATACTTTTTGGGATGGAGAATACGTTTCCGCCGGCATTGGTCGAGAAGATTAACGCCAGGAAGGCCGAAGGCGTTACCGCCGAATTTGTGAAAATTGGCGGCATCCGGATGGATGAGCCGAAGAAGTACGACGTCATCATTGACCGGATTTCGCAGGACATTCCTTTCTACCGGGCCTATTTGAAGAACACGACGCTGCAGGGGACGATTGTGATTAACAATCCGTTCTGGTGGACGGCGGACGACAAGTTTTTTAACTATGCGCTGGCGCACAAGATGGGCGTGGCGATTCCGCCTACGGTGATTTTGCCGCATCACACGCATCCACCGGATACGACCGATCAATCCATGCGGAATTTGATCTATCCGCTGAATTGGGACGAGGTGTTTGCTTATGTTGGGTTTCCGGCGTTTTTGAAGCCTTACTCGGGCGGCGGCTGGAAGCACGTGTATAAGGTGCATTCTCCCCAGGAATTCTTTCATAACTACAACCAGACGGGCGACCTTTGCATGACGCTGCAGCATGGCGTTGAGTTTGAGGATTATTACCGCTGTTACGTGGTGGGGCAGGAAAAAGTGCACATCATGAAGTACGATCCGAAGGCTCCGCATCATGAGCGCTATGTGAAGGGAAATCCGCAGCCGGGAACTGCATTGAAGCAACGCATCGAAAAAGATGCGCTGGCGTTGTGCCGCGTCCTGGGCTACGACCTGAACACGGTGGAGTTTGCGGTGGAGGATGGCATCCCGTATGCGATTGACTTCATGAATCCGGCTCCGGATGCAGAGGTTACGTCGGTGGGGCAGCAGAATTTTGAGTGGGTGGTGGACGCCGTGGCGGAGATGGCGGTAAAGAAGGCGCTGAGCGGGCAGAATCCGGTGCAGGAATTGCGCTGGGCGGCGTTCTTGAATGGGCCGAAGTGGGTGGAGTTCCGGGCGCCGAAGATTAGGAAGAAGGCGTAAGCGTAGGACGGAAGATCTGAAGGGATCCCCTTGTTTCCATTGACAATTTGATGGATGGCAGCAGCATCCGCCGGGCTTGGCCCGGCGGAACAGCCGAGGGCGGCTGTCTCTACGCAAGCTTATCCGCGCCCGCACTTGCCGGCATTGGTATACTAGAACGACTTCTGCCAGCGTGTCTTCCTGCCTGGCAGCTCTGGATGCCGCGATGAAGCCTACATTCACGCTGGGAATCGAAGAGGAGTATCAGACGGTCGATCCTGAGACTCGGGATCTTCGGTCACACATTCAAGTCGAGCTCATCGAGAAGGGCAGATTGATCCTGCAGGAACGGGTCAAGACGGAGATGCACCAATCGGTGGTCGAGGTAGGAACGTCGGTTTGTGCCAGTATTAGGGACGCCAGGGAAGAGCTGAAGAATCTGCGGAGGCAGATGATCCGGTTGGCGCGGGAGAATGGGCTGCGGCTGGCTTCGGCGGCGACGCATCCGTTCGCGGACTGGCGCATGCAGGAAGTTACACCGGGCGAGCGCTACAAACACATTGTGGAGGATATGCAACTGGTGGCCCGGGCCAACCTGATTTTCGGGCTGCACGTGCACGTCGGCATCGAGGATCGCGAGACACTGATCCAGATGATGAATCATGCGCGGTATTTTGTGCCGCATCTGCTGGCGCTGTCGTCGAATTCGCCTTTCTGGCTGGGGATGGATACGGGTTTGAAATCGTACCGCTGCAAGGTGTTCGACAAGTTTCCGCGGACGAACCTGCCGGATTATTTTCCAAGCTGGGGCGAGTACGAGAACTACGTCAAGCTGCTGGTCAAGACGAACTCGATCGATAACGCGAAAAAAATCTGGTGGGACATCCGGCCGCATCCATTCTTCGACACGCTGGAGTTCCGGGTGTGCGATCTTCCGATGCGGGTCGACGAGACGATTGCGCTGGCGGCGCTGATCCAGGCGACGGTGGCAAAACTGTACAAGCTGTATTCGCAGAACCAAGGATTCCGGCTGTACCGGAGGTCGCTGCTGATGGAGAACAAGTGGCGAGCGGCACGGTATGGGATCAATGGAAAACTGATCGACTTCGGCAAGTCGATGGAAGTTCCGGAGCGCGAGCTGATCGAAGAGTATCTGGAATTCGTGGATGATGTGCTGGACGAACTGGATTGCCGGGAAGAAGTGGAGTACATCCGCGAGATTATGAAGATGGGCACGGGCGCGGACCGGCAGTTGGACGTGTACCGCAAGACCGGCGACATGAAAGCCGTGGTGGACTACATCATAGAGGAGACTGAGGTGGGCGTGGACGAGGTGGATAGTTTGCCCACCGCCAAGGCCGTCTGATGAGTTTGATGAAGACTGCAGAACAATCCAACCGACAACTGAATCAGATGGCTTTTGATCCGCAGCTAACGCCGGGGGCGCGGAATGCGGTGCGCGTGTGCCTGCGCGTGCAGGCTTCGGAAAAAGTCACCGTCATCACCGATGAAGTGAACCTGGAGATTGCGGCGGCGCTGGTGCGCGAACTGGAAGAACTGGGCTGCCGGTACCAGACGTGGGTGCTGGAGGATGTGGCAACTCGTCCGTTGACGGATTTTCCGCTCGCGATCGCGAAGGATCTGGACTCGAGCCAGGTCAGCATTTTTGCGGCGCAGGCGCAGACCAACGAACTGAAGTCCCGCATCCAGATGACCGATGTGGTAAATCGGCGAAAAATCCGGCACGCCCACATGGTCAACATCAACAAGCGGATCATGCTGGAAGGCATGCGCGCGGACTTCCAGAAGGTGGACCGGCTGAGCGTGAAGGTGCTGGAAACGGTGCGCAAGGCGAAACAGATTCGCGCGAAGACGCCGGCGGGGACTGATCTGGTGGCGGATTTGAATCCGAATTACCGCTGGGTTAAAACGAGCGGAATTATCAGTATCGAAAAGTGGGGGAACCTGCCGGGCGGTGAAGTGTTCACGACGCCGGGCGAGGTGAACGGCACGTTTGTGATTGATGGAGTGGTGGGCGACTATTTGTGCGCGAAGTTTGGCGCTTTGAAGGCGAATCCGCTGACCATCCAGGTGAAGGAGAATCGGTTGATCGAGGCGCACTCGACGAATAAAGAATTGAGAGACGATTTCTGGGCCTACACGCATACGGATGAGAACAGCAACCGGGTGGGCGAGTTTGCCATTGGGACGAACATCGAACTGAAAGATGTGATCGGCGAGATCTTGCAGGATGAGAAATATCCGGGCGTGCACATTGCGTTTGGAAATCCGTACGGGCAGCACACCGGCGCGGAGTGGCATTCATCGACGCACATTGATGTGGTGGGACGGGATTTCGATATCTGGGTGGACGGCGAGCAGATCATGCGGGGCGGGCAGTTCTTGATAGAAGCGTAGACCATGGTCGGCATTGTCAGGCTGTAGTTAATCGCAAATAAGGGGGTACTGTGCTCCCACGAATCACAATTGCCGCGATCTTGCTGACCTCGGCTTGGACGTCTCAAGCGCAATGCCAAGGCGTTCCACGGCCGGGCGAACGAATGATGGAATCCTTCTCGTCCCTTGCAACCGTCGCCGGGCTGCCATATCCGTCAGGAATAGAGCTCATCCTCAACGAAAATGGCGGCCGTGTGGAAGCCACGCTGCGCGATTGCGCCGGAGAGCCGAAGCCGCGCGAAACCAGGCTAACGGGTACGATCAAAGAAAAGCAGTCGGGAAAAACAACAACATGCGAGGTCGACCTGGCGGGGGCAAACAAGAACGGCGCAGTAAAGATTCATGGGAGTATCAGACCGGCAAATTTTCTCGGGACGATCCAAAGGCGCGTGGGGAGCGACACCTACTCGGAAAAAGTGTCGCTGAAGCGGCGAGTGCAACGAGACGATCTGGACACGGGTGCCCTCTAGACAACTCCTCCGCGAATTAAACTGAGGTTGACACTTCATGATTGTGGCCCTCCGGCAGCGGTTCAACGCAGAGTTCACTCCCGAAAAATACGAGCGGTTGCGGCGCGAGATGACGTCGCGGTGCGGGATGGAAGTTCCGTTCGCGCTTTGCGAGACGCCCTGCTTTTTTCCAGATGCGCTGGTCGAGCGCATGGGGGACGATGGAAAGGCGCTGATCCGGCAGTTGGTGGAGAACCCGGAATATCGGGCGCGCTCGGAGGCTTCGATTCCGGCGGAGTTTCGGGTGCCGAATGAATCGCCGCATCCCATGTTTGTCCAGGTGGACTTCGGGCTGGTGCGGGATTCGGCGGGCGAGTTACAGCCGAAACTGGTTGAGTTGCAGGCCTTCCCTTCCCTTTACGCGTACCAGCCGGTGTTGGCGCAGGCTTACATCGATGTGTTCGGGCTCGACGCGAAGCTTCGCTACTTTTTGAGTGGGCTGGACTCGGCTGCTTACCAGCGGCTCTTGCGGGATGCGATTGTCGCGGGGCACGATCCGGCGAATGTGGTGTTGATGGAAGTGCATCCTGAGGAGCAGAAGACGCGGCCGGATTTTCTGCTGACGGAGAAGCTGCTCGGGATTCGCACGGTGTGCATCACGAAGACTCGCAAACGGGGGCGGCGGCTCTTTTATGAGGAGGCGGGCAAGCAGGTTCCGATTGAGCGAATTTATAACCGCACCATCGTGGATGAACTGGAACGCAAGGGCGTGGCTTTGCCGTTTGATTTTCGCGATGACCTGGATGTGGAGTGGGCAGGGCATCCGAACTGGTATTTCCGGATGAGCAAGTATTCGATTCCTTATTTGAAGCATCCGTCGGTGCCTCGGACATGGTTTCTGGATCAACTGCCGGAAGTGCCGGCGGATCTGGAGAATTTTGTGCTCAAGCCGCTGTATTCGTTTGCCGGATTGGGCGTGATGATTGCGCCTTCGCGGGCGGACATCGCGGCGATTCCTGCGGCGAAACGCAACGAAT
>Ga0316363_10000679_pt1 | contig 39484 bp, 38 predicted proteins | sample Sb_taG_3_FD_200459 | JGI IMG/M metagenome (GOLD analysis project Ga0316363, IMG submission 200459) | Peat soil microbial communities from Weissenstadt, Germany - Sb_50d_a_PC metaG (v2) (version 2) | ecosystem: Environmental > Terrestrial > Soil > Wetlands > Peat | place: Germany: Weissenstadt...
GGATATCGGCTGCGGCTGGGGTGGATTGATCATGCACGCTGCCGCACACTACGGCGTGGAAGCTGTGGGGATCACGCTCAGCGTACCGCAGGCGGAGCTGGCACGAAAACGCTTGCACGAATCCGATCTGAATAATCGCTGCCGCGTGGAGGTCTGCGACTACCGCGACCTCGAACACAACCAGCAGTACGACAAAATTGTGAGCGTCGGCATGTTTGAGCACGTCGGTGAAGAGCTCCTGCCAGAGTACTTCCACCGGGCTTGGGACTTATTGCGGCCGGGTGGTGTATTTCTGAACCACGGGATTGCCTACTCCGCTAACTACCGTAGGCGGGGGCCATCCTTTACTGATCGTTACGTGTTTCCCGACGGGGAACTGCTGCCGATCAGCACAAGCCTTCGGGCGGCGGAATTGAGCGGCTTCGAAGTTCGGGATGTCGAAAGCCTGCGTGAGCACTACGCCTTGACACTCCACCACTGGGTCCGGCGTCTGGAGGCCCGTGCAGAAGCGGCGCGTCGGATCACCGACGATACCACCTACCGCACATGGCGACTCTATATGGCGGGTGCGGCACATGGATTCCGGGGCGGTCGTCTGGGCGTATACCAAACCCTGCTTGCCAAGCCGTTACACGGACAGAGTGGTTTGCCGCTGACCCGGGAAGACTGGTATCGGGCGTAGAACCAAGTAGATTCAAGCACCTGGTTAAAGGATCGATGCGCTCCAAACGCGTGCGTGTCACAATTCTCTTTCCCCTGGCCGGACGAAGGTATGGTTCAAGACAAGAGAGAAGAGGAGCGCGCAGGAACGCTCAAAGCAGCTGCTTGAAATCGGAACTCGTTGCCATGATCTGCAGCGTCATCCAGTGGATCGATGGCGCCTTGCCTCACACCTCGACCATCGCGTCGGTCACAAACCGGAACCTGAGAAAAGCATGTCCGTCATGGGTAAGCACTGCCTTGTATGCATGCCATGAGATCAGCTGCGTCTCCTCTAGGAACTGGAGCCACTGCAAGAAACTGCAGTCGTCATAAATTTCCGGAAAGCGCGCGACGGCCGCTTCATATATTGGACGCAACCGCGCAACGGGAATGCCCGCTGGCCCGGCGGAGTCTATGAGCTCCAAAGCAGCGATTGGGGCTTCCCAAAGGACTGAGTAGATCGGGTCGAACGCTTCCGTGATCGAAAGCAGGGCCAGCGGTTTTGCCTGCGTTAGGATTCTCTTTCGACGAAGTGTTTGTGACTCAAGTGTGTTGGCAATGCACAGCAACGCCACCACAAAAAGAAAATCAGGAATGAGGCAACGGCCAAGATCAAGACCGGCATGGCCCACCTCTGCTGCGATGTTTCCTCGGCTGCCTTTCCGAATCCGGGAGGTCAATCACAACCGAGTGCGACTTCATTGTACTCACCTCAACGGGCAAGCTCCGTCACTCCCTGCGGAGCTGACGACCCGAGCTTTCAGTCCACGCTTACTCCCTGAATAACGCGGGTGATGAGGCTCTGCATGCGCTGATAGTGCGATCCCTTCCAGTAGATTCGATCACACTCCCTGCAAATGTGGAACTCGTCGTAGTGTTGCTCGGTCTTTGGTAGCAAGCGATGGTGAATCAACTCTTTCGGAACCGCCTGCAACGGTGCATTGCAGTGGAGACAGCGACGAAATGGGGAAATGGATGCGAACAGATCGAAACGGCTCAGAACTTCCATCATCTGGTGCTGAGGGTGTGTTTCCCGCACCAGGTATCCGTGGATCACTATGCTGCGTTTCAATAGTCCGCGGTCCCTCGTTAGCAGAGTTCGTTGTTGGTTGGCGGAGATGCGGGCGAGTTCCTCATCGCGATAATCATTGCGGTATAAGCTGTCGAACCCCAGCATTCGCAGGTAGGCCGCTAGCTTGCCGAGATGATTGTCGAGCACGAAGCGCCTTTCCCCTTTAAACGCGGGCCGCACACGTGTGAGCGGATTGATATCGAGTGATCGGAAAATTGGGTAAACACTGATTCGGTCTCCGTCGTTCAGGGGGCAGGAGAAGTCCACAGACTCACCATTAATCAAGATGAGACCGGTCTCGGTGTGCGGCACGCCTAAAGCCTCGATCACATCCTTGAGCGAGGCAGCGGTGTCAAAATCATGGACGAAACAAGAACCTCTCTTGGTCGGCGGGAGCAGTTCATTCAACTCCGCGTAAAATCGAAAATAAACCTGGTGTATCGGCATAGCACAGCCAAAACGGACCAAAAGAACCGCTCCTGCATTCTAGGTCGACAGCGCCCACGAAAACAGGTGGGAACTGGGGGAATCCCGTTGGCGCCGTAATCCCTGATGATCACTTTGCAGAAGTATTGAGTCTGCGGTCGCGCAGGCCTAGAATTAAATATGAAAAGATCAATTTGCGGATCGAGTCTCGATTCGGGACCTCGATTGGCAACGTTCACCTGACGCAAGTTCTGGACCTCGTTCTTCGAAGACCAACCTTGGTCTCCCCCTGGTCCGAAGGAGGAAATCCGTCCTGGCAAGCCGGCGATAGCAGCGTAATTAGGACTGCTGCCCATTTAGCGGCGCTGACCCGTACTGGAGCGAACACCCGGCCCGAGGGCCGGGGGACGCGGAAGCTCGGTCGCAAGCGGCAGCTGAGGCCGCATATGCTCGAGGAGGCGGAGTTATGTTGTTCCGAGAGGAAGACGAGGACCTTGAAGTACTCCCATTCGTGGATCGAGTCGAAGCCGGGCGTGTACTCGCGAGCAGGCTGTCGGCATACGCCGGTCGTGACGACGTGGTTGTGCTGGGACTTCCTCGGGGTGGCGTGCCCGTGGCTTCGGCGGTGGCGGGCGCGCTGCACGTCCCGATAGATGTTTTTGTGGTCAGTAAGCTCGGCACCCCCTGGAACAGGGAGCTCGCCATGGGCGCGGTTGCCGAGGGCGGCGTGCAGGTACTCGATCTGTCGATAGTCAGGGCACTCGGTGTGTCGGAAGAGGACATCCAGGATGTGGCGGCGGCCGCGCGCAAGGAACTTGAATACCGCGCAGAGTTATATTGCGGCGGCCGTCCACCGCTGGAGCTAGTAGGGAAAACGGTCATTGTCGTGGATGATGGCATCGCGACAGGATGCAGCATTCTGGCGGCGGTCGCAGCTATCCGTCGTCGAAAGGCCGCGCGAGTTGTGGTGGCCGTTCCGGTCGCTCCAGCCTTCGGCTGCAGCGCTATCAGAATGGAAGCAGACGAAGTCATCAGCGTGGCAGAGCCGGAACTGTTCTTGGCCGTGTCACAGTGGTATCAGGATTTCAGCCAGATCAGCGATGAAGATGTGCGGTCGCTGCTGGACCGAAGTGCCCCTTCGATACCCCGCGCTGCTTGAGTTTGTTTCAACGAGTGTCTGAATGGAGAGGAAGGAGGGTTACCATGCAAAGGACTGCGAAGAAGCGCACCCAAGGCGCTAGAACGGAACGAGACCGCACGATTGCCCAAACCAGAGCCGTCGATGCGGCTGGCATGATCCGCCAGATCGGCAATGATTGGGCTCGCCATTGGAATGCAGGAGAGTTGGACGAAGTAGTTGCCGCCTATGCCGCCGACGCCGTTTACCTTCCACCACACCACGCAGCGGTTCACGGACGCGATTCGATTCGAGAGTATCTGAAGGCGCCGCTCGGCCATGGCGTGTCCGACCTTGTTTTTGACGTCACTTATATCAAGCAACAAGGGCCAGTTGCCTGGGACGTGGGCACGTATCGCATGAACGTGCCACTGAATGACGGAACGAGAAAAGAAGATCACGGCAAGTATCTTACTGTGTGGAGACGCGTAGGAAAGAACTGGCTGATCGCTGCGGACGCATGGTCCAGCGATCTGCCACCGTCGCGCTAACACCATAGGAGGAATTATGGAACTCACGTTAACCATAGAGGAGTGGGAGCTTTTGTTGGAGATTCTTGGGGAACGGCATAGTGCACTGCTGAGAGAGATCTCACATACGGACCATCGCGAATTCAAGCTTTTACTGCTTAAGAGGGAGAAGCTTCTCGAGTCTGTTGTGAACCGTCTCAGAGTCATGCAACCAGCGTCGGAACCGATGTCGGAACTTCGCCGTTGACACTCCTGGCGATCAGTTCTCGAGGTCGCGATGAGCTTTGAGGAAATCGAGCACACCGCCGATCGCGCTTTCCGCGTGCAAGGCCAGAATTTTGCGGAATTGCTGAAGAATGCCGCTCGAGCCATGAGTTCCTTGGACCGGCTGGGGCCAAGCGGGACGCCGTCGGTGGTCCGTACCATCGAAGTCGAGGGTATCGATAGAGAAGCGCTGTTAGTGAACTGGCTGAACGAGATTCTGTATCTGGAACAGACGAATGGTGAAGTTTACGATCGTTTCCAGATCTTGGAATCCAGCAACCGTCGCCTCCACGCGCGACTAGATGGTCGAGAGTCAGAAGGGTGGGTCACACATATCAAAGCTGCCACTTTCCATGACCTAACCATAAAACAGACTCCAGAAGGACTGGAAGCCACCATCGTTTTCGATGTCTGAGTGCGGCGAGAGAGCGCGAGCGTCATGCTCGGCAAACACAATTTCGTGCGCGTGGCCGAAAACATCTGGGAGATCCCGCCGACATTTCGCGATGACATGCGAGTACCAGCGCGCGTTTACGCCGATGAAGGCTTGCTCGACGCGGCCCTCGGCGACAACTCGGTGGTGCAACTCGTGAACACGGCTACGCTACCCGGGGTGATCAGGCACGCCATCGCGATGCCCGACATTCACCAAGGTTACGGTTTCCCGATTGGAGGAGTCGTGGCGACACGCCTTCCGGAAGGGGTAATTTCCCCGGGAGGAGTCGGCTATGACATTAACTGCGGTGTGCGGCTCCTGGTATCGCTGGCGACCGCCGAAGAGATTAGGCCGTTCCTCGAAGATGTCGCGTCTTCCTTATACGCAAATTGCCCAAGCGGCGTGGGCTCACGCGGGCATGTGCGCCTGACCAACACCGAGTTGGATAGAGTTCTGCAAGAAGGTTCGCGCTGGATGCTGGAGAAGGGCTATGCGTCCCGGGGAGACTTGGATCGCACCGAGGAGTTCGGCCGAGTTCCCGGCGCCGATGCCGGCTTTGTCTCCGACCGCGCTCGTGAACGTGGTCGGGACCAACTCGGGACCCTGGGCGCCGGAAACCACTTCATAGAAGCGGATAAAGTCGCTGAAATCTACGATGAGGCCATTGCTGCACGTCTGGGCATTTACTCGGGAAATGTCGCGGTGCAGATTCACTGCGGCTCCCGTGGCCTTGGCCACCAAGTATGCCAAGACTACGTAAGCCGATTCCAGAAGGCAGTACGGGATTATGGGATCACCCTTCCGGATCGAGAGTTAGTCTGCGCGCCATTTGATTCCGAGGAGGGGCAGGAATACTTCCACGCCATGGCATGTGCCGCGAACTTCGCGTTCGCCAACCGGCAGCTGCTGACGCATGTGATCCGGCACAGCTTCGAGCAAGTATTGGCGGGCAAGATCAAAGATTTTGAGTTGCGCCAAGTGTACGACATCGCTCACAACATGGCGAAGATTGAAGAGCATGAAATTGATGGCCACCGAGTGCGGGTCTGCGTTCACCGCAAGGGCGCCACTCGAGCGTTCGGGCCGGGATCCGCTATGCTTCCAGATGACCTGCGCGACATCGGGCATCCCGTACTGATACCCGGTTCTATGGGTACAGCCTCGTATGTTCTGATCGGCACAACCGAAGCCATGCGGCAGACCTTCGGTTCCACGTGTCATGGAGCGGGCCGAGTGATGAGCCGAGCCAAGGCCAAGAAGATGGTCAGTGGAGCGGAATTACGCGACCAGTTGAGAAGCCGAGGAATTCTGATCTGTGCCGGATCTATGGATGGACTGGCGGAAGAGGCTCCCGTGGCCTACAAGGACGTATCGCGCGTAGTTGAAGTGGTCCACAGGCTGGGAATCGGCAGGAAAGTGGCGCGACTGGAGCCTCTCGCCGTAATCAAGGGGTAGCCTGGATGTCGGCCCGGATTGGGGGGCTGAGATGTCAAGCTTTGCTTTGCATCGTGGGCCGGAGCGAGTTCCGCTGTGCTCTGGAACGGAGCCCGCAATCTTGCCGACCCTCCTTCGCGAGGGCTATGGACTATACAAGACCCGGAGCAGCCCGTTTGTTCTCTCCTTCCTGGCTCACGCGCTTGCCATAATGCTGCTGTTGTTGTCCGGTAGGTTTGTGGCAGCACATCGCCACGAGATTCGCCGACAGGTCATGGGCATCATCACGGAGGTCAGCCCTTACATCTTGCCTCCGTCGGCCTCCAAAGCGGGAGGTGGAGGTGGTGGCGGTGACCGTGACAAGCTGGCAGCTTCCAAAGGAGTATTGCCTCGCTTTTCTCGGGAGCAACTCGCTCCTCCGGCAGTAGTGATCCGCAATGAGAGTCCCAAACTGCCAGTCGAACCAACCGTGGTTGTGCCGCCGGAAATCCATCTGTCGCTGCCGCAGGTGGGCCCCCTCGGAGACCCAATGTCTTCTGTTTTAGGCCCCCCTTCGAACGGGACCGGTTCTGGTGGTGGCATTGGTTCCGGCAGCGGCGGTGGTGTCGGCTCGGGGCGCGGTCCGGGAGTGGGGCCGGGATGGGGAGGCGGCATTGGGGGCGGAGTTTATCGTGTTGGGGGAGGAGTGTCCACGCCGCGTGTCATCTACGCTCCGGACCCGGAGTTCTCCGAGGAAGCTCGCAAGGCAAAGTTCCAAGGCACGGTTGTGCTGTGGCTCGTAGTGGGGGCCGACGGGCGGACGCATGACATTCGCATTCAGCGATCCTTGGGTATGGGTCTCGATGAAAAGGCAGTCGAAGCAATTCGGGAGTGGAGGTTCGAACCGGGCCGCAAGGACGGAATCGCAGTAGCCGTGCAAGTGAACGTGGAGGTCACTTTCCGACTATACTAGCTGCCTTCTGCTTATCCGGTTGTTCAGCACACCACTATCGGTAGTGTTGATACCGCGGGCTGCCGACGACGCCGAAACGGTGGCTGCTATCTGCGGTGCTCTCGCCGGCGCGTCTTTCAAGGCTGCCTAACTAAGTAGGACGAGAGCGCAGCGCATTCCATCATGGCCAGGAGCCTCGCGCTCCAACGAAGGCCGAATACATTTGCGCAGACCAACCTGTCACCCTCATTTTTCGCTTGCGACACAGCGGCGGACCATACATCCTGGTTTGCCCGTGACACGGGAAGAATCGTCGGGGTGTGAGGAAGGCGCGTTCCTGTTTTTCGGCTTCTCGGGCATTTTGCAACCTAACTGATTGAAGTAAGATGTGCGCTGCCGTTCGTCTGGAAAGTTTAGTGCCGCCGTTCGATACGAGGAGATAGAAATCGTTATGCGCATTGGAGCCTTTACGCCTCTGCTGTCGCAGCTTCCGCTGGCTGCGGTCCTCAAGAAACTCGCGGCGTTGCATATCGATACCGTCGAGCTCGGAACGGGAAACTATCCGGGCGATGCGCACTGCAAGCTCTCGATGCTCGAAGATGCCTCCGCCCTCGCCGAATTTCAGAGGGTTCTGGCCGATCACGGCGCCAGCATCAGCGCCTTGAGTTGTCACGGCAACGCGCTGCATCCCGATAAAGGCCGCGCGCAGCAGGACCGGGGAGTAAGCCGCAAGACCGTCCTGCTTGCCGAAAAGCTCGGCATCCCGGTGGTGGTCGACTTCTCGGGATGCCCCGGCGATTCGCCGCATGCCACTGCTCCGAACTGGGTCACCTGTCCCTGGCCTCCCGACTACCTCAAAGTCCTCGACTGGCAGTGGAGCGAAGTAGTCACGCCCTATTGGATCGAGCACGCGAAGTTCGCCGCCGACCACGGCGTGAAGATCGCCATCGAAATGCATCCGGGGTTCGTGGTCTATAGCCCAGAGACGATGCTCCGGCTGCGCTCCATCGCAGGACCCAGCGTGGGTTGCAACTTCGATCCGAGCCATCTTTTCTGGCAGAGCATCGATCCCATCGCCGCCGTGCGCGTGCTTGAAGGCGCCATCTTCCACGTCCACGCCAAAGACACGCAGCTTTACCCTGCCAATCTGCCGCGCACTGGCGTGCTCGATACCAAGTCGTACACCGACGAGCGCCACCGCGGCTGGATCTTTCGCACCTGCGGCTACGGTCATGGGGCTGAGTGGTGGACCGAGTTTGTCTCCACCTTGCGCATGTTTGGCTACGATTCCGTGCTCTCCATCGAGCACGAAGACAGCTTGCTCTCGCCGGAAGAGGGTCTGACCAAGGCCGCGAACTTCCTCAACAGCATCGTGATCCGCGAGCGGCCTGGCGCTGCCTGGTGGGTCTGACACCTTGCGGAGGGGAAGCACGATGCGACCAAGGATGGAAGGATGAAACCAATAAGGACGGCAATTTTCGGTACCGGCTTCATGGGCCGCGTACATCTTGAAGCGGTGCGACGGGTGGAGTCCGTCGAGGCTGCTGCTATAGCAGGAAGAAACGCGGAGGCGGCGCGGCACCTGGGCGCGGGCTTCTCCATCCCCACGATTGCGACCGACTATCGCGATGTCCTGTGCGATCCGGAGATCGATGCCGTCCACATCTGCACGCCCAACGCGCAGCACTTCTCCATGGCCAAGGACGCGCTCCAGGCCGGCAAGCATGTGCTCTGCGAAAAGCCACTGGCCACGACCGTAGAGGAAGGCGAAGAACTTGTCGCGCTCGCCGCGCGCCAGGGAGTACGCAACTGCGTCTGTCACAATTTGCGTTATTACTCCATGGTGCAGCAGATGCGCCGCCTATGCGAAGCCGGCGACCTGGGTGAGATTCTCGTCGTGCAGGGCACGTATTCCCAGGACTGGCTGCTCTACGACACGGACTGGAACTGGCGCGTCGATCCGAAAGCCGGCGGCCCTTCGCGTTGCATGGCCGATATTGGCTCGCACTGGTTTGATATGGCCGAGCACATCACCGGATTACGTGTGACCTCTCTTTGTGCCGATCTCCAGACTTTCCACCGCACGCGTAAGCAGCCGAAACATTCGGTCGAGACTTTTGCCAATAAGCTGCTTGGCCCGGAAGAGTATATTGAAACGGCCATCAATACGGAGGACTTCGGCGCTGTAATTTTTCGCATGGGCGCGCGCACACGGGGTAGCGTCACCGCCAGCCAGGTTTCTGCCGGACGCAAGAACCGGCTCAGCATGGAGATCTACGGCACACGATCCTCCGTCGCGTGGGACCAGGAGCGTCCCGACGAACTCTGGGCAGGCCACCGCGATACCGGCAACGAGATCTTCGTTAAAGATCCGTCATTGCTCAAGCCCGCGGCGAGCAGCTACGCTGATCTTCCCGGCGGCCACAGCGAGGGCTACGACGACACATTCAAGCAAGTTTTCCGACGCTTCTATGCTTCAATCAGCACATCTTCAATCGGCACACCAGGCGGAGCGCACGAGTACCCGCAGTTCGTCGATGGACTGCGGCAACTGATCATCCTCAACGCTGTGCTCCAGAGCCATCGGACGCGAGGCTGGATCAATGTTCCCGCACCTGAAACCGGCTATTGAAAGGAACGCGTGTTAATATTCGCCGCCATTCTCGCCTTTTTCATCTACGGGATGATCGCCGCCATGTTGGGCACCATCCTGCCCGACCTGTCCGATCGCTTCCACCTGTCGCCGAGCCAGAACGGCACCATCGCCTTTGCGCAAGCGCTGGGGCTCATCATCGCTTCGCTCTGCGTCGGGCCGCTGCTTGACAACGAAGGCAAGAAGCTCGGCCTCATCCTCGGCCTTGCCTTCATCTCCATCGCGCTCTTCGCCCTGCCGCGCTCGCCGGGCTTCCGTAGCATCCTGCTGCTGTTGTTCCTGCTCGGACTCGGCGGCGGCACTGTGGTGACTGGCGCGAATGCCCTGGTCAGCGATGTAAGTGAGACCCATCGCGCCACCGCGCTGAACCTGGTCAACCTTTTCTTCGGACTCGGCGCTCTCGCCACACCGTTCATCTCCGCCAATCTCTTTAGGCGCAATTGGGTCCGCCTCTGCTACACCATCGCGTCACTCACCATCGTCACGCTGGTGATCGATGCTCTCACCAAAATGCCCGGGCCCACGGGCGCCGGGCGTTTCGTGCTCGCGGACGCGGCTCCGGTGCTCGGGCACCCGCTGCTCTTTCTGATCGGACTGTTCCTCTTTCTCTACATCAGCTGTGAGGTGGGAATCTGGAACTGGTTGCCCCGCCACCTGATCGCGCAGGGCATTCCTGAATCGCGTGCGCTCAACATTCTTTCGCTGGGATTCGCGCTCGGCCTGCTGATCGGCCGCGCCGCCGTCCTGCCGATTCTCATCCACGTGCCCGCCATTACCGTCACGCTGGTCGGATCGGTCGCGATGGCGGTTACGACCTTTCTGATGCTACGGACCACCCGGCCTGCGGTCGCCGCGGCGCTGGTCTTTCTTGCCGGTCTTTCCATGGCGCCGGTCTTTCCTACCACGCTGGCCATCGTGGGCGATGCCTTCCCGCGCATGACCGGCACCGCCATCGGCTTCGTAATTACTTGCGGATGGACCGGCCTCGCGGTCAGTTCGCGCATCATCGGCATCATCGCCGGCGGCGATCCACGGCGGCTAAAGAAAGCCCTGCTGGTGATTCCCGCCTCTGCCGTCTTGATGGTGGGCCTGGACCTGGCGATTCACAGCGCCCTGCGCTAGACCTCGATGATCTCAGGAAAGGAACCACAAGATCAATTTGCAGTACAGGCTGCCGTATTCCGGCAGCGAATTCGCGGACCGCCTCGGGGTTGAGGATGCTCCTGCCCCGAAATTCGATTGGAAGGCGCTTAGGGTGATGCCTTTTGATCTTCCGCCGCGGGCCGAAACTTCGGGCGATGAGTCTACCTTGGGTTCTGTGCTTCCGCCAAATCCTTCTTCACGTTATCTAAATCCTGTGAATCCGGTGCAAGTTTAAGATATTCCCGAAGGTGAGAAGCAGCATCCGCTGAGTCGTGCTTTGCTTCGTAAATCTGAGCAAGTAAGAGCTGCAACACTGGCTCGTGGTGATCCCTGTCAATCTCTTCGGCTTTCAATGCTCTCTTTTCCGCCTCGGGCACCTGCTTAAGATTGAAATAGGCGATCGCACTGAAAAAATAGGCATAGGCATCATTTACCGGGTCCAGCTCAAGTGCGCGGCTAGTCAGGTTCAAAACCTCATTCCATTGCTGTTCACGTCCGGCGATCTCCGCCAAACAAAGATACGCGGGCAAGTAATTTGGATCGGCGCTTGACGCCCGCGAACAAGCATTACGGGCCCCTGCTGTTTGCTGTCTTGTCTCGAGAATCTGACCCAGCATCACCCATCCAGCGACGTATTTCGGGTAGATTTCGGTTGCCTTGCGCAAGTGCTGCTCAGCCTCAGCCAGTTTCTTATTCTTCAGGCCCGCGCAGGCTTCTTCATACTCTTTTTGAGCCTTGCGAGGAATCTGCAAGCTGGTAACGCTGGCAGTGTTGGGCATTCCTGGAAACGGCTGGATCGAGCACATTTTCTTTTCGCCGGCACCCGGTTGTGAGTCACCTTTATCGGCAGCAACGCGGTCATCCGGGGTCTTGGGGACCATTACCGGCGCCGTCTTGTAAGTCATTCGTGGTCTTTGTGCGAACAGCGGCGCGGCTAACAGATCCATTACCAAGGCGCAGAGCAACACTTGTTTCGAGCTCAGTATTGCCGACAGCCGGAACCAGTGCTGCTTGCGGTGTGTTATCCCCATACACCCCCTTGGGCCGGCGGTTTGGATGATTCTGCACCTCCAGCGCTCCAGAAACAAGTGCGGTGCGAAAGCATTCGTGAGGTTTTGCTGGAAACCACGCTGCCAATGACCGAATGAACCAGCTTCTCTTCGACCACCTTGATGCGCACGCTTGGCGAGCCGAACCGCCCGGCCTGAACCGCCTACAGGGCCGTACCTGCGGCCCAAGATAATTTCCCTTGGTTCGCAAAGGAATAATTCGCGTTAATTCTAGCCCTCGGCCCAACTACTACCGTCGACCCGCCGCCTTGCCTGGCCGCGGCCAATTCGCAATCACGACTGTCGAAATCCCCCCGCGCGGACGGAACTCACCTTTCACCTCTGCCCACACCGGCTTGGCCCAGCGGACAACATCCTCCAACACCTGATTCACAACGTTCTCCTGGAAGATGCCGAGGTTTCGATACGACTGGAGATATTCCTTTAGCGACTTCAACTCCAGGCACAAGCGATCGGGCACGTAGCGGATCACGAGGTTGCCGAAATCCGGCAAGCCAGTCCTCGGGCAGACGGACGTAAATTCGGGATCATCCACAACAATCTCGTATCCTGGAAACTGGTTCGGCCAGGTTTCGATTTCCGGGAAATCGTGATCGAGCCCGGCGCTGGCGTGCTCCGCGGTGTAGCGGGGAGATGCGGAACGGGGAGACTTCGGCATCTGCTTATTGTACCTAGGGTCTCGTCCCGGAAAGTCGCGATGTAAGTAGGATTGTCATCTTACGTAGGGACACGCCCTCGGCTGTCCGGCGGGGCGAAGCCCCCGCTACGCTCTTCAGTGCAAGAGTGGACGAACGAAACCCGACGCGAACTGCGCTGCCTGGACAGCCGAGGGTGGCTATCCCTACGTTCGCGCCGCTCAAAAGGCCACGCGCGCCCGCCCTGATAATTCGGCGCTGTGGCTGACGCAAATGGCCTGCGCGATGCATCTAAACAGGTAAGTCCGAAGCTTGCATTTGCCTGCTCCCCGCAACGCGCGGATGATATACATTGAAGTTGCTTTTCTCCGCATGCCATTGAATGGAAACAGTTCGGGACGCCAGCCGCGGCGTTGGTGGGTAATAGCGCTTGCGATCCTGGCGGCGGTGATTGTGCTGGCTGCTTTCGTCTCTCACCGCGATGACCCGGTGCCGGTGCGGACGGCCATCGTCGAGCAGAGCACCATCCGCAGCCTGGTTTCCACTAACGGAAAAATTGAGCCCGTCAACAACTTCGAGGCGCACGCTCCGGTCTCGGCGAGTGTGCGGCGCGTTTTAGTCAAGGAAGGCGACTCCGTCAAGCAGGGCCAACTGCTGGTGGTTCTGGATGACGCCGACGCGCGTGCCCAATCTGCTCGCGCCCAGACGCTATTGAGGGCGGCGCAGGCCGACATGAGCGCCTCGGAGCGAGGCGGCACGCAGGAAGAAATGCTGAGCCTCGAAGCCCAACTGGTGAAAGCTGGCACTGATCGCGATTCCGCACAGCGCAATTTAGACGCGCTGAAGAAGCTTGAGCAGCAGGGCGCGGCCTCGGCGGGAGAAGTGCGAGAAGCGGAAAACGCTCTTGCTCGCGCCGATGCTCAACTCACCTTTCTCCGGCAAAAGCAGACGAAACGATATTCGAAGGCGGAGTTGGCGCGCGTCGAAGCGCAGCGAGCGGAAGCGCAGGCCACCTACGATGCCGCGCAGGACGTCCTGGCGAAATCGAATGTCCGCGCTCCTTTTGTTGGCATCGTGTACTCGCTGCCGGCAAAGCAAGGTGGCTTCGTCGCGGCCGGAGATCTTCTTCTGCAAGTGGCGGATCTGCGAAAAGTGCGGGTTCGCGCTTTCGTCGATGAACCTGACGTCGGCAGACTGGCTCCGGGAAATCCGATTGAGATTACGTGGGACGCCGTCCCTGGACGCGTTTGGCGGGCCACCGTGACTGCCATCCCATCGACGGTGAAATTGCGCGGTTCGCGCAACGTCGGCGAGACCACCAGCATCGTAGATAACAAGGATTTGAAACTCTTGCCGAATATAAACGTCGGAGTCACGATCGTCACTGCCGAGCACGATAACGTGCTGGTGGTGCCGCGAGAGGCTGTCCGAATGGACGACGCCAAGCCTTATGTTTTGCAGGTTGCCGGCCACGAACTTAAGCGTCGGGATGTGGAGACTTCCCTTTCCAATCTCACGCAGGTTGAAATAACACGCGGCCTCTCCGCCAAGGACCTAGTGGCGATCAGTTCGTGGAATGGCAAACCGATTGGCGACCGAACGCAGGTCAAGTTTTAGATGATCACGCACATTTCCAGAATTTTGCTCGTTTTACTCATGCTCATTGCCACGTTGACCGCCAGCGTGGCGGACTCTGCAAGAGACATGCTGGCCGACGGCCGGATCGATGAAGCCGTCGCCGAATTGAATGGCCGTCTCTCTTCTGTTCCGGCGGATGCGGAATCGTCCAACCTGCTCTGCCGTGCTTACTTCGCGCTCGAAGATTGGGATCGTGCGGAATCCTCCTGCAGAAAAGCGGCCTCACTCGCTCCCGACAACAGCCGTTTCCATCTCTGGCTGGGGCGTGTATATGGCGAGAAGGCGGATCGGGCAAATTTCCTCGCTGCGGCGGCCTTGGCCGGAAAGGTTCGCGGAGAATTCGAGCGCGCGGTGCAACTGAATCCGAAAGATGTGGATGCCCGGCTCGATCTGGCGGAGTTCTATCTGGCAGCGCCGGGCATTGTCGGCGGCGGAGAACAGAAGGCCCGCGAGCAAGCGCGGTCCATTGCAACGGTGAACCCTGCCCGCGAGCACTGGGTTTACGCGCGCATCGCCGAACAGAAAAAAGACGCCGTTACCGCCGAACGGGAATATCACCAGTACATCGACCTCAGCCAAGGTGACGCGGAAGCGTGGCTCAACCTCGCTCTATTTCTCCGTCGCCAAAAGCGCTTGGACGAAATGGAGCAAGCCATCGTCAAGCTCAGCCAGGCGCCGACGCCCAAACTCGATGTTCTGGTTGAGGCGTCCGGCATCCTATATCGCGCCGGTCGAAGCTATCCTTTCGCCACGGAACTACTGCGCCGCTATCTCGCCTCCGGTCCGGTTGAGGCAGCTCCGGCGTTCAAGGCCCACTATCTGCTGGGCATGCTGCTTGAAAAACAAGGAGACAAAGCGGGTGCGGCACAGGAGTACCGCGCTTCCTTGGCATTAGTCCGAAACTTCGGCATGGCCCAGCAAGCACTCAACCGAGTTGCCCACTGAGGATGGCGAGATTCTTCCCGCGCCTCGTAGCGTCCCAAATAACTTTCCAAAGCTACTGCCCGGCTCGCGTCTGGCGCACTACAATTTGTGCGGCGCGGCGGAGCCGCGGCCCGATCCATGGGTGACGAGATGAAGGTGACGAGATGAAACTCCGATTGCCGCGTTTGCACTGCACAAATCTGCTCGCCTTGCCTGCGGCCCTACTGATGATCGCAACGCGCGGCCAGGCTGAACCGCTGCCTCTGGAGCGCGCCATCCGGCTGGCGCTCGCGCACAGCACGGGTGCGGCGATTGCGAATGCCGACGTGCAGCGCACCTTTGCCTCCTACCGGGAACTCCGCAACAACTACTTGCCGCAGCTCATCGCCGGTTCGGGACTCGGCTGGACCTATGGATACCCGCTCACGATCGAAGGATCCCCGCCAGCCCTGTTCAATGTCGTCGCACAAAGTTCGGTTGTCAATCCCTCACAGCGCCAGTTCCTGAAAGCAGCGAAGATCGAATGGCACGCTTCCGAGGTGCAAGACAAAGACCAGCGCAATGCCGTCATCCAGGATGTCGCGCTGACTTATGCTGAATTGGCGAAGTGGGAGGCGCGACTGGTACGCTTGCAACAGGACGAAGTGGAAGCGCAGAAAATGGAGCAAGCGGTCACCGAGCGTTTGCGAGAGGGAGTGGACAGCGCGGTGGACCTAAACAAAGCCAAGCTAATCGCAGCGCGCGTGCGTCTTCACCGGGCTGAGGCGCGTGGCTCCGCTGATGTCCTCCGGCGGCATCTCTCAACGCTGACCGGTTTACCAGTTTCCTCCATCGAACTCGCACCCGAAACCATCCCGGCCCTGCCGCCAGTCGCTGAAGAGGAAGATCTTTCCAAGCAAGCGATCGCCACCAGCCCCGCGGTCCGGTTGGCCGAGCAGCATTCGCTGGCGGAAGCGATGCGGGCGTCGGGCGAGCATCGCGCTTTGTACCCGTCGATCGATTTCTCTGCCCAGTATGCGAGGTTTTCAACTTTCAATAACTACACCAGATACTTTCCGATCGGCACCTTCCAGCGGGACAATGCCACAGTCGGGTTTGGCATAAGGATTCCATTGTTCAACGCCAGCCAGCGCGCCCGAGCTGACGCGGCCGAGGCCGAGGCCCTCAAGGCCAAGAAGCAAGCGGAAGCGGCTCGCAATCGGGTGGCGGAGGAAACGCTAAAACTACAACGCGCCGCCGAGCAACTTGAGGCTGCCCGCGAGGTGGCGCAGTTGGAATATCAACTGGCACAGTCGGGCCTTGAGGCGGCCCAAACCCGGGTCGACGCAAAGACTGGCACCTTGCACGAATTGGCCGATGCACGGGTGCAAGCAGCCGAACGGTTCCTGCTCTTCCAGGATGCCGATTTTGAGTACCAGCGGATTCGCATGACCCTGCTGCGGGCCACTGGAGACCTGGAGAAATGGGCGCTGCCAGGCGCCGCTTCCACAAACCCGGCTTCAAAATGACGCATAAAACAGCTCATCCAGCCGGTGCCGATTCTCGCGCCTCAATGCGCAAAAACGACGTTCGGCGAGGTTCTTTTGCGGTTTGGGCCCCGCTAAGGCACACTTAGACACCGATATCCACGCTTTCGACGCCGCATGGCACGTACCTGAATGGTAGCGTCGGCTGGGGTGTGTGCGCGCCCAAGAATGCTAAAATAAAAGACTAACAATATGCCATTGAAAACACTGTTTTTGAATCCGCCTTCGTTTGAGAATTTCGATGGGGGCGCAGGTTCGCGCTGGCCCGCTACGCGTGAGATCGAATCGTACTGGTATCCGGTCTGGCTCGCCTATCCGACCGGGATGCTCGAAGGCGCGCGCTTGCTGGACGCCCCGCCTCACCACATCACGGCGGAAGAGACGATCCGCACCTGCCAGGACTACGAACTGCTCGTGCTGTTCACGAGCACTCCGGGGTTTCCCGGCGACGTCCGCATCGCGGAGGCCATCAAAGACAGCAATCCTCGCATCAAGATCGCTTTCGTCGGACCCCACGTTAGCGTGCTGCCCGAGAAGTCTTTGATGGAGGCGAAAGTGATTGACATAGCCTGCCGCAAGGAATTCGACTACTCCATTGTCGAATACGCTCAAGGCAAGCCGATCGAAGACATTCTTGGCATTTCGTACCGTAAAAATGGGCACGTGGTGCATAATCCCGACCGTCCGACGATCGAGAATCTGGACGCCCTGCCGCATGTGACTGACGTTTACCGGCGCGACCTGGATGTCCGCCGCTACAACGTGCCTTTCCTGCTCCACCCCTTTGTGTCTCTGTACACGACGCGCGGATGCCCGGCGCAGTGCACCTTCTGCCTTTGGCCCCAGACCCTCAGCGGACACCCATGGCGCAAGCGCTCCACTGACGACGTGGCGCGTGAAATGGCCAAGGCGAAAGATTACTGGCCGTACGTGAAGGAATTTTTCTTCGACGACGACACCTTCAACCTGCAGAAGGCGCGCACCGTCGAATTGTGCGCCAAGTTGAAGCCGCTGGGCCTGACCTGGTCGTGCACATCGCGAGTCACAACAGACTTCGAAACGCTCAAGGCCATGAAGGACGCGGGATGCCGGCTTCTGATTGTGGGCTACGAATCGGGCGATCAGCAGATTCTGAAGAACATCAAGAAAGGCGCGACCATCGAGCGCGCCCGCCAGTTCACCAAGGATTGCCACAAGCTGGGGCTGGTGGTCCACGGAGATTTCATCCTCGGCCTCCCTGGAGAAACTCGCGAGACCATCAAGAACACGATCAACTTCGCCAAGGAACTCGACGTGGAGACGATCCAGGTTTCGGTGGCGCATGCTTACCCTGGAACTGAACTGCACGAATCCGCGATCAAGAATGGCTTCATGACCAGCGACACAAAAATGGTGGACGACCTCGGGCACCAGATGGTGCAGATCGAGTATCCGGGTCTGCCCGCGACGGAAATTCTGGAGGCAGTTCATCACTTCTACGACGCGTATTATTTCCGTCCCAAGGCTGCGTACCGCATTTTGAGGAAAGCTGTGTTCGACAACTCCGAACGCAAGCGCTTGTACAAAGAAGCGCGGACCTTCCTAAAACTGCGCGCGCAGCGCCACAAGTGGGTCAAGGAAAACCGCAAGGAAGAAGCGCCTGCCCCGGAACCGGCCAAGGCCTAGGCCGGAGTTGGATGGTAAGTGACGTTTCGAAAATACCTCGTTCTGGCGGGAATTACCGTATTCAGTACGGCAGGCGATTCCCTGCTGGCTCGCGGTATGAAAGATCTCGGCAGTGTTTCCCTGCACAACTTTTCCGGTCTGCTCCTGTCTATCCTCAATCCTTTTGTAGCGACGGGAATCCTTTTACTGCTGGCGTTTTTCTCTTGTTACATGTCCGCCCTCTCCTGGGCTGACCTCACCTATGTGCTGCCTGCCACATCGCTCGGATATGTACTCGTCGCTTTGATTGCTCACTTCAGTTTTCATGAAGAAATCTCACCGACGCGCTGGCTTGGCATTGCGCTGATCGCGGCCGGCGTGGGCTTCGTGGCCGTCGGCCCCTCGGTTACGCCTGGTCGCCAACACCAGGATTCACGGGACGTCGGCCGCGACACGGTGTCCCAGGAGGTGAACTCATGAATGAGATCTACGCCTGGGCTGCGATTGGGCTCATCATTCTGGCCTCGACCACCGGAGACGTGCTGCTCTCCTACTCCATGAAACGAGTTGGTGACGTCGGTGAACTCTGGAAGCGGCGCGGAGTGCTGGCAGTTGTCGGGCGCGTGCTTGCAACGCCCACATTTGCTCTCGGCTTGATGGCGATGGGGATCGCGTTCTACAGTTTGCTCTTTGGCCTTTCGTGGGGAAACCTCAGCTTGGTCGTGCCCGCTTCGGCCTCGCTCACCTTTGTGGCCAACGCGGTCGCCGCGCGCTTATTCCTGCATGAACGGGTGGGCCGCCGGCGTTGGATTGCAGCCTTGCTGGTAGCGGGTGGCGTGGTGCTCATGGCGGTCTGAATCACACTAGCCGAATAAATCGACAGCGATCACAAGCGGTTGCGCTTCCGCGATCCGATCTTTGCCGGCGGATGCAGATTGGTTTGGTTCCGGATTCTCTCCGGGCAGAATTGTCCCCAGCAAAGGAAACCGCTCGCTCAACATCACCGCTTGAAGTCTTCCGTCCTCCAGTTGCCTGCGGAACGACTCCGTATCCGCCTCGCGGCGGGCAGATCTGAGCTTGTTCATGACCGCCTGCAACCTCGCCAAATCCGCGACTAGGTCCGCCAGCATTTCTTTTCCCAGAGCACTCAAGTGAACGAACTGCATACAAGCTGCGGAGTCGCCCCGAATCGCCCTCACCTCACCCACGGCCCGGAACGAAGCAGCATTGACGCGCGCGACGATTTCAGCTCGCACACCGGAACCAATCGGCAGAGTGGTATCGATGCAGCATCCGCCGAGGCTCAGGTCGAGGATCTTCCCCGGAACAAAGATGCCGTCTGAAGGGAGCCGACTGATCTTCGCGTCACCGCCGCATGTGAATCGCGTGCTACGGCGACGATCGTTGTCTGCGCGGGCGGCGTCTGCGTCGGTGCCTTCAGGCATGTCTATAAGATCGTGTGTCGGGCGAGAATTCTTGAGAGGGGCATCAAGGTAACGCAGGATTGGAAACCGAAGTAATTGAAGTCGTCGAAGCAAGTCTCATCCAAACAGTTTCATCAACCCAGTCGGAGAAAGATCGGGGACAAGAAAGCTGTTGCTTTTGCCGCCGGCGAACCGCGCCAGTGCTTCCGCCGCAAGATAGCCGCTGCGAACGGCGCCCTCCATGGTGGCGGGCCAACCGGTCGCGGTCCAATCGCCGGCCAGAAAGACTCGGGGCCATGCCGTCTCTGGCTTCGGCCGGTACTGGTCGATTCCCGGGCACGGCGAATATGTCGCGTGCACTTCCTTGATCACCGTCGATTTCAGCAGTTTCGCATCGCGGGCGCCAGGGAAAAACTCCTGCGATTCTTTCACCGCCATGTCGACGATCTCTGCCTTCGACTTTTCCACCAGGCTCCGGGAGCAACTAACAACCAGCTCAACGTAGCTGCCTCCGCCGTTCTCGCGAGCTTCGTTCTCCCGAGCTTCAATGATCCGCGATTTGTGAAACATCCACTGGATGGTGCGATCAAGCAGGACGGCGTGATCGAGGTCGCTGATTTGACGATCGAACCAGAGATGGATGCCGGTGATCGGTGACGTCGAGAACTGGCCGAGTGCTGCGGCCAAAGGCGCAGCGGCCGGAGTATCGGGCAACATGCGCCCCAGTACCTCAAAAGGGACAGCCAGAACCAGATAGTCGAATTTCTGTTCCTGTCCATTCGTCGTCACGCTTACGCCAAAGGCTTCTGTCCGAAACGATTCCACGCCTGCACGAAACTGGATGTCTCCAGCACGGGCGCGGATGTAATCACCGGTTGTGCTATACAGGTCGGTGAGCGGCACAGTTGGAATTCCCATACGCCCGGCAGCGGCCGATTTAAGAAACGACTCGCGCACCACCTGCGCCGCATAATGGATGGAAACGCGATCGAGATCTTCGTTCAAGGCGCTGACCAGAATTGTCTTCCAGAAACGCTCGATGGCTTGCTCGGTTTGTCCGTGGCGTTTGAGCCAGTCGAGAAACGACTCACTCCGATCCGCTGGAATGGAAGGAGCGAGCGCCGCCATGGCGCGGCCGATCGCCATCTTGTCGCGAAAACTCAGACAGTCGGCCCGGAGAAATGCCAGAGCGGTATGAAGCGGAGCGGGGAGGGCGGACGGGGCGATCACGGATGCACGTCCTCCGGGCTCGAGGAACGTCAGCTTCTCATACCAACGAATCTTGTCCTGAACCCCCGCGCGCCGATAGAAATCGAGCAGGTTGGTGCAGCAGCCGAGCAACACATGCTGGCAATTGTCGACAATTTCGCCGGTGCCGGGATGCTGATAAGAAGAGGCGCGCCCGCCGAGATAAGGGCGGCGCTCAAACAGGGTCACGCGAAAACCAGCTTCGGCCAGAGCGCATCCAGCGGCGAGGCCAGCCAACCCGCCTCCGGCGATAGCGACTGTGGGAGGATGCGTCGTATCAGGATAGATCGAATTAGGATGAGTCAAATTAGGATAGGTCGAGGGCGGCATCACAAGAGACGCTTCAGGATTCCTTTTCCCATGACAGTGAGCTTTTCGGGAACCGTTAATCGGACGCGCTCACTGAAGACGTCGTACTGCTTCGAAGCAATCTTTTCGAGCAAGCGACGATAGATGGTGATGAGGACCCACAGGGCGGGCTGACTGTCTTCATTCACCAGCGGAATCAGTTCTTCTCCGGCGCGGTAGCATTCGCGAGCGCGGTCGGCCTCCATCGCCAGCAGCGGACGGATGCGGGCAACGTCAACATGCGGCGCGGCCAGATCGGCGGCTGAGAGACCGCACTGCGCCAGGTCCTCTTGCGGAAAATAAACCCGGCCCATGGCGGCGTCTTCTTTGACGTCGCGAATAATATTTGTAAGCTGAAATGCCAGACCGCAGCGTTCGGCGAGCGGCTCAGCGGCGGGATCGCGATATCCGAAGATCTTAATGCACACCAGACCGACGACCGATGCCACGCCGTAGCAATACTGGCGCAACTCTTCAAAAGTCTGGTAACGCGCGACCAGCGATGCAGCGGCAGACTCTGCGCCGTGATCGAGATCCGCAGCCGTACCGAAGGCCAGTTGGTCAAGAAGTCCAATCGGAATCTGGTAAGTGCGTTGCGCATCGGTCAGCGCCAGCAGCACCGGATCGTCCGTCGGCTGTGCCGCCAGGGCGCGGTGCACTCTGTCCAGCCATTCCGCCAGCTTGTTCTGACGATCATCGGGGCTTAGCGTGACGTCATCAGCGATATCGTCGCACCGCCGCATAAAGGCATAGACTGCGCTCAACGCATTGCGTTTTCGCCGTGGAAGAACCACGAACCCGTAGTAGAAATTCTTGGCGGCAGAGCGAGCGATGCTCCGGCAGACGGAGTACGCCATTTCGAGCTGGGAAGCAGTAGGCGCGAACTGCACGGGCGGACTTCCCACGGCGGTGCTCATCGCAGCTTCCCCAGCGCGGCACGAGCAACCAGGGCCAGCTTCCGGGTTTTCGAAATCGCGGGACGCCTGCCCAACACGGCGTAATGTTGGCGCTCGATTGCGTCAAGAATTTCCTGGCCGCCGCGGCTGAAGAGTTCGATGTCGGTGGCCAGTGCGCGGTCGACCTTCGCGATTAGCGGCATGCCTTGCGCGAACCATTCTCGCGCCCGTTCCACTTCAAACTCCATCATCGCGCAAAACGCGGACCTGTTTTTTCCGTGCCGTATTACTTCTTCGCTCACATCGAAGCGGCGCAGGTCTTCGAGTGGAAGATAAATCCGTCCTTTGGCAAAGTCCGCGCTCACGTCTTGCCAGAAGTTCGCAAGTTGCAGCGCGGTGCAGGTGTAATCGGAAAGCTGCTGACGATCGGAATCGCTGTATCCGCAGAGGTACAGCACCAGGTGGCCGACCGGATTCGCCGAATACCGGCAATAGCCCAGGAGCTCATCGAAGGTTTCGTAGCGGGTGATATTTTGGTCCTGCCGGAAAGCAGTCAGCAAATCCGCAAACTCATGCTTCGGAATTTCAAACTTGCGCACCGTCTCGGAGAGCGCGACCAGCACGGGATGCCGGGGATGACCGTCGTAGCACGCGGTTAACTCAGTCTCCCACTGATCGAGTAACTGCAGAGATGCAGCGGTGTCGCCCACCTCGTCACCCAGATCGTCCGAGATGCGGCAGTACGCATAAACGTTGAAGAAGTGCTGGCGCAGCCGCTCCGGAAGGAACCAGGACGCGACCGAAAAATTTTCGTAATGCGAGCGCGCCAGGCGGCGGCAATATTCGCGCGCTTCGGCTTGCGAAGGCGCATGGTCAGGGATGGCGTACTCCGGCGGCAGCGCACTCCATGCGGAGGAGAGCGGCGCAGTCGGGGGATGGCTGGCAGCAGTCATCTAAGATTCTTAATCGCGAAAATTCTTAACCACAGAGGACACAGAGGTCACAGGGTACACAACGGATGACGCCGCTCCCGCGCTAGTGACCCGGGATAATCGCAGTCTTGATATCCCCGTTGCGGTTCAGCATGAGGCGCAGCACATCGTGCAAACGCGAAAGCGGCGCTTCGCCGGTAATGTAGTCGGTGCCGCAAACTTTCTTCTCGGCAATCAGACCGAAGGCCCGGCGCACCGTCTCCGGGGTGTGATGGAAAGTCGCCTTCAATGTGATTTCCGAGTAGTGCAAGCGGTTGGTGTCTAACTGCACCTTGGTTCCCGCAGCACATCCGCCGAAGAAATTCACCGTGCCACCCTTGCGCACCATCTGCACGGCCCACTCCCAGGCTTCCGGGCGACCTACGGCTTCGATTGCCACATCGGCGCCGCGCCTCTCCGGACTTAACTCGCGCACCGCTTCTACCGGATCTTTCACCTTGGTAATCTGCACGACCTCGTGCGCACCCTTTTTGCGCGCCAGTGACACCTGCGAATCGCGCTTGACGACCGCTATCACATTGCAGCCGATGGCTTTGGCCACCTGCACAAACATCAGGCCGATGGGTCCGCCGCCAATGACCGCCACGGTGTCGCCAATCTCGACTCCGGTTTCATGCAGGCCACGAAGAACGCAGGCGAGCGGCTCGGTCATCGCAGCGTCCTCGAAGCTCACATTCGAAGGCACGACGAGCATATTGGCTTCCACGATGCGCCGCGGAATCCGGATGTACTCGGCGTAAGCGCCATTGTTGAACAGCAGATCTTCGCAGAGGTTTAACTGGTGCTTGGAGCAATAGAAGCACATGCCGCAGGGAGCCGAGTTGAGCGCGACCACACGCATGCCCTTCTTGAAGCCGCGCACGCCCTCGCCGACTTCCTCGACCGTGCCGGCCAGTTCATGCCCGAACAGGGCCGGCGGCACAATCATGCGGGCATGATAGCCGCGCTGATACACCTTCAAGTCGGTGCCGCAGGTGAGCGCCACATGGACCTTTACCAGAACTTCGCCGTCACCCACACGCGGGATAGGCACTCTTTCGATCTTCATGTCTTCTTTGCCGTAGAGGACGGCAGCCGTCATCTTGCCATTCACAGTTGATGTCCTTCCCACGCGCTCCACCCCATCACGCCAAAACCGGGCGTGCTGGGGACCCCGGTCTGCCCGGCTGGATGACGATCTTCATCGAGTCCGGTCGAGGATGGGCAGCCAGTTTCAGCGCTTCCACACCGCTTTGCAGCGGGAAACGGTGGCTGATAAGCCGTTCCAGATCCATTTCACGGTTCATGACGAACCGCATTGATTCCTCCTGCAATTCGACAGATGCACTGTAGGATCCGAGCAAAGCCTTTTCGTCCACGCACACCGCCGCTGGGTCGATCGTGACCTCGCCCCGCACCGTCTGCGCGAACAGCAACACTCGTCCTCCCGGACGCGTCGCATCCATGGCAGGCCGAATCAGGCCGCTCCCGCCGACGGCCAAAATCACAGCGTCAGCCCCGCGCCCCTCCGTCATTCCGCGCACCGTTTGCCCGGCATCAGCCTTGGAAGCATCAATTGTCAGTTTCAGGTCGAAGCTATTCGCTATTGTAAGCCTCGCCGGATACAAATCGGAAGTAATCACCCTAGCCCCCGCCCGCTTCGCCAGAGTCGCGAGGATGAGACCAATTGGACCCTGCCCAATCACCAGCACGGTCTCTCCGGCTTGCAGACGAAGGGTCTCAATACCTTTGATGCATGTATTCACCGGCTCGATAAAACATGCCTGCTCAAAACTGATGCCGTCCGGGATGCGCACCGTTCCCTTCTCGACAATCCAGTCCATCACCCGGACGTATTCCGCAAACCCCCCACCCGAGGGCTCGAACCCAGCCGTGCAGCCAACTTTCTTATAAGTGGAGCACTGGGCGAAGGTTTTGTGGCGGCAGTAATAACATTCTCCACACGGGATGTGGTGCAACACCACCACGCGCTCGCCGACGCCGAACTTGTGAACGCCTTCGTCCACTTTCGCGACGACACCAGCGGTTTCGTGACCAAAAATACGCGGTGCGGAGTGGGAGCCGGTAGCGATCTTCTTAAGATCGGTGCCGCAGATCCCGCAGGTGTGGACTCGAACCAGAATCTCCCCGGGCCCAACTTCGGGCACAGGCACTTCTTCCAAGCGCACATCGTTCACGCCGCGATACACGGCGGCCCTCATCGTGGAAGGGATCGCGTGCCCTTCGCTTTCAACGGTTAATGTCGATGTCCGAGCAATTGCCATAGCAGGCTCTATTCTTTCCCCTATTGCTTCGATTCGGCCACCAAAGACTCACCCGGCAAAGTTGGACGACTGAGAGTCTCACGACCGAGGTAACTCACGAGCGCTCCGCAGAGAGCCTGACTTGCCTCGGAACTGTTCCGCGCCAGCGCGATGGTAGTCCCCCACAGCCACGGGCGCAGCGCTACATGACACGCGAACCTGACGGAATGAAAGCTCCCATCGTTGGCCACAAAGCGGTCCATCTCCGGCAGGCTCAAATCGGCAGCATCGGAGATGGCTTTCAAAGCTCCGAACTCGACTCCCCGCGCCTGCGCTCCTTGCGCCACGGCTGCGGCTTCCATGTCCACCGCACTCGCGCCATAAGCTTTGCCGAATCGAATTTTCTGCTCCTTGCCGGCCACGGTCGCGGAACTCACTAGGACTCCCTCACCCGAGCCGACTTCGGTTCGGACGCCGTCGGCAGCATTGATCACCGTGCGCGGCTCAAGAACATGGCCGACCTGTAGCGAACCGTCAAGCGCTCCGGCAAAGCCGACTGAGATCACCCGCGCGGGGTTAACTTCTTGAATCACCGCCTCGGTCGCACGGCGCGCGGCTTCGGCTCCAATTCCGCCGCATACGAGAACTGCCTCGCCATTTTCAAAAAGACGATATCGTCGTCCGCCGTGCTCCATAGTTCTGACCTTAGTCCTGACCTTCCAGCTTCGGATCAGCGGCGCCACCTCTCGCTCCATAGCGGCTATGATGGCTATCCTAGGCATCCGCGGCCACTCCAGCCCCTAAAGGGGCGGTCGTTTTCGCGGCGCTTGCGGCATCGCTGAAGCGATGCCCTGATACGAAGCCCGAATCTTCAGCCGAATCGTCGTACGAATTGTCCGGCAGCCTGCTAGACATAGCCGTTCGCGCGGAACCACTCTACCGACCGCCGCAGCGCTCCATCCACTGGAACCGTCCGCCAGCCCAGTTCCCGTTCCGCTTTCGCTGAACTCACAAACATCATCTTGCGTCCCATGCGCACCGCGTCAATCGTCGCGCGCGGCTCGCGGCCCAGAACGCGGCCCGTCACCATCTCGTCCACGACTCCAGCGGCCAGCGCAAAAATGTAAGGCAGTTTCACCGTCGGCGAGGGCAAGCCCGTGATCGCGGCCAGCCGGTCCAGAATCTGCTTCAGCGTAAGATTCTCTCCGCCCAGGATGTATCGCTCGCCTGATCTTCCCTTCTCCAGCGCCTGGACATGACCGCGGGCGCACTCAGTCGCATCCACGAGGTTCAATCCGGTTTCCACATACGCCGGAAATTTTCGCTTCAAGAAATCCACGACGATTCGCCCGGTCGGAGTCGGTTTGATATCGCGTTCGCCGATCGGCGTCGTGGGATTCACCACCACCACATCGACTCCAGACCTCGCGGCCTCGACTGCTACCTGCTCCGCCATGAACTTTGAACGCTTGTAGTGCCCGATCATGTCCTCGATACCGACCGGACTCTGCTCATCCGCCAAGTTCCCTTGGTTCGAACTAAACCCCGGAGTGAAGCCCATCGTCGCTACACTGGACGTGTACACAACGCGACGTACGCCTTGTTTCCGCGCCGCTTCGAGCAAAGAGCGCGTGCCCTCGACATTCGAGCGATACATCTCGTCGGGATCGCGCACCCACAGCCGGTAGTCGGCCGCAACATGAAATATCACGCCGCAACCAGCGAGCGCTTTCTGAATCGAAGCGGCGTCGCGCAGATCGCCTTCGACTCGATCCGCGGTCAAGTCGTTAATGTTGCGCAGATCGCTGGTCGGCCGCACCAGCAGCCGCAAGTCGGCTCCCTGTTCCGCCAGGACGCGCGCAACATGACTGCCCAGAAATCCCGTGGCGCCGGTAACAAAAGCCAGCATTTAGCACTTGGCATTTAGTCCCCGAGGGTAAGGGTCAGCTAAATGCTAAGTGCTAATTGCTCAGTGCTAATTGCCGCTCTTCTCCGCCATCACTTTCGAATAGGTCGTGAGCGCGAGCAGCGGGAAATACTCACGATACAGGTGGTACTTCAGATAAAACACCCGCGGGAAGCCGGTTCCGGTAAAGAAAGGCTCGTCCCAGGAACCGTCTTTGTTTTGCGTGCGCAAAAGATACGCGATGCCGCGGGCCACGCATTCGCTGCGCGTGTCGCCGACGGCCAGCAATCCCATAATTGCCCAGGCGGTCTGCGAAGCCGTGCTGTCGCCTTGTCCTCGAAGGTTGGGATCGTCATAGGATCCCACCGTCTCTCCCCAGCCACCGTCGGCATTCTGCACCGATCGCAGCCACTCCGCCGCCTGCTGGATCATGGGATCGTTACGATCCACGGCTATCGCTTCCAGGCCGCGCAACACCTGCATCGTGCCGTAGACGTAGTTCACTCCCCAGCGTCCGAACCAGCTTCCGTCCGGCTCCTGTTCCTTACGAATAAACTTGAGCGCCCGCTTCACCGCCCGATGGTTCTGGTCGTATCCATAGGTTGCCAAACACTCCAGAATCCGGCCCGTGATGTCGACGGTTGCAGGATCAAGCATGGCGTTGTGATCGGCAAAGGGTACGTACTGAAACACCATGCGGTCGTTATCTTTGTCGAACGACGCCCAGCCTCCCTCCTTGCACTGCATCGACAAGATCCAATCAATCGCCCGTTGCACGGACTCGCTCTGATAGCGCCCGTTTGGATGCTCGACCCGGCTCAGCGCCAGGCAGACCATGGCACTGTCGTCCACGTCGGGATAGAACTCATTGTTGAACTCGAAGTACCAGCCGCCCGGTTCGCCTTTCGGATTCTTGATCTTCCAGTCTCCGGGCTTGCGCACCTGCTTCTGCAGGATCCAGTCGGCGCACCTCACCAGCCGCGGATCGGTCGCCGGAACCCCCGCCTCGCCCAAGGCAAACAGGGCGTATGCCGTATCCCAGACTGGAGACTTGCAGGGCTGCATGCGGAACGTGTCGCCCTCCTCGATCCCCAGCTTCTCGAATTCGTCGAGCGCGCGGATAAACTGCGGATCGTCCACCGAGTACCCCAGGCAGCGCAGCGCGATGATGGCGTTCAGCATTGAAGGATAGATCGCTCCCAGGCCATCGCTCATCTCAAAGCGCGCCAGCATCCACTTCTCGGCCTGCCGCAGAGCAATCGAGCGCAGCGGACGGATGTGCACGCGCTCTGCCCAGTGCGCGATTCGATCCAGCACCAAGAAGAAATTGCGCCACGAAATCCGCTTCTTGTCCCAGTGCAAGTGCATGCGCGACTTGTCGCGCCCGCCGACAAAGAGCTCTTCCACGCCCATTTCGTCGGGAATTTTCTTGAATGGCTTCTTGGCGTAGCAGATTGCAAGCGGTACCAGGATGGCGCGCGACCACGAAGAAATTTCGTAAATATTGAACCAGAACCAGTTAGGAAACAGCACGATCTCCGGCGGAACCGCGGGCACCGCATCGTAATCGTATTGTCCGAAGAAGCAGAGATAGATCTTGGTAAATGTATTGACTTCGGTCACGCCACCCATTTCGAGAATCTTTTTGCGGGCGCGTGCCAGCGCGGGATGATCCGCCGTGAATCCAGCCAGCTTCAACCCGAAGTAGGCTTTCACCGAAGCGCTGATGTTGGAAGGGCCGGCGGCATAGATGCTCCAGCCACCGTCTTCATTCTGGTGATTCAGGATGTAGCGAGCGGCCTTGTCAAAGCGTTCCTGGCTGCCCGTGCCGAGCAGCGCATGCAGCAGGATGTAATCGGATTCGAGGGTGGTGTCGGCTTCCAGTTCTCCGCACCAGTAACCCTCTTCGTGCTGCTGTGAGAAAAGATACTTGCGAGCCGCATCGACGGCTACCGCGACCCGGCTTCCCAGGTCATCGATCTTTCCAAATCGCATCTGCGGCGCGGAGGCCGAACTTAAAGGGGAGGATTCTTCCATCTACGACTCCATGGCGACGGCCGGTGCCGCGGCAATCGTTTCCACGATCTCCGGCGGCAATCCAAAGCGAACATTTTCCGGCATGATTTCCAATTCCTGCACGTCGCCAAAGCCCTTTCCCGCCAGGTACTCCACCACTTCCTGCACCAGATGTTCTGGAGCCGAGGCTCCTGCGGTCAGGGCCACCGTCTTCACGCCATTCAACCACGGTGGCTGAATATCGCGGCAGTCATCAATTAGATGCGCCGGGGTTCCCAAACTGCGAGCAACTTCCACCAACCGCTTGGAATTTGAACTATTGTCGGAGCCAACCACCAGCAGCAAATCGGCGTCTGAGGCCACATGTTTCACGGCAACCTGCCTGTTTTCCGTGGCATAGCAGATATCCTGAGCGGCCGGACCCTTAATGTTCGGGAACCGTTTGCGCAGCGCGGCGATAATGTCGCGCGTCTCATCCAGGCTAAGCGTCGTCTGCGTCAAGTACGCCACTCGGTTGGGGTCGGGCAACGTCACCGACGCCACTTCCGCAGGCGACCCCACTACCTGAGTCACCGTGGGCGCCTCGCCGAGCGTGCCAATCACCTCGTCATGATCGCGATGACCAATCAGAATCAGCGAATAGCCTTCCTTGGCGAACTTCACCGCTTCCACGTGCACCTTGGTGACCAGCGGACACGTCGCATCGATCACGCGCAGCTTCCGCAGTTTGCTCGCATCGCGCACTTCCGGGGAAACGCCGTGGGCGCTGTAGATCACACGTTCGCCCTCGGGCACTTCGTCCACGCTGTCGACGAAGATTGCGCCCTTCTGTTGCAGCTCCTCAACCACGAAGCGGTTATGGACGATTTCCTTGCGCACATAAATCGGCCGCCCAAACGCCTCCAGCGCAATCCGGACAATGTCAATCGCCCGCACCACTCCAGCGCAAAATCCGCGCGGCTTCAGTAACAGTAAGCTCTTGGTCTCAGACAAGTTGCATCCCCCACCCACTAGGGTACACTTCTTCGTTGGAAACGATGCTGTAAGGATATCGAAAGATGCACCCTCAGGTCAACGTAAGCCTTTGAGGGAGTGAGGATTAGCAGCGGGCGGGGAAATCTGGTGGGTGAACGGGAGAGGCCGCCCGAAGCAGCCCCTGGGCGGAAATGGGATTCGTATCAGGGCATCGCTTTAGCGATGCCGTAAGTTCTTCAAGATCAAACGCTTGCGCCATGTATTTGATTTCGACCATTGCCTCCATCTGGTTCCGCAGAAGAATCTTCGCTGGATGAACGCAGCAGTTCCGGATCAGGGCGGCGATTGAATCGAGCGCTTCCACCGCGTGAAGACCTAGCATGACCGCCGCCAGGACGTGCTTCTGTTGGGCCTCACGATCACAGTTTAGGATGAGATGAGTGCCATAGTTGACGGACCGGTCCATCAACCCGGCCACGCGATCCAACTGGGGCTGGAGTTGCTTCCGTAGATGGCGATCAAGCAGTTCACTTCGCGGTTCGTTCATGGAACCAATGATAGAGGAGCCCAGCGCTGTCCTCAATTTTCACCCGTTCGTCCTAATCATTTGCTCCGCATGCTTGCGCGAAGTCTCGGTCAGCTTCGCCCCCGACAGCATGCGCGCCACTTCTTCAGTGCGTTCTTCGCCGGTGATCTGCCGGACGGTGGTCTTGGCGCGGCCTCCGGTTTCGCGCTTCTCGATCAGGTAGTGGTGATCGGCAAAGGTTGCGATCTGCGGCAAGTGGGTGACGCAGAGCACCTGATTGCCCTTGGAGACAGCCTTCAGTTTTTTCCCCACGGCCTCGGCGGCGCGACCTCCGATGCCGGTATCAATCTCGTCGAAGACTAATGTGCGTTGAGCGGCTGCCGACTTCTTCTTTCCTGTAGGATTGCCCGCCGGATTCGTCCCCGCCTCAACGCTCGCCTTCAACGCCAGCATGACGCGCGAAAGTTCGCCGCCCGAGGCAATCTGCTCCAGTGGGCGCATGGCCTCGCCCGTGTTGGTCGTAATCCGATAGATCACATGGTTGATGCCCGAAGCTGCCCAATGCGCCTCGTCATCATTTTCTTCAACTGCGATGCGAAAACTGGCGCGCATCGCGAGGTCGTTGATCTCCGCCTCGACCAGCTTCTCTAATTTTCGTCCCGCCTCCAACCGTTTGAGCGAGACCCCGCGGGCGGCTTTGCGATACTCTCCACCCGCCACGGCCAGCATCGCGCGCAGTTCAAGTAACACCTGATCTTTGTTCTCCATCTCATCTAGTTTGCGCCGGATATCTTCACCGAAGGCAATGGTCTGATCAAGCGTCGGACCGTACTTGCGTTTCAGACGATCAAGCAGAGCCAGACGCTCTTCGATCTCCGCCAGACGCTCGGGCGAGGCCTGGATTCCTCCGGCATAATCGCGCAGCGTCGCTCCCACGTCTTCGACGCTGATGCGCGCCGAGTCCAACTCCGCGAGCGCTTCCTGAAACTTCGGCTCATAACGAGCCAGTTCCTCCAGTTGCTTCTGCGCGGCGCGCAGGCTCGACGAAGTGGAGGCGTTGCCCTCATAGAGCAGGTCGAAGGCACTGATGGCCGCGCCGTAAATTTTCTCGGCATTGGCTAGAACGCGCTTCTCGGCTTCCAGTTGCTCATCTTCGCTGGTCCGAAGCCGCGCCTCTTCGATTTCGCGCGATTGGAAGTTCCACAGGTCCAGAAGTCGCATGCGATCCTGCTCGTCCTGTTCGAGTTCAGCGATGCGCCCGCGAATCTGCTTCCAGTGTGCGAAAGCGCCGGATACTTCCTTCAACTCGACTCCGGCGTAGGCATCGAGCAGCTCCTGCCGCGCCGTGGCATCGAAGTTTACGATGGATTCATTCTGCGCGTGGATCACCGCCAGGTGGGGCGCAATCTGTTTCAGCACAGCCACGGTGGCGGGCTGATTATTGACGAACACCCGTCCCTTGCCGCTGGGAGCAATCTCGCGCCGCAGAATCAGCGAGCCGTTCTCCGCGTCCAGACCGTTCGTCTCCAGTATGCCTTCGATGGAACGCGCGGCGGCTCCGTCACTCTCGAACACGGCAGCGACCACGGCCCGCTCCGCACCCGTGCGGATCACATCCGAGGACGCTTTTTCCCCCAGCAGCAATCCCAGCGCGTCAATCAGAATGGACTTCCCCGCCCCGGTTTCGCCGGTCAGAAGATTCAGCCCAGACGCGAATTCGATCACAACATTGTCGATCACCGCGTAATTTTCGAGTCGAAGTTCGGCCAGCACAATGGTCCTGCGATTTTTAGCTTACGACGATCTGTAAGTTACGCGCAGCATAGCACATAACCGCCTCAGTGACATTGCGCGAAACAGGCCGCCCGGCGCCCAAAATGGGCTGCACAACTGATTACGCCGGATGAACTTCCGATTTTGCCTCCACACCGAGGGTTTGGTGAAGATACTTTTCATGCGAGCCTTCCCCCTATTCGTAGTCGCACTGCTCTTTTATTTGGCGCCTGTGTCATCCTTTGCGCAGGAGCTTCAATGCGCCCCTTGCACTCATGCTTTCGGTAAGATCCAGATCGGCAGTTCGAGCACCTACTCCATCCGACTTTCGAACGTTGGAACCAAAACGCTGCGTATCGGTTCCGATTCGAAACAGGGGAGCGCTTTCTCATTCGGCACTTTCCCTTTGCCAGTTAAGATTCTGCCCGGGGCGAGCATCCAGTTGCCCGTTATTTTCACACCGACCGCCGAGGGGTATACCACTAGCGTCTTCACACTCGTCAGTAACGACCCGAATTCCCCGCTTAACATCAATGTCCACGGGAGGGGCGCCTCCTCCTCTAGCCCGCAACTGGGAGTCTCCCCCGCAACCCTCACTTTCGGCAACGTTGCGGTGGGATCCAGCTCCAGCCTGCAGGCTACGCTCACGGCCTCGAACGCTGCCGTCACCATTTCGTCGGACCAGTCTCTGAGCTCGGAGTTTGTCATCCTCGGGCTGGACCTGCCGGTGACGATTCCGTCCGGACAGAGCATCCCCGTCACGATTCAATTCACGCCGAACGCCTCCGGCACCGCCACCTCCAAGGCGGGATTCATCAGCAATGCCGCGAACTCACCAACGGTGGAACAGTTGACCGGAACGGGCGCGGTGCAGGGTTCGCATTCCGTCGAACTTTCCTGGAATTCGGGAGACGGGAACGCGGTGGGATACAACGTGTACCGCGGCACCGCCAAGGCGGGACCCTTCCAGGAGATCAACACCGCGCTGGATGCTTCGACCAACTACACGGACTCTACGGTTGTCTCCGGTGCGACCTACTATTACGTCGCAACCGAGGTAAACGCCTCAGGTCAGGAAAGCGCGTATTCGGATGAAGTGCAGGTAGTGATTCCGAACCCGTAGCCGTCGAAGCCCCTCGCCTCGCTGCCAGCCGTTCGTGGAAGAGACGACAGACACAGCCAATTCCCCAACCCGCGCGGCGAGCAACCTAGACCCAAGCAACCAAACACCGCATTGACCGATGCGATACCCTGGCGGGGCGCGCCGCCACGCTAGTCTATAATCTTAAACAGGGTCCTCCCGAAACCGATGCATTTTTCTTCCGTCCTCCTGTTGTTTGTCGGCGGCGAAATCGTTGATCTCGTCCTTCAGACTGGTCCGGTCGCCAAGACCGTGCTTCTCCTGCTGATCGCGTTCAGCGTGCTCTCCTGGGCCGTGATTCTTTCCAAGTGGCGGCTGATTCGCCGCGCGCACAGGCAGAGCGGACGCTTCGTCCGCGCTTTCCGTAAGGCACAGCGCATGCAGGACATTGCCTCGGTTGCCGAACAGTTCCGTCCCAGCCCGCTGGTTGGAGTGTTTGGAGGCGCAGTCGAGGAGTTCCGACGTCAGATGGGAATGACGGGCGGCATCCACAACCTCGTGGCCATTCAGCGCGCCATGCAGATCGCATCTTCAGAGGAGATCACCCGCCTCGAACGCAATGTCCCGTGGCTGGCGATTACGGGCGTCGTTACGCCCTTTATTGGACTGTTCGGAACCGTCTGGGGAATCATCGACGCGTTCCACGGGCTGGGCACGGCCGGCGCGGCGACTTTGCGCGCGGTCGCTCCTGGGATTTCTGAAGCTCTGGTTACTACCGCTGCCGGCCTGGCTGCAGCCATCCCGGCGGTGATCGCCTACAACCTCATCATTGGCTCCATTCGTGAAATGGCTTCGCGCAACGACGACTTCGCGCTGGAGATGCTCAACCTGGTGGAGCGACAGGCGCTCGAGCTCCAACAAACGCCACCGGTAACCGAGGCGCGGCGCTGATGGCCTTCACTTCCGCCAACGGACGCACCCAGACCGCGCTCGCCGACATCAACGTCACGCCCCTGGTGGATGTCGTTCTCGTGCTGCTGATCATTTTCATGGTGACCGCGCCGGTGCTGCAGTCCGGGATCGAAGTCAACGTGCCCCACACCCGCACGGTCAAAGAGATCACCGAAGAACGGCTGGTCATCAGCATCGACAAATCGCAAAAAATTTTTCTCGGCAACGATCCCATCAACATCAACCAGATCGGGGCGCGCCTGAAGCAGAAAATTCGCGATCCCCAACACCAGTCGATCTATTTGCGCTCCGACGAAGATGTTCCGTTTGGCGCCTTCGCCACCGTGATGGACGCAATCAAGCAGGCAGGCATCGGCAACGTGAGCATCGTTACGCAGCCGATGGATACCCATGGCGGCCATCACTGATATTGACATGTACGATATCGACATCTATTCCGAACACGGCCAACTTCGCCGGCCTCTGGCCTGGTCGCTCGGCCTGCATCTGGCATTCGCGGCGTTCGTCGTGCTCTACGCCATGTTTATTCACAGCTTCCGTGGCGAAGGCTGGGGCAGCGGCGGCGGCGGGGAAGCCATGGGAGCGACGCTGGTGAGCGCGGTTCCATTGCCCGCCAATCCCGCGCAGACAGAGAATGTGCTGGCCACGGAATCCAAGGGACTCTCGAAGTCGCAGCCCATGGTTCACGAGAAGGAACCGGAAGCGATTCCGATTCCCGACAAGAACGCTAAGACAAAAATGAAACCTGCGCCAGTCAAGAGCGCAACCCAGCGCAAGCCGGAACCAGAGCCACCCGAATCGAATCAGATTCCGTATGGTGAGGGTGGTCCGGTCAGCGGGCCGTACACCATGAGCGCGGGGGGCGCCAAGGGCGGATTTGGATTTACCGGAAGCGGGGGCGACTTCGGCAGCCGGTTTTCGTGGTACGTCCAAACTGTGCAGCGGAAAGTCACCGAAAACTGGCTAAAGTATGAAGTCGACCCGCGGATCACGGAGGGAAAACGGGTTTATCTGACGTTTGATATCGCACGCGACGGACACCCGTTGAACGTTGAGATCGAGCAGTCGAGCGGTGTACCGTCGCTCGACCTCTCGGCCAAGCGGGCAATCGAGCGCATTGATACATTCGGCTCGCTGCCGTCGGATTATTCGGGAAGCAAAGTGTCGGTAGAGTTCTGGTTCGATTACAAGAGGTAGAGACAAGTGGAGGGACGGGCGTCTCGCCCGTCCAGCCGGGCGGGGACGCCCGGCGCTCCACCGGCAAAACGACTGAGTAGGAGCACAAATTGAGTAACTCGGCTCGCCCCATCCGTCATCATGCTTTGATCGCCGTTGCCTTGCTGTTTCTGTTCGCGGCCACCAGTTCCGCGCAGGACTGGATTCGCACCGGCACCGGGCTCGGCGTCGAGAGAGTGCGCCTGGCCGCGTCCGACTTCAAGCCATCGACAACAGACGCCACGAACGCCGACCTGCTGAAGACCTTCAACGACGTGCTGTGGAACGACCTCGAGAACGCCGGAATCTTCGATCTAGTCTCGAAGAGCTTTTATCCGTTGCAGGAGCCTGGGCAACCGTCCGAGGTTAACTTTCCGGCATGGAATTCCCCGCCGCCGAACGCCTCCATGCTCGCTTTCGGCAACCTGGGCGCAGCCGCCGGCAAAGTCACGATGCAGGGATGGCTCTACGACGTCAAGAATCAGGCGTCGCCGCAGGTGCTCGGCAAGCAGTACACCGATAACGCGACGAGCGACGCAGTGCGCGTGATCGCGCACAAGTTTGCCGATGAAATCATCTTTCGCCTGGGCGGTGGCGTACCTGGCATCGCCGAAACCAAGATTTATTTCGTCAGCGAGCGCACCGGCCACAAAGAAATCTGGATGATGGACTACGATGGCGCCAACCAACAGCAGCTCACGCACCTGGGAAGCATTTCCCTGTCGCCGCGCATCTCGCCCGACGGTTCGCGGCTGGCGTTCAGCTCGGTTACGAAGAGTGGTTGGGAAATTATGATGTACTCCTTCGATCTCAACCGCATGGTCAGCTTCCCGCGTTTTGGAGGTATGAATCTTTCGCCTTCATGGTCGCCCGAGGGCAAGGTCGCGTTCTCTTCCTCGCGCAACGGCTACCCCAACATTTTCGTCGTGGACGCATCCGGAGGAAACTCGCGCCGCCTGACCAACGATCAGGGGCCGGACGTTTCGCCGACATGGAATCGCAAGACCGGGTCTCAGATCGCGTTCGTCAGCGGACGCACCGGCCTGCCGCAGATCTATACCATGGAAGCGGACGGCACGAACCTGCAGCGTGTCACCGATCAAGGCTACGCGGTTTCTCCCAATTGGTCGCCGAACGGACAGTTCCTGACCTTCTCCTGGATGCGCAAGTACGGGCCCGGAGAGCCGGGCTCCAACGACCTATATCTGATGGACGTTGCCAGCAAGCAGTGGGTGCAACTCACGCACGACGCGGGGCGCAACGATTTTCCCTGCTGGTCGCCGGACGGGCGGCACATTGTGTTTCAATCCCACCGTTCGGGCAGCGATCAGATATGGACCATGCTGGCGGACGGCACGAACGTGAAACAGTTGACTTTCAAGGGCGGCAACACGCAGCCCAACTGGAGTTGGAAGTAAATTGGTTGACGCCTGTGGTGCAAATGAGTTTCGCATCATGGCAAGAGTTTCGTATCGGGGCACGCCTTTCAGGCGTGCCGCAGGAGCTACGTCATGAAAGCGCCTTCAGGCGCTGAGGCCGGAGATTGAAGTTTCACGGGCTGTTACGAAGAACGGTTTTGCGGCTGGCCTAAAGTGCGCCCTGCCGTGAAGCTGCAAATTGCACGCCACAATGCGGGCGCACAGAAAACAGGAGGAATCAGGTGAAGCACGCAATGACGATAAGGAGATGGGGTACCCTGGTATTCACACTCGGCACGATCATGTTCCTGGGCGCATGCGCGAAGAAGGTCGCTCCGCCGCCGCCCCCACCGCCACCCGCACCAACAGCTCCCACGGCCTCGCTGTCGGCGAACCCGAATGCTATCGACAAGGGCCAATCGACAACGCTGACTTGGCAGACCACCAACGCGACCGACGTCAGCATCGACGGAATTGGCCCGGTGGATACGAGCGGCTCGCGTCAGGTGACTCCGAGCGACTCCACCACCTATCATCTCGTCGCGAAAGGCGCCGGCGGGACTCAGGACGCCACCGCTCGCGTGACCGTCAACGCGCCGCCACCACCACCGCCACCGCCGCCCTCCGCTACCGAGGAGGAACTCTTCGCGCAAAACGTGAAGGACATTTATTTCGATTACGACAAGTACGATGTGCGCGCGGACCAGCAGGGCTCGTTGCAGGGCGATGCGCAGTTCCTGCAGCAGCATCCCAACATCCACATCACGGTCGAGGGACACTGCGACGAGCGCGGCTCGACTGAATATAACCTGGCCCTGGGCACCAACCGTGCAGACGCGGTGAAGAATGCGCTCATCCAGGCCGGAGTGGGCGGCGACCGTATCAAGACCATCAGCTACGGCAAAGAGAAACCGTTCTGCACCGAGTCGAACGAAAGTTGCTGGCAGCAAAACCGCCGCGGCCACTTCGTGTACGAAAAATAAACTGGGCGAATTCCAGTTCTCCCGACTTCTTGTCTACTGAGGGCGGCTGCGGTCGCCCTTGATTTCTCCTGTTCCATCCGCTGGACGCGCGGCGGGCTTTTGACATCCAATAGGTTAACTATGAAATCCAATCGCATTCCGTTCTTTCTCGCGCTGTTGCTGGCGCTGTTTCTCAGTCTCTGGATCGCTCCTGCCTATGGCGCCAGCAAGGAAATCATCGAACTGCAAACGCAGGTGGGCCAGTTGCAGCAGCAGATGACTCAGATGAAGCAATCCTTTGACGAGCGCATGGGCGTCATGAAGAATCTGCTCGAGCAGAACACCGACGCTGCCAACAAAGTAACCGCCGCAATCAACGAGTTGCAAGCTTCCATCAACAAACAGCAGCAGGATCGCGCCGGGCAGGTCGACCAGATCTCCGGCCAGATTCAGGCGCTGAACGATACCATGGACGAGCTCAAGGTCCGCCTCGCCAAGCTGAGCAAGCAATTCGAGGACATGCAGGCGGCGCAGCAGTCCATGGCCGCGCAGCAGGCACAAGCGCAGCAGCAGGCCCAGGCGATCGCGCAGGCCCCTCCGCCTGACGTGCTTTACAACAACGCCCTGCGCGACTACAACGGCGGGAAAAACGATCTGTCAACGCAGGAATTCAACGACTACATCAAGTTCTATCCGAACACCGACCTGGCCGGGAACGCATACTTCTATCTAGCCGAAATTCAGTTCAAGACCGGCGATTACGCGAAAGCAGTCGCGAACTATGATCTGGTCCTGCAGAATTTTCCCAGCGGAAACAAGGCTGCTGCCGCGCAGCTCAAGAAGGGTTACGCACTCCTCGAACTCGGAAAAGAAGACGAGGGCACACAAGAATTGAAGCACGTCATCCAGCGCTATCCCCGCACGAACGAAGCCACCCAAGCCCGGGAGCGATTGCGGAAGGTGGGAGCGGGAGCCACTCCGAAGAGTCACTAAAAAGCTGGGTGCCCCACTCATCGCGTTTTTTGCGATGAGTGGGATTTCGTCCCCGCCAAAACATTGAACCGCAGAGCACGATAGGAGCGCAAACGGAACGATCCAGAATTCCTCGGCGCCCTCGGCGTCTCTGCGGTGAATTGGTCTGAGGTTTACTGCGCGTCCGCCGCCAGGGTCGCCTTTTCTGCCGCAACTCCGCTGGGCCGCAGCGTGACCCAATCGGTCTGCACCCGATCCCATCCCTGAATCAGAAAGCCGTACGATTCGAATAGCTGACGGATCTGCGGCCGCTGCCAACCAGCAATCTCTTCCAGAATCGGCACCAGCGTTGCCAGAGCGTTGTCGCTGAGT
>Ga0316363_10000680_pt1 | contig 39466 bp, 31 predicted proteins | sample Sb_taG_3_FD_200459 | JGI IMG/M metagenome (GOLD analysis project Ga0316363, IMG submission 200459) | Peat soil microbial communities from Weissenstadt, Germany - Sb_50d_a_PC metaG (v2) (version 2) | ecosystem: Environmental > Terrestrial > Soil > Wetlands > Peat | place: Germany: Weissenstadt...
GCCGCGCCTCTTACATGTTTTCAGTATAAGAGAACCGGAGTTGTTGCGTCCGAAAATCTGGGCCAGTGATACGTGCTCGTCACCGCGACGGTGCATTTCGTCCGCGATGACATGGGGGAGCACGGCCCCGCCATCGGAACTTTCCTGTTCGGGCAACTCTGCTTTCTCATTGGGGGGAGTACTCTCAAGTGATTCATTCGACTCACTTGCTCGCACGCGTGTGGCGCCGCGCCAGACCCTCCTCTAGACTTGAAAATCGGGCCACTTTCTCGTCGCTCCACGTCCCCGCGGAAGGACAAAAGGTGCTGCAGACGGCGACAAATTCACGTGCGGCCGCCGGTCCCAAACTAGTCTCTCGCGTCCCTAACCCGGCGCGCAGCGTTCTCACCAACTGGCTAACGTACCTAATCAGCGGCGTCGTCAGTTTCTTTCTTTCGCCATTCATCGTTCGCCACTTGGGCAATTCCGCATACGGAATTTGGGTCCTGTTGGTTTCTTTGACGGGCTATCTGGGCTTCCTGGATTTGGGCATTCGCGGCGCGGTAACCCGCTACATCGCGCGGTTCCACGCCGAGGGCCAGCACGAACAAGCCAGCCGCACGGTTTCTTCAGCCTCTGGATTGTTCCTCGTAGGCGGCCTGCTGGCCATCGTCGGCTCCGGCGCGTTTGCTCTCCTCGCCGTACCGCATTTCGAGATTCCGCCCGCCTATCTCCGCGCCGCCCAAATCGTCGTGCTCATCGCCGGCGCAAACGTAGCCATTTCGATCATTAGCGGCATTTTCGGCGGCATCCTCGTCGGCCTGCAGCGCTTCGATCTGCACAATTCCGTTGCCCTCTCCAGCACCGGACTCCGCGCCGTCGCCATCCTTATCGCACTGGGCTCCGGAAAAGGCCTCATCACACTCGCCTTAATTCAACTCGGCGCCACCGTAGGCGAATTCATTCTCGGCTTCCTGTTCACGCGCAAACTCTATCCCGAGATGCGTTTTTCCATCGGACACATGTACCGCGATCACGTCGCCCTGATTTTTTCCTTCGGCGTCTTCGCACTACTGCTCCAAGCCTCCACTTACTTGGTCTATTACACCGACGCCATGGTCATCGGCGCCTTCCTGCCCGTCAGCATGATCACTTTCTTCGCGATCGCCGGCAATCTCACCATTTACGCCCGCGACCTCGTCGGCGGCTTCAGCCGCATCATGACCCCCATGGCCAGCCACATGGAGGTAAAAACGGGTACCGCGGGAATCCGCGATGCCTCCCTGAAAGCCGCGCGCTACTGCGCCATGGCCATTCTGCCGATTTTCATCACCTTCATCATCCGCGGCCACTCCTTTATCTCCCTCTGGATGGGGCCGGCCTATGCGGATTTATCCGGCCACGTTCTCTGGATTCTCAGCATCCCCTGGTTCTTCGGCGCCGGCGCCGCGGTTCTTTCCTCCACCATTCTCGGCATCGGCAAACACAAGCCCGTCGTTCCGGTTGCCATCGCCGAAGGCGTCTGCAATCTGATTCTCAGCATCATTTTGGTGAAGAAGATGGGAATCGTGGGCGTCGCCTGGGGCACTGCCATTCCCAACATGGTCGTGGATATTCTCTACTGGCCGTGGTACTCGAAGCGCACTCTGGGAATTCCCATACGCGAATACGCCCGCTCGATCTGGTTCTATCCGGTGGTTGCGCTGCTTCCCTTCGCCATCTGCACATACGTCGTGGACAAGCTCTCGCCAGCCCCGAATCTAATGATTTTCTTCCTGCAGGTAGCCGCGGTACTCCCGTCAGCCCTGGTAGGTGCCTGGTATTTCGGCCTGGTACGCGAAGAGCGTGAAGCTTACTTGCCCAATCTAACAGGCCCGATGTTCCGCGTCTTCCATCGCACCTAGCGAGCGCCAGCGAGCTGTTTTCCCGTAGGGGCGCCGGTCAATCGCTGTGTGATTGCAAAGCAATCGACGCGCCCTCCGACGACCCATAACTCAATTAAATCACCGATCTACCGCGGAAGAGACCCTTCGAAAACTCCGCGCCTACCCCTCCCCGCCCTTCTTCTCCTTCAATTTCCGCTCCAAAGCCTGCACGATCGTCTCGACCCTCTGCTCCAACCGGTTCTCATAAGCAATCTGTATCCGCCGCTTCGCCAGCGCCTCAGCTTTATCCGCAAGCGCCGCTTCAACATTCTCCACCCACTTCTCCGGCGTATCCCCGATCCTCACCACATCCGTAAAATCCCGCAAACTCATCAAAGGCGGTCCCACCACCGGTTTCCCCGACGCCAAATACTCATGCAGTTTCAAAGGATAGATATACTTCGCCCATCCATCCGTCCGGTACCCCAACATGCACACATCCAGCCCCTTGATGTAATTCGGCAGCATCTCTCGCATCTTCCCGCCCAGAAAATAAACATTCGGCCGCCCGCGCAACAATTCCAAATCCGCGCGAAACGCCTCGCTCCTCACATTCAAAGGCCCCACCATGGGAAACGACCAGTTCGGCCGCGCCACGCTCATCTCATACACGAGCCGGAAATCAATCTTGTCGTTCAGCACCCCAATATGCCCGATCCGCGGATGCGGCACTGCCTCCATATCCGGTGGCACCACCGTCTCGGGCGCGCGGCTCCTTGAAAATAAATTGAAATCCGCCCCCATCGGCACATTGATGGCGTTGCCGTAGCGATTCTTCTTGTCCATCAACGCCGGGCCGCTAACAAACACAAGATCCACTTTCCGCAGCAAATCGTCTTCCTGCTCCAGAATCTGATTGCGGTCCCGGTCGCTCAACCCAGCAAAGCTAGAAAATTCATCATCTGCGTAATAGCAGGTGACCGATTCGTGAAATCCTCCGATCAAATCCACAAATCGCGGATGCCAAATCAGCAGCACCGTATCCCGAAATCCCATTTTCTTCATGATTCGCGCGACATGCCGCTGCCGCAAATGCCGGAAAAGCTTCCCCAGCCTCGGGTAACGATAAATCTCAAACATCCACTTGGGAAATACCACGGTGTACAAATTGTCCGTGCGGTGCACCACGCCGCTAGCCGGCAATTCCGCGCGCTCCGGCCCAAACACCTGCGCCCGCGAAAACGGCGGCGTCACGAAAAGAACCTTGTGTTCCTTCGCCAACAACGAGGTGATCTGATGGCGGCTCTGCCACAAATCGTCCCAGTAATTCAGCGAAAACGAAATAAAGTCCATCGCACTCCCAAGCCAACAACTGCAGCTTCGCAAGCCGCAGGTTTGTGTGGCGCCGGCCTTTCAGGCCGGCATCTTCGAGACGCCCCACCACCGCAAATTCCGCGCCCCGTCAACGAACGCTAACGTGATCTGCTATTTTCCCGATCTGCTCGATAGGAATTTCCGGCAACCCGCCATTCGAAGAAGAATTCTCCTCCATCTCCCCGATCAATTCCCCCATCGTCTGAAACTCAAAATCCCGCAACAGCCCGCGCAACTTATTCTCCAACCCGCGCAAGCCCAAATAGTGCCGCATCCGCGCCGTCACGCTACCCTTCATCCGCGGCTGCTCGGGATCAATCTCCCACGGGTGCACGTAAACACAAGCCGGCTGCCCTTCCTTCTCGTTCAAAAATCTTATCCCCCAGCGCGTATACCAGTAAGGCAGCAATCGCAAATAGGCCCCGCCGCCAAACGGCGACCGCGCCCCGCCCAGCGAAAGCGTCGGCATCGGAAACTCCACGATCGTCCCCCGCGCCGTAGGCACTCGAAAAGGCGTCCGCGGCCCGCGCCGCATTCCATAGTTCGGATGATCCACAGGAAAAATGCTCGAGTCGTACCGGAACCCCAGCTCCACCAAAATCTCAAACGCCCAAAGCGAATCCTGCGTAATCGAAAAACTAGGCGCCCGATAGCCGATGATCTTCCGCCCAATAATTTGCTCCAGGCGGTCCTTCGCCACCCGCGTATCGTCGCGAAATTCCGCCGGAGTCATCTCGAAAATTCGCCGGTGCTTGTCGCTATGGCAAGCCACCTCGTGCCCGCGCCCTGCAATCTCGCGAATCAATTCCGGATAATTCTCAGCCACCGCCCCCAGCGTGAAGAAGGTCGCCTTCCGTCCAGCCTCATCCAGCAGCCCCATCACCCGCTGCGTGCTCTGCACCACCCGGCTGGCGTACTGTCCCCAATTCTCCCGGTTCACGCTCTCAAACGCGTTGACGTGGTAGTAGTCCTCAAGATCAAAACTAAGGGCGTTTTTCATAGGAGACAATTCAGCGAAGTAAATTCCTGGCCAGTCTCAAGTATATCGTCTGCAGCAACCGAAGTCGCCGCCGATACCCGCCACCGACCCCAATCATGCAAGCCCACGCAGCCGCCGCCAACGCGCCGAAAGTTCTTGCCTTCGTAGGGGCGCCGCTGGCCGCGCCCGCCGCATACTCGCGTCGCGAACAGGCCCGCCATTCACCTCCTCACGCTCCTCACTCGCTCTGAAATTTTAAATTTCAAATTTGAAATTTCCGGTATCCTTCCCCCCGTGCCACGCCATCTCACTCACCCATGCGCATCCTAACCTACAGCTCCATCCTCCCCAATTCCCTCCAACCCACCCAAGGCATCTTCACCTTCCAACGCCTAGGCGCCCTATCCCGCCGCCCAGGGAACCAAGTAGACTTCGTAGCCCCACTCCCCTACGCCCCGCCCTGGCTTCCCAAAGGCTCCCGCCCGCGTTACGCCTGCATCCCCAGCCAAGAGACAATGGAGGGTCTGCGCATCTTCCACCCCCGCTACGCCCTAATCCCCAAAATCTCCATGCCCTGGCACGGCCGCCTGATGTACTTGGGCACCCACAAAACCGTCGAACAGCTCCACCGAGAAAACCCCTACGATCTCCTGGACGCTCAATACATCTACCCCGACGGCTATGCCGGCGTCCTGATCGCCAAAAAGCTAGGCATCCCGGTAATCCTCTCCGCCCTGGGCACCGACGTAAACGTCTTCCCCAAATTCAAGCGCATAGCCCCAAAAATCCGCTGGGCCCTAAACGAAGCCGACGGCATCCTGGCCGTCTCCAATTCCCTGAAAGCCACCACCGCCGCAGCAGGCGCACCCGCAGATAAAATCCGCGTAATCGGCAATGGCGTAGACACCACCCGCTTCCACCCGCTCGATCGCACCGAAGCCCGCCGCGCCCTCCGCATCGAAGGCCCCGGCCCATTCGTAATCTCCGTAGGCACTCTCGACCCCAACAAAGGCCACCAATTGCTAATCGCGGCAGTCTCCGAACTAACCGGCCGTTACCCAGCCATGAAAGCCTATATAGCAGGCGAAGGCCCGTATCAATCCGCGCTAACGGCCCAAATCCGCGAAAAGAAAATCGCCGATCGAGTCGTGCTCATCGGCAAGCGTCCGCACGCCGAACTAAATTCCTGGTTCAACGCCGCCAGCGTCTCCTGCCTGCTAAGCGAACGCGAAGGCTGGCCCAACGTTCTCCTAGAATCCCTGGCCGCAGGCACCCCGGTAATCGCCACCCGCGCCGGCGGCATAGCCGAAGTAATCGCGACGCCCGCGTTAGGCACGCTAGTCGAGCGCAACGTCCCAGCCATCACCGCTGCCCTGGACGCCGCCCTAAAGCACGAATGGGATCGCCCAGCCCTGGTAGCCTACGCCGCGCAACGCACCTGGGACAAAGTAGCCGAAGAAATCGAGGATTATTTCCGCACGATCCTAAACTCGCGGCCGACCACGAAATCCTAGCAGCACTCGATACCCAGCCAGCTTCACCATCTCCGTCCCAAATTCCAAAAACGAAGCTCGCGGCTCCCGCCCGGTTTGTGTGGCCGCCATTTGAAAATGAACTTCTCGCGGCAAAATCACCCGGCAACACAGCCGCACCCGCCGCTGATGCACCGCGCTCGTAACCACCAAAACCGATCGAATCTCGCGGTGCCGCTTCAAATAATCCGCCAATGCCTCAATCTCCCGCAAAGTCCCAAACCTCCGCACCGCAATCCTCTCCACCTCCGGCGCCCCATCCCCAAACAAAACAAAAAAATGCCTCTCCGCCGCCGGAACCGGCAAAGCAATCGGCAACAAATCAAACTCCACAGGCAAAGCCAACTCCCGGAATCGACGCACCTCAAATCGCGCCACACTAAAAAGTATCCGCGGCGCTACCCCGGCCCGGAACAATTCCAATCCATAAACCTTCCGCACAGGACGCCCAGCCAAAACAAATATCAAATCAAAATCGTTCACAGTAATCCCAGCCCCGTAGCGCCGGCTCGCCCTGATCTGCGAAGGGCTGCCAGCCGGCGTTTTCGTGAAGCACGATTCGATAACGTCGCCATCACCCGCGGGTGCAAATCAAAGCTGCCTCGCGATCCCAAATCCTCCCACGCAAATCCCGCCAAACTGCCGCAATTTCTTCGCCCTATTTCCACACCCGGTACCATAGGACTCCGTCGCAATTCGCGCTAGGGTAGAAGAGGAGGCCGAGTCCGTGCCGAGCACTCGAGTCCAATTCACACCGGAAGCACAATCCCAAGACTCCCAAAAACACCCAAAACGAGCTCGTTGTTTTGTCCCTATTAGAACGGATCGCTTTCCTTTATTTTCAATAACTTACGCCCGTTTCTATTCGGACACTTGTCCCGATTAGAGCGAACAGAAATCGAATGGCATTCTGCACACAAACCCAATCTTTCCCGCGAAGCAATCCCCGCCGCATTGCTAAAATTAAACCTGTGCAATGCTAAAATCTGATTTCTCCGCGGAGTCCAGATGAGTCGCTCGGTCAGCATCTTCGGCCTCGGTTACGTGGGCGCGGTCACCGCCGCCTGCCTCGCTCACAAAGGCCACAACATTCTCGGCGTGGACGTCAACGCCTCGAAAGTCGAATCTCTCGAGAAGGGCAAGAGCCCTATCCTCGAGCCGAAAATGGAGGAGATGACCGCGGAATCCGCGCGCGCCTGCCGCCTCCACGCTACCAGCGATTCGAAGCGCGCCATCTCCGAAACTGAAATCTCTTTTATTTCCGTCGGCACTCCCAGCCAGCGCAACGGCAAGCTCGATCTCGGCGGCATCGAACACGTCTGCAAAGAAATCGGCGAAGCGCTCAAGAAAAAGAACGCCTATCACTGGGTCGTCCTGCGCAGCACGATTCTCCCAGGCACCACCGAATCCGTGGCCATGCCCATTCTCGAAAAAGCCAGCGGCAAACGCGTCGGGCCGGATTTCGCCGTCTGCTTCGTCCCGGAATTTCTGCGCGAAGGAACGGCGGTGAGCGATTTCTTCGAGCCGCCCTTCACCATCATCGGCGCCGCCGCCGGCTGCGATGCGGGCCCGGTCCGAGAACTCTTCGAATGGGCCAAGACGCCGATCTATCTCACCACTCCGGCCACCGCCGAAATGGTCAAGTACGTCTGCAACGCGTTCCACGCGCTGAAAGTCGGTTTCGTCAATGAAATTGGCACCATCTGCAAAGAACTCGACGTGGACACGCAAGCCGTCACCGAAATCTTCACCTCGGATACGCAGCTCAACGTTTCCACCGCGTATCTCAAGCCCGGCTTCGCTTTCGGCGGCTCGTGCCTGCCGAAAGACCTGCGCGCGCTGACGTATCGCGCGAAGGAACTCGATCTCAAACTGCCGCTGCTCGAATCGCTGCTGTCGAGCAACAACGAGCACATCGAACGAGCGGTAGAATCCGTACTGCGCACCGGCAAGAAAAAAGTCGGCGTCCTCGGCCTCAGCTTCAAATCCGGCACCGATGACCTGCGCGAAAGCCCGCTGGTGCAACTCGTCAAGCGCCTGCTCGGCGAAGGCTGCCAGATTCAAATCTGGGACCAGAACGTCGCCCTCGGCCGCCTGATTGGCTCGAACCGCCAGTTCATCACCGACGTAATTCCGCACGTCGGCAGCCTGCTGCACGAAGACGCGCGCGAAGTGATTCAATCGGCGGAAATCGTTCTGCTCGGCACGAAGGCCATCGACAAAGAAACTCTCGCGTCCGCGCTGCGCCCCGATCAAATTCTGATCGACCTTGTGCACCTCGACAAAAAGGGCCGCGTCTCCGAGCACGAACGCTACGAAGGCATTTGCTGGTAAGGATCCTCCGTTGAAAATTCTGTGGGTGAAGTCCGGCGACCTGGTGCCGCTCGACACCGGCGGAAAAATCCGCAGCTTCAATCTGCTCAAAGAACTCGCCAAGCAGCATGAGGTCGATTTCTTCACCTTCTATCCCGAGCGCGAAAACGACGGCCATCCCGCGCTCAACAAATATTTCCGCCGCGTCCATTGCATTCCGCTTTCGATGCCGGAGAAATACGGGATCGGCGAATACGTCGGCTACGCGAGAAATCTTCTGTCGCTGCAGCCCTACTCGATGACCAAGTATTGCCGCCCACAAGTGGCGCGCCAGTTGCGAGAGCTGCTCGGCCGAGAACGCTACGACGTAATCGTCTGCGACTTCTTTCTGACCGGCGCGGTGATTCCCTGGGAGATCTCGACTCCGAAAGTGCTCTTCACCCACAACGTCGAAGCGCAAATCTGGCAGCGGCATTTCGAAGTCACGAAAAATCCCATCTGGAAGGCGGTTTCCTGGCGCGAATACAAAACCATCGCGCGCCTCGAGCGGCGCTATCTCGAGCAAGCAGACGCGGTTCTCACGGTGTCCGACACCGATCGCGAAACTTTCGCGAAGCTCGTACCGCGCAACAAAATCACCACGGTGCAAACCGGCGTGGACGTGGAATATTTCCGCCCCGCTCCCGGCAAGGAAAAATCGAACGTGATGGTCTTCACCGGCTCGATGGACTGGATGCCCAACGAAGATGGCATTCTCTACTTCGTCGCCGAAGTTCTGCCGCTCATTCGCCGCGAAATATCCGGCGCGCAGCTAGTCATCGTGGGCCGCAGCCCTTCCGCACGCGTCCGCGAACTCGCCGCGCAGGATTCGCACATTCAGGTGACAGGAACCGTCGACGACATTCGCCCCTACATGGATCAAGCGGCAGTGTACGTGGTGCCGCTGCGCATCGGGGGTGGCACGCGCATCAAGATTTTCGAAGCGATGGCCGAAGGAAAGCCGGTAGTCTCGACGACGCTAGGCGCCGAAGGCTTGCCCGTGACGCACGAGCAAAACATCATCATCGCCGACAAGCCGGAAGATTTCGCCGCGCGAGTAGTCGCGCTGCTCCGCGATTCGCGCGAACGCGAAAGTTTAGGGGCAGCGGCTAGACGATTGGTCGAAGAGAATTACAGTTGGACTTCAGTCGCACGCCAGTTCGCAGAAGTTCTCGCACGCGTCGCGCACCGCCCGCTCGAAGCGCCTGCAGCCGCAACCCCGAGCGCGGTTCACACTCCGACGCGCTGACTACTCAATGCTATTGCGGCGAGGCAGTCGCAGCCGTCTGCGCCGGCGCTGCCCGCGGCGTGCCAATGGCAACCTTGAGCGAGCCGTCGCTCGAGTCGCGATAGCTCACGTAGAGAACATCATTTTTGTCGATCGCCAGCGACGCAAAGCGATTCCCATCCGGCCCCGAAGGAACGATCAGTTGAACGTGCCAGGCCTTGCCGTCCCAATACGCATGCTTCTCCGAAGATCCGTCCTGATAAATGATGTGCGGATTGCCTGACTTGTCGAGCACCACGGCGCTGCGATACGAAACCCAGCCGCCATTGGAGCGAACCTGGTCGACGGTCTGCACATTCCAACGATCCCCCGCTTCGCTCGCGTAGCGCAATTCGTGCGTGGTGTAGTAGCTGATGTGCGCGTGTCCCGCTGCGTCGAGGACGAGATCGTTCCCCATGCCGATGTTGTATTCCGGATCGCCGGGAATTCGCGCCTGGACGACGTGCACGCTCCACGCGTCCTTCAGCCAGGTCGCGTACTTCATGCGCCCGTCCACGTAAGCGTCGTAGCTCAAGTGCGGCACGCCCTTCGAGTCCACCGCCATCGAATGCCACTTGCCTGTCTGCGTATCGAAATCCACCGTGCGCGCCACCCACATGCCATCCACGAGCGAGGCGTATTTGAGATGCACATAGGAAGTTTTGTCCGGATTCTCGACTTTGTACCACGCAAGATGCGGCGTCCCATCGGGCGAAACGCCGACGGAGCACGAATACTGAATGTCGGAAGCGTCGGGTGCGACGTCCTGGATCGACCAGGTTTTTCCGTTGAATTCGGCGTACTTCAAGCGGTGCAGCGTGCTGCAGATGTGTGGATTCCCGGCCGAATCAAGCGCCAGATTGACGTAGTTCACAGCGCCCGGCGCGAGCACGGTGGTGTCCCATCGCGACGTGCCCGCCGGGCGGAACGCATATTTCCATTCGGCGGCGTCGGTGCCGTAGGTGACGTGCACGTTGCCATCGGCATCCACGGCTATGGAAGTCGCGCCGGCAGATTTGTCGACGTCTTCGCTTTTCCAGTTCCACACTTGAGCGCGCGCTACGCCCGGCGACAGCAGCGCGATGGCTGCCACGACAACCGGAATCCAGGACCAGCAGCGCCGGAAATGTTTCCTGACGAGAAGGGATGAGACGAGCACAGTGCGCTCCTTTAGTTCGAGAACTTCCGGCGTCCGCCGCCCAGCGCAGACGCGCACAATCTGGCGACTAGTGAGACAGCGTCAACTCAACTACTTCCGGCACAAACGCCGGCGTCTGCTTTTCCTCCGCGAGAGCCACCGCTGCATCGCGGCGGAACAGAATCTTGAGTATCGCCGTCATGGCCACGATCTGCCAGAAATAGTCGAAGTAAGCCATGGCCAAAAACGCGCCGGAAATCATGTACGCCAGCAAGCTCACCTGAATCATCTGCGTGTAGGGATCGATCCACGCGAGCTGCGGAAGCCGCCGGCTCTGGCGGCGCAGCTTCCAACAGGTGATGTGGCAAGTGATCAAAAGCAGGACGAACAGCGACAATCCAACGTAGCCCTGCTCGCCGAGCATTTGAAAATAGATGCTGTGCGGCCCGGCGAATTCGACGCCCGGCGTGAAACGCGCGTAGAGGTCGTGAGTGAAAGTTTCGAAGCCGCCTCCCGTGGCCGGATAATGCGAGGCCAGCACAATGGCGAAATGCCAGGCGCCCAGGCGTTCCTCGGCAGAATTGTCGAGATTGCCGTGCGCAAACTGGTCCATGCGCTGGAACCAGGCGGCCGGCGCATAGGCAACGACGATCGCTGCCAGCGCGACGACCAGAGTGGCGGCCATGATCTTGTGCCGCGACTTTATGGCCAGGAAGCTGAGAACGACAGCGAGACCCAGCAAGCCGCCGCGCGAGTACGAGAGGAACACGGAGCCGATACCGCAGACGAAGACGAACCAGAAAAACATTCGCAGCTTCTTATTTGTTTCCGAGCGCGCCAAGAAGAAAAGAAACGGCAAAGTCATGTTCACGGCCACGGCCAGGAAATTGTTGTCTTCGATGAACGATCCCGGCGGACCCCAAACGCGGAATTCCGCCGCGGTGCGAATGCCGAAGATCAGGCCTTTGACGGCGTAGAAACCGATGCTGAGAACGGTCACGTAGCAGAGATAGCGCAATTTTTTCGCGCTGGTGACCAGCAGGACGGTAACAACGGTCATGAGCAGGATCTTGCTGGTGCGGTTCAGCATCGCTTGCGCTTGCAGGATGTGGTCGGAGAAGACGACCTGCTTCGAAACGTACCAGGTAGTGATTCCGAACCAGGCCCACAGCAGAAACATGATTCCGGTTTCGCGCGTAAAGATGGTGCGATTCCTGTCGCGCGTGAAGATCAGCCCGGCGAGCGTGGGAATGCCGATGCACATGGCCACGGGAAAATCGTAAGCGATGCCCCAGGTGAGGCGATGCGGATTGAAATACGCGACCCAGGTCCACATCAACAGGCCGAAATAGGGCCGGAAGAAGCAGAACGGAATCGCCGCGAAAATAATCGCGAGGACGATGTAATCACGCATCTTGCTTGACCTCGCTGGCCGTTGCTGCACGAGAGGTGCGGGATTCATTCGCGACGGGCACGGCATCGGGCTGGTGCGATAGCGAATCTGTGCTGAGCGGCTCTTCGTTGCGAAGAAAGAGCTGATTCATCTGGAAGGCGAACATGCTCAGCGAACCATCCTGGCCGATTTGCGGACGGCGCAAGGCGAAGACGTTCGCGCCCGTGCGACTGACGCCCCACGTGGTGGTGACGGCGGAGCGGAAGCCGCAGCGCGCGGCGAGGCGCTCGACATCGGCGCTGCAATCATGCTCGTGCCCGAACGGATACGCGAAATCGAGGACCGGCGTTTGCAGGCGGTCTTCGATCAGGCGCTTCGATTCGCGCAACTCGCGCTCGGCTTCTGACAGCGCTAGACGGCTTAGCACGGGATGCGTCATCGTGTGCGCGCCGAATGAGACTCCGGCTGTTTGCATTTCTTTGACCTGCGTCCAGTTTAACATCCGGTTCGCGAGGGCGTCGGCGGGGAGCGCGACCTGGTTTTCCAAGGCGAAACAGCAAGCGCGGCGCTCGGCATCGGAGACGCGGCGCAGATGCGTGACGATCTCGACGGCTGCGGCGATGCGCGACTCGCGCGAGGTGAATGTGAAACGACGCGGAGTGTCGAGCTGAATTACAAAGGTGTCTTTCGGATAGATCTGCAAAGCGAGAAAAATCTTGTCGTACCAAGCCGGTTCGCCGGTCTCCATGGAGTTGCCGATGAGATAGACGGTCGCGGGAATCTGATACTTCGCGAGAATCGGCAGCGCTTCGGTGTACAAGCCGCGGTAGCCATCGTCAAAAGTGACGGCCACACCCTGGCCTTTCGATTGCGGATCGGCGATTTCGCGGACGAGTTGCTCGAGAGACAGGATGCGATAGCGGCTGCGGAGGAAACGCATCTGCTTTTCGAGCTCTTTCGCGTCGAGCTCGGAGTAATAGGGAATTCCGCCGGTGCCGACGCGGTGATAGCAAAGAATGACGTACTTGCCGGTTGAGATGCGCGACCAGTGCCGGCGGCGCGAGTTGGCGGCGAGGCGAAATTCGTAGGAGCGCGCGACGCGCTCGAGCAGGCGCAATCCGCCGGTGCGGTACAGACCCGTGGCGATGATCTCGCGCGCGCTCATGGCTTTCTCAGCGGACTCCTGCAACTTCGCGCGGGCTTTCGAGATGCTGCCGGTGCCAAAGCTCGAGAGCTACGAGATACCAGAGAACTTCGCCGTAGTACGCGGTGTGGCCGGTGCGGTGAAGTTCCGTGAGCTTGTCGAAAAATTCGGGGCGGAAATAACCGCGCTGGCGGGTGCGCGGATCGCGAAGGACATCCTGCATCAGCGTGTTGAGCTTCGGCTCCTGCAAGAACCAGAGAGCGAGCGGGACGCCGAAGCCGTGCTTGGTTTTGTAGAGCACCTTTTCCGGAAGGATGGGCTTCATGGCTTGCTTGAAAATGTAGCGCTTTTCGCTGCCTTTGAGTTTCAGGCGCGATGGGATGCGACTCGAAAGCTCGGCGAGCTGATCGTCGAGGAGCGGATAGCGGACATTCACGCCGGCGAGTTCGGCGGTGCCGCTTACTTTGCGCAAGTCGTTATCGGCGAGGATGAGTTTGAGATCGAGATACATCAGGCGATTGAGTTCGCTCGAGGCGCGCGTGCGCTGGAAATGCGCGTTGATGATATTCATCCACGAATTGGCCGGGGCTTCGGCCAGAAAATCGGAGGTGAAAATTTCCTTCGCCGGAAGGCTTTGAAATAGGCCGTAAGAGAAAATGCGCTGTGGATTGGGAATGTTGGCGCGGCGGATGTAGCGGCGCGGGAGGCCGAGCTTGCTTTCGGAATCGGGCAGAAGCCTGGCGAGCGGCTCGATCAGGCCGCGGCGGAGAAATGCTGGGATGCGGTGATAAATCTGGAAGCGCTTGTCGGTGCCGTAGCGCTCGTTTCCCGCAAAGAGTTCGTCGCCGCCGTCGCCCGCGAGCAGCGTTTCGATGCCCTTTTCGCGGGCCATTTTCGCGCAGAGATAGGAGCCGATGGCAGAGGAATTGGCGAAAGGCTCGTCGTAGTAGTCGGTGATCTTCGGGATTGCCTCGATGGCGTCACTGGGATTGAGGCAGAGCTCGTTGTGCTGCGTGTGAAAGAGCTCGGCGGTGGTGCGGGCGTAGCCGATTTCGTCGTACCGCGATTCGGAGAAGAAAATCGAGAACGTGCGCGCGGGATTGAATTTTTCGGAGAGGAACGCGGTGACGCTGCTGCTGTCCGTGCCGCCGCTGAGATAGGCGCCGGTGGATTCGGCGCGGAGGCCTTCGAGATGGCGGTGGACGGCGGCGCGCATGCCTTCGCGGACTTGTTCGGCCCATTGCGATTCGCTGCCGGGGACTTCGTCGTAGTTCAAATCCCAGTAACATTCGTGGCGGATTTCTCCGTTTTCGAGAATCAGGCGATGGCCAGGGCGGAGTTTTTCGATGCCTTCGTAGCTGGTGAGCGGTGCGGGCACCACGCTGAAGAGAAGGAATTGCATGACCGCGGCGGGATTGACTTCGTTCGGATGCGATTGCGCGGCGCTTACGCCGCGGGCGCGCGAGGCGAAGAGAAAGCGGTCGCCCTCGCGGCTCCAGTAGAAGCTTTTGATTCCGAGGCGATCGATGGCAAGCAGAAGACGCTGGGCGCGCTCGTCGAAAATGGCGATGGCAAATGCGCCGTGGAGACGGGAGACGAAGGCGGGACCCTCTTTGCGATAGAGGCGCGCGATTAAGTGGGCTAGTGACGCGTTGGTTGGTCCGGCAACTGCTGCGCCCGGCTCGCCGATTTGTGCGGCGAGATCTTTGACATTGATCAGATCGGCGTCAACGGCGATGCGCAGGTCGTCCTCGGATGCCACTTGCTGAAAATCCCAGCGGCGGGCCACGCCTAGCGCGGCGGATTTTCCGGCGACGCCTTCGCGGGCGGACTCGCCCGGCATCGCCAGGGCGGCGAGCATCGCTTCGATGCCGGCCGGTGAAAAATCGGCGCCGGGTTGTTGGATTCCGCAGATGCCGCTCATCGCGCGTCTAGGCTCCGAAAGCCTGCCTCCATTTTCGGAACATCAGAACGGCCCAGAGTTGCGGCGAGCGATCGTAAAGGCCGCGCTGATGTTCGTCCCAGATTTTCCGCAGCGAATTGGTGTCGAGGATGCCGTCGTCGTTCGCGCTCGAGAAGATGGCGTCGTGCGCGGTTTCGCGCAGTTCGCCGCGGAACCATTCGCCGAGTGGTACGGCGAAACCTTGCTTCTTGCGCGTGGTGACGCCTTTGGGCAGAACGGATTCGACTGCTTTCTTGAAAATGTATTTGCCGTCGCGGCCGCGCAGCTTGAGCGATGAGGGGATCTTCGCGGCCAGCTCCATCAGCACGTGATCGAGCAACGGAGCGCGGACTTCGAGAGAGACGGCCATGCTGGCGCGATCAACTTTGGCGAGAATGTCGTCGGGGAGATAGGTTTTGATGTCGACGTACTGGATGCGCGAGAGAAGATCGTCCGTTTGGGCGCGATCGTAATAGTGCTGCAAAACATCGCGGGAATTGTAGCCATTGAGGCCGCGCTCGAAATCGCCGGTGAACAGGCGCGATTTGAGATCTTCGCGGAAGAGCGAGACTTCGTGGAAATAGCCTTCGAGCGGCGAGCGGGCCAGGCTCTGCAGCGTGGCTTTGGCGCGCAGAAAACGCGGTGCGCGGGGCATCGCGGGATAGGCGCGGCCGAGCGGGCCGAAGATTCCGCGGCGGACTGGAAGCGGGAGATAGCCGCGCATTTGATTTTCAAGCTGATCGTAATAGTAGCGGCGATAGCCGGCGAAGCTTTCATCGCCGCCGTCGCCGCCCAGCGCGACGGTGACGTGGCGGCGGGCTACGGCGGAAACGTAGTAAGTCGGGATCGCGGAAGAATCAGCGAAAGGCTCGTCGAAATGCCAGGCCAGCTTGTCGAGGACTTCTACGGCGCTTGGGCGGATAAATTCTTCGTGATGGTCGGTGTGGAAATATTGGGCCAGTTCGCGGGCGTAGGCCGCTTCGTTGAATTCCTCTTCTTCGAAGCCGATAGAGCAGGTGGTGACGGCGCGCTTCATGAGGTGGCTCATCATGGCCACGACCGAAGAGGAATCGACGCCGCCGCTGAGGAACGCGCCGAGCGGAACATCGCTCATCAAGCGCACGCGAGTGGCGGTGCAGAGTTCGTGGCGCAGTTGCTCGCACCATTCTACTTCGGAATGTTGCTCGACTTCGGCGAAGGAAATATCCCAGTACGCTGTCTCGCGAACGCCTTCCGCGGAAGCGACCAGATAGTGGCCGGGGCGGAGCTTTTGCGCGGCTTTGTAAATCGTCTTAGGCGCGGGAATATAGCCGAAAGAGAAATAGTCGGAGACTGCTTCTTGGTCGACTTCGCGCGAGAAGTCGCCGGCGGCGAGAATGCATTTCAGCTCGGAGCCGAAGACGATGCGGTTTTTCGTGGCGGCGTAGAAAATCGGCTTCTTGCCGACGCGATCGCGGGCGAGTAGAAGCTTGCGCTGGCGCGAATCCCAAAGCGCGATGGCAAACATGCCGCGCAGGCGGCGGAAGCAGTCCTCGCCGTATTCCTCGTAGAGATGAACGATGGTTTCGGTGTCGGAATGCGTGGCGAATTTATGCCCGCGGGATTCGAGATCCGTACGCAGCTCGGGGTAATTGTATATTTCGCCGTTGAGCATGACCCAGAGCTTGCCGTCTTCGTTTGAGAGCGGCTGATGGCCGCCTTTGAGATCGATGATGCTGAGGCGGCGGAAACCGAAGCCCAGACCGCCATCAATGAAGATGCCTTCGTCATCGGGGCCGCGATGAACGATGGTTTCGTTCATGCGATGGACGAGCTCCTGCGCGATAGGCTCGTGGCGGTCGAATTCGAAAATGCCGCAGATGCCGCACATAGCTTACGCGCGAACCTCTTTCAGCAAGCCTTTGCGCGCCGCTAGATCGCGATAGAGAGAGCGATAAGCGGCGAGCATTTTATCTAGACTGAAATCTTCCAGGACGCGGTGGCGTCCTGCGGCGCCGAAATCACGGCGCAGTTCTTCATTACCCGCCAGAAGCTCGAGCTGGGCGGCGAGCTGGGCGGCGTCACCCGGAGCAAACAAAAATCCCGTGCGGCCTTCCTGCACGAGTTCGGGATTTCCGCCGACGCGCGTGGCGGCGACGGGCAGCGCGCATGACATGGCTTCGAGAATCGTGTTCGACATTCCTTCCATGAGCGAGGGAAGGACGAAGACGTCGAGCGCGTTGAGAATTTCGGGCACGTTTTCGCTGGCGCCTACAAACGAAACGCGGCCCACTAATGCCGGGGAGAGTTTCGCTAACGATTCGAGGCGCTCTTGCTCCGGACCTGAGCCTGCGACCACCACGCGCACATCTATTTTGTGGGCGGCGAGGAGTTCGGCGGCGCGAAATAACGTGGCGTGGTCCTTAATCGGCACGAGGCGGCTGACGATGCCGAGAACCAGGCTACTGGGCTGAAATTGCAGACGATCGCGTGTGGCGCAGCGCAGCTCGGGTTGCGGTGAATAGCGCGCGGTGTCCACGCCGTTGTGCAGGACGCCGATTCGCTCGGGGGCCAGCCAGGCCTGGCGCGCGTGATAATTGCGCAGCTCTTCGGTGACGCAAAAGACGGCATCAGCCATGGCGTAGGCGCCGCGGCGGACTATGCGCTGGCGCGCGGGAAGGCCTGCGAGCATGTCGGGGATGTAGCCGTGCTCGCTGTGAATCGCTACGGGCACACCGGCCAGGCGCGCGGCGGGAATCGCTTCGATGGCGCCCCAGTTGCGCGAGTGGACGATGTGCGGGCGGAACTCGCGCATGATGCGCGCGAGGCGGAAGAGTAGGAGCTGGAATTTGGATTCGTTGCGGCCGGCGACGAAGATCTTGTCCTGCATTTTTTGGAGATGCGGGAGATTCTCGTTGTAGCCGCGCGCGGCGCAAACGCGATGATCGAATTCGCCGCCGCCGAGGCCGGCGATCACTTTCAGAATTACATATTCCGTGCCGCCCATATCGAGGCGATCGATTACGTGGAGAACGCGCAAGGGCGCGGGCCCGGCGGACGTGGAAGTCTCGCGGGCAACCGGAGAAATCGCGGCGGAAGCCTCAGTTGGAGCGACTGCTTTCATTGCTCGAAGTCCGATTGATGCGCCCAGGTCCAGGAATTTCTTGTTTCGACGCCTGCACCGCAGACGGTGAGGAGCGCCACGACTCGGCGCTCGCGGGAGGGCTAACCCGGCCCTCCGCTACAAAGTCAACTACAGGGCCAACCGCTCTACGGAAACCACCGAACGACGCGCGGGCCGACTTGCTTGGTTAGCCAGAGGGGCAAGCGGCTCCAGAGGCGCGTGGCACGTTCGAATTTCGGATTCTTGGGTGAAAAATTGGGCGGCGTCTTGCGGCGCACGAGCAAAATCTGGTAATCGAGCGGCTCGATGGCCATGTTCCACTGCGCTTTGAAATCGTAGGAGCCGGTTCCCAGCTTGCTGCGGCCGAAATCGAATTTGCGCATTCCCGCGTCGGCGGCGAATTTCATCAGCTCCCAATAGAGAGCGTTATTGGCGGCGAGCCGCGGCGCTTCGGGACCGGCGCCGGCGTAATAGGGGAGCACCGTGTCGCGGAAAAAGAAGGAGATCACCCCGGCGACTGCGGTATCGCCCTTACGGATCATCAGCAGATCCATCTTGTCGCCGAATTCGGCGTGAAGATTCTCGAGCCAGCGGCGCGGGAAGGCGGGAGTACCGTGGCGCTGGAGATTCATGGCAAAGAGATCGAAGAATTCTGGGAGCTGATCCATGCCGTGCTGGGCGCGCAGGCCCGCTTTTTCGGCTTTGCGGATCATGTAGCGGGTGTCGCGCGGCAATTTCTTCAGGTTGGCTTCGTGGTTCGCGGTTAGCTCGGTTGTGAAGGTGACGTAGAGCGGATTCTGATGGAAGCCCGCGAGCGGCTCGCACTTGCGCTCGCGCAATTCGAGGAAATCGACTCTGGCGGCCTGCGCGGATGCTTTGGCGTGTTCGAGTAGAGCGGCGCGCGACGCTTCATCCGCGGCGCAGACTCCGCCGTAAACGCCGAATGGAACGGAATTCAAGACGCGGCCAATCACCCAGTTGGAAATTGAAAAAAGCGGAAGCACGCCCGAGATCTGCCCGTCGCGCTCGGCATAGACGTAGCGCGGCTCGTAGCCAAAGGTCTTTTGCACGGCGCGCATCCATCCAGTGAGGTGAAACGGAGATCCGGCAGGAGCAGAGAGAACGAAGTGGTCCCATTCCGCGGCGCGCTCGGGTTCGAACACACGGATACGCACGGGAGAGGATACTTCTCGGTTCCCTGCGTCCATGTGAGGGAGCGTGGCGAGGCTAGGATTCCCCATCTTTGGCTTCCTGCATTCCTACGCCGCCATTACCGTTGCCGTTCGAGCCTGCTGCTGCGACGTCGAAACGCTCGAAGAGCCACTTCTCGTCGGCGCGAAGGTATCCCGCAAGGAGCGTGCGCTCGTCGGCGGAAGGCTCGCGGTAGCCGCGGATGATCTTGCTGAGGACGGCCTCATTGATGCCGACCGCCCGTGAGAGTTGATTTTGATGAATGCCCTTCTTGAAAATTTCAAGTTTTAAATTCGGATACATAAGCTGGTCCTCCTGCGCTCTCTCAGCGGGCTCCCGGGAAAAAACTCCCAGGACCCGGTGTGGGGAGCGCAAAGCCCCCCTTGGACTCAGAATTCGGACGTGCCGCGGATGGCTCCGCAGCGCGATCCGTTACAGCGATGATGTGAAATCCGTGGCTCATTTCTTGTGTCCGTTCCCTGCGTAATACGTGTGGTAGTAGCTCTTGTGCATTTCGGCGTCGGTGGCATTGAAAACCACGCCGAGATTTTTCTTCGGGTCGAGGGTGGCGACGGCCTTGCGGAGAAGCTGGCGCTTGGTGCGATTGGCGCGCACAACCATGAGAACGCCGTCGCAGCCATTGGCCATCAAGTCGATGTCGGAAAGGCCGAGGATAGGCGGAGCGTCGATGAGCACGAGCTTGAACGTCTCGCCGCACCAGCCGAGGAATTCCTTCCAGTTATTTCCGGCGAAAAGCTCGGGAGGAGCGCCGGAAGGCGAGCCCGCGGCCAGCGCGAACAGATTCGGCTGGTCGGTGCTCAAGATGGCGTCCTCGTAGCGAGCGCTGCCGGCAAGGATCTCGGAGAGTCCCGGCCCGGAAGGAGCGCCGATGAGTTTCGAAAGCCCGCGCGTGCGCAGGTCGCCGTCAATCACCAGCGTGCGCATTTCATGAAGCTGCGAGCAGCAGAGCGCGGTATTGATCGTGGTGAGCGTTTTCCCTTCGCCGGGAAGAGCGCTGCTGAAGAGAATCGAGCGGATTCCGGAAGTGGCCTGCAGCCGCAGCAAACGCGTGCGCAGAGTGCGATAGCATTCCTCGGCCATGTGATTCGCTTCCCCGTGCGACATCAATACGGGCCCGTCTTCGAGGCGAGGCAGCAGGAACTTGCGGCAGCGATCGAGGCGGTGATCGCTCATGTCGGTGGTGACGGAGCCGGCTTCCCGGACGGTGTCCTTCACCGACTCGAGCACCTGATGGATCTCGAGCTTCTTCGCCAGTCCTTCGCGAGTGCTCCAGTCCTGCGCTCTCTGTGTTTGATCGAAAAATTTGCTCATCATTTGCTCCCGCGCAATGGCGCGAATCCCAAGACGAAATCTAAGATGGCTTTACCGCCGTGCTGTCCGCACCCGCCGGCCGGATTCCGGTTCGCGCAGGCGGCGCAATCGGAGCGTCGGTGAGTTCGAGCACCGCCGCCGCTTCGACCACGAGATCCGGAGCGATCTGCTTTCTCTGGTGCGAAAAGCCCAACGAGAGTGCGCCGTCGCAGACCAGATTGATCAAGCGGGGCACGCCCTTGGTGACGCTGTGAATTTCCTCGAGCGCCGGGCCGGTAAACGGCGAAGGTCCGCGCAGGCCGGCGGCATGCAAGCGCTCGGCGATATAGGTGCGCGTTTCGGCGGAGCTCAAGGGCCGCAGCACGCAGCGGCTGGCGATGCGCTGGCGAAGCGCGCTCATTTCCGGCCGCGCCAGCAGCGGCTGGAGTTCCGGCTGGCCGCAGAGAATCACCTGCAGCAATTTCTCGTGGTAGGTATCGGTATTGTTGAGCAGGCGAACTTCCTCGAGCAGCTCGGGAGTGAGCAGGTGCGCCTCGTCGATGATCAGGACGGCGGTGCCGCCTTTATATTGCGTTTCGAGAAGCATCTGATGCAGCGCCATCAAGCGCCGGGGCTTGCTGCTACCCGTCGCGGCGATATTGAATTCGTCGAGGATGGCTTCGAGCAGCTCGTCGCGCGAGAGCACCGGATTTAGAATGAACGCCGAAGAAATCAGCGACTTGGCGATGGCCGGGCCGGAAAGAAGCTGCAGCGCGGCATGGAGGAGAGTGGTTTTGCCCGTACCAATGGGGCCCGTCGCCACGATGATGCCCTTGCGCAACAGAACACCTTCGACCAGCGAAGTCAGCACCACGCGATGCGGCTCGGCGAGGTGGAGGAACCGGGGATCCGGGGTGAGCCGGAACGGCGGTTCTTTCAACTGGAAGTAGGACAAATACATCTTAGAAGAACCTCGCAGCGACACCGGAAAGCATGTAGCCAAGCCCCGCGGCCAGCACGACAGTGGCAGCCAGAGCGGCGGCGGAACGAATCTGCTTCAGCGTGCGCTGCTGCCTGGTGAATATCTTCGGTATGCCTACCAGGATGCCTTTGCCGATGATGTTCTCGGCCTCGCGCTCGCTGCGCACTGTTTCGTCAGACATTTCGACGGCGACTGCGAGGCCGAAGCCGGCCAGAAGACCCAGAACCACGCCGACGGTAATGAGCAAGCTGCGATTCGGCCCGGCGGGAGAATCCGGAACCGGAGCGGGATCCAGGATCACGAAGCGCTCGCCTTCCTGCTTGGCATCAAGTTCAGTGGACATTTCGGCGGAGAGCTTTTTGTCAAGGAGAGCGTTGTAATGGCCGCGCAGAGTATCGTAGTCGCGCATCAAGCCGGCAATCTGCTGCTCGAAGACGGGCTCGCGCTCGAGCTTCGAGGAATGGAAGTCGATTTCTTCCTGAAGCTGCGGTTGGCGCTTGGTCTCGGTGGCGATTTCCTCGTCGAGCTTCTGGAGTTGCGCGTCGATGACGGGATTCTTGACGGTCTTGCGCACAGGCATCGCCGTCTGCGACGGAGGATTATTCTTGTCCTCTTCCGCCTTCTTGGCCTTCAAATCGTCGAGTTGCGCCTGAAGCTTTTTCACGTCGGGATAATTCGGGCCGTAGTGAGTGCGCAAGTCGGAAAGGTTTGTTTCAATCTTCTGGATTTGAGTCTGAAGCGGTGAAAAGTTATCGACGGTATCCGAATCCAGATCCACGGCCGGCTTCGAGGTGGCCAGCATGGCTTGCAGGACCGATTTCTGCTGCTGATCGTAAGTGACGCGATCCTGGCTCTGGCGGAGTTGCGCGCGCAAAGTGGTGAGCGCTTCGAGGTGATACTGCTTCGATTCGGGCAGGTCCATGATGTACGTGGACTTGATGCGGCCCATTTCCGCTTCTTTCGCCTCGAGCTGCTTCTTGGTGTCTTGGAGTTCGCTGTTCAGGAAATCGGTGGTGCCCTTGGATTGCCCTTCGCGGGCGCGCAGATTTTCGTCGATGAACTGGTTGGCCAGCTCGTTGGCGGTGCGCGCGACCATCTGAGGATCGCTGCCTTGGAACGCGATGCGGAACGAACCCATGGCGCGGCCGTTGGCATTCACAACTTCAATGGTTGTGGCCTTCTGCATCTTGCGGATGATGTCCTGGTCGGAAACCTTGCCGCGCATATCGGGATAGAGACCCAGGGTGTCGGCGACCTTCTTCAGGCGCGACGGAGACATGACCTGCTGCTGAATCGTGGCAAGTCGGTCGAGAACGCTGCTGGTAACCGAGGAAGGCACCAAGCTCGGCGACACTTGCTGCGCGTCTACCATAATGACGGTTTCAGAGCGGTAGAAATTCGGGAGCCGCATGACGATCACGGCAATCATCACGGCGACGGCGGCGGCCGTGAGGGTTATGACCAATTTCCTCCGGCGCGCGATATCGAGGTAGTCTTTCAGTTCGAACTCGCCGAACATCCCGCGGTCCGATGAGCTGGCTGGTCCGTATTCGCTCAATTCCGTCCTCCCGAACAGTGCTGGCCTAAAAATAATTGTTTCGCAGAAGCTTAATGCAACTCGGTGCCCAAATCAGGGCAAGCCGGGAAATCCACAGAGATAGCTAAGTTATTTCCTTTGAATCGATTACAGAACCAAACACCAGGGCTACCGGTGAGATTGTCTCAAACGTGCCGCGGCGTGGAAATTTATTTCTCAAATCTAACTTCTCGTTCCGCTCGGCGCTGGGCCAGATGGCGTCTAAATTTGAGACAGAACCCAAGGCCTGCGTCTGGGCTAGGATGGTGGCTGAGCGCGAAACGGAGCCAGGACCGAGCTGCGATGGCGTCAAAATGAACACTTAACGGCCACCGGCCGCATTCGGGTACCAGCGCAAGCCGATCGACGCGAAGTCCCGCGAGCCTTGAAAGAGCTGTACGTTGTTGCTGTCCTGCACCTTGTAGGCGTAGGTTGAGAAGACGCTCCACGTCCGGCCTAGCATGTAATCGACTTCACCGGTCACGTATGTCCCCGACACCTGGTCGGGACTCGCTTGCTCGGACTGGTAACCGACGCCGCCATCGAAGGAAAGCCTGGCCGTCGCGCGATAGTGCACGATGGCATCTACGCGCTGGGTCAGGTAGTTGGTGACGTAGCCAGTAGTGGGCTGTCCGCGCGTATACAAGATCGAGAATCGCGTGCGTTGAAAGGTCTTGAAGAACGAGATTGATCCGCTCATATCCCAGTACTTCTGTTGACCGACAAAAACGGACTGAGTTACGCCGAGATCCGCATTGATGCCCGTCGTCGCGGTGAGCTGCCGCGAGACGCTCAAGCCCAGGGTGTAATAGGAGGAGCTCGGGAGCAATCCGTTGAACTGGACGAATCGTGTATTCGCGTACGCCCCGATGGTGGTGCGCGCGTTCAACAGATGCCGGACCCTAACATCTACGCCAGCGTTGAGGCCTGAGATGTTACCGCCCAAGGCCGGGGTTAAGCCGCTGGTACGATCATAGTCGAGGCTCGGCGACAAAGTGATCAAGGTTCGTGGGCTGATTCCATAAGTCAAAGACGCAGATGCAACGTTTGTAAGAAACGTCTCCGAATTATCCAGGAAGTCGTTTTGCAGAGTGGTTGAGGTCAGAGCGTTGGCATCAGCAAAGACGCCACCCTGCAGGCCGGCATTGCTGGTGGTCATAAAGACGTCGGAAAGTCCCAAAGTCCAGCGCGATCCGAGCTGGAAATAGGTGGTCACGCCGACATTCTGATTCATGTAGTCGTAGGCCACCTGGCCGTTGGTGACTGCGACGCGCGGGGCGTACTGGAGGGTTAAGCGGCTGCGTCCAAACGGCTGGTCGAGGATTATGCTTGTCTCCATCAAGCTCAAAACGTTGTTCTGCGCGGGACCCTCGGCTGCGTTCGAAGGCCGCACGAGGTCCACAGCGCCGCGCACATCCGAGGCCCCAAGATAAAGAGGGCCCCAGCGAAACGGTCCCGCCGTGGGCAAAGAATTGGCTGTACCCAGCTGGGTGATCTGTGTTTCCGGCGGCGTAACTGTGACTAGGGGAATCGGCTCGTTCTGGTCTGGTGGCGCGTTATTGTCGGTGCCGTCTGGATTCGGCGGCTTCTGCGTGTTTCCAGTGTTCTGATTCTGCGGATCCGATTGGGACGAGGAGCCCTGCTGCGGCGCTTGGGCCGCTGCCGGCAGCGCCAGAAAGGCGCAAGCCGCAAGCACAGCAATCCCTCGAAGCGTCCAGTTTCGTGTGCGGGTTTCCATGATGGTCATTTCAATCCAGGCGTCCGAACACGGCCTATGGAATGACGACTTTGTCTCCCGGCATTAGCAGCTCGTCTTTGCCTTTTCCGTTGATCGCATCCTTATAACGCACGGGAATGCGGACTTCCGAACCGTTGACGATGCGCAGGATATAGATCGAATTGGTCTTGGCGAACTGGGTCACGCCGCCGGCCTCGGCAATGAGCTCGAGAACGGTCTTGTTGTCGTTCAGTTGAAACGCGCCCTGGCGCGCCGCGTTGCCGATCAGATAGACCTTGCGGCTTTGAATTTGCTGCACGCTGACGGTCACCTGCGGCTCATTGACGAACGGCTTCAGCTTCTCGGTGAGCGAATCGGCGAGCTCCTTCGGCGTCATGCCCACCACGTAGATATCGTTGAGCAGAGGCATGGTAATCACGCCGTCGGGGCGGACGACTACCGCCAGCGAGAGATCATGCTCGCGCCATACGGAAATCTGGATCTGGTCGGCCACGCCGATGCGATAGGCGGCGGAGGCTTGATCCGCTGAATTCGGATTGGCGGTACGCGTCGAGTCGGTGTCTTTCGGAGTTTTCTTTGAGCCGGACTTCTTCGGCGTCTCGTCCTTCGTGGCCGGCGCCGTAGATTGCCGAGCGCCCGAGCGGCCGTCGGCAGAAATGGAAGCGTGCGCGGGCTGCGGAATTGCGAGCGCACCAAGAAGCAGCGCCGCAGTGGATAGCGTTAGGAATTTGAAAGATCTAGTGAAAAGCGCGGGGGCGAACAAGGTTCGTCTCTCCTTCTGAGTCCTCAGTACGGGCTCAAATCGTAGGGTGGCTTGCACGGGCCGTACCACATGTTTGCACACACAAAAGCCCGGTTTATAAAGAGTTAAACCGGCGAAACGCCGCCGTCAATGGAACCTCTGAATGGTTGTTCCTCAATTGAGAAATCGGATTCACATTCACTGCGTCCATTCGAGTTACACGGTTGAATCTCATTGCACACTTCCTGCCGGAGGCGCCGCTGAAACAGCAGCCGGCGGCGTCAGGCGCAGCGTGTGCGTGTTGATGTTGGAATCGTTGACCAGCACAAATACGCCGGCTGATGGGAAATACTGAAACCGGCCGAAAGTGCCGTTGGAGGTGTGCCCTGAGCCTGCATGCGCGGAATCCTCCGGAGCGTTTGCGGCGAAGGTCTGTGCGGTACACGAATTCGTCGCGGAATTGTAGAGATAGACGGTCGGACCGAAATCCGGCCATCCGACGATGCGGTCGAGCGTTGGGTCGTAAGCCAAGCCGGGAGAAGAAGATCGCGCCAGGGATTCACACCCCTTGGCCTTTGATTTGTCCTGCGGGCTACGGCGCCCTTTGGGGCCGATTGGGACGGCCCAGATTTGGCCATCGCCGAAGGCGAGGAAGAGCTCGGCCTTCGGATCGACGACTCCGTTGGCGTGAAGCCCCAGCGGCGTGAAGCTGCTTAAGAACTTATAGGCATTTCGATCGTAATCGTAAGACCAGAAACCCGTAGCGCGGTCCCAAACGTAGACTAGTTTCGTGCCGGGATCGTAGGCCGCGATGGTGCCGTGATTCTCGCCGTTGGGCGAGCCTCCGTGGACTGGATCCATGCGCTTCCATTCCAGAGTTTCGAAGTTCAGCGTCCAGGTGTCGCTCGAGGAATTGCCGCGCGGGCAATAGGAACCGCCACCGAAGACGAACATGCGGTCGGCGTGGGCGATATACGCGAGAGCGCCGTAGGTATGGCGAGTGTTGGCGCGGCCGTCCGGCGTGGCTTGCGCACATTCCGCAATGGGGCTTGGGTCGTTCAAGCGCGTCAATCGAAGTGTGCCGAGATCGAAGGCATAAATTTCATTTCCGGCATAGTCGCTATGGCCGCCGCCCCAGAGAATCATGCGGTTGCGGCGCGTGTCGGCGATGCCTCCGCTCCAGGCGCGGACGACGGCGGAGCAGTTCGAGGCGAAGGCGTACTTCGTGCCGTGGAAATCATTCGGTGGGCAGGCGGCTTGAAGCTTCGAATCCGGGAGTTCAAACCAGCCCAAAGCCGCTGGAATTGAAGCAGATGCGCCGCTTCCGCCGGATTGCGCCGGCAATGATCTGGCCTCGGTGCCGTGACCCGATCGCGCGCCCAACGATGCCGTAATCGAAAGCGCGGCAAAGCCGACCGCTCCAGCAAGCGAGCCGCTCCAGATTGTGAGTTTGCGCCCGCTCATGCCGCGCCCTTCAAATCCCTTTGCGCGCCGCGATTCGATTCGAACCAGCGCATCATGCGAAAGACGCGCACGATTACGGCATAGGCGCAAAGCCACACACCGAGAAGCAAGACATCCGAGGTGGTGTGTTTGCGTTTCATCCTACGAGGGCGGCGCGATTCTCTACGCTTGACCGCCTTGCGACTGCCGGGCCCGTTTGCGCATCGAGTCCATCTCTACTTTGCTCCGCGCCCGTGCAGAATCACTTTGGCAGTCTCAATCAGAATCGCGATATCCAGGAAGATCGAGAGGTGCTTGATATAGAAGATGTCGTATTCCAGCTTCGTCTTCGATTCTTCGATGGTCGAGCCATACTGATATTTCACCTGCGCCCAACCCGTGATGCCGGGGCGCACCGTGTGGCGCAGGACGTAGTAGGTGGTGGCTTCCTCGAGCTGCCGGCAGAAGAAGGGGCGCTCGGGGCGCGGGCCGATGATGCTCATCTCGCCGCGGAAGACGTTGTAGAGCTGCGGCAGCTCGTCGAGGCGGCACTTGCGGATGAAGCGGCCCACTTTGGTGATGCGATTGTCGTCGCTCGCCGCCCAGGAGGGACCGTTCGCTTCCGCGTTCTGATACATCGATCGGAACTTCAGGATCTCGAAGCTGCGGCCGCCTAGCCCGACTCTTTCCTGGCGGAACAAGATTGGCGAGCCGGATTCAAACCAGATGGCGGCCGCGACGAGGGCCATGATCGGCAGCGTCACGATCAGCGTGATGGCCGACACCACGAAGTCCAGCGTGCGCTTGGCCGCCAGAAGAAACGGAGACTTGCGGAAGCCCTCGGAGAGCACCAGCCAGCTTGGCGACAGATTTTCGAGTGGAATGCGGCCCGTAATTCGTTCGTGGAAGCTGTGCGCGTCCTCGACGCAGACGCCTGCAAATTTGAGCGCCAGAAGTTCGCGCATTGGAGTGCGGCCGCGGCGTTCCTTAAGGGAGAGAATTACGCGCTCGATTCTCTCTGCGGCCACCACGGATTCCAGATCGCTGGCCGCGCCGATAATTCCCGGATTTACGAGCGACTTCCCGATATTCTCGCCCTTCTCGTCGAGGAAGCCGATCACCTTCATGTGCAGCTCGGGCTTGGCGATGATTTGGCGCACCACGGAGATTCCCGCCGGGCCGGTTCCGAGCACCAATACGCGCTCCAGGCCGCCGAGGAAAACTCCCTCGTGCTCCAAGAAAACTCTCCAGCCGAAGAGCAGCAGCAATATTGCCGGCGCCGCGAAGACCGCGATTCCGCGGCCCAGGCTCAACTCCGGGAGGAAGTAATACAGGATGGCCAGCTCGATACACGCCGTCCCCAGGGCCTGCAGGAGCCGCAGGAACAATTCAAAATGCCGCGCGATGACCTCGCGATTGTAGAGATCGTTGTAATAGAGGGCGATGCCGCAAGCCGCCACCACCAGGAAAATCCGCGAGTAGGTGTGAACGGGCCGCAAATAATTCAAAATTGCGCGAAAATCATGAAAGCGCAGCGTGATGGCGAACAGCAGACCCAAAGCGATCAGAATTCCATCGGACGCGAAGAGCATCAGGGTTCGCGGAGGAACTTTTTGACCGCCGATCTTCAGCATAACTTTTGCAATTCCCTTTGGATGGCAGCAGCGCGGCTACGCAGAGCCGCCGGGCGCGTCTTCAACCCGAAACATCTTCTTGGACTCGTGCTCGTGGTAGGCGGAGCAGGGGTTGAACCTGCGACCTCCCCCGTGTAAAGGGGGCGCTCTGCCAAACTGAGCTATCCGCCTGGAGGTCCGTCGCGTGAGATGCACGTTTCTGTCCAAAAGTGACGTGCAGCTCGCGCGGTTATACGGAGAGCTAACCGCTGAAATACTTAGGTTTATCTACGATTGCCGGAGTTGCTGTGCACGGTTGAGGACTAAGGACGGATGAACTTAGGAAAGCCATTTCTCAACTGAGAAATAAATTTTCTCCGTCTCAAAGACGCCCGCATGACCCGTCCAAATCCTGTAAACCACTGATTCTACAGTCCGTACGGCGATATCGATCTCCGGGCCTCGTCTCAAGCGTTTGCACCGAAATCGGCTCTTTCGACACCTGCTCCATTCAACGCGGTCTGATCGCGTCGCAAAAACCCATATAATGCTGAAATAAGATGATTTAAATCGTACCACAGTGTCTGGCAGGGAGGTTGCTTCGTTCTTGTTGCGTGTCTATACAGATAAGAGCGAGCGTGTGTCTATGCGATTTGTGACGCGCTTGAGAATTACCGAGAGCATCAGTGCGCGCATGCCGCGCTGCGCCGCCTCAACTCTGATTGCTGATGGTCTTCCGAAGGCGCATTGCAGCCGATGTCTCTGAGCATTCGCACCGCGAATCTGGAAACTGAGCGCGAGGTGCTGACGGAGTTTTTGCGTCAGCACTTGAACCCGCAAGCTGATGCCAAGCGATTCGATTGGTTGTACTTGCGCAATCCGCACGGCGTGGCGCGGACGTGGCTTGCGTGCGAAGCCGGGAGCGGCATGATCGTCGGCGCGAGCGCTGTTTTTCCTCGGCGGATCGTCGCGGCGGGCAAGCCTGTATCGGGTTGCGTGCTTGGCGACTTCTGCATTCGACCGGACTTTCGCAGTCTGGGTCCGGCGCTGGAATTGCAGCGCAGGACGCTCTCCGGGTTGCAATCGGCCGGGTTCGAATTCGCCTACGACTTGCCGAGCACAAGCATGTTGGGCGTCTATAAGCGGATCGGCATAACGCCGCAGGATTCCCTGGTTCGGATGGCGAGGCCTCTTCGCGCGGACCGACAGATCGCCAAGCGAGTGAAGAGCGAAACCGTGGCGCGAGGCCTGAGCGCTGCCGGTAATCTGCTGTTGGAATTGCGAGATTGGAAATTGAAGGAAGCGGCGGGCTGGACGGTCGAGTTGCACAACGGCAAGATTGGCGAGGAGTTTTCGGAATTGGCAAATCGAGTGGCGGAGGCGGGCGAGACTTTCGTGCATCGCTCGGCGGAATTTTTGAATTGGCGATACTTGGAGCATCCGTACCGCAAATTCGAGATCCTGACGGCGCGCCACGATGGCCAGCTCCGCGGATACCTGGTATTCGATCAGATCGTCGACGAAGCAACGATTGCAGACCTGTTTGGATTGGATGAGCCCGAATTGTGGCAGAGCCTTCTGGCTCGAGCCGTTGCGCTGAACCGCGAACGCGGGGCGGCGATCATCAATGCTCCAGCTCTGGCTTCGCATCCGCGAGCGGCGCAACTCGAAGCGCTCGGATTTTCTCCGCGCGAAGCGCAGCCGCTGGTGACGATCGGCGCGGCGCCGGGCACGCGACTTTTCATCATGGATGGAGACCGTGAAAGTTGAAAACGCAAGCACGCGCATTTCCGAAGGCGGCAAAGTGAACGAACGCATCCGCGGTTTCATACTGGACACATTTCCGCTGGCGCGAAAGCAGAACGTCAAAGACAGCGATAACCTGCTAGATAGCGGGATAATCGATTCGCTGGGGATGCTCGACGTGGTGAGCTTTCTCGAACGCGAATTCGGCATTCACGTGGACGACGAGGAACTGGTTCCCGAGAATTTCGAGTCGGTCGACAACCTCGCGGGGTTTGTGGGGAGAAAGAGTTCGGCTGCACCCTCGCACTAAGCTAGGCGCACGCAGGACGATAATCGGCCAGCCCGCATCGAGCGCGGACGGATTGCCGCGAATTCCCGACGGATGTGGCAAGCAAGAGACGCAGCCTTCAAGGAGCAACAGCGGATGGATTTTCTGATTCATCACATGCTGCGGTCGAGCGCGCAGCGGCTTCCGAACAAGGAAGCTATGGTTCATGGCAAGGAGCGGCTGAGCTACAGCGAAGTCGCGCGGCGCACCGCGGGATTGGCGCGCGGGCTGCGCGAAGCGGGCCTGCAGCGCGGAGACCGCATCGGCATCTATCTCGAAGCTTCAGTGCCGCAGGTCGTCTCGATTTTTGGGATTTCGGAAGCGGGCGGCGTTTATGTGCCGATCAATGCGCAGCTCTTCGCCGAGCAAGTCGCGCATATTGCGAAAGATTGCGGGATGAAAGGTCTCATCACCACAGCTTCCAAGCTGGCGGCGCTCGAAGGCACTCTCAAAGAGATTCCATCGCTTGAATTTCTGGTCGTGGTTGATGAAGGCACTACGCCGGTCGTCAAGCTCCCGGTTCATCACTATGAAGCGCTCTGCGCGCTTCCGCCGGATTCGACGTTCCGTGAGATATCCATCTCCAAAGATCTGGCTGCAATTCTTTACACCTCGGGCTCGACGGGCAAGCCGAAGGGCGTGATGCTCAGCCATGCGAACGTGATGGCGGGCAGCTCGATTGTCTCGACCTATCTCGGTATTACCGAATCGGAGCGCATTCTCGCGGTGCTGCCGTTCAGCTTTGACGCGGGCATGAATCAATTGATGACCGCGTTTCAGCAGGGCGGCACGATCGTGCTGATCAATTTCGTTTTCGCGCGTGAAATCGTACAAACGCTGCTGAAGGAGCGCATCACCGGGCTCGCGGGAGTGCCCACGTTGTGGAGCTTGCTCTCGCAGCCCAATTCCACGCTGCAAAAGCAGCCGCTTCCCGATCTGCGCTACATCACGAATACCGGCGGCGCCATGCCGCAGAGCGTGCTCAAAGTGCTTCGTGAAACGCTCACGACCACGAAGATAGTTTTGATGTATGGCCTTACCGAAGCCTTCCGCTCGACGTATCTTCCTCCGGAGGAGCTCGATCGCCGTCCGACTTCGATGGGCAAGGCCATTCCGGATTGCGAAATCATCGTCGTGAATGAGCACGGGCGACTTTGCAAGCCGGGAGAAATCGGCGAGCTCGTGCATCGCGGGCCCACCGTATCGCTGGGGTACTGGAATCGCCCGGACGACACGAATCGCGTCCTGCGGCCGAATCCGCTGCTGCCACCGGAACTCGGCGATTGCGAACGCGTTTGCTATTCGGGCGATCTGGTGAAAATGGACGAGGATGGATTCCTCTTCTTCGTTGGCCGGCGCGATACGATGATTAAATCGTCGGGCTACCGCATTAGCCCGACGGAAGTGGAAGAGGCACTGACTTCGAGCGGCAAACTTCGGTATGCGGCCGTGATTGGCATCCCCGATGAAGTTCTCGGCCAGACGATCAAGGCGTTCGTCGTGGCGCGCGATGGCGAGCGGCTTGACACGGACGCGCTCATCGAGCATTGCGGCTCGCGGCTGCCGCGTTACATGTTGCCGAAGACGGTCGAAGTGCTGAGCGAGATGCCGAAGACTTCGAGCGGAAAAGTGGATTATCCGGCGCTGCGCAAGCGCGAAGGACTCTAGAGCTTGGGAGACGTTGCAGAACTGACGGCGAAGTATTTTCCAGATTCCGGCGCGGAACTCCGAATGGGCGGGCTATCGGTGCGCTCGCTCGCCGAAAAATACTGCACGCCGCTTTTCATCTACGACCGCGGCGTTCTCGATGCCAAATGGAATCTGCTTCGCGCCGCGCTTCCCGCGCGCTTTGCCATCAGCTATTCCGTGAAGGCGAATCCGAACCGCGCCTTTCTTGAATATTTTCTTGAAAAGGGCGCGGGGCTCGAGGTCGCATCGCAAGGAGAATTTCATCAAGCCCTCGCCGCCGGCTGCCCCGCCGAGCGGATCCTCTTCGCCGGGCCAGGAAAAACAGAAGCGGAAATCGAGTTCGTTCTCGCGCGCGGAATCGGAGAGATTCACATCGAGTCGCCGCGCGAAGCGGAGCGCGTGATCGCCATTAGCCGGCGCCTCGGCAAGCGCGCGCGCGTTGCGGTGCGCGTGAATCCGGCGTCCGAAGTGCAAGGCGGTGCCATGCGCATGGGCGGCAAGCCTGCGGCTTTTGGAGTGGATGAAGAGTCTCTGGATTCCGTTCTCGATCCGCTGCTCGGCTCCGACGCGGTCGAATTTCGCGGGATGCATATTTATATCGGCACGCAGATTCTCGATCACGCCATTTTGGTGAGCCAGTATGCCCATGGCCTCGAAGTCGCGCGCCGCATCGTAAAACGAATCGGCCATCCTCTCACGACGCTCGATTTTGGCGGCGGGCTCGGCATTCCGTATTTTTCGAATGAGCATGAACTCGATAGCGTCGCGCTTCGAGCGGGACTCGCAACGCTCTTCTCACCGATCGAGAAGGACGCTGATTTCACAGGAACGAAATTCATGGTCGAGCCGGGGCGCTATCTGGTGGGCGAGGCTGGCGTTTATGTCGCGCGGATCACGGACATCAAAATTTCGCGCGGCAAGAAATTCCTGATCTGCGATGGCGGCATGCATCACCATCTCGCCGCATCCGGAAATCTCGGCCAGACGATCAAGCGGAATTATCCAGTGGCGATTCTGACCAAGCTCGACCGCCCGGCCTCAGGAGCCGTCGAAGTTGCAGGCCCGCTTTGCACGCCGCTCGACGTGCTCGCGCGAAATGCCGAGCTGCCGGAGGCCGAAATCGGCGATTTGATCGGCATATTTCAATCGGGCGCATACGCGCGCTCGGCCAGCCCGCTTGGCTTCTTGAGTCATCCGGCACCGCCGGAAGTCTGGGTGGAAAAAGGCGAGTCGCGGCTGATCCGGCGCCGCGGCGAAGTGGACGACTATCTGCGCGATCAGATCGCGCCGGTTTCCGCGAGAGCGTGACGCGCGCTCGGCGCAATCTATGAGCTGGACATTCCAACCCGCGCAATCTTCCTTCGAAGCGGCCCGTAGCGATTGGGACGCCATCAATCGCTCGCATCACGATCACATCCTGCTCGATTCCGGATTCATCGCACCGCTGGTGCGTCATTTCGGAGCACAGGATATTCTTCTCGGCGCAAACACGAGTTCCGATCGGCCGGGTATGACGCTGGTGCTCAAGAAAAAGCCGGGCTACTGGGAAACGTTTCAGCCCAGCCAGGCACCGCTTGGACTCTTTGTCGCGGGCTCGCACGGTGAGGCCGTGGCGTATTTTTCGGATGTGATGCGCAGCTTGCCCGGCGTTGCCGTGCAGTTTTCCGTCTTGCAGCAGGATCCGGATTTTTCGGCGTTTCCTCCCGATCTCGCCGGGCCGAATCTCGAAATTCTCGATTACATCGAAACCGGACGGCTCACGATTGAAACCGGCTTCGAAGAATTCTGGGCCACGCGGAACAGCGACCTACGCCAAAACTTGATGCGGCGCATGCGGCGGCTGGAGAAGCAGGGGCAGAAGCTGGAACTCATCACGCTCACCGATCCGGCGCCCATTGCCGAAGCGATCAAGGCTTATGGCCGCATCGAAGCGCAAGGCTGGAAGGGCCGCGAAGGCACGGCGCTGACCGAAGATAACGATCAGGCGCATTTTTATCGTGAAGTGCTCGAGCACTTTTGCGAGCGCGGCGAAGGTTACATCTATCAACTATTTCTCGACGGCCGTCTCATCGGCAGCGAGATCTACATCGCGCGCAACGGGATGTTGGTGGGACTCAAGACGACATTTGACGAGGCGATGCGCGAAATCTCGCCGGGATTTCTGATGAAGTACCTAATCATCCGCGAGGTCTTCAACCAGAAGAAAATGCGCGTGATCGAATTCTATGGCGCGGTGAAAGACTGGCATTCCAAATGGTCCACGGGCTTCCGGCCGATGTACCACGTCAATTATTTCCGGAATAGCTGGGTGCGCAAGGCGCGCGAGCTGGCCAAGCGCTACGCATGAGCGGCGATCGGCAACGCTTTATCGTGCCAAAGGACCCGCGGCCGTCATGGTCGTCGCTGGCGTTGCGGCAAAGCGAGCCGCCGATCGCGGGATTGCCGGAAACATCGCGGCGAGTTCCGCTCTTTTGGGCGCGCAACGCGATTTATCACGCGCTGCGAGCGTTTAAGATCGCGGCGGGCGATGAAGTTCTCGTACCCGCGTATATCTGTTCGGCCGCGATCGAGCCGATTCTGGCGGCAGGTGCGAAGGTTGTGCTTTACGATGTCCGGCGAGACGCGAGCGTGGACTTGCGGGCTCTTGAAGCCGCCGTTTCCGGCCGCACTCGGGCCATCGTGCTTGTTCACTATTTTGGCTTTCCGAACGACGCCGCGGGCGCGCGTGCACTTTGCAATCGGCGCGATTTGTTCCTCATCGAGGACTGTGCACATGTCCAGTCGGGAACGATTGCGGGCCGTTCTCTCGGCGCCTGGGGCGACGCGAGCGTTTTTAGCTGGCGCAAGTTTTTCCCGCTGTTTGACGGCGGTGAATTGATTTTGAATCGGGCAGACTGCGAGCTGAACTTTCAGCCTGCTCACGAAAGCGTTCTGTTCACGTTGCGCGCTGCCAAAAATGTTCTGGAGAGTTCGTTCGCCAAGCCACAGATCATTTCAACTCCGCCGCTGGGCGATAGCGTGGAGACATCGAACCAGAGCGCATCGAGCAATGGAAACGCCGGCGCGCGCCGCGCTGGACCGCTGGGCGTGGACAACAATAGCCCTTCGTTTCAATCTGAGATGGTGAACTTTCCGATGTCGCGGACTTCGCGTTTCCTTCTCGAGTGCGCCGATTTTCCGGCTGCGGCTCGAGCGCGGCGCAAGAATTACAAATTCCTGGCCGACGCGATGCGAGATTTCGCCGGCGTAAAGCCGCTTTTCGCGGCGATGCCTGCGGACGTAGTGCCCTATGTGTTTCCCGTGTTGTTTGACGCGCCAGACGCGCACCTGCCGCTCCGGCGAGCCGGAATTCCCGCGGTGAGCTGGGAGGGCGTGCGTCATGCGCTGGCGGACAAACGCGAATTTCCGGGCGCGGGGTTCCTCTACGATCATGCGGTGTTTCTGCCGGTGCATCAGGATTTGACGCGTGCGGACCTTGAGGCAATTGCCCGCGCAGTTCAGGCCGTGAACGCACCGGTGAAAGCGGCTACGAGCACGGCCTTGGCGTGAGTGGCGCGCGAATCCGCGGTTAAGCCGGGCAGATCGACGCAAGAAAATATGGCGGAGACAAAACGAGTGCTAATCGTCGCTTACCACTTCCCGCCCATCGCGGGGAGCAGCGGCGTGCTGCGCGCGCTCAAACTCTGTCGCTACCTGCCCGAAAACGGCTGGCAGCCGACGGTGCTGGCGCCGAATCCGCGAGCATACGAGCGCACGGATTCGAGCCAACTCTCCGATATTCCTCCGGGCGTGCACGTGCTGCGAACATCTGCATTCGATACGCAGCGGCATCTATCGATTGGCGGCCGCTATTTCGGCTGGATGGCGCTACCCGACCGCTGGGCGAGCTGGGTGGTGAGCGCCGTGCCTGCAGGGCTGCGCGTAATTCGCCGCGAAAAGATTGATGCAATCTTCTCGACCTTTCCGATCCCGTCCGCGGTGATGATCGGATGGCTGCTGCATCGCTTGAGCGGCAAGCCCTGGATTGTGGATCTGCGCGATTCGATGACCGAGGACGACTATCCGCGCGATCCGGCGATTCGCCGCCATCTGCGCAAGCTCGAGGCGCGCGTGGTTCGCGACGCCTCGCGCATACTTTTCACCGCCGCTTCGGCCATCCGGATTTATCGCCAGCGCTATCCCTCGTTGACGGCGGACAAGTGCGTTCTCGTGCCGAACGGTTACGATGAAGACGATTTCCAGAACATCCCGGAAGCGCCGGCGACGAATCGATCCGCCGATCGGCCACTACGACTTTTGCATCTCGGCTTGCTCTATCCGGCCGAACGCGATCCGCGGCCATTTTTCCGCGCGATTGCGCGGCTCAAGTCGGAGGGACGCGTCTCGGCGAATTCGCTGACGATCGATCTGCGTGCAAGCGGCTACGAGCCGCTCTACGCCGCGATGCTCCGCGAAATCGGCGTGGACGATATCGTGCACCTATTGCCGCCGCTCCCGTATCGCGAGGCGCTGCGAGACGCCGCGCAGGCCGATGCGCTACTGCTCTTCCAAGCGGCGAATTGCGATCATCAAATTCCCGCGAAAACTTTCGAGTATCTGCGGCTGCGGCGTTCGATTCTGGCGTTGACCAGCGAGACCGGCGACACGGCCGCGCTATTGCATTCAACCGGAGGCGCAACGATATTCGATCTCGCCAACGAAGAGGCGATCTACAGCGGCCTGCCGGGCTTTCTCGACACCATCGCGCACGGCAACCATCCCATGCCCGATGATGGAACGGTCCAGCAATACAGCCGTAGAAGCCAGGCCGCGGCAGTTGCACAATGTTTATCGCAGGTATTGAATGAGAAGGCGCGAGGCGCGGCGGAAGCGGCGTCGGTGCCCGCCAAGTAAGCCATGTGCGGAATATTCGGACTCATAAATCTCAAGCCGGGCGGCGAGCTGCCGCGATCGCTGATGGAGCGGATGGGCCGCGTCATCGCGCATCGCGGCCCCGATGACGATGGCTTTTATTACGGCCGCGGCGTGGCGCTCGGCATGCGGCGCCTCAGCATCATCGACGTTGCCGGCGGCCACCAGCCGATGTCGAATGAAGACGGCTCGGTCTGGGTAGTTTTGAACGGCGAAATTTATAATTTCCAGCAGTTGCGCGAGAGGCTCGAAAAAGCCGGCCACAACTTCCGCACGAAATCCGATACCGAAGCGATTGTCCATCTCTACGAACAGGAAGGCGCAGATTTTGTGAAATATCTGCGCGGGATGTTCGGCGTGGCGATCTGGGACGTGTCGCGCGAGCGCTTGATCGTCGCGCGCGACCGCCTCGGCGAAAAGCCGATGTACATCCGCCGCGAGCCGCACCGGCTTATCTTCGCTTCGGAGTTGAAAGCCATCCTCGAAGATGAGAACGTGCCTCGCCGCGTGGACATGAGCGCGCTGAAAGAATATCTCGCCCTCGGTTACGTGCCCGCGCCCGCCACGATTTTCGAAGGAATCGAAAAACTCCTTCCCGGCCACATGCTCATCATCGAGAAGGGGCAGATTCGCGACGAGGAATATTGGGACGTTCGCTTCGACCAGACCGACAATTGCTCGCAGGCCGAATGGATCGAGCGCGTGCGCGCGAAGCTGCTGGAGACGGTGCGCGCGCAAATGATCAGCGACGTTCCGCTCGGCGCGTTTCTCAGCGGCGGAGTCGATTCGAGCGCCATCGTCGCGGCCATGGCGCGTGCGAGCGATCGCCCCGTCAAAACCTACTCGATCGGATTCGAAGGCGAGGACTCGTTTTACAACGAGCTGCCCTACGCGCGGATCATCGCCGATAAATTCCGCACCGATCACCACGAAATCATCGTGCGGCCGCAGGTCGCGGAGTTGCTGCCGAAGCTCGTGTGGCATCTCGACGAGCCAATTGCAGACTCGGCGTTTGTCACCACGTATCTCGTCTCCCGCATGGCGCGCGAGAGCGTCACCGTAATTCTCTCAGGCGTCGGTGGTGATGAACTATTCGGCGGATACCGGCGCTATCTCGGCGACGAGCTCGGCCGCTACTACCGCTGGCTGCCCGGCCCCGTTCGCAACAAATGGCTGCCCGGACTGCTCTCACGACTGCCGCAAGACCGCCATTCGTCATGGAAAAATAATATTCGCTACGCGAGCGCCTTCGCGAAGACTGCCGGGCTCGACATCGCGGAGCGCTATTCGAGTTACGTCACCGCATTCGCTCCGGAAGTGCGCGCGCGCCTTTTGCGGCAAGCGAACGGCGGAAATGGAAGCGACGCGGCTTCCGACGTTCTCCTGAGTTACTTTGAGAAAGCCCGCGGCTGGGACAGCCTTCACCAGATCATCTACGTCGATCTCAAAACATCGCTCGCCGATGATCTGCTGGCGCTCACCGATCGCATGAGCATGGCCTCCTCGCTCGAGTGCCGCGCCCCGCTCGTCGATTACGAGCTTGTCGAGATGACCGCGCGGATGCCGGCCAATCTGAAAGTCCGCGGCCTGACCATGAAATATCTGCTCAAAAAAGTGCTCGAGCCGCTGATCCCCCGCGAAATTCTGCATCGCAAGAAGCGCGGCTTCGGCGCGCCCATGGGCGCATGGCTGCGGCGCGATCTCGAAAGCCTGGTGGGCGACACGCTCGGTGAATCGCAAGTGAGACGCCGCGGCTTCTTCGATCCTGCGGTAGTGAATGAAATCATCGCCGCGCACCGATCGCAGACCAGTGATCACACCGACCATTTACTCGCGCTCATCAATCTCGAGCTGTGGTGCCGCATTTATCTCGACGGCAACGACTGGCGCTCAGCGCCCGAAGCTCCCGTGACCGCGGCGCGAACCACGTGATCAGGCCGCCCGCCGCAATCCCGGTGCAAGCACGCGAGATGACTTAAAGTGCGAATCCTTTTCATCTGCCATCGCTTTCCATTTCCGCCGAATCGCGGCGGCAAAATTCGCCCGTTTCAAATGATCCGGCATCTTTCACAAAGCCACGAGGTCACCGTCGCGAGCCTCGCCTTCACGCAGGAGGAACTCGACGCCG
>Ga0316363_10000683_pt1 | contig 39371 bp, 27 predicted proteins | sample Sb_taG_3_FD_200459 | JGI IMG/M metagenome (GOLD analysis project Ga0316363, IMG submission 200459) | Peat soil microbial communities from Weissenstadt, Germany - Sb_50d_a_PC metaG (v2) (version 2) | ecosystem: Environmental > Terrestrial > Soil > Wetlands > Peat | place: Germany: Weissenstadt...
AAAACCGCATCGACACGCGTCATTTCGAGGAGGAGTGCTCAATGCCCAGCTAATCGAGTTCGCCTGCACCATCAGCGCGGCGAAGGCGGTGCCAGAATGGACAGATACGCTTCCCAGGGTCCGACTTCTTTCCGGTGTTGGAAGGCAAGTCCCTTGCAGACCTGCGCGATGTGATTGAGGTCGTGCACCAGCCACGTGGCCAGGAGCTGCGAGAGTGTCACCTCTCCCAGGGCAGGATGTCGTCCACTCTTGGCAAGGTCGGCAGGTTTGAGGGACATCGACCGCAACTCGGCCAGATTGGCGATCCGAAGCGATTCGAATAGGTCCAGCAACTCGCCTGTCGTTTTCTCATGGCACAGCGCGATGTGCCCATTGCGATCAAACGGTTCAAACGCGACGGCCTCACCCGCTTGCATGATCAGTCGAGCGCGGGGCATCCAGTCAGTCTTCTCACCATGAATCAGGTGACCGATGACTTCGTGTGGGGACCACGTTTCCGGGCCGTAGTTTGCTTGCACAAGTCCTTTAGGCAACCCTGCTAACAATGTCCGAAGAACACGCGGAGTGCTAGCGAGGAGCGTGCCGGTCCCATCGAGACTAAATTCCATGTTGCTACTCCTCTAATTGGATTCTCGTCGAAGCCTCGCCCCAAAACCTTGTTTTATGTTGCAATTCATGCATACTCTCTCCACCCGGAGAAGTATGAGGGCGCTTGAAAGAAACGCGTCAACCAAGCAGAAAACGGAACAAACAGGTTGCTTTCCGGCTAACGAAGACCTCGGCCGGCTGCGTTGCCTGCGGCGGTCCCATCGACCGGTGTATCGAAACGACATATGTTCGCGCCCCGGCAATGGCAGCTTCCGTGTTCTTGGGTATACACTTTCTGTCGGCTTTTCACTGATTTAATGGACACAGTTTAGAAGAAGTGGGTCTATTATCACTCCGGGCGAATTTGAGCAGAGCGACCGCGGTCGCGGAAGAGCGCAACAGTTCAATGAGTTCGAGGAGCTTCTCTCGCGGATCGTCCCCGAGAACGAGTGCTTGGAAGATGATGCAGTGATCAGTTGCGCCGCCCGAGCGGCCGCGCCGGCCAGTAGCGACCTAAGCCATTCGCCGGATCCTCGTGGAGAAGGCCGAACGCAAGCGCAGCGTCAGCATGGAGGCCAGCACGATCGCATTGATACTCGACCAGCGCCAGCCACTCGCCACGATGAGCGCGGATAAGCTTGCGCGCGTCGGTCTCGACACACCGAGGCCCCTTGTGCGCCGTGGTAAGGCGCCGATCTTCAGCGGGTGCAATTCCCGCCCGGCAAGGGTTGCTCCAGCCGGTAGCAATCGGAGCGGTAGTGGAGGTAACGAAACTGCCGAAGCCTCTGATGCAAAGGGTCGCCAAGGCGACTCCGCGAGCAGGCAGGCCGTAACACGAGTGAACGCCGAGCAGGCCTCGAAACGGGTAATGTGGGAGCCGACCCAGCAAAGGGATGGAGAAGGCCGCCGCCGCAGGTTCTAGGGGAGCAACACGATCCCATCTGCGGTCCCACCGGGGTAATGGCGACGGCATGTCTGCACAGGGAGATCGGACGCAACACGGGAGACCCCAGGCCGGGGGAGGAGAAAGACTCCCAACCGGACACCCGCGAGGGCTAGGCCGGCTGGTCTGGGGAGTCGGAAAGGTCCATAGTACCGGGGAAGCTCGGTAACGCGAGTGGAGGGAAGGGACCTTGGTTCAAGATCAGCGTAAGAAGTGGCGAGAGCCGGGAGATTGGCGTGAGCCTAGCACCTCCAGAAAAGGTTCGGAAGCTACAGGAGACGCTGCATGCCAAAGCGAAGAGATCGCCTGGCTATCGGTTCTATGCGTTGTACGACAAGGTGTATCGCTTCGACGTGTTGCTCCATGCCTACTCCTGCTGCCAAGCCAATGGCGGGGCGGCCGGGGTGGATGGCCAGACGTTCGACGACATCGGGGCGTACGGGCTGGTCCGGTGGTTAGACGAACTGGCGGAGGAACTCCGCAAGCAGACGTATCGTCCGCAGGCTGTCCGGCGGGTGTACATACCCAAGCCGGACGGCAAGCAACGGCCGTTGGGAATTCCCACGGTGAAGGATCGTGTCGTGCAGATGGCTGCACTGGTGGTCTTGGAGCCGATCTTCGAGGCGGACTTGCAGCCGGAACAACACGCTTACCGCCAGGGACGGAGCGCACTGGATGCCGTGCAAAAGGTCCAGGCGCTGCTCAACACAGGGCATACGGAAGTCGTCGATGCGGACTTGAGCGGGTATTTCGACAGCATCCCGCACGCCGAGCTCATGAAAGCGGTGGCTCGACGCCTTAGCGATCGGCACCTGTTGGGGCTGATCAAACGCTGGCTCGAAGCCCCGGTGGAAGAGCAAGACGAGCGTGGCCGCAGAGTACGGACGACCCGCAACAAGGACCAAGGCAGAGGGACACCGCAAGGCGCGCCGCTGTCACCGCTGTTGTCGAATCTGTATATGCGCCGGTTTGTGTTGGGCTGGAAGCAGTTGGGACACGAACAACGTCTTGATGCACACGTCGTCAACTACGCCGATGACTTCGTGATCTGCTGCCGGGGCAGCGCCGCCGAGGCGATGACCGTCATGCGGAACATGATGCAGAAGCTGAAATTGACGGTCAACGAGACGAAAACGCGGTTGTGTCGTGTGCCGGACGAGTCGTTCAACTTTCTGGGGTACACACTCGGGCGCTGCTATTCACCGCGGACGGGGCGGGCTTATATCGGCACGCGGCCGTCCACGAAAAAGATCGCGGCTCTGTGCCGGGCGATCAGTGAAGAAACCGGCCGTTCGAGTACCTTCCTGGATCCGGCGGTGCTGGTGACGCGCCTCAACCGCATGCTGGTGGGGTGGGCGAACTATTTCTGCTTGGGTCCGGTCGGGTCGGCCTACCGCAGCGTGGACCGCCACGCCTGCTTTAGGCTCCGTCAGTGGCTGGGGCGGAAGTTCAAGGTGCAGGCAACCACGCGGCTCCGCTACTCGGAACCGTACCTGCGCCGACTCGGGCTGATTCGGCTGGAGGGACGACCGCATCGCTTCTTGTGGGCGAAAGCATGACTTCTTGTCCGAGAGCCGGATGCGGGAGATCTGCACGTCCGGTTCGATGAGGGGGAAGTGGAAACGGGGTACGGTTCAGCTCGTGAGGCACCGACAACCGAAAGGGCCGGCAACAGATAGGCTACACCTAACCTACCGCGCCACTTCCCTACTCTACTCTGTGGCTCGCCCTTCGGCTTCTTCTGTCGGCAGGGCCAAGGCCAGCGGGCGCCCCTGATGTATCATTGTGCAGAATCATGCTAACTGAAAATGGGGGCAAACATGTACCGGGTTCTCTCTGGCATAAGCATGGGCCTTCTGATTTTCGTCCCCTTCCTGGCGGCCAAACTGCTCCTATCGTCTGCGAAGGCAGGAGTACCGCAACAGCAAACAGGAATTGACCGTAATCCGGCCGTGCACGAGACAGCGGATCGAGTCCAAGTTCACAAGGCAGGCGAACTACTGACCTTGGACACGGGTGCGTTGGTTCTCCAATTGGATCTGTCAACCGATGGAGCCGTACTGCTCCGCTCGCTCAAGAACAGGAACAGCGGTCACGAATGGGCTGCATCGGGCCATCCCACAGGCATGAATCTGGCCAGTGCCTCGGTTAGCGCCACGGGCCTGTCACCGGGAAGTGGGTTCCATTATGTCGGCCACTCTACCCATCCTGCCCCGCGGGGAGGGACCGAGCTTCGCCTTGCTTTGGAGCACAGCGTCTCGAACCTACTCGCCACCCTGCACATCACCGCTTATCCCAACTCACCCGTGATCGACTTCTGTCTTCACCTGAATAACAACGGGAATAAACCGATCCGCAGTCTTTCTCGTTTCGATCCGATGTCTCTGCCTTTGCCGGGTAGAGCAACTCCTTATCGTGCCCATTGGGTCATGCGCGACCAGTACGCACTCCACAGTACGGACGTGACGAAATCGCTGATCGTTGATGGCGGGAACTGGAATGGGCCGGTCGCCGCCGGCTGGCTGGCTTTGCAAGACGTGGAACATGCTGCGGTTCTGGTCGCGGGGATTGAGTGGGAGCGCCACTGGGCGTTCGAGCTACGTCGGGAAAACGACAAGGGCGCCCTCCGACTGTCGGCAGGATTGTTGCGCGCCTGCACTCGGGATTTGGCGCCTGGCGCAGATCTGGAGTCGCCCCACGTGTTTCTCGGGATCGCCAGCGGCGATCTCGACGACGCAGTCAATGTTACGCAAGACTACCTGCAGGCCTACGTGTTTTATCCGCTGCCGCCCAAATTCCCATGGGTCTCTTACGATATTTGGTCTACCGAAGAAAAGGCTGTCGAGTCACGTATCTTGAATGAGGCCAAATTCGCTGCGGAAAAGTTAGGCGTAGAAGTCTTCTACCATGATGCTTCCTGGTACTGCGGCTCGGATGTATCCAACAAGGAACGCTGGGGCATCGGCTTGGGGAGCTATATCGACGACAAGCGCAAGTTTCCCATGGGTTTGAGGCGCCTAGCAGACAATGTGCATCACCACAGCATGAAATTCGGCTTGTGGGTTTGTCCGGAAATGGTCGATACGACGGTGATGGAACGCGAAGGAGTTTTAGACGCCTGGATGACGAAGAGAAACGGCCAATTCAATGTTCAGCAAATCGAGGGCTGGAACCCAATGAAGATGCTTTGTTTGGGAAATCCGGAGGCAGAGGCACATGTTCGAGACAATCTGCTGCGAATCGTCGACGAATTCAAACTCAACTGGCTCAAATGGGATGCTTCGGGGTTGCCCGGTCTGGATGTTGTTTGTGATCGGGCCGACCACGGGCACCAGCCAGGCAACGGAAGCCAGGCGGCGGTTGTGGCCAAGTACCGCATTTTGGATGCGCTCCTTAAGAAATACCCCGATCTGATCATCGAACAATGCTCGTACGGCACGCGCCTGGATTACGGGATGGCACGGCATGGCGCAAGGGCGAACTGGCTAAGCGACTCCACTGCACCCTCCTGGCACGTGCGCAATAATGTCATGGCTGCCTCTTACGTTTTTCCATCTGCCTACAGCTATGCCTGGATTATGCTGGACGACGAGGTGAGCAAGCCGCAAACGCCGGTCTTCTTGGATACCATCTTTCGTTCGCGGATGATGGGGGGATTTGGCTTCGGGACCTTACACGGAAGCCTGAAGGAAAGAGTGTCCTCTTATCGACCTGAGGTGATCGAGGCGGGAATACGAAATGTCAAGAACTACAAGAGTTATCGGCACTTATTAGTTCAGCACGTCTATCACCTTACGACGCCGGGGAAGGCAAACGACTGGCAGGGGATGCAATATGCAGCGCGGGATCACAGTGAGGCGTTGGTTTTCCTGTTCCGCAACGGCTCTCCTGAAGCTACACGCTGCTTCAAACTGCGTGGTCTTGACGCGGCAAAACGATACGAAGTTGTTCGCCTGAACAGTGGCGCCAGGGAAGTACTCGACGGGGCAGTATTGATGCAGGAGGGGTTGAAAGTAAGGCTGGACCGCGAGCCGCAAGAATCGGAGATTGTTGGTTTGATTAGAGCAAACTGACGGACCATAGGGTCAGATCGCGCCGGCCAGCGAATTCAGGAGTCTTTTCGACCGGTGATAAAGCCTCGCAGGCTTATTGCGGTGGCGGAGCGGTCTCGCGGATCTGCGCTCCCTGCGCGTCGCTCAATACCAGCACCGCGAAGCGGCTGATAGGTTGCGGCTCGGGCGTGCTGACAGTGGCGTAATCAAAGCGGCCGCGGAGGTCGGTGTAGCCGTCCTTGTGGAACTTCACTGTGCCGTCCGCCAAGCGGGCGTAGACTTTCACGTAAACCTTCGGCAACGCCTTGCCGGTCGCGGCCTCGGTGGCGCTAAGCTGGCCGTAGTTTTCCAGCATGCGCACATCCATGGCGTTGGCATAGTAGGGATGCGAGACGCTCTTGCCGGCGGCAGTCACTTCCACGAGCACATTTCGGCTCACCAGTTCCCGTGGCAACGGGATGGCCAGCTTATTCTGGTCTGCCGGCAGCTTCACGGTCTGCGTGGCATTGGGGCGGATCGAAGCGAATGGCCCGCTGACCTCCTGCACAAATGGATTCCGGCTAAAAAGCAGCTCCACGTCCATCAAGTAGTAGTTGACCTGGACTGAAGCAATATTCTGCCACTTGAGCTGAATCTGGCGGGCATCGAGCGTGAAGCCGAACCCGGGCTCGGTGGCCGCCAGCTGACCCTGCCGTTGGCCGCGGTCGTCGGCATCGACCAGCTTGGGTCCTTTGCCCTCCGCCTCGTCAAGCTGATTGACCAGGGCGGCGAACGCATTCCGCCAGCGATCGACCGGATGCCCAATGTAGTGAGCGGCGATGGTCCGGGCGTGCTGAGGATCATCGCTAAAGAAATCAAGGTACGCCGCGCAGTAATCGTATTGCAGCCGGGTCGCCACCTGATCGGGCCGGACCTCGGCGAACCACGCCAGCGCCTCTTCGACGCGGTCTTGCAGCAGGAGGTAGTACGTGACGGCCAGCTTGTCGTCGTCGTTGAGCTGCGCGTGATACGACAGCAGCTTCAGGAAGCGATGATACTGCTCGTCGAGCTTGCCGTTCACGATCTGCCGGCGCTGACCCAGCGCATGCGCACGCGCATTGACGAGCGGCTTGTACTCCAGGTGTTCGTACTGGTAGCGAGCGACGGGATCGACCGTCAAGAGAGCCGTACGGATCGGCCCAGCGCACTCGGCAACGATCGCGTCGGTGTGCAGCAGGAACTGCTGGGCGGCGGCCGGGAGATTGTGATACAGCCCATACGACCAGAGCGTGGCGTTATAGGCGTGCCGGCCACGCAGCAGTTGCAAGGCCGACTCGAAAAACGCCCGGTCCCTCATGCGGAAGGCGATCTTATCCAGGTCGAGCCGGAACACGTTCTCCTGCCCGAGCATGCTCAGCACTTCCTCCGGCGTGCCATTCTGCGAAATATAATCCCACGATGACGTATCGGGTTTGGAAAGTTTTTCGACCACGTCGAACAGGGCAGGCTGGGCGGCGGCGATGAGTTGCTCGTTCTTCGCCACCTGAACCGGGAGCTGGGCAAACTTGCCGGCGAAGGGGAAGTAGAACAGGTAATCGAGGGCCTGCGTGCGATATGGTTCCAGGTCGAGCAAGACCGTCTTGGTGAACTGACCTTTGGCCAGCGCGATGGCGCCGACCGGCAGCTGGAGCAGCACGGAGAGCTTTTGCCGGGAGGAAGTCGGGTTGGTGACCACCACCTGGCAACCGTAGACGGTGTTGGCGAGGAACTCGCCGGTGACGAACTGATCGATTTTTTCGCCGTTCTCTTCGCGGTAGCGCGAACCCTGGCGGTAGAAGTTCTGGCTAATAAGGATGGGCGTTTGGCCGACGGCTGCCATCACCGGCCGAACTTCCTCGTGGAACGCGATTGCGGCTCCCGCGGGCGTGAGGGTCATCCTGCCGTCCTTGAAAACAACCTCGTGCTTGGGGGCTTCGAACGGCAGATCGAGCACCGCCAGGGCGCACATCATCTCGGTGAAGTTGCGCGACGCCTCGGCAACGTTTCGGGAGAGGAAGGGGCTCTTGCCGTCGTGGCGGGCATAGTCGAGCCAGAACTGACTGACCGGCACTAGATCGGCCAGTTGCTGCTGAATGGGCAGGTGGTAGTAGTTGTTCTCGGCCCATTCCATGGTGGGGTCGAGGCGAGTGTAGAGCTGACGAATGGCGCCCTTTTCGCGATCGTTGCGGAGGGCATATCCAAAAGCTTCCTTAGCCTCGTCCAACGTCTTTTCGTTCGCATCCTTATCCATACCGCCGCGGCCATCGCGCGCCTTGCCAAGTCTAAGAGATTCCCGGCGTCTCGATTGGCTGTCGCCGGCTTTGCCGCCGAATGCTCGAGCTCCTGCTGCGCCCTCTGGTGGTACGGTATTGTTGAAGGCACCATTCCCTCCTGGCGGACCCACCGCTCCGCCTTCGACCATACTCTGCTTATCTGATTCTTTAGAATCTCGAGGGAGGGTCTGGGATTTAGTAATACTCCGAAGCTTGGCCGCCAGACCCAAAGCGTCTTCGGTCCCTAGCGCACTGCCTTGAACTGCCGTATTGAACAGTGTCAAGAAGCGCTCCATATTCGGCGGCTGGAGGCGCATCAGGTCGCTCAGGTAATGGGCGGTCTTGGCCGGCTCGCCTTGCAGCCGCTGGGAGAGCAGCACGCGCTCGACGGTGTTCAGCCGGCCATACGACCAGGGCTGCAGATACTCGCTTAGTTCTTCCTCCAGCAGCCAGCGGTCCAGGAACGTCTTGTCCTTCTTGTTGGCGAGGTACGGGCGGACGACTGCCTGGAAAAATGCCGGGTCTTTCTTCGCCAGGAAGAAATCCAGCTCATGGCAGGCGTACTTCGAATACTTGGCGCGTTTCTCTTCGGGCTTGAATGTGGGCCAGTTGAGCACGAAGGCGAACTCGGCCAAGTTCGCGTCCCTGGAAAGCGTGGCATACAAGCCATAGACCTTGGCCAGGCTGTCGTAGGCTTCGAATCGGCTGCCCGCGACATCGGCCAGCACGAATGGCTGCTTGGGCGCGAGGACGCTCACTTGTTTTTGCTGCGTGAAGTGACCCTTGGGATCCAGCCCACGAAGGAGACGTAGATCGAGGAATTTGGCCGGCTCCTCGGGCAGCGTCATCGAACGATAGGTCGTGCTGAGCGGATCTAGCGCCACGACGTGAATCATGGCGTGCGGCGCAATCGCCTTGCGATCAATCTTGATCGTGCCGGTTTTGTCTGGAATCAGGTTGACGAGCACCGCCGAAGCGTTTGCGAGGAAGTCGAGATTGGCAAAATCCCCTTGATGGGCTAGACCGGAGATTTCCTCGCTACGTCGGCCAGGTGGAGTTTCGGAGCGCGCGGGCAGCTTCCTTTGCATGAAGTCCTCGCCACCGGCGGCTTGCTGCTCCCCGGTTTCCGTCGAACGCACGGCCCAGGGATTGAGCAACAGGGCTGGCCGTTCCAGCATGTTGCCTGGGTATTTCTTCTGGCCTCGGCGGTCGAGGACGTAGCGATATTCGTCGCCAATATTTCGGCCGGTAAGGTAAATCGATTCGAGATGCGCGGGATAAGATCCCGACAATTCAGCGTCGCGAACGGTTGCGAGATACTGGAACGGTGAAAAGGCTGGCTGATAACGCGTCGCGAAGACGTGGACGCGCGTGAACGGCGACACGTCCTGCAGGCGAACCGTGACCTCCTTGGCGCCGGCGCTGATCGAGGCGATCTGCACCGGCTTGAGGGCCGGCAGCTCCAGCTCGCGGAGTCTGCCCAGCACGTAGTCGCCCAGCACCGGTCCGTCGACGACGCGGATGCGGATGCGTTCGCCCGATTGTTTGAGCCAAAGGTCGTAATCGCCGCCGGGCAGACCGCGCAACTCCAGCATGCCGTCCTTGATGCTGATGGCGTCGAACATGTCCTTCTGGATCACGTCGCCGACCATTTCGAAGAGGGCCAGCTCAGTGCGCGCGGGTTTCTCGTCCGAGCCAAGGTAGGGGAGCGCGATCGCAGTGCCGGCCCTGGCCTGCACAAGTTGGCGGTAGGTGTGCTGATCCAGGGGCAGCCGCCAATACTGCGCATCCTCCTCCGAATCCGTTGCCATCACGGTCACAACGTCGGTCAATTCGCCAAGATGCACGCGACCCTGCCGGTCGGTCTTCAGAGTTGTCTGCACGGCCTGCTTAAAATCGCGATGCTCCAGGGCCAATCGGATAGGCCGATCGGGCCTCGCCTCCCCGGTTCGGCCCAGCAGCTCGATGACATAATCCGCGCCGAACCTGGCCAGGTGCATGGCCCCCATGTTCTCTGTGGCGTCCATCTGATTAAGTGCGAACGTTTTCCTGGCGGCCAGGTCGACCGATTTGTTCTGGCTCAGGTCCTTCACCTTCGCCTGGAGGGCAATATTGAGCGTGGCCAGCCGGGCGGGCACGCGGAATTCATGAGTCGATTCGCGGTCCTCGAAGACCTTGAAGTTCGGCACCTCCGTGGAGGTTGCGATGCCGGCCTGATCGGTCGCCGTGATCCTTAGCTTCACTTCCTCCAGAAGTTTGATGGACACTGGCTTGCCATCGAGGAACAGTCCGGGGCGAATGAGCAGCGTGGCCACGCGCTCGGTCAACAGCGATTCGCGGTCGACGTAGATGCCGGCTCCGAGCTTGTAGTTCTCGGCCTGGTGCTGCAGGAAATCGAGACAGGCAAAGTCGCCGCGGCGCAGGATGATTGGCTTCCGGCCGGGGCTGGTGCTGAAGGGAAGAATGATCCTGCCGTCCTTGTCAGGTTGATATTCCAACCCGCCGAACCAAACGGAGGCATCCTTCACCAGGTGATTAGCATCGTCGACCACGGTGATCACCTGTCCTGCCGTGCCTATGGCAACCAACGGCCGGAGCCGGCCCTTGCGGATGAGCGCCCGGCTTCCTTTGCCGGCGCCGATGAAATCGATCACATAGACGCCCGGACGACTGAGCTGCGGAAACTCGAATGATCGGCGGACGCGGCGCAGCGGCGGCTCGCCATAGGCATGCGTCTGCTCGGTATTGGCGACCAGGCCGTCCAGGTTGATGTCGCTGTTCACCTCCTGCTGGTGCGTCCGGTAGTAGTTGAATGTGTTCACCTCGAACACCTTCACCAGCAAGTTGGGCACGTTCTTGACGAACAGGTCAAGACTCACCGGTTCGCCGGCAGCAAAATCGGTCTTGTTCGTGGCCGCGAAGTCGATGTCGACGCGCTCCCTGAGCTGGCGGAATAGCTCGGGCGGCAACTGTGACGCCCATTGCTCCGCATCGCCCAGCCCGTTCTCGATCTTGACCTCCGCGAAGAGCTGGCCGAGATAGACATCGTTGATAAACGGCTCGAATTCGCGGGGCGAGTCGGCCCCGAGCAGGAAGTGTTTGAGGTAGTCGCGCACCACGGCCTCGTCAGCGCCCACGATGGGCAGCAGCGATACGCCGGAGAAGTCCGCACCGAGGTCAGCGGGAAAACGCTGAGATGCATCGCTCTCGAGCATCGCCTTGGCCATGTACGGCTGGCGGCGCGGCAATTGCAAATAGGCCAGGAAGCGCTCCTTGTCGTGGATGCCCTGCGCGCGGTCGAACGCCAGGCGATGGTAGAGGACGTGGGCCTTCAAGGCGTTGTGTACTGGAGCGAGCCGGCTCACAAATGCCTGGAGCCGGTCGAAATAAGCGCGGCTCTGGGCGACGTCGTGCCGCCAATCCGCATCGGCGCCCGGATGCAGCTTGCTGATCCAGGTGTTCAGGAAGGCGACCTGATTGAGCAGCTCAGGCCGTAGGCGTAACAATTCGCCGAGCTGCGTGAGCGTCAACTGCCGGTGGATGGTAAACGTCCCAAAGGGTTGGGGATGCTGCGCCTGCAGATCGCTGGCGATGAGCTGCGGCAGGTTCACTATGTCTGGCCGGGTGAGCCGCTGAAGAAGGTTGCGTCGTCTCTCCCAGTTGAGGTCCTCGCCGGCCAGCCAATCGAGGGCGGAGTCGGTGAAATTATCGAGATTTTGCCAGCGGGCGAACGAGTAAGCGCGCAGAGCAGAGCGAGAGATCACCTTGGGATCGAGGGCTGTCGGCAAATTGGGGGCAGCCCCGAGCACGGTTCTCTGCTGGTTGAACTGCAAGTTCAAATGGTTGCGCAGGTAGGTGAGCGTGCGCTCGGGATTGCGCTCGTAGGTGAGCAGGGCATAGCGAGTCTGGATCTCGGTAAGCCGGGGAGTTTGGCCGAAACGCTGCCGCCAGAGCTTGGTGAATTCTTCGACCTTCTCGAATTGTTCAGTGTTGAGGAAATGGAGACAGTGATAGTAGTAATAATCCTCGGTTCCGGGGATAAGCTGCCGCAAGCTGGCTGCCCGGTCCTTGGCGAGAGCGAAATCCTCGACATAACCCACTTCGCCAGCCCGCACGGTGGAGGCCAGGAGAATCGCCCAGGCTAACGAGACCAGAGTGCGTTTCATCGTATTTCCTCGACTCTTTCAGAGAAGTTTGCCGACACGCCGCCAGGGACGGACCATCCGCGCACGTCATTATGCTGCTTGCAACCGGTATCTGTTAGACGAGAAAGGAGGCGAAACGGTTTCGTTGGGCCAACATAGCTAATTTGCCGCGGTGATGCCTAGGATGCGATCTCCCCGGTCCCCAAACTCTGGTTTGGGGACGAAGGATCGAGGAAAGCGCCGGCGTAACGGACGCAGTTTCGTGGAACTGAATCTCTTTTGACCACAAGCTGGCAGTGGCGCGCTAGCCCGGTTATTCTGACGCCATGAACGAAGTTACCCGCGCCTTGAATGCAATTCAGCAAGGCGCTCCTCATGCTGCCGACGACTTGCTCTCGTTGGTCTATAGCGAGCTGCGCGAACTCGCTGCCCGAAACCTGGGCAAGGAGAAGGCTCGGCAAACCCTTCAACCCACTGCGCTCGTCCACGAAGCTTATCTGCGCCTCGTTACTAATGGCGAGGGGCAGCATTGGGATAACCGTGGCCATTTCTTTGCCGCCGCGGCTGAGGCGATGCGCCGGATCTTGATAGAAAACGCTCGCCGGAAGAAACGTTTTAGGCATGGAGCTCCCGCGCTCCCGTAACCTTCACAGATTCTTAGACCTCTCATAATCGCGAGAAGTCGTACACGATTGGGGCTGTGGAAAGGAGGACCTGGGTATCCCGTTGTGCTATAAAGACGCTGCGCAATATCGTTCGTCTTATCGAAATGCAGTCATGCTTAGCTTTTTGCCGAGAACTCGCCGGAGGAAATGGCTGTTATTTGCGAGTGGCCTCCTCGCGGTGGTTCTTGCTGTCTGGTGGTGGTGGTTCGCGCACCGCCTTTCACCTGCGGAGCAACAGTTTGTCGGCGTTTGGCATCATCGCGAAACAATGTCTTGGCAAACACCACCGGGAGAGGCTCTCAATATAGTCACGATTGCTCCAGACCATACTTGTCGATTTATCCCTCTTAGCACGGCGACCGGGAGGCCTTTTCGTCCTTGCCTGGTGGGACACTGGCGCCTCACAAAGGGTGTGCTTGTCTTCGATTGGAACGACGGTCTGATTGCCAGAATCCGCGGCCACTTGCCAGAGAAATGGGGTGGGATCACTCTCGACTGCCTTACTGTTGAGTCCATTACGGAGAACAAGCTCATTACACGGAAGCAAAACGGCGAGCCCGCAATCCTCCTTAGGGCTGAGGAGGACCCGGTCGAAGAAATGAAGAATCCCTTGCCAAACCGTCCCTGGCACACGTCGGATGGGTGATTGAGTCGCTGCGGCTCCGAAGGGCCGCGGATGGGTGGCCGGGGCTGAGCGTCTAGCGAAGCTCGTAGGCGGCGCCAAGGCGCGCGGCGAGACAATTACCATCCATCCCGGTGATGTCCTGTTGGCCACGGATTACACCGGCTCGGGCCATAGGCGGCGCTTGGTTAACGACCAGCCCCCGGCGCGCCATTCGCGCTCCGCTGGATGGACCCACTTTGCCACAAGAGCGTCCATTTGTGGTCGTTCGAAGAGTCCATCGGAAACGAATAATCGATTAATGCGCAGATAAGATCATCCGACCACAGCTTCCCAATTCATAGAATATTGAATGCGCGACTTGCTCTCAGATAGGCTACGGGAATCGAGCCAAGGGATCTCCCTTTATGAGGCACCATGCCTTTCTCTGTCTCGCAGTGGCATCGCTGCTCTTACTTCCATCGGCCGGCCTAATAGCGGAAGACGTGGATAAACCCCACATCGATCCGCTTCCCCCAGGAGCAGTGTTGCGATTTGGCACCAGTCGGCTCTGGCCCGGAGGCAGCGTCGAACACCTGGCATTTTCACCAGACTCCACAAAACTCGTCTCCTGGAGCAGCGACGTTGCTAACAGTCTCTGCATTTGGAGTGTTCGGACAGGCCAACTGCTACGACGAGTGGAACTACCTGGCGCCAGCGTGCAGTCGCTCGCGTGGCTGGCTAACAATCATGGCATCGCTCTACTTTGGACGGGTGGACCTGACCAGCTTGTCTGGGAGTTCAGCGATGAAAGTCCTGCCCCTCAGATCGCGCGCCAAAATGGCGGTATAGGGGGCGCCAGGGCCGGCGGCCCAGAGCCCGATAATGAGCATGATTCGTGCTGGGCGGTCAGCCCGGACGGGAGCACTCTCGCCGTCGGGCGGGCTGGAGCGCATGATAAGAGCCGGCCGATCTTGTTCCGAGCTTTGCAAATCGGAGTACGCGTGAACGAACTGGTCACCCAGAAGACACTAACAGAGCATGCAGGGAACAGTGGAAAGTTGGTCTTTGCGCCAAACGGTAAGAGGCTCATCGCATTCAATACGAGCAAGAAGTCCCCGACGCAACTTGTCGTTGTCTGGAACGTGCTCACAGGCAAGGAGGTCATTCGTTTCATGGCCCCGCGCCCGGCCCAGAATGGAGGCCGCGAAGCCGTGGCAGTGTCAGAGGGAACACTTGCCATTGGCCTGGAGGACGGCGGAACAAGTTTGTGGGATCTAGCGACGGGGAAAGAACGCAGGCTCGCCACCAACCACATCAGCAATGAAAAAGGCCAGGGGTATGGAACCTTTGCGGTCGCGTTTACACCCGATGGTACGATTCTTGTAACTGGCGGCCGGGACGGCGTAGTGAAACTTTGGGAAGTCGCCACTGGACGACATCTACGCAGCTTGGAGCGGCATTACTCCTGGGTCGAGTCCCTCGCGGTGTCACCCGACGGACAAATGATAGCGTCCTCTGGGCAAGACGGCATTATCCGTTTGTGGAACACCCGCACAGGGGCCGACGCATGTCCCCAACCCGGCCACCACGCCGCAGTGCTTTGGACGGCGTTGAGCCCTGATGGCCGAATCGCCATAACCGCAGGGTTGGACAGCAGTGTCCGCTGGTGGGACGCGTCGTCGGGGCGGGAGTTGCGGGCCAATTGTTCCCACGGCCCCCTGCATGGGCTGGCCATCAGTCCGGATGGCGAGTGGGTCGTCGCTTCGGTCAACGAGAGACGGCTGCAGACTTGGAAAGTGGCCACCGGCCGCGAAACCACAAACGCAGAACTACGCGAGGGCTTTAAGGCGGAGAGGCTACTATTCACCCCGGACGGCCGACATCTCGCCACCGCATTCGGGCCTGAAGTCACCATCTGGGATTGGCCAGCGCTGCGGATCTCCCGGAAGATCGAAATTCCACGGCCCGCGAAGCAACCTGGTGAGAACTCTTGTCAGGGGCTGGCGATCTCTTCCGACAGCCGGTGGCTTGTAACCGTAGCGTATCGTGCCTCGTTTCGAGAAGTAAATGGACTGCGCTTCGGAATTGCGGAGGACGGAGTGGCGGATGTATGGGACTTCGCGACCGGTAAGCGCGTCCATCGGTTGGCCGAGAGCCAGGGCACCTACCAGTCCGCCACCTTCACCGCTGATGGTCGCTTGGTCTTGATCGGAGGCGGAGGGGGATCGATTCCGGTTGAAGCGCCCCGCCGCCTACCCGAGACCTTCAAGGGTGAAATCTCCCTGCTCGACCCACTCGCCGCTCGTTGGCTAAGATCGTTCACGAGTCCCCCGCCCACACCAGGCGTCGCATACCGGTACACAGGATCGAGTGTCTTGTCTCGCGACGGCCGGACGTTGTACGTTTCGTACAGCACTGGCGAAATTGTCGGCTTTGAAGTCGCAACAGGACAGCCACGCCGTACCTTCTCCGGGCATCGCGGTTTCATCTGGGCGCTTTCCTTTGCCCCGGACGGACGTCGGCTGCTCTCCGGCAGCAATGATGGTTCGGCCTTGCTCTGGGATGTGACGTTCTCCGGGGCCGCAAGGCTGCAAAAAGACCCCATCATCAGTGCCACCGTCGAGAAGCATTGGTCGTTGGTCTCAGATCGGGAGGCAAAGCCGGCATTCGATGCAATGGTTCGACTCGCAGCTTTGCCTGATAGTACGATTGAGCTAATCCGGCGACAGGTAAAACCGATAAGCAACGCGCCTACAGATGCCGACATCGACCGCATCTTTGCAAGCTTGGACAGTCCGAGATTCGCGACCCGCGAGAAGGCGTCCGCAGAATTGGCCGCGTTCGGTGAATTGGCTGTGCCTGCGGTGCAAAGGCGCTTTGGGCCGGCCCTGTCGCCGGAAGTTCGCGAGCGAACCCGTGTATACCTCGAAAAATTCGATCCGCGAAAGGTGTCACTGACGCGGCTACGCCAGATCCGCGCCATTGAATTACTGGAAGGGATCGGCAATCAAGCTGCCAAGACCTTGTTGTCGGAGCTGGCCAAGGGACCCCCTGAGGCTCCGCTTACTCTCGACGCGACGGCGGCTTTAGGGCGGCTCGGACAACGCTAGGATCCTGAACCCGGACCCGCCGTGCCCCGCGAAAACACTTCCCTGCCATCCCGCAGTACGCCAAATGCAACTTCGAGAATTCCTGCTTACTGCGCTTGCTGTCCTCTCGCGCGCGAGGTAACTGACTGTCCTCGTTGCATCGCGATTGGCGCGACGCCGCACACGACAGCTACCGAGAAAGGACAACGCATCATGGCAAGCAAGAAGACAGCGAGGGATTCGGCCCACACCGAAAAGGCCAAGAGCACCGAGCCTGAGAAGACGACGGGCACCTCGAGGAAGATTACGGACCTGAGCCTGGGCGACATCGTTCTGATTCCTGGGTTCGACGGCCCGAGAACCATCTGCAACGCAACCAAGGTCGGGGATGGTGCGGACGCGGGCAAGTTCGAAGTCGCCCTGCGAGATGAAACCGGCGAGGTCGAGCACGCTCGGTTTGGTCCGGAGGAGGAAGTGCAGATGGTTGGCAAAGCGGCCAGGGGAGGTAAGGCCTCGCCTGTACCAGCGGAGTCGGCGGCGCGGAGGACCTCTGCGAAGGGCAAAGGCACGAAGAACAAGGCACCAAAGCCCGAAGGCGCCAAGCAGGCGAAGAAGGCCCCGAACCCACCCAAGGAGAAGAAGACCAGCGCCCTGGACGCCGCCGCCAAGGTTCTCGGCGAGACTGGCGAGCCGATGAACTGCCAGGACATGATCAAGTCGATGTCGGACAAGGGCTACTGGAAGTCGCCAGGCGGGCTGACCCCGCACGCGACCCTATATTCCGCCCTCCTCAGAGAGATCAAGGCGAAGGGGAAGGAGGCACGGTTCAAGAAGGCCGATCGCGGGAAGTTTAGCCTAACGTAGGCATACCTACGCTTTACCAAGGATCGCCCACGAGGCCCCGCATTTCGCGGGGTTTTCTCGTTGGTGTTCTGGCCAACCGAGCCACGCCGGACGCGACGTGGGCGAACGTGGACAAAAGAAAAGCCAAGCAGCCCGCGTTGGCAAGTGGGGATTGACTCGATCATGCAATGCCAGTGTTGACACTTGCATGGTAATATATTACCATCCCTATGATAGGAGGGTTTGATGGCTGGAAGACCAACGAAAGAGCCTGGGCAGAAGATGGATATTCCACTTCGGATCATGCTGACAGCCGAGCAGGACAGGCTAATCCGAAAAGCTGCTGCCAAGAAAGGAATTGACGTGAGTACATGGGCGCGTCCGACTTTGTTAGAAGCTGCTCGGAAAAGCGTGGGGATAGAACGAATCGCGGTCCGCGTGGGCGAGCTAGAAACTGTGGTCGACCTGGTTCAGCTGGATGAGGGCAAATTTCGCATTAAGCGTTTTGACTGTCTTTTGCCATCGCGACCGAAATCAAAGGTGCCCGCTCGGGAGCTTTTTCCCGAAGTCAGCTCCGCCGAGGAGGCCGCTAATCACGTCGCGGACCTTATTCGTAAAGGCATCATAAGGCCGGATTCTGGCTTCAACACTGGCGTTGAGTTGGAGCGATTCGACTTTCCTGATTAAAACATATGAAAAGGCGCGTGAACTAGTACTCGTCCAATTTTCGATTGACACGTGGAAGTTGCCTATTCCGCGGTCTTGTCATTGCGCGAGGCCGTCGGCGAGGCGTCGCGGCTGCGTTTGCGGCCGATCTTGATGACATCGCTGGCGTTCATTTTCTGCGTTCTGCCACTGGTGATTGCCGAGGGGGCCGGCGCGGAGATGCGTCGTTCGCTGGGGGTCGCCGTGTTCGGCGGCATGATCGGGGTAACGCTGTTCGGCGTCTTCCTGACGCCAGTTTTCTACGATGTTATTCAGCGTTTGTTCCCGCAGCCGGGGAACCGGAAACGCTAGCTGCTGAAGCGGTTATTGCCGGCACTTGCGCAGAGCCTTCGCCATGATCGTGTTCGGCTACACCCAGTGCCGTGAACAACTGAAGGTCCCGGCCGGGCGAATTAAGGTGGAAAAATCCACCGACACTGTTTTTCATTATTAGCGACCCAACGCCACCACGCCGCCATCACCGTCCACTGTGATTTGCTGGCCGCTGCGGATCCGCTCCGTCGCTACGCCGGTTCCCAACACCGCCGGGATGTGATACTCTCGCGCGACTATGGAGCCATGGCTGAGCGGGCCGCCCACGTCGGTAACGACGCCCGAGGCCAACGCGAACAGCGGCGTCCACGCGGGCGTGGTGATCTTGGCGACGAGGATGTCTCCCTGTCGCATCTGATTGAACTCCGCGGGACCATGAATCACACGGGCCGCGCCGGTAACGCGGCCCGGGCTAGTGCCAATTCCCTTAATGGTGGCGCCCGCCGCCTGATCGGTGAGTGCCGGCAGCAAACGATTTAAATCAATCCCGAAAAAGCGCGCGCCCCGGATGGGCAGCACCACCGGCGGCGTCGCCATGCGCTCGCGCTCCCACAGCGCGCGGCGCTCGGCCACCGCACGACGGTAATCCAGCCCGGGCGTACCTGCGTCGAGGGCGGCCGCTGCCGTCTCCACCTCGTCCCACTTCAACCAGAACACCTCATCGCGCTCGGCGAGGGTGCCCGCCGCCACAAGCCGCCGCCCGACCTCACGCAACAGGCGGCGGAGCAGAGGCCAGCCAAGGCCAACATCGGCAAGCGCGTCTTCGCGCAGCGGCGCGTAACGCTGCGCCGCTTGCAGGAGCGACCGGAATAACCACCAGCGCATCCCTTTCAATCGTGCCCGCAGCGCCTGCGTGGCCCGCTCCCGAACGGCCGCCGCCTCCGCCTGTCGCTGATGCGGATTGCGCGCCTGCCCCGCCAGGAAGCATTTCAGCGCGGCGATCAGGGGTGCGGGGTCGTCCGCCGCCAGGCTCTTGGCGAAATCCAGATCGTATATGGCATGGCCAAAGCGATCCAGGTGATCCGCGAAGCGACGGCGGAACTCGTTCCAGCCTTCCACGCCATCCACCGGCCCCGCGTCGGATGGATAGGCGGCGGCGATCTCGGCGCCGGTCGCGCGCGTGAGATAGTCAGCGAGGCCCGGCTGCGTGTGCGCCCACATCGCCAGGTCATACAGCGATTTCTCGGCCCGGATCGGCGTGCTGTCGAAGCCGAGCAAGAAGGTGAGCCCGGCCGGACCGCCCTTGCGCCGGAAGAGGCGGTTGTGGACGTTCGTGAAGAGGGATTCATTCATGCGCGCGAGGGGCAGGATGCCGCTCTCGATGGCCACATAGTGACTCGCTGCCGCGCGCACGATCGCGCGGGCGCCGGCCAGCAGTTGCGCTGTGGACGCCGCGCTCAGGTCGCGCCCAGCCCATTCAGCGACGGCGTTGATATAGCGTGGGCGTGCCTCGTCCACCCAGCGCGCCCTGCCCCGAATATACAAGGCGATCAGGCGCGGGACCAGCAGAATCAGCCGGGGCAGGACCAGGAGCATCCGGGTCCCGGTGACGCCCGAATAATCGAAGTAGGCATAGTCGTTGATGGTGAAGAGCGCTGGTCTGGGCATCACGCTCGCCATTCCGAGGAATCGCAACAGCTCGCGCAATTCCTCATCCCAGAGCGGCAGCGCCAGCGTGGCGAACAGCGGCGAAAGCGGGTCGGGCATCAGCTCGATCACGTTGGCGCGGGCGCAACACCGCACTCCGCGCGGCAGTTCCCAGTTGAGCGTGGCGCCCAGCTCGGGTAGGGCCGTGATCGGTCGCGCCTGCAAGATAAAGAAACGCCCGCGGTGCAACGCCCATTCGATGTCCATCGGCCGGCCATAAAGCTGCTCGATCTGTGCGCCGAGTCGTGCCAGTTCTGCGGCCTGCTGGGGCTGGAGCGCGGCCTGCCGGCGTTTGCCGGTAGGCACCGGTTCCTCGCCCGTGCCGTCAAGCGATGGCACGGTCATCACTTCTTTCTCGGCGATCTCCTGCGAGGTCACGATCCCGGTCGTCTTGTTGACGAGGAGCGTATCGGGTGTGACGAGGCCCCCGACGATCGCCTCGCCCAACCCCCAGGAGGCATTCACCATCATCTCGTCGCGCGCGCCGGTCAGCGGATTGGCGGTGAAGAGAATGCCCGCCACCTCAGCGGGCACGAGCTGCTGCACAACGACGGCGAGGCGAACCTCATCGGCAGGGAAGCCCTGCCGCGCGCGGTAGCCGATGGCCCGCGCTGTCCACAGCGACGCCCAGCAGCGCTGGACCGCTGCCAGGACGCGGTCCCCGTCACGCACGTTGAGGTAGGTTTCCTGCTGGCCCGCGAAAGATAATTCGGGCAAGTCTTCTGCCGTGGCGGACGAGCGCACGGCGACAGCGGGATCGCCGTTGCCCAGGTCGCTGTACGCCTGGCGAATCAAGGCGGCGAGGTCGCTGGGCATCGTGCCTTGCGCGAACAGCGTTTGAATTTGCGCGGAGGCCCGATCCAGCGTGGCGGGGTCATCGGCCCGCGCCTGTGCGGCGGCCGCCAGGATCGGGTTCGCGAGTTGATTCTCGTCCACGAAGCGGCCATAGGCGTGCGTGGTGATTTGGAAGCCAGGCGGCACAGGCATGCCAGCCGCCGCCAGACGCGCGAGCGAAGCGCCCTTGCCGCCGACCTGCGCCAGCGTTGCCTCGGGGCTATCCAGTTGGAGAACGAAAGGATTGGCTGGAGCTGTTCCCATGTCCGCTTCCGCTCCACTTCGGCATCGTGCCCGCGCTACCTCCGGAGCCCGGCCGCGGCAGACCCCAACACCTCCAGACGGCGCACGTGGTACTGCCGGCACAGTTCTGCTAACTCCGAGCGATGTTGGTCGATCAGGTCAATCATGGTGGCCGGATAGAGGTTCTTGAGTTTCTGGCGCGCCACAGCGATCGTTCCACGCCCAGGCTTTGTTTGCGCTTGCGCGGTCATGCCCAATTGGCGAGCATTGGGGTCGTCAGACTCTCGGAGAGAATGGCAACAGCCCGGAGACCGTCCGTGAAATAGGGATCACCTGTCAGATTTCGTCTCGGAGCGCTGCGGTTTGCGGCTTCTGCTCCTGGCACGTATGCCAGCAGCGCGACGCGACCGCTTTGCAGCAGGTCATTGAGCAGATAATCGCGCGCGTCATCGACGTCGGGATCGATCTTATGGGTTGTGAGGTTCCACGTTTTCAGCGTGAATCGGACACCGATGTCGCGGCTGATCTGGCCGATCCAAACCGGCTTTGCCTGGAAGCGGAGGGGTGTGATCCACAGCCGCAAATGGAGTCTTTCGTTGATCGTCTCGCGCGCTTTCTGCAGCGCGAAGTCCTGGCAGCGTCCCTCTACATACAGAGAGCTGACGGGGGAATAGCGATACTCGCTACCGAGTGAAAAGGCCTTGAAGGTCCGCCAGCAGGATTGGAGGCTAATTGTTTCGGTTTCGTCCCAGCGGGCGCCGAAGCCACTGATGATGCTATCAAAGTTGCCAATCGCCACTAAATTGAGAGGGTCTCCCTGGCGCGTCCCCAGCCGATTGGTGGTGCTCCTCGGCATTGCTGCGAGTCGCTTGCGGAGTTCCACTTCGTCACACTCTACCACCTGTTCCGAACAGCACAGCGCGTCGAGCCCTTTGTTGTGGTGATCGACCCGGAGGCCGGGAACGGCAATCGAAAACGCGAAGGATTTTGCACCGGCAAGGCCCAGCAGCCCGACTGAAAATTGCTTGGTGCCCTCGTCCAGGGATGTGAACACAAAGCCTTCCACCTTACTCCCTGGCTTGATGGGACGCCAGCCGATGCCATGTTCCTGGAAATAGGCGTTCATGCGCCTGTTGGCGACCCGGGCCGCTAGAAGTTTGAAGGGCAGGAGAACCAGCAGTGGCAGAAAGAACCAGGCGAGCGCGCCGAAGGCAATGAGCCTCCTCGCAAAGCGGAAATGATTGACAAACGCCGCCTCCAAAGGCGGGAAATAGTTTGCATCAATGCTGGCAAGGCGGAGTCGGTACGAGTGCGCCCCGTTGTTGGTAATCTCCACCCAGACCGGCTGAATCCCTCGCCGGGCCAGGGGAACGCCGAAGAACCGCTCACTTTCCCGTCTATCCAGGACGGACGCCTTCACGATGAGATCCTCATCCTGCCGGACCTGGGCCCGCTCGAGGTAGGAACGCTCAAGGGGATCGGGACGGTAAGGAATGCCCAGCCAGCGCACGTTCCAGAGGTCCATTGAAGGTGTCTTTCTCCTGCACCGTTCGTCGCCAACAGGTTTGCGGGCTGCTCTTAATCGCTGCCAATGTGTAGTTTGGCAGCTTCCCGGCAGCGGAACCGTCCTACGCCGAGGAGCACTTCTTTGCGTTCCATCATTGCCCGAACGGCGTCGATTTTCGGAGAGGCGATCCTCGGTTTCAGCTTTTCCCAGCATTGCACCCAGCCTGGCGGAGTGTGCGCGATGTTGTTGGCATACTACTTGCCGATGTACGTGCCTGGGGACATTGCCGTTTGCTTTCAACGATGGCAGCCGCTCTACTTGTTCTATTTACGGCAGGAACTGGATAAGGGAAATATCTGGTAGTGTGGACCCAGGCCGAAAACCTTGGTTGGAAGACAAGTCGGCCGCAAGAGGAGAGTGCCATGCCGTTGTTACTTCGGTGCGTGGGAGCATTGGTCCTGTTTCTGTCCACGGTCGGCATCGTCTGTGGTTTAGCGGCGGTCGTCGGTGTCTGGATGTTTCGCCAGACCGCGTCCGAGAAAGTGGTGAAAATCTCCGCCCGGCTCGATGTCGGTTTTCAGCGTGCATCAGTTGCCAACGACAATGTTCGGCGCGCGTTGGAAAAGGCCCGCGCCGACATCGCCAAAGTGAGCAAGGTAGCGGCCGATCTCGGCGCCGGCGATGAAAAGAGCAGACTCGCAACGGGCGCGCTCCGGAGACTCGTGCGGCAGGTGGTCGGGCCAGAAATGAACGATCTCGGCGGGCGGCTGTCCATGTGCTCGGATGCGGCGGCCGCAGTCTCTTCCTTGCTTCAGAGTTTTGAGGAGTTACGTCCGGGCCAGACCGGCCGCATCGAGCCCGACAAGCTGGAAAGGCTGGTTGGCCAGGCGTCGCAGCTGTCGGCCTCCCTGCAACGACTCCAGGCCGCGGTTGGCGAGGAGGATAACGGGGCCGCCGAGAAGGAGGTTGTTGCCGCGGCCGGCGAGGTGGAGCTCGTCTTGCAGAGGTGTCAGGCAGTTTTGGACGACTGGCAATCCCACCTGGACGCTGCCCGCGAGGAGATAGCGCGCGTCAAGGCGGAAGCTCTCCGCTGGCTGACGCTCACTGCGATTGCGGTGAGTGTGCTTTGCGTGTGGGTGGCAGTGAGCCAGATCAGCCTGTTCGCACACGCACTGACCTGGTGCCGGGGCGGTTGAGCGGAGCCTGGATGCACGGGGTCGGCACCCGGGACGTAAATTGAGGCAACGAGGACACGCTCACATGGGGGCAATGTGCTGGTCCTGCAGTTGCCGGCTGTGGCTACACTGTCCCTGTGCAGCAGCGACTACATTTGGAGTTGAACTCGTGGCGGCCTATCGAAACAGAACACGGCCGACGGGGGCAAACCGGGTGCGGCGTGGGCGAACGTGGGCGGACTAGTGCCGAAGAGGCAGCGAGCGGCAGGCGAACAACAGGAGTTCCAATCACCCAGGAATCCAGATCTTCTTGGCAACAACCACCTCGCTCGTACTCGGAAGATCCAAGGGGACGGGTGCCTTTGTGAAGAAGGCCAAGCCCTTATAGCTGGTCAAGTATTGGTAGTTGGTAGTAAAGAAGCCGCCGGTCGCGTGGATCACCAGCGGCTCGCGCTGACGTTGCAAAATGAGAAGGAAATCCTCGGGACTTACACTAACTATTGCTCCGGAGGCTTTGATGGCTTGCACGATTGCTGCTGCGGCAGCCGCGGCTCCGCTCGCTCCTGCACTCATAGTCTCCTCCCGGATGTGACCTTTTAAGGATCTGGGACCGCGATTCTCGCGCGCGGCGAATTCGACTCTTTCAACACCGCCAAGGCTCGACCATGATCTTGACGTGATTCTCCGGCGAGGCGAGGTCTTCGAACGCCTCCGCAACTCCTCCGACGCCAACCCTACCGGTAATCAGCGGTTCGGTCGTGATCTTTCCCTCGGCGACATGTCCAAGCGTCGCGCCGAACTCTTGGGGACTGTAGCCAAGCACGAACTGGACGTTGAGTTCCTTGCCGATTCCAAACATCGGCTCGATAGCATCCTTTCCCATGCAGACTCCGACGACAATGATTCTTGCGTGGTGAGGCGCCGAGGCCATGATCTGGTCGATGACACCCGGGACGCCGACACACTCGAAAATCACCGCCGGACGCAGCGCCGGGCCGGGCACCCAGGGAGGCAGCACTGGTGCGCGAGCCGGGTCACTGAAGACGGCCATCTCCTGCCAGCTCTCATAAGGCGAGCTCCCACTCGGGTCGACCACCACCTCGGCACCCATCTGCCGAGCGAGTTCGCGCCGCCGACTCGAAAAGTCTGCGGCGACGATGGGTTGAGCACCCTTCAGACGCAGAGCGGCTATCACCGCCAGGCCAACCGGCCCACAACCGATGACGAGCGGGACGTCTTCTGCGGTCAATCGGGAACGCTCCACCGCGTGCAGTCCAACCGCCAGCGGCTCCACCAGCGCCGCATGCGCAGCGGACATTCCGTTCGGCACGGCGAGGAGTAAGTCTTCGGTAAGCCGCATGTACTCGCCGTAGCCGCCAGGAGAATCATTCGAGAAACCGATACAGTCGACACCTGTCGAACGGATGATTAATGGCATCGAGCACACGCATGTCCCGGGCTTCAGCGCCCTTCGGGTCTGCGGTCCGTAATCAACCACCTCCGCACAGAATTCATGTCCCAAGATGACGTCGCGATTGACGTCCCAATGATACGCTCCCCCCGCGCGACGCGATGCTTCGACTATTTGTTCAGCGTATTTCAGGGTATGAAGGTCAGAACCGCAGATCCCACAGGCTAAGGTCCTGACTAGCACTTCGCCTGGGCCCGGCTCGGGGGTGGGGACGTCATCCACTACCAAGGTGTGGTCCCGCATTACGACAGCGCGCATCGGAGAGACTCCTGAAAGCGTCGCGATTTTCACGCTGTCCGGGTACGGCCAATGCGTATTGCAACGAGGTAAATTGACAGTTCCCCGGAGCGAGACGATTCAACCGGACTTTGCCAGAGGAAACTTTCTGGGATCTCGGTCTCGATCCCCGTCGCTAAGGCTATCGACGCGCAATTGCGCTTGCAACGATTATCCCCGCCCCCAACCGGTTCAAAATGGCGGATCGCGGGAAGTAAAGCCTAAGGTAGGTTTGCCTACATCCCAACCCGTATCTCACGGGGCCTCCACGAGGGGGGCCTCTTGTCGTTGGCATGAGGCCCAACCGGGGCCGACTGGACGCTGCGTGGGCGAACGGGGCGAAACTGCGTTGGCCCGATGCATGCTCTGTTCGACCTTGTGCTCGATTTCCAATTGTCGGGCCCTTCCGCGGGAAGTACAGTAGGTTTTCTGAATTTGGCAACGGAGCACGCCTTACGCCCCGGCCGGCGCGATACATGATTAATCCCAAAGAGCCCTGCGTGTTGTGGCCCTCCGGTCACATGTGGATTGAGTCCTATGGAAAATGAATAATGACCTCCCAGGCGGAAACGCTGGTCGGCTGTGCTGGCTTCCGTCGCGGCTTGCGCGTCGATCGGCGTAGTTTTCTGAAAGTTGGCATCCTAGGAGCCACGGGACTGAGCTTGGCAGAGTTGCTTCGAGCGGAAGCTCGGGCCGACGTCGGCACCACGTCGAATTCGGTCATTATCCTTTGGATGCGCGGTGGTCCTAGCCACATCGACACGTTGGATCCAAAGCCGGACGCTCCAGCTGAGTACCGCGGAGAGTTCGGGGTTCGACAGACCCGGGTTCCTGGGATTACCCTGTGCGACCTGCTACCGCTGTGCGGCAAGATCATGCCAAAGTGGTCCATTGTTCGCAGCCTGTACCACGGCGATGCCGGACATTCCAGCGGTGACCAAATCTGTTTTACCGGCTACCCCTCTGGTCCTAATCCGGACGAAAACAGTCATCCGAGTTGCGGCTCGATCATCTCAAAGCAACTGGGGCAGCAGAGCCTGCGCATTCCTGCTTACGTGATGATCCCTCGCATGGTGCCCGGGACGGGATCGGCTTATCTTGGAGTGGCACACAAGCCACTTGAAACCCTGGCGGATCCGGCGCGCTCTGGCCCATTCGTAGTTCCTAACTTTGCGATGCCATCTGGCGTTTCCCTGGAGCGCATCGGCAGCCGCCGTGAGTTGCTCCACAACTTCGACACTATTCGGCAGGGAGTGGATCGTGACGGGCATATGGGCGCGCTGGATCAGTTTCAGCAACGCGCCTGGGAGATGGTGACGTCGCCAGCAGCGCGGCAGGCCTTCGACCTGGACAGGGAGCCGGCACCGGTGCGCGAGCGCTACGGATTCATGCCCTCTTATGATCCAAAGGCATCAAACCGGTGTGGCGCGCCCGCGTGGAGTCAGCGCATCTTGTTAGCCCGGCGGCTGGTGGAAGCGGGCGTGCGCTTGGTGACGGTGGACCTGCGCTGGTGGGACACTCACGTCAAGGGGTTTGAATCGCTGCGCGATGGTTTCTTACCTCGCTTTGACCGGGCCTACTCCGCACTGATTGAGGATCTGGATCAGCGGGGCCTCTTAGCCTCCACTCTTGTGCTGGCGTGGGGAGAATTCGGCCGAACGCCGCGCGTTAATAGTGACGCCGGCAGAGACCACTACCCGAACGTATTTAGCGCGGCCCTCGCTGGCGGACCGGTTCAGGGCGGCCGGGTCGTAGGCGAGTCCGATGCCAAAGGAGCCTTTCCGAAAAGCAATCCGAAGACGCCACAGGATGTCTTGGCCCTGCTTTATCGGCACATGGGCGTCGATGTTGCCAAACAGTACTCCAATAGCAGCGGCCGACCGATCGCAGTACTTTCAGGCGGCACGCCAATTGCGGAACTGTGTTCTTGAAACGTATACAAGCCCGTCAAGTTTTAGGCGCTAACAGGTATTGGGTGCGTGAATCCAAGAGCTGTCTCTTTTGGGATCGGTCGATCGGCAATAATCTGCAGACACGCCACTTTTGAAGCATGTTCAGTTCCGTCCGCTCTAACCTCCGAACGCGAACAGTGTGCCAACCTCCCCATCATCGTCCACCGCCACATGCAGGTACACGCTCGTCGTCAACAGGCTGGCATGACCAGCTGCGGCCCTCACTTCAGCAAGCGTGCGTCCCCCGGCTAAGGCGTGGGATATAAAAGTATGCCGCCCATGGTGGATGGTTAGCGTCCGAAGTCGGGCCAACCCGAGCACCTTGCAGGCGGAGAGGAATCGCCGGCGCAGGGCTGCTCGCTGAATAGCTAGTCCGTGCCGATTGGCCTGCACCGAACAGACGAATGGGTCCGTACCGCGTGCGCCATCTTTCAGCCGCCTCGTCTTCCACGTCACGATGTCGGCCAGCGTTGCCCCATCCCACCACATCGGCACGCACCGCGCCCGCTTCCCTTTCGTGATCTGCCTCCGCAAACGCAGGTGCGGGCGCTGCACGTCCGCCACAACGTCGTCTAGCTGCAACCCAGCGATCTCGGAAACCCGCAGACCGCAGCAGCACGCCAGGCGGACGATGATCAGGTTGCGTTGTGTATTGGCCCGCGTGGCACGGGCGGTTAGGTCGGCTAAGACAGTGGTCAGTTCACGTCGGGTCAGAATGCGGGTCGGGTCGAGGTTCCAGGTCGATAATGCAGGCATGGTGCTCTCCGGTGGTGAGGTATCGGTTCATGCGACGCGGTCACATGAGTACCTCACCCGTGCCGGAAAGCAAGGGAATGATGGCTCCAGTTTTGTTGTGATGCGTCCATTTCCAACCCATAAGATCGGAATTCCACGCGAGCAAAAGCGCTAATGGGATTCTGCTGCTCCCGTCCCGGTCACCCTGAATCCCGGCATTGCCCCCTGCGCTTGACAAGTGGAATCGCTCTGGTTCCAATCAGCTCTCATCGTTGGAGTCCGAGTTATGACAGTGAAGTGCTTGACTTTTCTGATCTCTAGCATCGCCAGCTTTTTGGTCGCGTGCGCAGCACTCGCACAAGGCGTGAGCGAATCGCCGAAGGAAACCACGGAGCAGCGTCGTGGTTTCTCGATCCCCAGCACCTGGACGCGACGCGGGGTAGTGCTGGAGCGAGCCAGGGACGGGGTAGGCTCCAGTGTGTGTGGCGACCCATATATCGTGTGGGATGAGGCGATCCAGGGTTGGCGGATGGTCCTGTTCTATAGTCCTCCGGGACACGGGCAGGCGGTTTGTCTGCAACGCGACGACCTGGGGCCCGGGCAATGGAAGTTCGCAGGTCCGCTGCCGGTGGCGAACCCGCAAGCGGTGGGCGGCTTTCACAAGCCGTTCATCGTGATGGACCCTGACCAACCCAACCAGGCGGCCAAGATCGAGGGCCGCTATTGCTTGCTGGTGGTGAGCTTCAAGGATGGTCACAAACAAGTGCAGCGCGCCTGGTCCGAGAAGCTCGCCGGACCATGGACGTTCGAGCCGGAGGGACTCATTCCGCCCGGCGCAGCAGATGATTTTGACGCCAAGCACACCGATGCGGTGACCGGCTACTATTTCCCCAAGCGCCACGAGTTCCTGTATTTCTACATGGGCTATCCGGCCAAAAGGCAAGCCCGGAAGATCAGTCCGTTCGGTTCGGCGCAGGCAGTCGCGACGCAGAAGCTGGGCGACAAGCGAGCGACGAGGTGCGGCGTGGTCCTCGAACCGTGCCAGCAGGCGGGCCATTGGGCATCAGGCTGGGTCGGCGGGCTACAGCTTTTGCGGGGCAACGAACACCGCTGGGTTGCCATCGTAAACGCGTCCCCCACGGCGCCGGACCCGGGCAAGAAAGCAGTCTGGACCGAGGAGCCTCCGCCCAGCCTGGGCGGGTTTGCCTGGTGCGATGAGGAATGGCCGGTGCGCGGCTGGCATTTCTCCCTTACGCCGATCGAATGGGTCAAGGACATTCCGAAAGCGGCTCTTGATGCCGGCGAAGGCTACAACCTATGGCGACAGTTCATCCACGTGCTGCCGGACGGCCGGGCCGCACTGTTCTACAACAGCGGCTACTATGGACGCGAGCAACTGTATATGAAAGTGAGCGTGAAACCGTGAGGGGGATGGGCTTCTGCTCCTATCATTTGACGTCAAGCCATGAAACGTGAACGCAAAAGTAGTCGCAACTCGCGGACAATCACCTGGGACACGGTGCGTGAGATCGTCCTGGGCTTCCCGGAATTCGAAGAAGGTATATCATACGGGACGCCTGCTTTCAAGGTTGGTGGCAAGCTTTTCGTCCGGCTGCACCAAGGAGGCGACTCGGTCGTGGTGCGGATCGATGAAGCCGAGCGGCGCATGCGTATGCAGGCTGACCCGAAAGCCTTCTATATCACTGACCACTATCTCGCATATCCGTGGATGCTGGTCCGGCTTTCCGCTGTCCGCCGGGCCGACCTCGCCGACCTCCTGCTCGAATCGTGGCGTCTGAGAGCACCGGCGCGGTTGCTGGCTAAGTTCGACGGCAAATGATAGGACCACCAGTTCTTCAAGAAAAGTACTATGGCGGCACGGCCTTGCCGAATTGCCTCTCGTACAGTTCTCTGAAGGGATTGACCTTCGGCCCGGGGGCGTTTTCGTTCACCAGTTGCGGCTGCACCGACGACCACCATTGGTCGTAGGCCCTGTCAAGTTCCCGGACCACAGCTGGGTGCTCGTCCGCGACATCGGTCTTCTCACCCGGATCGGCTTTCACGTCAAAGAGTTGCCACGCCTTTTTGCCATCCTTGCTCTCGGAAACCAGCTGCCAGCGCGCAGAGCGCACGCTACAACCGCGATACTTGTACTCCTCCGGCCTGGTCCCTTTGGGCCAGCGGCCCACGTGTGTGAAGAGAACTCGCTCAGGCCAGTCGGCCTTCGGGTCCTTCAAGAGCGGCAGCAGACTGCGTCCCTCCACCTGCTCCTTGACCTTGTCGGTGAGTTTCGCACCAGCAATTTCCGCGAGGGTTGGAAGTACGTCGATGTGACTGGAGAGGCGATCTACGTCGGCCGGCTTCAGCGTCCCCGGCCAGCGCCAGAACGCCGCCGCCCGCGTTCCGCCCAGCCAGGGCGTTACCTTTTGGCCGCGCATCCCAGCGTTATAGACCTGCACGCCGACGGTTCCGCCATTGTCGTTCATGAAAATGAAGAGGGTATCGCGTTCGATATCCCATTCCTGCAACTTCGCCAGGAGTTTGCCGACGTTGTCGTCGATGTTTGCGATCATGCCAAAGAATTTGGCAACCATGGGGTTCTTCACCTTGTCGGCATACCGTTTTTCGTCCTCGGGCCGGACCTGCAAAGGAGCGTGTGGGGCGTTCGTGGCGAGATAGCAGAAAAAGGGCTGCTTGCCTTTCACCGACTCGATCCACTTCGTTGCCTGTCCGAAGAATACGTCGGTGCAGTAACCTTTGGTCTTCTCGAACCTGCCGTTGTGCAGAATAGCTGGGTCGAAATACGTATTGCCCGGCGCATCGCCGCAACTGCCTGGGTAGGTCTGGCCGATACCGCCGGCGCCGTGAACGAACATTTCATCGAACCCGCGTTTGTCGGGCCAGTGGTCGGGCTCGTCGCCAAGGTGCCATTTGCCGAAGATGCCGGTGGTGTACCCAGCCGACCTGAGTATCTCGGCAAGGGTAGTGGCCGTGAGCGTCAGGCGCTCGCGTTCGAGGATGGTATGGGTGACGCCATTGCGGAATTCGTGACGGCCGGTCATCAGTGCCGCGCGCGTGGGCGAGCACGTTGGACTGACGTGGAAGTCGGTGAATCGAACACCCTCGCCGTGAAGCCGGTCCAGGTTCGGTGTCCTCAGAATGGGATTTCCGTGACAGGACAAATCGCCATAACCCTGGTCGTCGGTTAACAGAAAAATGATATTCGGCTGCTTGCCAAAAGATGGTTCCGCCGCTCGGAGCAGTCCTGCTCCCAGCCGACAAACCGCGATTGCCGTCGCGATGAAGCGGACGACTTGCAAGTACCCATTCATGAATCCCCGGCCTTTGCTGTTTGCTGCTGCGGGGCGCTTACGCGGTACAACCCACCCGCCGCCGGCGATCACATCGCCCGTGGGAGGCGGCCGCGCATCCTTCATCCGATTGTCGTTGCATCTGTTTGCACGCGGTAGATGCGCTCAGATGCTTGGGCGCATTATATGCCACTTAAGCGGTTTTTTGCCGAGTGTGACTTGGAGAGATCACAGAATCATGCCAAATGCAGCCGCTCATTCGGGCAGCAATCAGGACAGCCAGACTTCACAAGCTATTAAGCGAACATGCAGCCAATCGTTCATCGGACGCAGGGGAAACAAGCAGCCGCCTATTGGTTCGCTGAAGGGACCCCTTTTACGGTAAGTGGGTCTATTCCTCCAGATGACGCCATCAGTATCTGAAACAAATCAGCGGCTGACTGACCGCGGTTAAGATTGCCTGGCGGTTTGACGAAAGGCGTCCGAAGGGTTACTGCGATTCCGCCGGAGATACCTGCCGGTTTCGCAGGGGAACAGCGTCAGGCTTAACCGATTGAAGAGTCCCCGGCGGCGCCTCGCCGATACAGACTCCATCCGGTGACGCGCAGGGAGCTTGCGGACCCTTGCAGAGACATTGCTCGTTACGGGAGCCGAACAGGCGTTCGAATGGCGTTTTGCTGGCCACGAAGATACGGTCGCCTGGTGCAAGCTGATAGTTCGTGGTCGTGTCGCCCAACTGGACGATTTCACGGAGGCAGATCGGCAACACAATTCGGCAACTGTCGGGGTGCGTCGGCCGGCTCAGAATGATGTCGGATCGTGATGCGCGATCCGTCAGCCCTCCCGCCGCCAGAATGCCGTCCAGCACGGTTTCACGACCGGTCAGCGGGAAAGCCCCAGGAGCGCTGACTTCGCCCAGGACGTAGTAGACCTTGCTCACGCGCGTCACCACGCGTGCCGTAAAGGGCCCCACTTCTTGACCCTGGGTATGCGCTTGCACGGCAGCGCGCACCATTACCTCGATTTCGTCCACAGTCTTGCCCGCGACCACGAGCCGGCCGTAACGACCCAAGTTGATTGTGCCGTCCGGCAAGACCGGTTGATCGCCCGGCATGTGCACGGGGGAATCCAGATCTGCCGCGACAACCAGCAGGACGTCGCTCGGTTCGACGACATACGATTCCGTAACGTGCTTGTTCAATTCGCGCGGCAGTGCTAGTGTCGTGCCAGTCGGCTGCCGGACGCTCTTCGCGGTGGCCAGCAGGGGGTTCCGGGAAGATACCGAATTGCCTGCCAAGGCTGAACATCCCACCAGGACGAGAGGAACCAGCCCAAGTAGATACCGATGGCGCCAGTACCCACGTGCTTTCGCTGGAGCTCCTCCCATCAACAGTCCTCCGAAAGGCGTCCTTTTTCCGGATCTTTCGCCAACCTCGTTGAAAGTACTTCCTTTCTCTTATCGGCGAGTTAACTGCATTGATTGAATCTCGAAAGTTGCGTCGATTCGGTAGATCCAGAAAAGGTGCCCCAATTACCCAGTTCATCGGGAGTTCAAGAGGAATCGCAACGCGCCCTCGCTGATGAGCGATACTGGCTCAATGCGGATCGTAGGATTGCGCACCGTGCCCGTCACGCGCAGGTGAAGAAGGCGACTGGAAAGAAAACCAGTGACCCGTCTCAGGACGGCGAGGGAGATAGCGCCCTCAATGGGAAGCGGCAAACCCAGCAAGCGCAGGCGCGTGGAATCTAGCGAGGTAGCACCGGACTTGCCCGTGACGTCAAGGTCCAGCCGTCCCGCGAACGTGATGTTGCCTTCGACGAATACCTGGAGGATCGTTCCTTGAAGCGAGAGGTTATCCAAGCGCAATACGCCCCGCGTCAGATGAGCGCGAAGCTCACCTCCCTCAAAGGTAGATGAAGCCTGGATTCCCAGGAAGGGAGCTAGGGGCTGCAGCGCCGGAAATTGAAAGGCCTGAGTCTGCGCCAGCGTTGCTCCTATGGTGCCGGTCAGATCATCCACCGAGAGGACATTGGTGCCGGCAAAGTCAAACCTCCCGGTCACACGCCCGCTACCGAGCTGCTGCGATTCGGTCACCGGCCTCAGGACCGGTCGCAACTCGAGATTAACAAAGCGAATCTGGCCTTCCAGGTTCAGGCCTGTTCCCCACATAAACCGCCCCTGCCCGCTAACCCTCCCCATGGCCACCTGGGCGCTACTCTCGGGAAAATGTATTTCGCCCTGGCCTTCAGCCGGAGAAAAGTTCCAGGTAATCGGCAAACGCCAGTCGCTAATTTCGATGCCCGCGATCTTGCCTCGGCCCAAGACAAGAGAACCGCTGCCTGACCACTCCCTGCCCAGTCTTCCCCGCAAATGTGCGTCGACCTGACCTTCGACCTTCCCCGCCAGCGAGGGCCAGGGCGCCAAGACCGAGGAAGCCTCGACTCCTTCCAGGCGCAGCTTAAACCAACTCTGCTCCACCCTTTGCAGATTAAGGGCAAATTGGCCGGACAATGATCCCCCGCCTACGCTGGCGGTGATCTTGCCGACCCGCAGTTCCCCCGGGGTTAACGACAGTTGGCCTTGTAGAGTTTCCGCCAGTTCGGTCGCGCCCCAGCGCGGCCGCGTCACCACAAAGCGGCCATTGCCGACCGGGGCTCGGTTAGGGCCTTCGTGTCGGAACGTGACCTCGAGATCCACGAGGCCCTGTAAGGGAAGCGTGCCGGGTTCCATGCGGAAGACGTCGCTGACGCGGGACAATTGTGCCCGCACGATGCGCAGCCTCCCTGCCGGACTATCCTTCGCCAATGCCGTGCCCGCCGGTGGTATTTGGCCGTTCAGCTCGAAACTCCCGCCCAGCAGTTTTCCTTCGAGGCGGTAATCGACCATCGCCTGGTGGTAGCTGACGGTCCCCGACCAATGCTCGGTGGGAACACCCTGCACCAACAAACGCGGCGATTGTAGGTCCACATCCAAGGTAACTGCCCGCTCTTTTCTCGGCGTCGCGGGCGCAAATGTGCCCTTGAGTGTACCTCCCACTCGGCCTTCCATGTGGAAGGGCAGGGCCGGCAGGCCTTTCGAGAGCACGGCCACGTCCAGTTGGTCCAGCCTCAGGTCCAAACTCCCGGCCACTGTCTTCCGGAGTGGGATAACCGCTTTACCGTCTAACTTTCCGCCAGCCAGGTTGGCGTGCAGATTCTTGAGCGACAATCGATTGTCGTCGCTTTCCCAGCCAAACCTGACATCCTTGAGTAGCACATCGAATACCTTCAGATCGCTGGCACTCCCCGTTCCCGCCATGCTGACACTCAGCGGCTGAAGCGTGCCTTGCACCTGGACACTGCTATTGAGATGTCCCGCGATCGGTACAGGCGACTGCATTTCCGGGGCCAGACGCTGGATCGCAGACCAGTCCCATTCGCGGAGCGCTAGCGCGCCCTGATACCGAAATGGGGCGATCAAACGCAACTCCGCGGAGCCGCCGATCCGAAGGCCTTCTACCTGGATGCGCAGGTCAGCCAGAGACAACACTCCTTGCCGCAAGCGCACTTCTGTCTGACTGTCCTGGACGCTCCAACCAAGGGCCTGTATTTGTGGGGCCACGATTTTGGCAGTTACGTCCCAGGCGTTCACCTCCTGCAGGTTGGCGGCAGAGGCGCGGGCGGCGACGGTCCCGGAACAAGCGCCACGCACATGGCTCGCTGCCCCGGCCACAGCAGCCACTCGACTTAGGGGTATTTGGTCCAGCGCCAGGTCTGCCCTCAGGTCACCCAGCGGTACGAGCTGCAAGCGGGCGACTCCCCGAAAATTGCCGACAGCCACCTCCGTGCCGGGCACATCCTTGTCGGCAATTCGCCCGGTCAGGTCCTGCAGAACCAACTCGCCGTTGCCGTAGTTCACGTTACCGCGCACCTCGTCCAGCTCTATGTCCGCCATGCGAAGCTGCGTAACCTCGACCGAACCCTTGACGCGATAGGTTTTGAGGTCGCCGGAGGTATCGAGTGGAATGGACGCCCGAACCTGAAAGGATAGATAACCGGACACAGCAAACGGCAGGTCCAGTCCCAGCCCCTTGACGAAGCGTGCAAGGCTTACGCGCTGCATATCGAGATCTACATCCACGTATCGTCCCGGATCTCCCGGCTTCCGCGGCAGTAGAGCTATCTTGTGGGGCAGCAGAGCAAGCTTGTCCGGAAGCCAGCGTGCGACCCACGACGTGATTTGGAATGCTTGCTCCAGTCCAGCAACCACATGATGGACCAAAAGGGCTAAAAAAGGCATCTCCTCCCGCGCACTATCACGTCCAACACCCCGGTCTACATCCGGCAATTGGATTGGGACTTTTTCTCCTTTGGCTCCTGGCTGACGCCGAGGTTCCGCTTTGCGGCTGCGGAAGCCAAAACCGCCTTCCATCGCGTGGAGTTCAAGGCGGATTGGTTCCGCGGTGGGCTGTCCGCCAACGCGGGCGTCTTCAATCTCAGCCTGTCCTTCTCCGCGGGTTTGTGGCTTGCCCGTGCCAAGGAGAATGTCCAACCAGGCGCTGCCATTGAGGCGGCCCTCGATCTGGCGCGGCAAGTCCCAATTTTCCGGCAGGCGGCGCATATTTACTCCCCGGACGTCGACCTTGGAGAAATGCAGCCTAGTAACGGCCTTCCGAAAATCGAGGTCAGCATCGGTGCGGATCGTTCCCTCAAACGCTTGTCCTTGCACGCCGCGCAGTTCCACCAGTCCGTCGTCGATCACTACCTTGCCGCTCGCCCCGGCGGCATCCAGGTCAATGGCGGGCACGTGGACCCTAGTTGCGTGCGGTTCCAATTCGACGTGATAGTGAATGATCTGGTCGACATGGTCGTAGCGGAGCGTGATTGCCAGGGGTGTATCACCCTCGAGCTGGAGCGCCCGCCAAGTGGTCGCTGGAACGAAGGGCAATTGGTTGAGCATGGCCTGGGTGACGTGAATGGTCCGGTCACTCGCGAGAGTGACCGAACCCTTCTTGGCGGCGCGATCAAAAGCACCATGCAGCGTCAACTTGCCCCAGCCGGACGGGGTTACATTGTCGGCAGCGCCGGTGAGCAGTAGATGATGGTCCTTGCTTCCCAGCGTGGCGCTGATACCACCGATGGTCAAATCCGTCGCCCCCTCTTTTTGAAATGTAATCTGACCGCGCTCGATGTACAGCTTCGGCACCGTAAATTGGTCTCCGGGATCGCCGACAGACCAATCCGGCAACCGGGTGAGAAGCTGCCCTTGCTTGTCAAACCGCAGTGTGAGGGCCGCACCAGTGAGGCGGAGGGTATCCGGTGATATTCTGTCGCGAAGCAAGCTTACGAGCGAAACATCAGCCTCAACTGCATCGATCGCAGCCCAGGGCTGCCCGGAGACCGATTGCCCCTTCTCGAAAAGCTGCACGCCCGCTACGGAACTGCGGAACAAACCGACGTCGACTCCCGCCACGCGAACAGGCCCGCCATAAAGGACCTCCAATCGCGCAGCTACTTGAGAAGCAAGCCGTCGGGAAGTTAGGTATTTCCACCCCGCAATGCCGAGAATGACGAGCATAACGGCTAGAATGAGAAGGATTCGGAAGGCCCGTTTCATATTGGTGCCCAGGTTGGACTTGCGGACTCGGCCCCGGCAGAGTTCCGATCCTCCGTCGGAAGAGCCGCTCACACACTTATATCGGTTGAATCGTCCTGCGGGAGAGGTTTGAGAATAAGAGATGACCTGCGCAAGCGTCTCAAACTTGTCGGTTGCGATAGGTCAGAGGGAAACAGCGATCAGTTGCTCCATCATGTGCGTGGCGCCGCGGGAAAAGGCCTTGGCGTAAATCAGCATGCGCAGCGGCCTCAGGCACACGGCATGCGACGTTGTGGCATTGGTGGCTATTGATAGACGGGCGCACCTTTTCCCCGAGATCCTAGGAATTTATCGCAACGCCCAAAACGGACCCACTTGGATGCAAAAGGGTTCCTTTCGGCGATCGTTCACAAAACGACCAAGACCGCACGTTGGCCAGAGTCGATGCACAGGGTCACTTGCAATCCCACTGCGACACTTAAACTAGCCTCGGTTTGGCAGCGTTCGCCCGCAGCACTCGGATGAGTGCTACACGTCCTTTCCGGAAACGCCACGGCGAATGGCCGGGTTTCCTGGAGGGCACACGCGGCCGCGGCAAAGGAATTACTTAGCGCCTGGTTAACTGCATGGCGTCCGGCGATATGGGGACTTTCGTCAACCCTAGACCGAGCGCGAGACGCCGTTTTGTAAGGCCTGGGGTAATTTCTGCTGACCGGGGGTGCTCAACGCCTTTCGGCATCACGGAGTTTCGCGGGTATTGCACCAGGGACATGACTCGCATCCTGCTAGTGCTCAACGCCTTTCGGCATCACGGAGTTTCGCGGGGATGCCTGAAGCTTGCGGTTCCTGATTTTGCTTTGTGCTCAACGCCTTTCGGCATCACGGAGTTTCGCGGGAAGCTCGCGGAGCTGGAGAAGCAGTGCAGGGAAGAGTGCTCAACGCCTTTCGGCATCACGGAGTTTCGCGGGGAGATCAGCGTCTTAACCTTGCCGGACTGGAAATGTGCTCAACGCCTTTCGGCATCACGGAGTTTCGCGGTTTGATTACCCTCTCGCTCCCGCCGGGCTCGGCGTGTGCTCAACGCCTTTCGGCATCACGGAGTTTCGCGGACAAGTTCTCCGGGAGGTGCCGGGGCTCCAGGGATGTGCTCAACGCCTTTCGGCATCACGGAGTTTCGCGGACATCGTAGTTCGGTCTTTTCCACAGCACTCTTTGTGCTCAACGCCTTTCGGCATCACGGAGTTTCGCGGTGCTGAAGCTTTTTGGTGTGTCAGCAAGCCCGATGTGCTCAACGCCTTTCGGCATCACGGAGTTTCGCGGAACGGCAGCGTTAACTAAAGCCAAGGAAGGGTAAGTGTGCTCAACGCCTTTCGGCATCACGGAGTTTCGCGGACGACCACGCGCGGGACAATCATGCGCCGCATGATGTGCTCAACGCCTTTCGGCATCACGGAGTTTCGCGGCCGTATCTCACAAATAAGCAACAGCGAGCGCTGGGTGCTCAACGCCTTTCGGCATCACGGAGTTTCGCGGTTGAACGGTTCGCGGCCCTACAACCATTTCTGCTAAGTGCTCAACGCCTTTCGGCATCACGGAGTTTCGCGGGAGATCGGAAAAGCTGGTCCGCCGGTTTTATCTGAGTGCTCAACGCCTTTCGGCATCACGGAGTTTCGCGGTACCTCTTGCTTGTCTAGTATCCTTGCTTTAGTTCGGTGCTCAACGCCTTTCGGCATCACGGAGTTTCGCGGACCTGGGGAAGCGTTGCTCCGCTTACAAAGATAATGTGCTCAACGCCTTTCGGCATCACGGAGTTTCGCGGTCCATACGGCGGATCGCCGGCAGCCTTTCTTGCTGGGTGCTCAACGCCTTTCGGCATCACGGAGTTTCGCGGGCCGCCGTGCTGGCCGCCCTCTTCCAGGTCGCCAGGTGCTCAACGCCTTTCGGCATCACGGAGTTTCGCGGCCGATCAGAACGACCGTAACCGCTGCCTTGGCAAGGTGCTCAACGCCTTTCGGCATCACGGAGTTTCGCGGGATCCCCTTCAGAGCGGCCTTGACCTGCGCGGCTATGTGCTCAACGCCTTTCGGCATCACGGAGTTTCGCGGACTTTGCAGACCTTCAGCTGGCGCACATCTTCGGTGTGCTCAACGCCTTTCGGCATCACGGAGTTTCGCGGTTGCCATCTGCGGTTAAATCCAGGACCGGATGCGTGTGCTCAACGCCTTTCGGCATCACGGAGTTTCGCGGACCGAGTCAACCGGTGTCAGCCGCGCTTTGAAAGCGGGCCAAAACCGCGCGTTGGGCGGGCTACCGCGCCAGCGGTGGACCGCGCGATTCGACACATCTTGTAAAGTAATATCGAAGGAGAGCGGGGATAAGACGCCTCG
>Ga0316363_10000687_pt1 | contig 39151 bp, 29 predicted proteins | sample Sb_taG_3_FD_200459 | JGI IMG/M metagenome (GOLD analysis project Ga0316363, IMG submission 200459) | Peat soil microbial communities from Weissenstadt, Germany - Sb_50d_a_PC metaG (v2) (version 2) | ecosystem: Environmental > Terrestrial > Soil > Wetlands > Peat | place: Germany: Weissenstadt...
TGCCACGTCTTTATTACTATCGGACCATCGGCGTACTGATCAGCATCGGCTTCTTCTGGTTCCTGCTCCGCGTCACCGGCCTTACCATGCAGCGCCTGCGTATGCATGCCATAAGCCGGGGCCGCATCGGCACGGGAACCCTGATGGTGCTGGCCGAGCGGCTGCTCACAGCGCTGGTGGTGGTGATCGCCACCCTGGCCATATTCGGCATCCTGGGCTTCAACCTGACCACCTTGCTCGCCGGCCTCGGCATCGGCGGCCTTGCCATCGCCTTCGCCGCGCAGAAGACACTCGAAAATCTTTTTGGCGGAATTTCCGTTCTGGCCGACGAAGTCATCCGCGTTGGCGACTACTGCCGCTTCGGCGACCGCACCGGAACCGTAGAAGACATCAGCCTGCGCTCTACTCGCGTTCGCACCGACGCACGCACCGAACTCTCCATTCCGAATGGCGCCCTCGCCACCATGAACATCGAAAATTTCGCCCGTCGCGACAAAATTCTGTTCAATCCGGCGCTCGCGATCAGGTATGAGACCACGGGGGACCAGTTACGCTATCTGCTGGCTGAAATCCGCCGGATGTTATACGAACACCCGAAAGTCGAAAGTGATAGCGCAAACATCCGCTTCGCCAATTTCGACAACAGCGCCTTGCGCCTTGAGATTTTCAGCTACGTGGTCACGCGCGACGCCAACGAATTCAACGCGATCCGCGAAGACCTGTTACTGCGGATCATGAGTATCGTCGAGAAATCGGGCAGCGGCTTCGCCTTCCCGTCACAGACCATGTACTTTTCGCGCGATTCCGGCATCGACAAGGAGAAAGCCGGCGCCGCCGAGCAGCAGGTCCAGCAATGGCGGGACCAGCACAAGCTGCCCTTTCCTGATTTTGCGGCCGCTGACAAGTCGGCCTTTCGGGGTTCGATTGCCTATCCTGAGCCTGAGTCGGCGACCGGAGGAAACCAGCGGAATCCGTGAAACTATAGAGGTCGATCCTCGGCTACTGCCAAACCGTTTACAGCGCGGTGTTGCCCCGTTCCTCGTTGCGAATACGGATGGCATCGACAATTCGCGAGAGGAAAATCTTGCCGTCGCCGATCTTGCCGGTGCGAGCCGCGGCGATGATGGCCTGCACGGCTTTTTCCACCATGTCATCGGCCAGCACCATCTCGAGTTTCACCTTGGGGATGAGGTCCACGGTATACTCACGCCCCCGGTAGAATTCAGTGTGTCCTTTCTGACGGCCATGCCCTCTGGCTTCGAAAACGGTCATGCCTTCGACGCCAATCTCGCGGAGAGCGTCCTTCACCGCATCCAGCTTTGAGACCTGAATAATCGCTTCTATTTTCGTCATTGTCGTCAGTTTCGTGACCGCATCGTTTGGAAGAGCCTGTGGTGAAACTCTAATTTCGAAATCCAGCGCCAAAAGGCGCGCTGCTGCCAATGCACTTGCGGCATGCCTGAAGGCATGCCCTGATACGAATCTCACTTGCACGACGGGCTGCTAGGGCTGTCTGCAACTACTCTGGCGCTTCCCAGTTATAACCTTCCTCGCCGTGCTGGGAGAGATCCAGGCCCTGGATTTCATCGTCCTCCTTCACTCGCAGCCCGATTGTAAGATCGACGACCTTCAGGATCACTAAGGTCCCCACGATGGCCAGGCCCCAGGCAATTACTACGCCGGCTAACTGGTTGAGTAATTGATGGGCGTTGCCCTCCAGCAATCCCGATGCGAGTGTGTTGCCCTGGGCATCCTTGAAGATGGGATTCACGGCGCTGGAAGCAAAGACCCCAGTCAGGAGAGCGCCGAGCGTGCCGCCCGCGCCGTGGACGCCGAAGGCGTCGAGCGAGTCGTCATAACCGAAGCGCATCTTGACCTTCGCCACCATGTAGTAGCAGCCCACTCCCGCCAGCAACCCGATGACAATCGCCGACATCGGCGACACGAAACCGGCCGCCGGTGTAATCGCGACTAATCCCGCCACCGCTCCCGAGATGGCTCCCAGGGCACTGGGTTTTCCGTTCCGCAACCACTCTGCGGCACTCCAACCGAGAGCGGCGGAGGCGGCGCCAAAATGCGTGGCTACGAATGCGCTGGTCGCAAGACTTCCCGCCGACAGCGCGCTCCCAGCGTTGAATCCGAACCATCCTACCCACAGCAGACAAGCGCCAATAAAGCTCAGCACCACACTGTGGGGAGGCATGTTCTGCTTGGGATATCCAATACGACGGCCGAGGTACAGGGCGCAGACCAAGGCGGAGACGCCCGAGGTCACGTGAACCACCGTGCCGCCGGCAAAATCGAGAGTCGGGAAGCGGCCGCCCAGCGCGGCATTCAAGAAGCCGCCCTTGCCCCAGACCATGTGGGCCATGGGAGCATAGACGATCAGCGACCAGAGAATCATGAACAGGGTCATGGCGCTGAACTTCATTCGTTCCGCGAAGGCTCCGGTGATAAGCGCCGGCGTGATGATGGCAAACATCAACTGGTAAATCATGTACGTCTGCAGGGGGATGGTCGCGGCGTAGTCGGGATCAGGTTGCGCGCCCACACCGCGCAAAAAGACGTTGTGCAGCCCGCCAATAAAGCTGTTGCCTGAACCAAACGCCAGGCTGTACTCAGCGAACCCCCAGAGCAGCGTCACGATTGCCATTAGGGCGAAGCTTTGTAGCATGGTCGACAGGACGTTCTTCTTGCGCACCAGCCCGCCGTAGAACAAGGCCAAGCCGGGGCCCGTCATCATGAGGACGAGGGCGGAGCTGGTCAGCATCCAGGCGTTGTCGCCGGAACTCTTGGCATCGGCCACGGCCTGCTCGAGTTTTGCGATTCGTTCGGATTGGGAGTCGCTTGCCGCTTTCGCGCCGCTGGGGCTCGGGTTCGGGCTGGCAGTCTGGGCCAGCGCGCAGAGGGGGAACAGGCTTACCATCGCCAGCAAGAGGCAAACCGTCAGGGACCTTCGCATTGAGAGCTGTTGACTCCTTAGTTATTTGATCGATGAGTGCGTCATAACGCTAATCGTTGGGTACTCGTAAGTAAATCGGAATTATTTATTCGTGTCATCAGAAATTTTTATGGGCGCTAGGACGTCCGGGCGACCTAACGGGCTGCGGAAAAACTCGTCAGCCGTGCCAAGGCTCACCTGAGGCGCTAAAGCGCGAGCGCGTTTTCAACTCGGCAATGGCGAAATACTTAGCGCGAAGAAGAAACGTGTAAGCTACCCACCATCCGCGAGGACGGGCCCCTAAAGGGGCATCTGATTTCGACGACCTTGCGGTATCGCTAAAGCGATACCCTGATACGAATCCGGCGTCGCTAGAGCGGGGAAACCTGATTCGAATCCGGCGTCGCTCAGGCAGCGATGCCCCGACACGAACCCGAGTTTTTCCGCAGGTTGCCCGAAGACCATGCGCTAGGACATGCGCTCGAGGACATGCACTCCAGGGGGCACGTAATAGTTTTGTAATGTAACCATGGTCACGGTGCAGAATTCTGCCGAGCGCCTATCCTTAGAGCTACAAATCTATGAAACCCAAACAAGTGGAAACTCACCCCAAGGGTAGTCACGCGCGCATTCTGCTGAGTTCGGTTTTCGGGCCTTATGCCCAAGACGACGAATTTGGCAGCCGGACCATCAATCCGATGGAGCTCTATCACAATCAGGTCACGCGCGCGCAAGGGAGCTTCTCGCTGCGCATGTTCCATCGCTCCTGGGGCATCATGATGATTCAGGAAAATATTTCGGCGCCGTGCAGCGTGCTGGATTTTCCTACCCGCAAAGCCTTTGCTAATGAATTGACCAAGAACCACTACGACATCGTCGGGATCTCTTCGATCATAGTGAACGTTGGCAAGGTGCGAGAGATGTGCCGCATGGTGCGCGAGCTGTCGCCGGATTCGGTAATTGTGGTGGGCGGACACGTCGCCGCGATTCCCGACGTGGAGACGATGATCGACGCCGACCACATCGTGCGCGGCGAAGGGATCTCGTGGATGCGGCGGTACCTGGGAGAAGACGAGCATGCGCCGATCCGCCATCCCTTGATTGTTTCGGGTCTGGAGACCCGCATCATGGGAATACGCCTGCCGAATCGAAAAGGCGGGACCGCGGCAACTATTATTCCGTCGGTGGGTTGCCCCATGGGGTGCAACTTCTGCACCACGTCTTCTTTTTTCGGCGGCAAAGGAAAGTTTATCAACTTTTACGAGACCGGCGATGAACTGTTCGAGGTGATGTGCGGGATCGAAGCGAAGCTCAAAGTGCATTCCTTTTTTGTGATGGACGAAAACTTCCTGCTGCACCGCACGCGCGCCATGCGCCTGCTGGAGCTCATGAAACAGGCAGGCAAGAGCTGGGAGCTTTCCATCTTTGCTTCCGCCAATGCGATCCGCAAATACACCATGCTGGAACTGGTCGAACTCGGCATTTCCTGGGTATGGATGGGATTGGAGTCTCCCAGATCCACCTACAGCAAACTGCAGGGTGAGGAAGTTGGGCAACTCACGCGGGAGCTTCGCAAACACGGGATACGAGTGCAGGGCTCGACGATCATCGGACTGGAGCACCATACGCCGGACAATATTGTCGGCGAAATCGAATCGGCGGTCGGTTACCAGACCGACTTCCACCAGTTCATGCTCTACACGCCGGTTCCGGGCACGCCGCTTTACAAGGAAATGTCCGAACAGGGTCGTATGCTGACGGACATGGATCCCGCCGATATCCATGGGCAATTCAAATTCAACTTCCGGCACGCCGCCATCTCGCGCGAGGATTCAAAGAGGTTCCTGGATTGGGCGTTCTGGCGCGATTTTGAGATCAACGGGCCGAGTCTTTATCGCATGTGCCAGACCACGCTCCTGGGTTGGCAACGCTACAAGGACCACCCGGATCCACGCATCCGGGAGCGGTTTGCGCGAGAAGTGAAGAAGCTCAACAGCGCTTACAATGCGGCACTTTGGGTGATGGAGCGGGAATTCAAGAAAGTCAATCGCAGCGTGAGTGAGCGCATTCACAAGCTGCGCCGCGAAGTCGAGAAGGAGTTCCCGGTCGTCGCCCGCCTCTGCGCGGCATCGCTCGGCCCTATCTTGTGGTGGTCCACGCGCCGGGAAGAACGCCGGCTGGCGAAAGGACGCACGTACGAACCTCCGACCTTTATTGAGCGGCGGAATTGGGTTCCGGCTTCGTAATGCTCCGCTTCAAGTTGTCGGTGAACATTTTCTGACATCTGGGCGTTTGTGTAAGGTCAGTAATCGTTGCCAAAGACCGACGATCTGCAGCCCGGTTCGCTGGAGATCTCCTCAGGCAATGGCGATCCTCGCCTGCATGTGATACGTCCCATTAGCAGTGCCTATGGCCAGTTACGCCGCAGGTGTCCGAGTCCGCATGGACATCGTAAAACCTAAAGAAACCACCAGAATGTGACCGTTGATATCTCGACATCTTGCGCTTCCGAGAGGAACAATGGTTAGAACGATTTCGCGACGCGATTTGGCGGAGGTAGTCTGAAATGGAACCGTCGCAGCCAAGGTCGATTCTGCTGGCCACTTCTGATGCTGAGAATGGCCGTGCGTTGCTTGACCTAGTCTCACCGTGCGGTTTGGCGATTGTTCAAGCGTCCAGCTTGACAGAAGCAGAGGAATCGCTGTCGGACGGGATATGGTTGGCGTTCTGTGAGGATCGTCTCCCCGGAGGGGGATATGACGAGTTTCTTCGCAGGATCAGGCTGGCAGGGCTCCAGGTCCCTGTCGTAGTTTCATCTTCATTGGGTGGCCCCGAGCAATACCTCGAGGCAATGCGCTTGGGTGCGCATGACTACATCACTGTTCCCTATCAACGGAATGCGATCAACGAAATCCTGCAGCGCCGTTGCGAGGAGAGGCGCTCTCTAGTATTACCCGTTCAGTTATATGGGGTAGACGCCGCAGGGTTCCCTTTTCTCGACAACGTGCACACACTGGACGTCAGCTCGCAGGGGGCTAAGCTCGGCGGTATTCGGCGCAAACTCCGCCCCGGCGATCTTGTGGGAGTGCTGTCTTGCGAAAAGAGCAGCGTCTTTCGAGTGGTGTCGGTGCGAAGTGTAGAAGAGTCCAACAGCACCTCGGAAGTCGGCATTCAGATCCTGAGCTCGGCTAGCTGTCCCTGGAATTTTCAGTAGTTTCTCGGCATATCGGTGATTGCGAACGAAAGTCTGCCAATGTTGGCAGGAAGTCCTCTTCTCCCTTTGGGCTCCGGAGCAGACATGCGCTTTCAAAGCTACGAATTTATTAGCCACACAGTATTGCTTCGCGCGCGGTGCTCCTTTTGTGGCGAATCATCCTACTAATTCTTCCTTAGGCTAATTTGCGGTAACCTCGAATTTTCCTTTCGCGGCGGAGAACTCGCGGGCGGGGGCGCCCGCGCCACAAGGCAATGGCCGAGGCTTTTGAAAACCGGGAGGTGTCGCTGGGGGAGATTGCCCTCGTGTTTCTGAAGCTGGGCACGATTGCGTTTGGCGGGCCGGCGGCGCATCTGGCGATGATGGAAGAAGAATTCGTGCGGCGGCGGCGGTGGATTACCCAGGCCGATTTTCTGGACCGGCTGGCGACAGCGAATTTGATTCCAGGACCGAGTTCGACCGAAGTCGCGATTTTTGTGGGGCAGTTGAAACGCGGCTGGCGCGGACTGATTGTAGCGGGGTGTTGCTTCATCATACCGGCGGCGGTGATGGTTTCGGTGATTGCGTGGGCCTATGTGCGCTTTGGCTCGCTGCCGAAGGCCGAGGGAGTGCTCTCCGCGATCAAGCCGGCTGTGGTTGCGATCGTGATTCAGGCGCTCGGAAAGCTGGGGCGGACGGGCGTGCGAACGATTCTGCTGGCGGTGATTGCCGTGCTAGCGGTGGCGCTGAGTTTTATGGGAGTCGGTCCGGTGCTGGTGCTGGTATTTGCCGGGGTGGCATCGGCGTCGGCTTGGGCAATGAAGAATCGGCTGCTGGGTGCGGTTGGGTTTCCGAAAATAGCTGGGCTTCAGAAAGGTTTGGGGCTTCCGAAAGTTGTGGCTGGGGCGATGGCGGTGGCGGCTGTGGGCGCGGCTTCTCCGGTCGGACTGGTGCAGTTGTTTTTGTCGTTTCTGAAAATTGGGTCGGTAGTGTTCGGCAGCGGATATGTCTTGCTGGCATTTCTGCAGACCGAGTTTGTGGAGCGACTGCACTGGCTGACGGAGAAGCAGTTGATTGACGCGGTCGCGGTGGGGCAGTTTACGCCCGGTCCGGTGTTTACGACCGCTACGTTTATCGGCTACGTGGTGGCGGGCTGGGCGGGCGCGGCGGTGGCGACGGTGGGAATATTCCTGCCGGGATTCGTGCTGGTGGCGGCGAGCGGGCCGCTGATTCCGCGGCTGCGAAGATCGGCAGTGGCGGCGGCAGCGCTCGATGGAGTGGTCGCGGGGTCGCTCGCGTTGATGGCGGTGGTGACGTGGCAGTTGGGGAAGGCATCGCTGGTGGACTGGACAACGCTGGTCGTGTTCGGCGTGAGCTTGATTGCGTTGCTCCGGTTTCACGTGAACTCGGCGTGGCTGATTGCGGCAGCGGCGGTCGTAGGGTGGGTCATGCGGTGATTGCGGAACACAGATTCGAGGGCGGCCATGAGTGAGATGGGAGTTCGGACTGCGGAACGTAGGGATCTGGCGCGGATTACCGAGATCTATAACTATTACGTTCTGAATACTCCGGTGACGTTTGACGTTGAGGCTTACACGGTGGAAGGGCGGGAGGCTTGGTTTGCGCAGTTCAGCGCGACGGGACGGTATCGGCTAGTGGTGGCCGAGGAAAATGGGGTGGTGATGGGATATGCAGGGACGACGCGGTTTCGTCCGAAGGCGGCGTACGAGACGACGGTGGAGACGACAATTTATTGCGCGCCCGAGGCAGTGGGGAAGGGCATGGGGAGACTGTTGTACGCGAGGTTGTTTGAAGTCTTGAAGGGCGAGGACATTCATCGTTTTGTAGGGGTGTATGTGTTGCCGAATGCGGCTACCGAAGCGCTGCATCGGCGATTCGGATTCAAGGTGGTGGGCGTGTTCAGCGAGAATGGGCGGAAGTTTGGGAAGTACTGGGATGTGTGCTGGGTAGAGCGGGCGGGGTGACGCAGTTCTTCTTCGTCCTTTGCAAAGGAGAGGTTAGAATGGGTGATCGCGCCCCGATTCTTTGGGGGGCACTGTGAGACGGGAGATAGTCCTCTTGTAACGTTGTGTCGGGACTTTGTCTTGCAACAAGACGTCTAGCAACAAGGCGCCGCAGGATAGTGATTCGTGGAACCAGTCAACAATCTCGAAGGAGTGCGGTCGCGGACGTCGCTGGACGCCGGCGCGCCGGCGGCAGGCGTGGCGCGATCTCCTCGCGTCGCTTCGCCCAACGCTTTGCCTTTTGGGCGTTTGCGGCCTTCGTCGCCGGTCTATTGGCGAGTGGAAGGAAGCCTGCTGGAGCTGACCACGGTCCGGCCGATCGCCTTTTTTACTTGGAACAGCCAGACGTATATCGCGCGGGCGGCTCGCCGCAGTCTGGTGCTTTTGATGGCATTGCTGCGGCCATTTTTGTATGCGGCGAATCGCGTGGCGGCGACTCGGATCGTGCACGCTGTGCTGCGCGGAATTACTCGCGACCGGCTCGATCTGCTAGGCGAAGAAGAATTCGAATACAAGCTGAAGCCGCTGCTCAAAGAGGAAGGGGTGCGGCAGCTGAAGGCGTTGCAGGCGACGGGCGTGGATGTGGTGCTGGTGAGCCAGGGGTTGGAGCATGTAATGCGCCCGCTGGCGCGGCATCTGGGAGTGCGGTGGATTATTGCGAACCGCCTCGATTTCCGCGATGGAGTTGCGACCGGACGGCTGCTGAGTCCGGTGATCCGACCGCGGGGATTGTTTGCGCGGATTCGTGAAAATGGTCCGGACGGGCAGCAGAGTCCGGCGCGCTGGGTGCGGGCGCTTGGTCTGCGTGGTCCTAAGGCGCTGGCCTCGGCGATTGTGCCGGCGGTGCGGGTGGAGACGCCGCGGGTTCGCCCGATGGTGTATTTCGACGAAAAGCGGCATCCGGCGCGGTTTTCGGTGCGGAAGGCGCTGGGCGGAAAGCGCGTGATGCTGATCGGCGTCACCGGATTTATCGGCAAGGTGTGGCTGGCGAATACCTTGATGGATCTATCCGAGATCGGGAAACTCTATCTGCTGATCCGGCCGCAGAAGTCGAGTCCGGCGCAAGAACGCTTCGAGAAAATGATCGAAGGCTCGCCGGTTTTCGATCCGTTGTTTGAAAAATACGGTGACCAGTTGGGCGCCCTGTTGGCGGAAAAAATTGAGGTGGTGGAGGGCGATGTTTCGCAGCCGGGCTTGGGGCTGGACTCGGAGACGGCGACGCGGCTGCGCACGGACCTGGACCTGATCATCAACAGCTCGGGTTTGACGGATTTCAATCCCGATCTGCGGGACGCTTTGGCGGCGAATGTGGATTCGGCGTACCACCTGATCGAATTCATCCGCGGGTCGGATCATGCGGCGTTACTGCATCTTTCGACGTGCTATGTGGCGGGGCGGCGCGATGGGCGGGTGAGTGAGCAGGTGAGTCCGAATTACACGCCGGCGGGCGTGGCCGACTTCGATGCGGAAAAAGAATGGTATCGCCTGCATGAACTGGTGGAGTCGGCGGAGGCGCGGGTGGAAGCGCCGGAAGTTACCGAGGAATTGAAGAAGCGGGCGTTGAACAAAGAGCATGCGGCGAAAGGTTTGAGCGGGCAGGCGCTGGAAAACCAGATCCGCAAGAATAAGGTTCGCTGGCTGAAAAATTATCTTACGGAAGAAGCCACCCGGCGCGCGCAGGAGTTAGGCTGGCCGAATACTTACACGTTCACCAAGAGCCTGGCGGAATCGCTGATCGCGAAACATGGCGCGGGGCTGCCGATTGCGATTGTGCGTCCGTCAATAGTCGAGACTTCGGTGACGAAGCCGTTTCGCGGGTGGAATGAGGGGATAAATACTTCGGCGTCGCTTTCGTATCTGCTGGGGACGGCGTTCCGGCAACTGCCTTCGAACGAGCGCAAGCTGCTGGATATTATTCCGGTGGATGCGGTGTGCGCCGGGATGACGCTGATTAGCGCGGCGCTGGTGGAGCGGCGGCACGATCCTCTGTATCAACTGGCGACGTCGCGCACGAATCCCTGCGACATGGGGCGGTCGATTGAGTTGACCTCGCTGGGGCACCGGCGGCACTATCGCGCACAGGAAGGCTTGGAATGCTGGTTGCGCTTGCGCATGGATGCGATTCCGGTTTCGAAGGAGCGTTATAACCGCATGTCGGCGCCGGCGCAGAAGATGATTATCAAGTCGATTCAGCGCGTGATGTCTCCGCTGCCATCTGCGATGACGAAGCCGCTGGCGAAGACTGAGCGCAATCTGGAGCGGGTGGAGAAATTGGTGGAACTGTTCGAGCCGTTTATTCTGCACAACGAGCACGATTTTGCGGCGGATAATGTAGAGAAGTTGTCGCAGGCTCTGGCGCCCGAGGAGAAGGAAATCTTCGGCTACGATACGGCGGGACTGGATTGGTGGGAGTATTGGATCGACATTCATATTCCGGCATTGCGGCGGTGGACGTATCCGCTGATTGAAGGGCGTCCGCTGGAAGCGCGGGCGCCGCGAGTGCTGCAGATGCCGCCCCCGAGGACGAGAACGACAACTTCTACGCGCGAAAATGGCGATGATTTGAAGACGGGGACGAACGGAGCAACGTGGCAATATTCCTGACCGGTGGGACTGGATACATCGGCGCGCATGTCGCCGCCAATCTGCTGGAGCAGCATGACGCGACCTTGAATATGCTGGTGCGCGGCCGCGATCCGCGCGACGCGGAGCTGCGGCTTTGGAATGCCTTGCAGCTGCACCTGCCGTTTCCGAAATTCTACGAATACTTGCAGGCGAAGATCCGGATTTTTCGCGGCGATCTCACCTCACCGCAGTTCGGGCTCGAAGCGGGCGATTACGACCGGCTCGTGCACACCACCGATTCGGTGATCCACTGCGCGGCTTCGCTGAATCGGAAGTCGGAAAAAAGTTGTCTAAATGTGAATCTGCGCGGGACTCTCGAAGTGCTGCAGTTGGCGCGGCAATCGCAGTACTATCACGGACTGCGACGGTTTTCGACCGTCAGCACGGTGGCGGTGGCGGGGAAACGCAGCCACGAAATTGTTTTGGAAGACCGGTCGATTGAGTGGGAGCGATCGGATTACGATCCGTATGCGCGGACGAAAAAATTCTGCGAGCACATGGTGCGCGAGTTGCTGCCGGACGTGCCGCTAACGATTTTCCGCCCCAGCATCGTGTTGGGGGACAGCCGGTATCCGCAAACGACGCAGTTCGATATGGTACGGTCGTTCGTCTTTCTGGCTGGGTTGCCGGTGCTGCCGTTTCGTCCGCATGACAAGATCGACATTGTGAATGTGGATTTCGTGGCGGACGCGATTTCGACTTTGCACATGAAGGCGAATCCTGAGCACGATACCTATCATCTTTCTTCGGGCAACGATTCTCAGACCTTTCGGGAATTGACTCGGGCGCTGGCGGCGGAGCAGAACAAGCGCGGTCCGCTGTTCCTGCCGGTCTTGGAAAAGCCGTTCGGCTCCATCGTCAATACTCTGGCGAACCGCAAAGGACCGGTGGGGCTGGGAGCGGCGCTGTTGCAGGTCTTCTTGCCGTACTTGACCTGGAATACGGTGTTCGACAACACCCGGGTCACAACGGAAATGGGACGCAAGCCAGCGCCGTTTTCGCGGTATAGTTTTGCGCTGCTCCGGTTCAGCCGCGAGCACGATTTTGAGTACCCATATCAAGCCTGGCCGGAGAGCACGAAAGCAGGAGGGTCCGCCGCATGATGGACTTCGTTCTGGAAGCTTGGGTATCGAGCATCATCGAGGGCAAGAAAGTTCAGTGGATGATGGGCAAGCGGGAACCGTGGCAGCCGGGCGAGAAACTGAAGTTGCTGTTTGCGGGCTACAACGGCACGCGCAATACGGGGTCGGATGTGCGCGTAGAAGAAATGCTGCGGCAGGTGCGGCGAATTCTCGGGCCGGAGAACGTTGACCTGAGCATGATGACGTTTAATTTTGACCGGTCGCACGGATATTTCGAAGGCACGTCGCAGGTGCGGCTGCCGGATATTTTTCCACCCTTCCTGGCGAATGAAGTGCCGAAACATCATGGTGTGGTGGCGTGTGAAGGTTCGATGTTCAAATCGAAATTTGCGAATGCGCTGACGACGATGATGATCGGGTCGCTGGGAATTGCGGCGGCGGAGAACAAGTTGTCGATCGGCTATGGCGCCGAGGCAGGACACATGGATCCGCTGGTCGCGAAGATGTGTGAGCGCTATTGCAGGAATTCGCTGGTGATCACGCGCAATGACGAGTCGCGAAAGATTCTGCGTGAGATGGGCGTGCCGACGGAATTGGGTACAGACACGGCGTGGACTTTTGAGCCGCTGGGCGCGGAGTATGGGCAGAAAGCACTGCGCGATGTGGGTTGGGACGGAAAGACTCCGGTGCTGGTGGTGTGTCCGATTAATCCGTTTGAGTGGCCGGTGAAGGCGTCGGTGGCGAAGGCCGCACTGCACAGCCTGACGGGCGCATACAAAGAGAGCCACTACCGCGGGCCCTACTTTCATCATGCGGGGCCGGAGGCGGAGCGAGCGTACGAACATTACTTGAGTTCGATCGCAAAGGCGGTGGCCGCGTTTCGGCAGAAAAGGAATGTGTTCGTGATCATGGCGGCGACCGAGCGCATGGATGCCCGGCCTTGCCGGCGCATCTCGGAGAAGCTGGGCGGAGTTCCGATCCTGACCTCGGACGATTACAACATGTACCAAATGGTCAGCATTCTGCGTGTTTGCCGCATGATGGTGTCTTCGCGCTATCACGGGATTGTGACTTCTATGCCGGCGCTGGTGGCGTCGGCGGGCATCACGATGGATGAGCGCATACGGAATCTGATGAATGAGCGCGGGCATCCGGAGTTGCTGATGAATGTGGACGATCCGGACCTGGAGGCGAGGACTCTGGCGGCGATCGAAATTCTGGATCGCGACGTGGAGCGGATTGCCGATGGGATCGCGCGGAGCGTGGTGCGGAATCTGAAACTGATGGCGCGCATGGGCGTATATTTCGAAGAAGCAGTGCAGCGGCGGTATCCGGATTTTCCCACTCGGCGCGGAGAATGGAGCTGGGAGGATTATTTGCCGCTGATGAGCGACGGGTTGAACCAATTGGTGGCGGCGTACGGGTAGGCGGGCTGCTTCGTGTCCTCCGTGGTTGAAAAGCGGAACCCACAAAGGACGCGAAGGCTAACGAAGGAAATCCCCAAGATTTCGATTGGCAATCCTGATAGACCAGAATGGCATGCCATTTCTCGAACAACTTTTTGCGAGCTTGGAAAGCAGCGGCGATGCCATCGTGCTGCAGGAAATGCGCGACGGGAAAGCGGTTCGGCTCACGGCGCGGCAGTTGCTGGCGCAGGTACTGGTGGCGCGGGCTTATCTGCGGCGGTTGCGGCTGAAGAAGGGCGACCGGTGCGCGCTGCTGGCGCATAACTCGCTGCAATGGGTGGCGATGGATTTGGCCATCATGGCGGAGGGGTTGACGGTGGTGCCGCTGTACGCGCGACAGGCGCCGGCCGAACTGGTCGCGATGATGAAGGATTGCTGGCCGGCGGTGATTGCCTGCGGCGAGAAGTCGTTGGCCGATGCCATCGCGGAAGCTTGGCCCGAGGCGCCGCCGAGTTTCTGCTTCGAAAATGTTTTCACGGCAGGGCGCGAGCCGGCGGAGAATCCGGCGCTGGAAGTTGCGGAAGAAGATGTGGTGACGATCATCTACACCTCGGGCACCTCGGGCGAGGCGAAGGGCGTGATGCTGAACGCGGGCAACGTCAGGCACATGCTGGGCTGCACTTCGGGGCGACTGGATCACCTTATGAAGGGTCGCCCGATACTGGGGGACACGGGGAAGACGCGGCCGGGGCAGGACGCGGTGTTTCATTACTTGCCGCTTTGCTTTGCCGGCTCGTGGATCATGATGCTGACCTGCCTGCTGCGCGGAAGTAAGCTGATGTTGAATACGGACCTGGGAAAGATTGCTCCCGAGATGCGGATGGCGGCGCCCGATTATTTCCTGAATGTTCCCGCGCTTCTCGAACGCATGCGCAAAGCGGTCGACGAGCAGCTTTGGAATACGGGTGGATTTCCGTTGAAGGTGCACACCAAGGCAAAGGGCGCGTGGGTGCGGCGGCAGGAGGGAAAATCGCGCGCCGGGGACGCGCTCTGGCTCGGACTCGCGAAGCGGCTCGTGTTTCCTACCATCCGCAAAAAGATGATCGGAGGAAAACTGCGCGCGCTGATTTGTGGCTCGGCGCCGCTGAGTGTGGAGACGCAACTATTTTTTATGATGCTGGGCATTCCCGTTTTGCAAGTGTACGGCCTGACCGAGACGACGGCGATCTGCACCATGGATGATCCGGATGCGCCGGTGATTCCGGGCCGCGCGGGGCCGGCGATTGCGGGCGTGGCGATGAAGGTCGCGGAGAATGCGGAGATCATGGTGCGCGGGCCGAATATTTTCCCCGGATACTGGAATCGCCCGGAGGAAACGGCGAAAGTGCTGCGCGACGGCTGGTTTCGTACCGGCGATCAAGGCGAAGTGGACGCCAACGGAAACTGGAGGATTGTCGGGCGTATCAAGAACCTGATTATTCTTGGGTCGGGGCATAACATTGCGCCCGAGCCGATTGAGGACAAGATTCTGCACGAATTGCCGGGCGCGAGTCAGGTGGTGCTCGTGGGCAATGCGCGCGGATATCTGGCGGCTCTGGTCACAGGCAAGGTGAGCGGCGAGAAGACGCAAGCAGCGTTGGACCTTGTGAATCAGGACCTGCCGCATTACAAGCAGGTGCGAGCGTTTCATCTGGTGAACGCAGCGTTCACCATCGAGAGCGGCCTGCTAACGGCGAACGGGAAGCTCAAGCGCGACTTGATTGCCGAGCGGTTTCGCAACGAAATTGACGCGATGTACCTGACCTCGCAAAACCAGGCCCCGAAGAACCAGGTGGCGAAGACGGCATGAATGACTTCAAAGGGCAGACGCTTTCGTGGCAAATCGTGAATGGAGTGACTGAGCTTGCATTGCATCGCGATCCTTGCAACGAGATCGGGTCGCTCACGCTGGACGAGTTAGAACAATTTGCGGCGGCTCTGCCCGGGCTGGCAAATGAAGCGCATGCGTTGATTATCCATTCGACGTTGAAGGCCGGGTTTTCAGCCGGAGCGGATTTGCGCGAACTGTTTCAGCGCGGACAAGAAATGGAAAGGACCGCAGCCCTGCGCGGGGTGCGGGAATTTTTGGAGCGCATTCACTCCGTGATGAACGCGCTCGATGCGGCGCCGCTGACGACGATCGCGGCGGTGCACGGCGTGACGTTTGGCGGCGGGTTTGAGCTGGCGCTGGTTTGCGACATTATTATTGCGGACCGCATGGCGCGATTTTGCTTCCCCGAACTGCGGCTGGGGCTGATTCCGGGATTCGGCGGGATTCCGCGGCTGAAGCGGGATTTGGGCAATGCGGTGGTGCGCGATCTGCTGCTCACCGGGCGCAGTTTCAATGTGATGAAGGCGCAGCAGATCGGGCTGGTGAGCCAGATTGCCGCCGAAGGGGAGGCGCTGCGGGTAGCACGCGCAACGGCCAGCCAAGTCGGGAAATTTGACCGGCGCACGGCAGCGACGGCGAAGGAATTTGTCAAGCCGATTCCGTATGAAGAGTTGAAGCGGGAGATTGATATTTTCTGCGACCTTTATTCGCGTCCAGCCGTCGAAGACGGGCTGCGGAGGTTTGTGGAGAGCACGGACGCGCAACCATACTTGCCGTAGAATTATGACGTGGAGGCTTGGTATGACCTGGACGCTTGAGGGACTGTTTGAACTTCGAACTGTCGGCGATCTTTTGAAGAAGTTGGAGTTCGATTACGACAGACTGCGGCACTCAAGTGTAGACACTTACATAACGTTCGATTTCTCGTCACTGCTGAGCACATGCTCGATTGGCAATATCCTGGGAAGGCAAATGAAGCGCGGCGTGCGCAAGAAAAGCAATCGGAGGTGCTGTTGCAGATGTGTTCACCTACTGCGAATGGATTCAAGCACTTCAAGGTTGAGGCCGCTCGCCACAGAAGCGTGACGAATTCGAAAGTCGAAGGCGGCGCTTTCGATCCGAGTGCATTCCAGAATGATGCCTTCGACGTAGGGCGGTTTGTGGTGGACCTCGATGGAGATGCTGCGGTGAAGTACGGTCCCGATATCGAGGTAACCGATCTCGCGGAGAAAATGCTGAGTTTCTGGAAAAGCAAGATCGGCCCGTAGGGCACAGCCACGAACTAAAATACGAAGCCTATGGCTACAGACCAACAAACGCTTGACGAAATTTTGAGTCTCGCCGCTAGCCACTTTAAAGTGCCGCGAGAAAAGCTTACGCCCGACGATGACTTCTTCAAGACGCTCGGGATCGACAGCTTGCAGGCTCTCGACTTGCTGACGCGACTGGAGCATCACTTCCGCATCGAGTTGCCGGACTATGAACTGCAGGGCGTGTCGGATTTCCGGACGCTGGCGAATAGGATCCAGGTGCGGCTTTAGGAACGGCGGATAGTGGGTAGCTGCCCGGCGTTGCTGACCCAGCATTCAGCCAAAAACTGATTTTCCCTCAGGCTACTGAAGCGCGTTTGGACGCGAATTTTGCAATTGAACCATGCGGTCCACATAGCCGCGGTCTTGGATCAAGACCATGGTCAAGTGGGTGCCAGTTTCATCATCTCGATCTTGCGTGGCGTAGATCGTCACGTCCGGCCTACTCGTCCACCTCGCGACCGGATAAGTGAATATTCCACCAAGTCCGTTCTGCATTTGTCGAGTTCCCACCGTATCGGGTGGCCCGAACTTGGCCGTTAGATCGTGGAGAACGTCGTCGAAGGAAAGCACCGGCCCAATCAGACCGAGGAGATCGACTGCTGCCGACTTCAACTCGCTGATCGAGGAAAGCAGCGAACCATGTGCGCCAGGCGCGGAGGCTGGTTGAGCCTCGGAAAAAGCCTCGGAAAAAGTCATGGAAATCTGGACCAGTTTGTTGTCGGCAAAAGTCATTTTTCCCGCGGACCTCGACGATAGCACGATGGTCTATCCCTTTAACCCATCCGCTAGATTGACGCATTCATCGACCCGTGACTTGAATGTCAACCAATCGCTGTAGGACTGCGTAAAGTCCACTTTATCCTTGTACGAAAACTTAGGCTCAGAGGCATAGCGCTTCTCCGTGGATGGATCGAGAACCAGCGTAGCGCAGTCCTGGAACTTCTGAGGCGTGCCCTGCGCGATCATGAATTCTTCGATGCTTTCGCCAATGCGGTGACCCTTGATTTCGACGGGCGGAACGGCCTTCGCCGATGCGGAAGTGTCCTGAGAAAATGTCTGGCCGACGAGTGCCGCCCCGAGAAACATAATCGTGAAAAACTGGGAAAATTTCATGATTGCCTTTCGTTTTCATACGCAGGTGTAACTGTAAGGCTGGGATCGTCAACTCCGCGATGCCCCGAAGGTGGCCTGTACGTTCGACTCCCATACGCAAGCGCGGCTTTATCATCGACTCTTTCAATGCCGCAACGCGGAATTAGCCCACTACCCGAATTTCCAGGCACAGGATGTGTCATGCAACGTGTAGTAGAATGAAGTGACTAACCAACTGTCGGGGAGTGGCTCAGCCTGGTAGAGCACCTGGTTCGGGACCAGGGGGTCGGAGGTTCAAATCCTCTCTCCCCGACCAATGTTTTCATGCAGATAAACAGTGTTTCTGGTTTTCCGTCTACAGCGGTGTAGTCGATTTTGAGGGCGGCGAGAGCCACAGAGCTCAATACGCGGGCGATCCTGTGGTGCTCCTGTCTCGTGGGCACCAACTCCCGCTCGCTCACCCCAGAGCGAGAGACTGTCTTCGCAAGTTGAGCAGCGGTCTCACTTGCCGGTTCCAGTCAACGCAACAGCCTGCGGACTCGTGATTGCGCTGTCTGCAACGTCCAGCTCCGCCACACGAGAGCCCTTTGCAGCCGGGGTGAAAGTAATACTCACAGTGCAGTTCGCGCCCGCAGCTAGCATTGTTCCGCAAGTTGTCGCGGACTGGGCAAAATCACCCGCGTTCGCGCCCGTCAACGTGATGCCAGAGAACGTCAGCGTTGTCTTAAGATTGTTCTTGACGGTAATTTTCTTTGCGGGGCTCGTGGTGCCTACTTTTTGAGCGGCGAAGGTCAAGCTCGATGGAGTGACTGATACCGGCGCAATTCCGGTCCCTGTCAAACTCACAGATTGAGGACTATTGTTGGCGCTGTCCGTATTTGTGAGCGCTGCAGTCTTCGCTCCCGGCGTCACAGGTGCAAACGTGATGCTCATTTTGCAAGACGAATGCCCGCCAATGCTTGACCCGCACCCATTGGAAGACACCGCAAACTCGCCGGCATTTGTCCCCGTAATGGCACTTGATATGGGCAATGCCGAATTCGTGTTGTTCGTGAGCGTCACGGTCTTGGGTGCACTGGTGCTGCCATCTGCCTGATTGCCAAAAGCAAAGGTCGCTGTGGAAAGAGTAACTTGGAGAACTCCCGTGCCGGACAAGGCAACAGTTTGCGGGCTGTTCACGGCACTGTCTGTAAGGGTGAACATGGCCGATCTTGCGCCCAATGCTGCGGGAGTAAAAGTGACGCTGATTGTGCAAGACTTCTGCAATGCGAGCGTCTTGCCGCAAGTGGTGGCCGACTGGGTGAAATCATCAGGGTCCGTCCCGCTGATTGCCATGGAGGATATTGTGACGACTGCACCTGTGTTGTTGGTTAGAGTGACTTTCTTGGCGGTGCTCGTGCTGCTAATCCCCTGATTGCCATAGGACAAGGTTTTGGGCGAGACAGTAAGGGGGACGATTCCTGTTCCGCTCAGGCCCACGGTTTGTGGGCTGCCAACAGCGTTGTCGTTCACTGAAAGGCTTGCACTTCGCAGACCCGTAGCTTGTGGCGAGAAGGCCACCGTAATGAGGCAGCCACTGTTGGCTGGGAGCACCGTTCCTGAACAGCCGTTGCTACTGACACTAAAATCCGTCGCATTCGCCCCTGTGATACTGACTGCGATATTCGTGAGCGCTGCTGTGCCGACGTTGGTCAAGGTCACTGTGGCAGGCGTGGCGCTTGGCATCGGCTGGCTTCCGAAGTTTACGGCGGCTGGGGCCAGGCTCACCAATGGTGTCGTGCCAATTCCCGTAAGAGGCACTGACTCCACCACCGGTGGACTACTGTAACTGATTTGCAAAATATCCGCGGTTGGTCCTGCCGTCGTTGGGCTGAATACCACTGAAACAGAGCAATTGGCTCCAACCGCCAAGGTTGCTCCGCAAGAATTAGCAGTCATATGAAACACTTGGCCGCTGGCAATGCTTTCGGAATTCAAAGTGAGGGGGGCCGTCCCCGTGTTGGCGACGGTAAAGACGTTGCTGGCGCTTGTCGTGCCGACAGGCTGATTGCCAAAATCCCCACTGGGCGGAGCAACTGACAATGTCGGCGCGGGTTCCAAGGTTAGGAGCGCGACGGCTGATGCTCCGTTGTAAGAACCGATCACGGTCATAACCGTTTCGGTTGCGACGAGTGAAGTATTGAACGAGAATGCCGCCCTGGTTGCACCCGCGGGGACCAAGACGAACGAGGGTACTTGGGTTGCCGTATTGTTGATGGAGACTACGACCGTAGCGCCATTGGTTGTAGCGGCGCCGCTGAGAGTCACCGTCCCGGTTACTGTAGAACCTCCTGGTGCCGGAGATGGACTGAGCGTTAGCGATTGGACATACGGCGTGCCAATCAGGGGATTTTGCCCCACAAATACATCACTGGCATTGTTTGTGTCGTTGGCGATGAGATTTGTGGCGGTTGAGTCAAACGCCACTACAGTTCCGCTTGGATTTATGTTGGGAGCATCGGAGTAGCTTGAATTGTTTCCCGGAGTCCCATTCGCTGCCAGACTAATGGCAACGCTTTGATTGCTGTCCATGTCCCGCAAGAAGACCTGGCCATAAAGCATGTAGGCAACGAAGCGACCGTCAGCGCTGATTTGTGATCTGTTGCCACCGACAGCAAGCGGCATTGCGTTGGCATCGGTATCTACGAGGCTAATGGTTTGCGACGTCAGGTCCTTGAGAAACACCCGCTCATCGCCATTGTAGTCAATCGCTCCAGGTATCAGATTTGTGGCGTTCGAAGCGAAGGAAACGAAGCGGCCATCGGCGCTCATTGCAGGAGGCAAATTATTCGAAAACACCGACTGCCCTGCCGGGGTTCCATCGGACGCAGAGCTGGCGAGAACTGTTTGTGCAGCTTGGGTATCGTAGACGTAAACTTCGGTAATACCGTTCGTGGTTTGGGATACAAGGTTCGTAGATGGCGAAAAATAGGCGACGAAGCGACCGTCAGCGTTCACCGCGGGTACACTCGCACCCTGATTTGCCGGAGAACCATCCATCCCGACGCTGGCTAGCTTGATCTGACCCGTATTCCGGTCACGAAGATATATTTGTAGGCCGGAAGCGCCCGCGACCAGATTCGTCGCACTCGATGCGAAAACGACAAACCGTCCGTCTGTGCTAATGCAAGGTTGAGATGCATTTCCATTGCCAGGTGTGCCATCTGCGGCAACATCCTCCCTTTCCGTCGTGCCCTGTTGCAGATCGCGAACGTAAATGGAGGCGTTCCCCGGTATTGTCCCAGATGCCAGATTGTCTGCGTCAGACCAGAAGACCACATAACGGCCATTCGCACTAATGCTTCCAGAACCCGTAAAACCCAGCTAGAACCGATCGACTGATGGAGGAAGTCTGTGAGCGAGAAAACCTGAAGGAAGCACTGCGGCAGGTGAAGGGGCAATGAAGGTAGCGCGGGAGTGGACGGGATCACCGTCGGTCAACTCACCGACTACCTGAAACAGCAGGGAACTGGAGTCGTTCGGCCTTCGAGTGCTGCGGACGCCAGTTCGGGCGCCACAAGCCAACGCCTATTGCGAACGGCTGGTGGGAACGCTCCGGCGCGAGTGTCTGGACTTTCTGATTCCGCTCAGTGAAAATCATCTGCGAATGATGCTGCAAGAGTGGGTTCGCCATTACAACCAAGGCCGCCCGCACCTGAGCCTGGGGCCAGGAATCCCGGCGGATACTGCGGATAGTAATAAGGAGAGGGCCATCCGGCAGTTGAGAACACGGGCTCGTCACCGATTGCCAGCGCATTGTGAAATCAGGGCCAGGCCGATCCTCGGCGGGTTACATCACGAGTATTACTTGGAGAAGATTGCCGCGTGAGACAGCGCTGATGAGAAGACATCGTACCCTCATTGCATCCCCGTTGAAATGGCAGATGTCAGCAGTGCCCGTACCACACCCCGCGATTCCGGTTCTTGCAGAACGCGGTGGCACCCAGCTGAAGACGCCACGCCCAGTGATCCTGGTCGATACCCGTGAGCAGAATCCGTTCGATTTCTCACGCTTTGAAGGATGGTTTGCGGGGATCGAGAAACGGGCCCTCAAACTGGGAGATTACTCCATCGCGGGACTTGAGGACCATTGCGTGGTGGAGCGCAAGGAGCTTGCGGATCTTGTCCATTCCCTCACCACCGAGCGGTCCGTGTTTGTCAATCGGCTTCGACTCATGAGCCTCTATCCGCATCGGCTTCTCGCGATCACGGCATCCTTGAGCGAAGTGAAATCTCCCTACACCTGTGCAGGCGGCAGTCCCAACCGTATCACCCAGTCGCTTATTGCCGCACTCGCCGGGCTGCAGATTCCTTTCTTATGCAGCGAAACCCACGAACTCGGGGAAGAACTTGTTGCGTCCTACCTTTATCAGGTCCATCTCTACCATTGGCTTGAGAGCAACGACCACGGCCGCTTCCTCACCGACAACGATCTCTAGAAACCACGCGAACCCCTGTCAGGTGGACGCGATCCATTGATTCCGAGTGCGGATGGAATATTTGCGCAGCACAGGTATATGCATCTCGTTCTGCGGGTTGTGGCATCGCATACCCGTTACGAAATCCGAACAAATTTCTTAATGCGGCATGTCTGTCACAGAATTTGTCGTTTGCTCGGTGGTATAATTTCGGTTTTCCCCGGAGAAGTCATCTCCTGACCCAGTGATTCCCACCTAGCATGTGCTGTAAATCCTTAATCCACTCAAAAGGAGTGCCCTATGACCACCGTCCCAGCCGCCCAATACCTCCGCGTATCCACGGAACGTCAGGAGTATTCTCTCGATTGTCAAATCGCGAGGATTGCCAATTACGCACAGGAGAAGGGGCTCGCCGTCTGTCAAACTTACTGTGACGAGGCCAAGAGCGGATTGGAAATTGGGCGAAGGACAGGATTGTCCCAACTGCTTCAGGATGTCGTAGGGGGCAAGCAATCCTATAAGGTGATCCTTGTATACGATGTGAGCCGCTGGGGACGTTTTCAAGACCCGGATGAGGCGGCGCACTACGAGTTCCTGTGCAAAGCTGCCGGAGTAAGCGTCCACTACTGCGCGGAGCAGTTCTCGAACGACGGGCATCCTGCCAGTCTGATCTTGAAGACTCTGAAAAGAGTCATGGCGGCCGAATACAGTCGAGAACTATCCGACAAGGTGTTCGCTGGTATGACGCGAGTGGTGAAAAGAGGATTCCGGTCGGGAGCACATCCCGGCTACGGCTTCCGGCGATTGCTCATCTCCGCTGACGGAACCCCGAGGCAACAACTCTCAGCGGGCGAGCACAAGAGCATTGCCACCGACCGGGTAGTACTCGTGCCCGGCCCTGCAAACGAGGTCTTTTGGGTCAGGGAAATCTATCGACTGTTCGTTTCGGAAAACAAGACGTTCGCTGGCATCGCCGCCGAACTTGATCAAAGAGGCGCACCTTTCCTTGATGGGAAGCGGTGGAGCGACCATGCTGTGAAGAAGGTTCTGACCCACCCTAAATACAAAGGGACCGCCATCTACAACCGAACCACGGAAAGGCTTTGCTCCAAGTCTAGGAAGGTTCCAGAGTCGGAATGGATAATCGTGCCGGATGCCTTTGAACCGCTCGTGGAACCAAGAACATTTGAGGCGGCTCAAGAGACGCTGCGCCAAAGGTTCTCGCATCGTTCAAACGAGCAAGTCTTGGAGCAACTGAAGTCCATCCTCGAACTGCACGGACACCTGTCAGCCGCTATTCTCGGCTTGCACGGATTGTCGCCGGGCGGTCTCAACCATCGGTTCGGGTCAATGATTAAGGCATACGATCTCATCGGCTACCAGACGATGTACAAAAAGACAGCCGAGCACCGTTTGCATGTTCGCAAGATTCGTTCCGAACTGATGCAGCAATTGGTAAAGATGTTTCCGGGGAGAGTATCCCTGTTTTCGGTGGCATGGAGGCGTTGGAACTGCCTCAGGCTCAAGAATGGCACTAAGGTCGCCGTTCGTGTCTGTCGCTCGATCAAGCTGGTCACCAAGGGGCGTATGTGGATATTACAGGCTGCTCGTGACGAACGCTGTCGGATCACTCTTGTGGCGGGAATGAATCCCGAGAATGCGGCTCTCGAAGCGTTTTACTTGACGACTCGTTTGAAGAATCCATGCAAAGTCCACATCACAGAGAACAGCGAATGGCTGGAACGAGGTGTGCGTCTTGAAGACCTGCGATCTTTCTATGAGGTCGTGACGGCGCGACAGTGGGATTCTCCGTTCTGAGAAAGAGGCGCGGCTGGCGTGCACACGTGTGCCCTGGGTCACCGCACCCTGCTCATGTCCTTCCACATATAGTGCCACTGTGAAGCAACTTTGGAGTCGCATTTCGCAACTTTGTCTGGGGAGACATACATATAACCTACTCCCGGAACGCTCTGGATGCGTTTCCGAGCCTGTACACCCAGCTTGACGCGCAAGTTATGTATGTACACGCTGAGACTCGCGGGATCGAGAAGTTTTTCAGTCAGCCGATCTCGCGAAACCACCTGCCCCGCGTTTTCGGACCAACATACTAAAGAGTGTCCAAACAACAGGCCCAAGCGAGATTTCTTTCTCGCCAAGCATGATCGTCCAAGTGTCGGCCGCTATCAGAAGGTCGTCCACGGCTGTATAGCGATCGCAGTTCTCAGACTGTTCCGCCGAAAGGCAACGAATCCGGAACACCATTACCTTGGTTACATTCCGACCACCGCCCTTGCAGCTAATCTTGGCCTTAGGAACCCACTGATGAACACCACCCCTCCGAATCTGGTCGGCACGGTACTGCTCGTCTCCAGAGACGAAATTGCAAGCCGTCAACTGACCGATGCGATGCAGCAACTCGCAGTGTCCGTCGAGGTCTGCGTCGATATCTCCGCTGCTGCCGATCGGCTGAGCCGCCGCAAGTTTGAAGGCGTGGTCATTGACTTGGCGCTGGGCGACCCGTGCCTCGTCAACCAGGGCCTCGTCTGCCTCGAACACGTGCGGGCCTCCGCCTCAAACCGAACCGCTGTCATTTTCACACTCACCAGCAGCAGCCAGGAAACTGCCCACGCTCTGAAAGCGGGCTCCAGTTTTGTGCTTCAAAGACCCCTCACCTCTGAATCCATCGGTCACACCCTCAAGGTCGCCTACGGATCCATTATGCGCGAGCGCCGACGCTATTTCCGCTATCCCATCGTCGTCCCGGTAGTCCTCAACCGAAAGATGGCACCCGCGGTCTTTGGCCAAACTGTCAACATTAGCGAGTGTGGCATGGCGCTTAGCACTCTAACTCCGCTGGCACCGGGGACGGAGGCCACGGCCCAATTTACCCTGCCAGACCCGCTCCTGCAGATTACAGCCGAATCCAAGGCGTGCTGGAACAACGAGAAGGGTGAGGTTGGCCTCTCCTTTCACTTCTTGCCCTTTGATTGTGCTTCTCAACTCCAGTTATGGCTGGCGCTTAAGTTGGAAAGACAACTACCCCAGCTGGTGACTGATAAATTTTGCGAATCCAGTCGGTCCTGAGCCTGTGGAATTGCCAGCCACTAAATTGCACTCACGACCCGGTTGTTAGTGAAATGGCAATATTACGCGTTCCTCCGGAAGGCTGTGCCTTCATCGCTGCCGCTAATGGCAAACGTCACCGCCGTCCGGTTTTGATGATGCACCTCGTCCAAAATCAGTCCACACCGTTCTCCAAGCTGGAGATCAACGATAACGGCATCGAACTTTCGGTGGTTCAATAGGCGAATCGACGAATCGACGCTAGCACTTCTTGACAGACACCGGGTACAATATCGGTGGTCACCATTATGAAGCTCTGCGACAATATGGATGATTTCAGACAGAAATTCTCGCGGCTTTTCAAGAAGGCGTCGCCGCAAATGGAATTTACTTTTGCTCCGTAGCCTCTCTCACGATCCGGGCAGCGGTTTAGCTGGCGTCCTGTTCGTCAAGGAATCCTATGTGGTGCCAGCCGACGTTCAACGTGAGGCCCGGCCTGCCAATCCTCTTCAATTTAGCGGTTTGAAGTTTGGTGTCAATCTCAGACACGACAAATGCGCCGTGGTGCCCAATCACGTCCACTCGGTCGCCAACCTTGGGAACTCTTTTGTTTGCCATACCGACAGTTTCCCATAGGCCAGAGGGAGACGCCAGACCCGGATGCGGAAACATCCCTTACAGTCCCAGTGCCGCCCTCCGGCCTATCTGAGTAAATGAAATATTCTCCTTATAACGTCCTTGGTCACGATTTCCCCCCGCTTGCTTGTGCTCGAACGTGCGCGTCTGGAGAGTCGTCTCGAAGTTTCTCGGCAACTTTGTCAACGGCTAAAGGCTTGCTGAAGTAGTAGCCTTGGATTTCGTCACACTGATGGGCCCGCAGGAATGACATTTGCGCTTCGTCCTCGGCGCCTTCGGCAATCACCTTAAGACTCAAGCTTTTTGCCATGCTGATGATTGCGGTCGTGATCGCCGCGTCATCTGGATTCACGGCGACATCTCGGATAAATGAGCGATCGATTTTGAGTTTGCCAACCGGAAACTGTTTCAAGTAGCTGAGGCTCGAATAGCCGGTCCCAAAGTCGTCAATCGCTAACTTCAAACCCATGGCCCTTAAGTCTTGAAGAACTGGGAACGTCACGTGTGCATTCGATAGCAGGAGGCTTTCCGTCAGCTCCAGTTCGAGGTATTGGGGGGCAAGGCCGGTCTCGTGGAGTACCCTCAGGATGAGTTCGCAGAAGCCCTCTTGGCGAAACTGTACCGCTGATACATTTACGGCCACCGGCACTGCGGGAAGCCCTTCATCCTGCCATTTCCAGGCTTGAGAACAGGCAGTCCTGAGCACCCATTCCCCGATTGGCATGACCAGGCCGCTGTTCTCAGCAATTCGTATGAACTTATCGGGTGGTACAAGGCCCAACTCCGGGTGTTGCCAGCGGAGGAGCGCCTCCAACCCGGTGATCCGTCCAGTGGCAATATCCATCTGCGGTTGATACACGAGAAAGAGTTCTTTTTTGTCGAGTGCCAGTCGCAAGCCGCTTTCCAAAGCCAATCGCTCCACAACCTGAGCATTCATGTCCGCGCTAAAGAACTGAAAGTTATTACGTCCATAATCTTTGGCGCTATACATGGCCGCATCGGCATTCTTGATGAGGGCTTCGCCGTCCGCACCGTGTTCCGGGAAAATGCTGATGCCTAGACTGCAGTTGACAGTTAATGGGTGTCCTTCAACGACGAATTCAGCGGTCATTTTATCCATGAGCCGCTCAGCGGCAACTGCTGCGTCTGCTATGTCCTTTATACGAGTCAGCACAATGAGGAATTCGTCTCCGCCTATCCGGGCCACGGTGTCTTGTTCACGCGCCCATCTCTTAAGCCTTTCTGCAACCTCTTGCAGCAGAAGGTCGCCGACCGAGTGCCCGAGCGAGTCGTTGATGTCTTTGAACCGGTCGAGGTCGAGGAACAGAATCGCAAGTTTGTCCTTTTGCCGACGAGCACTGGCGAGTGCCTTTGTTAATCGATCCTGAAGAAGAGTCCGATTGGGCAGCCCCGTGAGAGCATCGTAGTAGGCTAGGAATTGGACCCGTTCCTCCAGGCACTTATGTTCCGTGATGTTCTCCGCCGCCCCAACGTAGTACAGGACGCTGCCATCGGCATTGTGCACCGCACGCACGCTCGCCCGGATCCAGATCGTGCTGCCATCCTTGCGATAGCCTTGAAATTCCCTATCCTCACACTTGCCTTGCTCGCGCAACTGGCGACCGATTTCACGGCGGCGCTTGGCGTCCACATAGAGCTGTCTGGCGTTGAGAACACGGGCAAGCATCTCTTCTGGGGACTCGTAGCCGAACATGCGCGCGAAGGCAGGATTCACGCTTAAGAAGCGTCGATCTGACGTGCTGTTGCAGATTCCGATGCTGTTCTCTTCAAAAATGGTGCGGTATTGTTCCTCCGCTTCCCGCAACCTAAGCTCTGCTCGCTTGCGCTCAGTGACGTTGTCAAAAGTAGCTACAAAGCGTCTGTTTTCCGCACCATAGGCTGAGATGAGAACCATATCCCCAAGGCTTTAACTTCGATCTCGAATCTCTCTGGCTTCCCGGTCAGTGCCACTCGGCCATATCTCTCAAACAATTCAGGCTCCGACTCTTTGATCCCCGGGATAACCTCGGTGACTCTCTTACCCACCACGTTTTCCAAGCCGGTCAACTTTCCAAATGTACTGTTGACAGCGAGATAGACAAAATCTATTGGACGGCCACAGTCGTCAAAAAGCATCTCGCAGTATGCGAATCCCTCCAACATGTTTTCAAACAGCGACCGATACCGCCTTTCGCTTTCTACCAGCGCATCTTGCGCTTGCCTTCGCGCGGTAACATCGCGTGAAATCCCCGAACCACCGACGATCTTCCCGGTCCCGTCTTTGATCGCAGAAACCGACAGAGACACGTCGATGATCGTGCCATTCTTTGTGACGCGTTGCGTTTCAATCCGCTCTATGGTTTCGCCATCTGCAATCCTTTGCAAAAAAGTGTGAGCCTTCGCACGCTTCTCAGGCGGATAACAGAACGAAATGTGGCGACCCAAGGCTTCGACCGCAGAATAGCCATAAATCCGCTCCGCTCCCCGATTCCAACTTGTTATGGCGTCCAGTTCTGCGCTGATGATGCCGTCGTCCGACTGTTGCACGATGGTCGCGAGCCGCAGCTGTTCTTGTTGCGCATCTTTCTCCCGCTGACGAATGATGAAGGTAATGCAGAACCCAACACAGCCTACGAAGAATACGGTGATGATGTGAGATTCCACTAGGGACAATCGCGGAAAACATATTTGCTTCGTGATCTCGTAGAGCGCCATCGTGCACGACGCCACGAGTCCGACCCGCAAAGCCCCGAGGATTTGAGACTGCTTGGACATCACATGAGCAAGAACCGCGCTTCCACTCCACCCGTTACCCTAATTCGACCATTCGACCACGGAATCGCCGGGATGCCGTAATTACCGAAGTCATAGCTGGAGTCTTTTGAGGCCCCGCCATGTCCTCTGCTTTCATTGACTTGATCCTCGCTCGCTCGCGCCAGTGATCGGCCAGACCATTCCAATTTCCTGCCTCTATCCGGCGTATGTGGATAGTCATACTTGGCAGCCGGACAGGGCAGCGCTGCCGCTGCCGAGTTTGAGAAGATTCTCGACCACAGCGGCATGGTCTGGAACTGCTGGACGGGAGCGTTGGCGCATCTCGGAATGGCTCGGGCGAACGCCTTGCAGTCGAAAACCTCGCAGGGAGCGCGGATGCCGATGCGGCCCGCGTTCGGGCGCTCGCCGCCTACAAAGATTTCCTCACCCTCTGGAAAGACGCCGACCCCGACATCCCCATCCTGAAGGAAGCCAAGGCGGAGTACGCGAAGCTGCAATAGCGAAAAATCCTTCCACGTCGTTTGCTGTTTCCCGATAATTGCTGTTCAACAGCGTGGGTGTTGACAAACAGGTCTGCGGTTCGCCTTTTGTTCGCTTAGGTAACTGTAGACGATTTTGTAGCTCTAGGAGCACACGAGTTCAACAGAATTCAACATGCTTCACGATCAGCGCACAAAAGATTCAACGTCAATCACTTACAAGCAACAAAATTCCACAAATTTCAACAGGCTCTCGAATCGGGTTCGGGACCAGGGGGTCGGAGGTTCAAATCCTCTCTCCCCGACCAATTGTTTCAACTACTTACAGCAGAGGAGGGAGCTCCAAATCCGACCCACATGGTTTTGCACCAGGAGCTCTAGCGCGCCAACCCGCATAAATACTGAAGTTATTGCCCGGCGAGGAGCGCGGAACCGTCTACAAAATCGACCACAGCGATGTAATGGACAAACCAGATGCCCTAGCGATTGTAAGCTGTTGAACTAGAAGGAATCGTGAGTGCAGCCATCGCCGCACAGCAACGACCGCCGGATCGACAGTGTCCATTGTCCCCGGTGGTCAAGAATAGCATGTGAGGCAAGCCATCAAACCGCTTCTCGCCGGAGATTGATGTTCTTCACTGGTTGTACTTCTTCTTATAAAAATCCAGTTGCTGTTGGAGTTGCTCCTTGCTGAGGCCTTTTGTCCACCGGTGATAAGGGCTGTTCATAACGTCCGCGGTTACGCCGGGAAGAAGCGCCTCAGCTTCGGGAATGAATTCCGTATAGAACGTCTTGGCCACTTCGTAGAAGCCGTGCCACTGCGTGTAGTCCGGGCCCATCATTGCCGTGCCCATCCGAGCCCGCCGACCCTGATGATGCCAGAGCTCATAGTAGGTCCATTCGATCTCTTCGTCGAAGGGTGTCTTCGTCAGCTTATTGGCGGCATAGAGCTTATCCATGATTGTTTTGGCTGGCTTGGCAAACTTCTCGTTGTAGAGATCGACCGTGTTCTCGTATTGCTTGTAGAAGTTGTCTACCCAGCCGGTTGCGTGGCAGTTCGAGCAGACATCCTGCATTGCGGCACGACGCTTCTCCCAGTTTTCCAGCTTGAAGCTGACGACTGGCCGCAGCGTAAAACTGATACGGTCGCCCACATCGTGTGTCACTGGCTGATTACTGGTGGCGCTCATGTGACAGGTTGCGCATGTGGGCGCCGCGGAATAGTCCTTGCCAACCACCCAGGACTTTGCATCCAGGTTCATCTTGGCAATGTTGGCGCGGAACTGAATGCCATGCATGGATTCGGTGTAGATCTCCATTTGCGGATGGTCGGGACCCAGGTGGCACTTCCCACAGTTTTCCGGCTGGCGAGCCAGTGCTGAACTGAAGGAGTGTCGTCCGTGACAAGCAGCGCAGGAGCCTCGGCTGCCGTCGGGATTCACACGCCCAATACCGCTGTTTGGCCAGGTATCCGCATCAAATTTGCCATCTTTTAGATACTTGACCTCGCTGCCGTGACACTGCCGGCATCCGTTTGCTGCAGCGGGCCCACCCTCCACTACCTCTCCCAACATGTTATCCAAGGACCCGATGAATTGTGCTGCCTGAGAATGTCGACTCTTTTCGAACTGTTCTACTTCTTTGCCGTGACAGCGCCCACAGTAATTGGGCGTTACAATCACGGCAATGCGCTGGCCGTAGTGCTCAAATGTTGCGGGATCTTTCTCATTGGCACGATGGCACGAATAGCAGTCCACATTCTTCTTGGCGTGAGCACTTTCTCGCCACTGCTCCACAATGCCCGGCGTGGTAGTGCGGTGGCAATCCAGGCATGCCTGACCTTCTGCAGATACTTGGGCACGAGCAACTGTAATTAACGGGAAGAGGAGAAAACTGAGAAAAGCTACAAAGCGCATGGAGGCCTCCGCTCGAAAACATTCTTACTGAAATCATGCCCTCAGCTACCCTCGTACCTCTGGCTGAGGAACTGCACCAGCAGCGTCATCATCACTGGGAACCCGAGCGCACTGGTCCGGTCCAACTTGACCTTAGCGGTAGGGACCCAGTTCAATAAGTGGCGTTCCAGAAATTCAATCTCGGCCCGCGCGAGCGAAACGGCAGTGCCCTCTTCGCATGTATGTTCGCAGGTGTAGCGCAGGGCGGCGAGGAACTCCAGTTGGGTGACAAGGTAGTCGGGGAGGGCGCGGCCGGGGTCCGACTTGAGCCCGAGGACCTCGTAGAAGTAGGTATTCTCCAGCGCAATCTCCTGCGCCGGATGAGTCTTGTCATGGGCTGACTCGAATAGAGGCACGGGCGGCTCGGGCATGCCAACATCAAAGAGTGCGATATAGGTGGACTCGTACTGCTCGTAACTGGCGAACCATTCGAATCCCGGAAATTCGCCTTCGCACCCCAACTGCTTCCATAGATCTCGCAGTGCTTCCGGCAGGCTAGGTAGCGACAGAAGGTCGAAACACTCGCGCGCAGGTGGCGCAAAGACGAAAGCGAAGAATCGGTAGAGATCATTCTGCTGCCAGTCGATCGAGTTAACCGCGTTCTCGTCTGGAGCGATCATTGGCATGCGGGGCATCGCGACTCCTGTCCTTGAACTTCTGTCTCTACTCCAGCACTTGCCAGACCGAGAAATACTTCCGGCCGTCGCGGTCTTTCTGGCTCCCGTTCCAGACGGCGAAGGCCACGGTCGTACCAGCGGGCAGATCGGGCAACTCGAAGATCACGTTCCACTGGCCGTTTTGATACGTACTATTCGCCGGGAAATTCTGACCAGTGCGCCTCGTGGTGCCGCGTCCCTGGGCTTGCATCACCATCGAACCGCGGGTGGCATTCCAGTAGTAGATCTTCACCGGATGTTCGGCATCTCCCATCTGCAGCGAAGGGGCGATCGCATCGGAGCCTGATTTTGCAGGAAACATGACGGCGGCAGCATCAAAGAATCGGTCGTCGGCTTCCGTCTGAACTTTGCGGAACCGAGTCTCGGGCGTCGTGTCAGGGACTTCTGCCAGTGTGACCGCGTCATGCGTCGGATCACGCCAGCTCAGCTGCACTAGCAGATTCTTGCTCACCCGTGCCAGGCGGACGTCCACGCTCGAGATCTCCCGTGTGGCGGGCTCGTCGGTGTCATAGAGCGGAGGCGTACGGTTGAGAGCGACATGCTTCACCGCAATCTGGCTCCACGCGGCAGGTCCGGCCTTGAGCAGATTATCGGCGCTCACTGACGACGTGGCTACGGACAGAGACTGCCCGGCAGTTGGGTTCGCCCCCGTCTGCGCCCAGATGGTAGAGAGCAGCAAACAGGCTGAGACGACGATTAGAAGTTGACGAGTTCTCATGACGTTCTCCTACAACTGGATCTGCACCAACTGCGGCCGGACGTGATAGCGCGTTTCGGCGTCGCGGCCGGTGAGCAGTTGCAGTGCCTCACTGCGTCCACCTTGTTGCGTTTTGTTGAGTTCTGCCCCCAGACGCAGAATCACGTCCTTCACTTCCGGCCCGAAGAGGTAAATAAGGTAATCGAGCGGAACCCGCGGATCTTCCTGAATACTCTTGCCATAGTTCGCTCGCTTGGGTGGATTGAACGGCGGCACGTAGAACACGTTGGGTTGCGTGCCCTTCTCGGGGAAAAGCGGCAGAGCGATCTTGTGCACCAAAACCAACTTGTGCACCGGAGATTCGGGATCGTCGAGCAGGCCGACGAAACGTAGGCGGCCGGGGCACTGCGCGGCGCAGGCGTTGACCTCACCCTTCTCCAGGCGCGGATAACAGAAAATACATTTCTCGGATTTCCCGGTGACCTCGTTGAAGTAGATCTTCTTATAAGGACACGCCTTGATGCAGTAGCGGTAACCCTGGCAGCGATCCTGATCAATAACGACGATGCCATCCTCTTCGCGCTTGTAGATGGCTTTCCGTGGACAGGCCTCCAAGCACGCGGGATAGGTGCAGTGGTTGCAGATGCGAGGCAAATAGAAAAAGTAATTCTCGTCCTCGTTCATGCCGCCCACGTCTTCGTCCCAGTTACAGCCGGACTTCGGCTCGGGCGACGGCATGACAGGTTGCTTCTTGCCTTCGTAGAGACGTTGCTCGTAGTTGTACTCCCAGGCATGACCGTAGTCATCCATCGTAGGCAAGGGGCTGGGCTGGAGCGCGCCGTCTTTCCAGCCGCCGCCGATGCGATCCCACTGCCGCGGATAGCCGAGGCCGGGGCGGGTCTCCACATTGTTCCAGTACATGTAGCCGGTGCCGTCGCGGTCGGTCCACAGCTTCTTGCAGGCGATGGTGCAGGTCTGGCAGCCCAGACATTTATTCAGGTCCATCACCATTGCGTATTGGTGTTTTGACATGGCTGCTTCTCCTCAGACCTTCGCCTTCTCAACGTCCACCTTGATGTCGCGGTTGTTGCCAGTCGGTCCCCAGTAATTCAGGCGGAAGTTGACGTGACCATATTTGCCGATCAGTTGCGTCGGCTTGATCTTGATGTAGGTAAGCGACTGCCATCCACCTTCCTTAAACCCGAGAAATTTTTCCCAGCCGTGATACATGGTGACGCGGCCGGGTTTTTCGCCGGGTAGTATCTGCAAGCGGCAGACGCAGTGGCCGACCTCGTTGTGAATGCGGACCCAGTCGTTGTCTTGCAGGCCGCGCTTGCGGGCGTCGTCGGGATGCATATAGACGATCGGCCCGCCGCGCTGCAGGCGCAGCATGGCGCGGTGGTCACGCCACGTGGAGTGAATAGACCAGCGTCCGTGGGGAGTGTTCCAGTAGAGCGGGTATTTTTCCTCGACCGGCTCCTTAAATGTGGGGAGGGCTTCACCGAGTTCGATGTACCAGGGATGATCGATGTAGAACTGTTGGCGGCCCGTGAGCGTGCGCCACGGACGCTTCTTTTCGAGCTGATGCTTGAATGGAGTGTAGGCAACACCGTCTTCAATATCGCTGTTCCAGGACTCGGGATCGGTGGCGACAAAACGCTTCGGTTTCTGCTGAATCAACTGGTACGTCATGCCCTTGGTTTCTTCCGCATTGCCGAGGATGAAATTGACCGCCTGCTCATCGCTTTGGATCGCGCCCTTGCCCGTCCAGTCGTGGCCCAGCTGCGTGAAGTCGCGGGTCCAGTCAAAAGCCTCATCGTGAAACGGCTTCAGACCCTTCTTGGTCGCAACTTCGGCGATTTTCTCAGCCAGCGCACGGAAGATGTCCCAATCGGTCTTGCTTTCGAACAGTGGCTCACAAGCCTTGCCAAAAGGATGAATGTAGCTGTGGCAGTCGGTGGAGTTGATGTCCACTTTCTCGTAGTAGCTGGCCGAGGGCAACACCACGTCGGAGTAGAGCGCCGTGGTATCCATGCGGTAGTTGATATCTACGATCAGGTCGAGATCTTTCCAGAGTGACGATTCCAGAATCTCGTTGCCTTTGGCTTGGTTCAGGTAGTTGGCGCGCCACACGATGAACGCGCGCGGCTTCTTGCCGTCCTTCGGCCACAGCGGCATCCATCCGTTCTTGACCGATTCCTGGATGTACCACTCGATCGGCTTTCCGTTGTAGAGATGAGGGTCTTTGTTGGTGGAATGGACGTAGCTCCACAGCGTAGTGTTCTGGAAGCGCTGCTTCTTGCGGGTTTCGGGAAAGGCGAGCTTGAAGAATCCCTGCTCCGGCCAGAGGCGTTCCTGCCCGACGTAGTGATTGAATCCACCGCCGTTCTTGCCGGTGTTTCCAGTGAGGGCAACCAGCAGGATGAAGGAGCGGTTGCTCAAGTCGTTGTGGAACCAGTGGTTGGTGCCTGCGCCGTGGATGATCATCGCCGGTTTGCGCGTGCCGAGCTCCTTGGCGAAGAGTTCGATCTCGTGGGCTGGAAGGCCGGTGCGGGCGGAGACTTTGTCCATTGTGTATCCGGCAATTTTCTTCTTGAGTAGTTCGAAGACCGTGGTGACTTCAGCGGTCTTGCCATCGGCAAGTTGCACATGGAACGTGCCCGTCAGCGCCGGATCGGTGCCGTTGAAGTGAATGGTCTTCTGCTCCGACCCCATCGAACCCGGCGTAGGAACGGCGCGCTGTTGCTTCGTGTCCCAGAAATAGAAGATGTCTTCCTTGCCGCCTTTCGTGAGATCGGACTCGCGCAGGAAGCGGTTCGTGTCCGAAATGACGAGCAGGGGCAGATCGGTTTGTTCTTTCACATACGGCACGTCGATGAGGTTCTGGTCTATGAGCAGCTTGGCTACGCCCAGGGCGAGGATGCCGTCGGTGCCGGGGTTGATGCGAAAATACAGGTCGGCATGGGTAGCGCTGGCGTTGTAATCGGGCGAGATACAGACAATCTTGGCGCCGTTGTAGCGGGCCTCGTAGGCAAAGTGAGCATCGGGAATGCGGGTCTGCGAAATGTTCGATCCCCAGAGTACAATGTATTTGGAGTTGAACCAGTCGGCGCACTCACAAGCCTCGGTCTGTACGCCCCAAGTCAGCGGCTCGCCCGGTGGAAGATCGCAGTACCAGTCGTAGAAAGAAAGGAAAACGCCGCCGATGTAGTGAGCCAGGCGGGAGCCAGCGCAGAAGCTGACCGGGCTCATGGCTGGGATGACGCTGAAGAAGGAGTTGGTATCAGGGCCGTAGTTATAAATATTGTCGAGCAGCTTTTCGGCAACTGTTGTGAGCGCTTCGTCCCAGGTGGCGCGCCGCCACTTGCCTTCACCACGCTCGCCGGTGCGGATCAGTGGATACCGCAGGCGCTGTGGGCTGTACACATACTCGGTGAAGCAGCCGCCCTTCTGGCATCCGCGTGGGTTGTAGTCGGGGAGGTCGGCACTGATGCGCGGATAGTCGGCGGCCTGCTCTTCCCGGACCATCACGCCATTGCGCACGTACACCTTCCACGAGCAGGACCCAGTGCAGTTCGCAGAATGGGTAGAACGAACGACTTTGTCCCAGGTCCAGATCTTGCGGTAGAAGTCTTCCCAGCCGCGATAGGGATAGCTGCGCAGCGGATCGAAGTCTCCCGTCAGCGTAGTCAATACTGGCTTTTCATTGCGCGAGCAACCGGGCAGGGCGAGGGTGGCGGCCGTCATAGCGGCGGCTTGGATAAAGTTGCGCCGCGAGAAAGGTTTCTGAGGTTTGTTTTTGTCGCTCGATTTTTCGCTCATGGCTTGCCTCCCGGAGGAGTTCCTGAAATCGCGTTCTGCGCCATCGCTTTGCGATCTTTTGGTTCACCCAGCGTCCGCAAATAAGCGAGCACGTCGGCGATGTCCTGATCGCTGAACGCCGGCGCCTCGTTGCGCTGGAACGCAGGCATCGCCGTCGCCACGCGGCCGTTGCGAATGGTGCGCACGATGAATTCGTCGGTGGCAGTTCGTTGGAATACCGGATTGCCGATCTCAGGTGCCATTCCGCCGCGGCCATTCATGCCGTGGCAGCCGGCGCAGTTTCTCAGAAAAAGAGAAAGACCGTTGCTGGAGCCCCCGCGCAGCGTCAGCGCCGTCAGCGCGGGAACCGCCGCCGCGCCCGAGCGAAGATATTCGACCACTCCGTTGATTTCTTCGGGAAGCAGTCCGCCGGCATGCGGACCCCAGGCGGGCATCTGGGTGCCGGGACGCCCTTGCTCGATGTTGCTTTGGAAGTATTCGCGAGTCGCGGTTGAGACCAGCGAGACGCCGCGAATCGCCGGAATAAAGCGGTTGAATTTCTTGTCCCAGCGAGTGTACGCGCCGTTGCCGTGGCAGGCCGTGCAGTACTGCCGGTAAACCTGCTCACCGGTCAAGGGCACGGGATGGAGCGCGCGGTATTTCTGCTCGATCTTGTCGGGCGCGAGATAGCTTTCCGGTACATCCCGCTTCCACTGCGAGAGCATGTACGCGGTCAGCGCCAGCGCTTCCGGCCGGGTGACGGTTGGATTGCGCATCAAGCTGTCGGGAACCACGCCACCGGGATCACGAAAGTGAGCATTCTGCCAGCTCCACGTGGTGTGCGGTGGTCTCAGGTTCGTCATGATGAGCTGGTGCTTGGTCTTCGCGCCTTCGTTGTCGAGCGCTGGGCCAAGCGCGCCGCCGCGTCCACCGAGTTTGTGGCAGGAGCCGCAACTCTTATCCTGATAGAGCTTCATGCCAGCGACCAGCAGCGGGATCTGATCGGGTGGCAGTTTTTCCGCGTCGTGACAGGTGACGCAGGTCGACTCGGTCATCTCTGGTGGCAGCAGCGGATAATCCCAGAAAACGTCTTCGGCCTTGGCTTCATTGAAAGACATGGCCGCGCCCTGCCCGTGATGACATACCGTGCAGCCGAAGCGGTCCACGGGATGCTTGTCGAGGATATGACCGGGATGAGTGCGATGCGGCTGCGGCACATCAGTCATGCGCGGATCGTCAACGCCGTTGTGGCAGGTGACACAGCGATCCACCGTGCCAAGCGCCGGTATGCTGGCCTGCTTCATCTCGACGCGGAACTTGGCGAGCAGCTCGCGGCCGCGATCGTCGGTGGCTTTCTCGCGAAGAATGTTGCGGTACTCTTGTTGCACGGTCCGCCATTGCGCCAGATAGTTCTCGCGTACCGCTGCGCCCACCAGATAGACGATGGTGACAACGCTCGCCACCAGCAGGAGCCAGCGATAAATCCGTGATGGGTCTTCCATCGCATTCTCCTCTCTAGTGCACCGGCCACTGTGAGGGCCACCAGTAGAAATGCCAATTGGGTCCGCGATGGACAGTCGCGAAGTAGGTCAGCAGAGTGAAACCGACCAGGAAACAGGTGAATAGCGAGACGGCGGCGAGGCGCACCGAATCTTTCCTCTTCAGGATGAAGAGCGACCAGGCGGCAAAGATCAGCACGAGCAGCGAACCGGGGTTAATGGCGATGATCCAGAGCTGGTGGATGTTGGGGAACCAGCTGCGCAGCCAGCCGTAGTTGACCGTGAAGGCGAGCATGCCGACGGTCACGGCGCAGGCAAAGAACAAGGATTGCCAGAACACAGAGCGCTCGTTGCTGGTGCCGAACCAAGTGCCTTCGCCTCCAGAACGACGGTCGAGGAACGGGATCAGGGCCAGTCCAACGACCACGATCACTGGGATCAGCAGGCCACCGGTAAATGCCGAGTATGAAACCAATTCCTGAATCCCGAGGAAGTACCAGGGTGCTTTCGCCGGATTCTCTGGAATGGCAGCGTTGGCGAGTTCTTTCAGCGGTGCGTCGTAATAGAACGACAAAATCAGCGTGACCGCCACCGTAGTCATGAAGACGGAGAGCTCGGCCCAGAACAGGTGCGGCCAGCTCATCACCGTGTTCTCTGGCCCGCGATTTACCGGCGGACGGTTGCCTTTCACCAGCGCCATCAGGCCATAGGTTTTCGTAGCGAGCGGCTGGAAGACTGGGCGCTTTTCTCCGCCCCACTCGGCGAGCCCGCCCGGCGGATCCTCCGGCTTGGCGAGGCCGCCGTCTTTGCGGATACGCCAGAAGTGAACGCCGAGCAGGGGTACGAGCGCCAGCGGAAGAACGAAGACATGCAGAACGTAGAAACGAATCAGTGCATCCTGCCCGACGTAGTTCGCTCCCAGCAGCAGCCGCTTCTGCAAGCCGCCGGGATCTAAGAATTTTGTGATCCCAATGGCATCGGTCAGCTCCCGCGGCGAATTGGCAATATTCGAGCCGATGGTGATCGCCCAGTACGCCAACTGGTCCCAGGGCAGCAGGTAACCGGTAAAGCTCAGGGCCAGAGTAATGACCAGCAGCGCGAGTCCGACCAGCCAGTTAAATTCGCGAGGCTTCTTGTAGCTCGCCGTGAAGAAGACGCGCGCCATGTGCAGCAGGACGACCAGCACCATCAGCTGCGCCGACCAGCGATGAATATTGCGGATGAAGCGCCCGGTCGAGACCGTGAAGTGGATATCCTTGATCGACTGGTAAGCCAGATCGGTTGAGGGTTTGTAGTAAACCATCAGAAGAACGCCGGTAATGATGGTGATCGCGAAGCTGGCCACAGCCATCAAGCCGAGTCCGAAGGTGAGGGTGGGTTTAAGCGTGCGCAAGTGCACGCGCACGCTGTGGATGTGCAAAAAAAGATTGTGGAATGTGGCCTGCGACTCTTCGCGCTCCGATTCGGGCGCTTTCCCCAGGCGAAAGCAGGCGTCCTTCACGGTATGGGGGAGTTCGTGCAGGTTGTGGACAAATTCGCGGGTGGCGGTCTCTGTCACGGGTTGCC
>Ga0316363_10000694_pt1 | contig 38973 bp, 28 predicted proteins | sample Sb_taG_3_FD_200459 | JGI IMG/M metagenome (GOLD analysis project Ga0316363, IMG submission 200459) | Peat soil microbial communities from Weissenstadt, Germany - Sb_50d_a_PC metaG (v2) (version 2) | ecosystem: Environmental > Terrestrial > Soil > Wetlands > Peat | place: Germany: Weissenstadt...
CAGCGTGGATGTTTCGCAACCCGACAAGCGGCTGTCGCCCGGCGACGTGATCGTCGAGGTGCAGTATGAAGCGGTCGGCAATCCGGCAGCGGTGCAGGCGCGGATCGACGCGCTCAAAGCCCAGGGCAAGAAGGTCGCGGTGCTGCTGGTCTCCAACGGCAACGGCGAGACGCGGTTCGTGGCGTTGAATTTGCAGTAGCAGACGACAGACAACGGACGACAGACGACGGATTAGAGGCGGCTCCTCTTCTTCATCCGTCGTCCGTCGTCCGTCAATCCAGCACGTAACTCACCGCTCCATCCGCGAGCTTCGGCTCGAACCAGGTCGATTTCGGCGGCATGATCGCGCCGGCATCGGCGACCGCCATCAGGTCGCTCATCTGCGTCGGATAAAGCGCAAAGGCGACGGCGAACGCGCCTGACGACACCCGCCGCTCCAGTTCGCCGAGCCCGCGGCCGCCGCCGACGAAGTCGATGCGCTTGTCGGTGCGTGGATCGGTGATGCCGAAAATCGGCTCGATGATGTTGCGCGTTAACAGCGTGATCGGCAGCCGCTCGACCGGGTCGGCGGATTTTTGCGCCATGGCGGCAATGTCGGGATTCAGCGTCAGCCGGTACCAGCGCCCGGCCAAATACATTCCGACTTCGCCCGGCGCGGTCGGACGCACCGGCTGTTCGCTCCCCGCAACCGCGTAGGCTTCGCGCAACCGCGCCAAAAGCTGGTCCGGGCTGCGCCCGTTCAAATCGCGGATGACGCGGTTATAGTCGAGGATCGTCATCTCGTTCTGCGGAAACATCACGGTGAGGAAATAACCCTGCGCGCCGTCGCCGCGGGATTTTGCCACCCGTTCCGCCGCGGCCGAGCGGTGATGGCCGTCGGCGATATAGAGCGCCGGCAAGGCCTCGATCGCGCGGGTCAGCGCCGCGACGGTTTCATCGTCGCTGATCACCCAGAGCTGGTGCCGTACGCCGTCATCGGCGGTGACGTCGAACGCCGGCGCGGCGTTCGCGGCCCGCGCCAGCATGGCGTCGATCTGTGGCGCCGTCGGATAGCCGAGCATGACCGGGCCGGTCTGCGCATTGACCGCTTCGATCTGGCGCACCCTGTCGTCTTCCTTGGCCGGCGTGGTGTGCTCGTGGCGGCGGATGCGATTGCTGGCATAGTCGGCGAGAGAGGCTATCGCCGCGAGCCCGGTTGAAACGTGGCCGCGCCAGGTCGTCCGGTAGACGTAGTAGCTCGGTCTGGTGTCGCGAATGAGCACGCCGGCGGCGATCATGGCTTCGAGGTTCGCGGCGGCCTTGGCATAGACCGCGCCATCGTAGGGGTCGGTCGACGGATCGAGATCGATCTCCGCCTTGGAGACGTGCAGAAAACTCCACGCCTTGCCCTTGGCGCGCTCGCGCGCCTCCGCGCTCGAGAGCACGTCGTAGGGCGGGGCCAAAACTTCGGCGGCGCGTCCCGGCGCCGGCCGCAACGCGCGGAAGGGTTTTATGAGGGTCACTTGGTTTCTCGGCAAATCATTGGCTTCTCGGTGATCTTGCTCGCTTGCGGGATTTTAATTCGCGTAAAAACCCACTACGTCAACCCCGTGAGCGAGCCAAAGATCATCCTCATCGCCGGCCCGACCGCGAGCGGCAAGTCGGCATTGGCGCTTGGGCTCGCCGAAAAGCTCGGCGGGACGATCATCAATGCCGATTCCATGCAGGTCTACCGTGACCTGCGCATCATTACCGCGCGGCCGACGCCGGACGAAGAGGCACGGGTGCCGCATCGCCTTTACGGCCATGTCGACGCGGCGGAGAATTTTTCGGTCGGCCGTTGGTGCACCGAGGCCGCTGACGTGCTCGCGGCGGCGCAACGCGAAGCACGTACCGCCATCGTCGTTGGCGGCACCGGGCTCTATTTCAGTGCGCTGACCCAAGGGCTTGCCGCGGTGCCGCCGATCCCGGCGCAAATCCGCAACGAGGTGCGCGGTCGCCTCGCCAGCGACGGCGTCGAGGCATTGCATGTCGAATTGACGCGGCTTGATCCTGCCGCGGCGGCGCGGCTCATGCCCGGTGACCGCGCTCGCGTCTCCCGCGCGCTTGAGGTGATTCTGGCGACCGGGCGATCGATAGTGCAGTGGCATGAAGCGAATATGCCGGCATGTGTCGACGCCGCGCGTGCCGCAAAAGTCTTTCTCATGCCCGATCGCGACGCGTTGTTGCAGCGCATCGACGCCCGCTTCGATGCCATGATGGCCGCGGGCGCCATGGACGAGGTGCGCGCACTCGCCGAGCGCCATCTCGAGCCCACTCTGCCGGCGATGAAGGCGCACGGCGTGCCGTGGCTGATCCGCCACCTCAACGACGAGATTGCCCTGGCCGAGGCGATCGAGGGCGGCAAACGCGACACCCGCCAATATACCAAGCGGCAGGCGACCTGGTTCCGCAATCAGCTTCCGGACTTCGTCTGGGTCGAGCCGGAACGCGCGCTTGCCGCCGTCGAAGGGCAGCTCTCGGCCCTGTCGAACTGAAAAAGTGCCGAGCCGTATGTTTTGACCGGCCTAGGGATGCCCTTAGATCATGGCTCCCGGTGTCAGTGTGCTCGGCTCTAACCGGCAGAATCATAAAGGGATTCCGACCAACCGGCGGCCGCAAACGGCCCACTGCCGGCATCGTCTGCGACCCGACAACCAGCCACTTCCACTAAGGCAGCCCGACTCGCTACGATGTCGGCCTAGAGCCTCGGGGGAGGCAATGCGACGGCACTCCAAAGCAGGGGACGACTCGCGACGCCGCAAAACGGCGCCGAAGCGCAATCATGCGCGAAAATCGGCGCGGCGCCGCCGCTCCCCTGCGCCCGGCCCGACGGCAAAGATCGCCCGCCTCAGGCGCGAGCTCAACGAGGCATCGGAGCTGCAGAAGGCGACCTCGGACGTGCTCCGCGTCATCGCCAGCACCACCGGCGACCCGGAGCGGGTCTTCGAAATCATCCTGGCCAATGCGGTCCGGATCTGCGACGCCGCCAACGGCGCCATCAACCGCTGGGACGGCGAAATCCTGCAGCTCGTCGCCACCCACAACATGCCGCCGGCTTTTGCCGAAGCGCGCAAGCTTGTGCCGTACCGACCCGACGAGAATTCCGCGAGCGGCCGTCTGCTGATGCACAAAGCGCTGGTTCACATCCGCGACCTGGCCGCAGATCGGGCTTATGCCGCGCGCAGCCCGACCACGGTTGCCGCCGTCGAACTTGCCGGCGTGCGCACGACCTTGGCGGTGCCAATGTTCAAGGACAACGAGCTGGTCGGCTCGTTCACGGTCGGCCGCCGGGAAGTGCGTCCCTTTACCGAAAAGCAGATCGAGATCGTTCAGAATTTTGCCGCCCAAGCCGTCATCGCCGTCGAAAATGCCCGGCTGCTGAACGAGCTGCGCCAGCGCACCGATGAGCTCGGCCGCTCGGTGGCCGACCTGCAGCGCGAGCGCGACAACAAGCTGATGAATCTGGAGGCGATGGCGGCGTCAATCGGACATGAGGTGCGGCAGCCGCTGGCCGGTATCTCCTCCAACGGCGGCGCGGCGCTGCGGTTTCTCGGCCATACGCCGCCCAATATCGAGGAGGCGCGGCTGGCGTTGCAGCGGATGGTCAAGGACAGCCATCGCGCCAGCCAGGTTTTTGACAATATCCGCACCTTGTTCGGCAAAGCCGATCAGGGTCACGAGCCGATCGACGTGAACGAGCTGGCGCTCGGCGTGCTGCAGGCGCTGCGCGAAGACCTGAAGGATCACCGCATCACCACGCAGGCCGAGCTGACGTCGCATTTGCCGTTCGTTATGGGACATCGCGGTCAATTGCAGGAGGTCTTCATCAACCTGGTGCACAACGCGATCGAGGCCATGGACGCCGTCGACGGGGATGATCGAATCCTGCGCGTGCGCGCCGAGCGGCACGGCGGCAATGCCATCATCGTGGCGGTGGAAGACTCCGGCCCGGGCATCGATCCGCAGCAGCTCAAGACCATATTCGATGCCTTCATTACGACGAAGCCGAACGGTCTGGGATTGGGCTTGGCTATTTGCCGGCTGATTATCGAGCGTCACAAGGGCCACCTTTCGGTCGCCCCGGCCGAGCCGCGCGGCTCGGCGTTCCGCATCGTCCTGCCTGCCGGCATGCCGGGTGTCGCATGAACGGCGAAGCGCAACCGATCGTGCTGGTGATCGATGACGACGCGCCGCTGCGGGAGGCGCTCTCGAGCCTGTTCCGCTCGGTCGGCTTGCAGGTCAAGACATTCGGCTCGGCGCAGGAATTTCTGCAAAGCGGCGCGCCGGACGGCCCGAGTTGCCTGGTGCTCGACGTCCGCTTGCCCGGCCTGAGCGGGCTCGATTTCCAGGCCGAGCTCGCCAAGGCCAATATCCATATTCCGATCGTTTTCATGACCGGCCACGGCGATATTCCGATGACGGTGCGGGCGATGAAAGCCGGCGCGGTGGAGTTCCTGCCAAAACCGTTTCGCGATCAGGACATGCTGGATGCCGTGCAAATCGGCCTGGAGCAGGATCGCAACCGGCGCAAAAGCGCGGGCGATATCTCCAAGCTGAAGGCAAGCTTCGACGCGCTCACGCCGCGCGAGCAGGAGATCATGGGCTACGTCACCGCAGGCCTGATGAACAAGCAGATTGCCGGCGAGCTCAAGGTCAGCGAGATCACCGTGAAAGTTCACCGCGGCAATGTCATGCGCAAGATGAACGCGAAATCTCTGGCCGAACTGGTGCGGATGGCGGACGCGCTGGGCGTTCGCCGCGGCAAATGACAACCTATACACAAGTATAATTCAACGCCGCGAACGGATACACAAACCTTTCACATGTACAGTGGCTGACGGCGTGCACGTTCGGTATCTAGTCGGGTAAGGGTACAACAATTGGCAAAAGCTCCCGTGATATCGATAATCGACGACGACGAATCCGTCCGTGAGGCAACGAAAAGCCTCATAAAATCGCTAGGTTACAGCGCCACCACGTTTTCCTCCGCAGAAGAATATCTGCGTTCCGGCGACATTTGGGAATCGTCGTGCGTGATCACCGACCTGCACATGCCGGGCATGAGCGGGGCCGATCTGCAGGCCCGCTTGATCGCCAACGGCCACTCTACGCCGGTCATATTCATGACCGCCTATTTCGACGAAAGGGTCCGCGACCGGGTCTTGGATGCGGGCGCTTTCGGTTTTCTGCGTAAGCCGTTCAGCGAGGACAGCCTCATCGAATGCCTCGATAAGGCCCTTGGCAGTTCTGTTGCCGGATCAGCGTAGCGGCGGTTGGCCGGCCTCGGCCGTGTAGATTCCGCTTTCGCCACTTCCCAAGATATCTGCTGCCGCGCGCGGGCCGCTTAGGCCCCGCGGGACCGCGATTCTATACGGACGTATAGGAAGGCTCCTCACTACAGCTAGCCCAAATTTACAAATGTAGAATGGTGAAGCATTCGTTAAGAATTCTACGGTCCCCCCATAAGAAATAAGCGGTAACGGGGGACTAAAATGAATACGATCACGGCAAGTCTAGGTCATGAATTCGCGGTCGGGGCGGTCGCTAATGCCGTTCAGGGGCGCGGTCTCACTCAACCAAAAGCACTCGGCACCAATCCGGCCGTCGCGGCGAAACAACGCGATGATGCCGATTTGCTCGAGCGCATCGCCGCCGGCGACAAGCTGGCGATGAAGGTGCTGTACGCCCGGCACCACGTGCAAACCTACCGGTTCCTGATCCGCCTGGTCGGAGACGAGGCGCATGCCGAAGACCTGGTCAGCGAAGTGTTCTTCGACGTGTGGCGCAATGCCCACCAGTTCCAGGGCAACAGCCGGGTGTCGACGTGGATCCTGGCGATCGCGCGGTTCAAGGCGCTTTCCGCGCTGCGCCGCCGCAAGGACGACGAGCTCGACGACGATCAGGCTGCCGCCATTCCCGATATGGCCGACGATCCCGAGATCGCCGTCCAGAAGAAGGATCGGGTCGCCATCATGCGCCAGTGCCTGAGCCATCTGTCGCTGGTGCACCGGGAAATCATCGATCTCGCCTACTACCAGGACAAGCCGATCAACGAAGTCGCCGAGATCCTGGGCGTGCCGGAGAACACCGTGAAGACGCGCATGTTTCATGCCCGCCGGCGGTTGTCGGAGCTCCTGGCGCAGGCCGGCATCGATCGCACCTATCAGTGAACGCAGTCCAGTGAACGGATAACAGCCGCGCTTCGGCGCGGCTGTCGCCGCCGGGCGATGCTTGCCGCTCTTCAGTGCGAGATGTATTGCATGCCCGCCGAATAGGCGGCGCCGCCGATCACGCACGGTATGCCCAGTTCGATCTGCCCGGTGGCCGCCGCCACGACGCAGCCCATCGACAGCGCGCCGGCGCCAACCTGGCTCCAGCCGCTCAGTTCGCGTTTTGAGTTCGGGCCTTTCTGCTTGAGCTCGTCGATGGCGGCGAGCGATTCCTTGCGCATCCGCGTGGTGTCGACGGTGTCGGCGGTCTCGATCACGTCGTCGAGCACGACGGCGACCTCCTTGGGCTGGCGCTTGGCCGCCCATTTGAGCATGTTGAGCAGGTTGAGATCGCGCACCGCATTGCTGGCCAGGGTGAATTTGGCGGCGCTGCCGGCGGTCAGGTTGTCGACATTGTCCTTGTCGTTGGCGAGCGGCAACAGCTTGATGATGCGCCCGATCGAGGTGTAGGTGCCGGTGGCGAGATAGCCGCCCCACAATACGTCGATCAGCTCCGGGCTCGGCTCCAGCATCACCGGCTTGTCGCGCCCATCGGTGAGCTGCAGGACGACTTTCACCTTGTCCATCATGCCGGGCTTCTTGGATTCGTAATCGATCTGGTCCAGCGTCGGCAGCGTGCCGTCGAGATATTTGTCGATCATGGCGCGGCGCATCGGCATGCGCTCGGCGAAGGTCGAGAGCAGGTCTTTCCAGTTCGGCAGGCCGGAATAGGCGATGGCGCGCACCAGTACCCAATGGTCGGCGGGATCGATCGCGAGCATCTTGGCGATCAGTTTCTCCGCGCGGCCCGGATTCGCACCCAGCACGCCGGCGATGAAACCGACATAGGCGCCCGAGGTTTCGGCGTCCTTGAATGCCTGCAGCGCACCGAGTGTGCGAACGACGACAGGAAGGCCGTCAGGGTCGGGCTTGTCGCGATAGGCGTTGATCCATCGCAAAATGCCTTCCGTGGAGTTGAGCGCTGCGCTCGGCGGCCGCGCCGCGGTCGCCGGCGCGATGAGCGCGAGCGCAACGGCGAGCACGGCGAACAGACCAGTGACGGTGCGATGCAAATATCCTGTGACCATGTCCCCTCCTGCAGAGAAGGTTGACGGCGCGTGATCGGAGATTTCAGAACGTGTTGGCATCCCCCAGCGCGGCAATTGAGCAACGCGCCAGGGAAATTTGAAGGCCGCGGCGGCGCGAAATCGCGGCTGCCGTAAGGCACTTAATAATAGTTAACAATTGCGGTTTTGCGCGCCCCGTCGATTTCAAACGATCGTTTGAAGTATGCCGCGGCCGGCCGCGCCGGATTCCCGCCGCATTTTGCTTGACCGGCGCTGCCGCAATGCATATAAAATATAACCTCAGAACGAAGGGCACATCCGTGCGTACTTTGGTTGCAACGTCGCTGATCCTCGTATCGAAGCGCACCGCCGGGGGTGGATAATCCACCTGCGAGACGTGGCGGTGCGCGACCCAGGGGCCCTTCGAGGCCCTTTTTTGTTACCTGAAATCCTGCTGAACCGGAATGTCCGAGTAAAAACGAGAGAGTGGAGCGGACCATGACAGAGATGACCGGCGCCGAAATGGTGATCGAGGCGCTCGCCGATCAGGGCGTGGAGCACATTTTCGGCTATCCCGGCGGCGCGGTGCTGCCGATCTACGACGCGCTGTTCCAGTCGCAGGACCGCGTCCGCCACATCCTGGTGCGCCACGAGCAGGGCGCGGTGCACGCCGCCGAAGGCTATGCGCGCTCCACCGGCAAGGTCGGCTGCGTGCTGGTGACGTCGGGCCCGGGCGCGACCAATGCGGTCACCGGCTTGACTGATGCTTTGTGTGACTCGATCCCGCTGGTCGTCATCACCGGGCAGGTGCCGACCCATCTGATCGGCAATGACGCGTTCCAGGAATGCGACACCGTCGGCATCACCCGGCCATGCACCAAATACAATTACCTGGTGAAGACCATCGACGACTTGCCGCGCGCGCTGCACGAGGCGTTCCATATCGCCTCGAGCGGCCGGCCCGGCCCGGTCGTGGTCGATATTCCGAAGGACATCCAGTTCGCCAAGGGCACTTACGCGAAGCCGAAGGAATTCCAGCACAAGGGCTACAAGCCCCGGCTCAAGGGCGATCCCGACAAGATCAGGCAGGCGGTCGAGATGATGGCGGTCGCCAAGCGGCCGTTGTTCTACACCGGCGGCGGCGTGATCAATTCCGGCCCTGCCGCATCCGCGCATTTGCGCGAACTGGTCAAGCTCACCGGTTTTCCCATCACCTCGACTTTGATGGGGCTCGGCGCCTTCCCGGCCGCCGATCCGCAATGGCTCGGCATGCTCGGCATGCACGGCACCTGGGAGGCCAACTGGGCGATGCACGATTGCGACCTGATGATCTGCATCGGCGCGCGCTTCGATGACCGCATCACCGGGCGGCTCGACGCCTTTTCGCCCGGCTCGAAGAAAATCCATGTCGACATCGACCCGTCGTCGATCAACAAGAACGTCAAGGTCGATCTGCCGATCGTCGGCGATTGCGCCCACGTGCTCGAGGACATGCTGCGCGCCTGGCGGGCGCATTCGGCAAAGCCGGACAAGCAGGCGCTGGCCTCATGGTGGGATGAGATCGCGAAGTGGCGGGCGAAAAAGTCGCTCGCCTATCGCGGCTCGAACGACATCATCAAGCCGCAATACGCCATCCAGCGGCTGTTCGAGCTGACCAAGGACCGCGACACCTACATCACCACCGAGGTCGGCCAGCACCAGATGTGGGCGGCGCAGTTCTATCAGTTCCAGGAGCCGAACCGCTGGATGACCTCGGGCGGCCTCGGCACCATGGGCTATGGGCTGCCCGCGTCGGTCGGCGTGCAGCTGGCGCATCCGGATTCGCTCGTCATCGACATCGCCGGCGAGGCGTCGGTGATGATGACCATGCAGGAGATTTCGACGGCGGTGCAGTACGACCTGCCGGTGAAGATCTTCATCATCAACAACAAATATATGGGCATGGTGCGGCAGTGGCAGGAATTGCTGCATGGCGGGCGCTATTCCCACTCCTATAGTGAGGCGCTGCCCGATTTCGTGAAACTCGCCGAGGCCTATCACGCCCACGGCATCCGTTGCGAGCGGCCAGCCGATCTTGATGCCAAGATCCGCGAGATGATCGAAGTGAAGAAGCCGGTGATCTTCGACTGCGTGGTCGATCCGGCGGAAAACTGCTTCCCGATGATCCCGTCCGGCCGCGCCCACAACGAGATGCTGCTCGGCGACGCCTCCGTCAGCGTCGAGGACGCCGTCACCGAAGCAGGCAAGATGCTGGTCTAGGGCGTCTGTAGGGAGGTCGCATCATGAAACTCGGAATCATCGGCGCCGGCAATGTCGGCGGCACGCTCGGCACCGCGTGGGCGCAGAAAGCCGGCCATGACATTTTCTTCGGCGTCACCAATCCGCAATCGGACAAGACCCAGGCGCTGCTGCGTACGCTTGGCGGCAAGGCGCGCGCCGGCACTGCGGCGCAAGCGGCGGCGTTCGGCGACATGATCGTGCTGACGGTGCCGTGGACCGCGGCCGAGGCCGCGATCCGCTCCATGGGTGATTTGGCGGGACAAATCATCCTCGATGCGACCAACCCGCTGACGCGGGGATCCGACGGCGTCGGGCTTGCGATCGGGCACAGCACCTCCGCCGGCGAGAAAGTGCAGGAATGGGCGAAAGGCGCTTCGGTGTTCAAGACGCTCAACACCACCGGCTTCGGCAACATGGCCAATCCGGTCTATGGCGGCGTGAAGTCGGTGATGTTCGTCGCCGGCGACGATGCCGCCCGTAAGCCCAAGGTCATCGAGCTTGTCGCGGCGCTCGGCTTCGACGTCGTCGATGCCGGGCCGCTGCGCAACGCCCGGCTTCTGGAAGCCCACGCCATGCTGTGGATCGACCTGGCGCTGCAGCGCGGCCTCGGCCGTGACTGGGCCTTCGCCAGGGTCAAGCGCTGAGGAGAAATGCCGTGAACACCCCCGCGACGAGTCATTATCCGGCCGCCCCGACCAGCGAGCGCGTCGAGACCCGCACCCTGTGTGTGCTGGTCGACAATGAGCCCGGCGTGCTGGCGCGCGTCATCGGCCTATTCTCCGGCCGCGGCTACAACATCGACTCGCTCACTGTTTCAGAAACCGAGCACGAGAAGCATCTCTCCCGCATCACCATCGTCACCCGCGGCACGCCGATGGTGCTGGAGCAGATCAAAAACCAGCTCGACCGCCTGGTGCCGGTGCATCGCGTCGTCGATGTGACCACGGCCGGGCCGGCGATCCAGCGCGAGCTCGCCATGGTCAAGGTGCGCGGCAAGGACGAGCATCGCATGGAGGCGCTGCGGCTGGCCGACGCGTTTCGCGCCCGCGTCATCGACGCCACCACCGAAAGCTTCGTGTTCGAGATCACCGGCGCGTCGGAGAAGATCGAAAGTTTTATCGCGCTGATGCTGCCGGTGGGCTTGGTCGAAGTCTCGCGCACCGGCGTCGTCGCCATCGCGCGCGGGCCGGAGGCGATGCTGGGCCGCGCCTGAGACGAGCGGTTACGCCTTGCCCGAGATTTTCCCGACCAGCGTCGCGAAGCGATCGACGAAGCCCTGCAAAAATTTCTGCGTGGTCTCGTCGCCGATATTGCCCTGATCGTCGAACAGGTTCGGCTTGAAGCTGACATAGGCCTCGCCGCCCATAAGCGTCATGCCGAGCCCGAGCATCACCGAGCGCAGATGCGCCTGCACCAGCGCGGTGCCGATGACGCCCGGTGTGGTGCCGGTAATGAAGCCAACCTTGCCGGGCCATACGCTCTTGCCGAACGGCCGCGCGCCCCAATGAACCGCGTTGTTGAGTACCGTCGGCATCGAGCGGTCATGCTCCGGCGTGACGATCAAGACGCCGTCGGCCTTGCTGATCTCGTCCTTGAAGCGCAGCACCTCGGGACCGGGATTGGCTTCGTTGTCCTGGTTGAACATCGGCAGATCGTCGATGCGCACGAAATGGGCGTCGAACTTGTCAGCGCCGAGCTTCACCAGCGCCTGGGCATATTTGCGGTTGATCGATTCCTTGCGGTTGGAGCCGACGATCACGGCAACGGTAGGCTTGGGCATGGTTGAAAACCTCGGTTATGATACGTAACTGGGGCTAGATAGGTGACTATGGGCAAAGGGCACAAGAGGGCACAGCGATGAAACCTAGACACACCCATTTGCCCGCCGACTGCCGCGCCATCAGCGACGTGCTGGCCCGGGTCGGCGACAAGTGGTCGGTCCTGGTGGTGACGCGGCTCGGTTCGGGCTCGATGCGCTTCAATGAGCTGCGGCGCTCGATCGGCGGCATTTCCCAGCGCATGCTGACGCTGACCCTGCGCGGGCTCGAGCGCGACGGCCTGGTCACCCGTACGGTTTTCCCGACCATCCCGCCGCGGGTCGATTATGTGCTCACCCCGCTCGGCCGCGATCTCTTGGACCCGGTCTCGGCGCTCGGCGAATGGGCGACGCGCAATCAGGCGAAAATCGCCCGCGCCCGGGAGAAATTCGACGGCGCGGTGGCTTAGCTCCGGTGCCGCCGCGATAAAGGCGTGTGGCGGGCTTGTCCTGCCGCCTCGCAGAACCTAGAAGCTTCCCGACGACAAACGGCTGGGCCTAATCCCTGGCCCAGTAGGGGTGAAACCATGCGTGTTTATTACGACCGTGACGCCGACCTGAACCTGATCAAGGGCAAGAAGGTCGCCATCATCGGCTATGGCAGCCAGGGCCATGCCCATGCGCTCAATCTGCGCGACTCCGGCGTGAAAGAGGTCACGGTGGCGCTGCGCAAGGGCTCGCAAGGCGTCAAGAAGGCCGAGGCCGAAAAGCTCCCCGTCAAGGAGGTCGCCGAGGCCGCCAAATGGGCCGACGTCATGATGATGCTGACGCCCGACGAATTGCAGGCCGACATCTATCGCGATCATCTCGCCGCCAACATGAAGGAAGGCGCGGCCATCATGTTCGCCCACGGCCTCAACGTGCACTTCAACCTGATCGAGCCGCGCGGCGATCTCGACGTCATGATGATCGCGCCCAAGGGACCGGGCCACACCGTGCGCTCGGAGTATCAGCGAGGCGCCGGCGTGCCGTGCCTGTTGGCGGTGCACCGCGACGTCTCCGGCAATGCCCACGATCTCGGGCTGTCCTACGGCGCCGCGATCGGCGGCGGCCGCGCCGGCATCATCGAGACGAGCTTCAAGGAGGAATGCGAGACCGATCTGTTCGGCGAGCAGACGGTGCTGTGCGGCGGCTTGGTCGAATTGATGAAGGCCGGCTACGAGACCCTGGTGGAAGCCGGCTACGCGCCCGAGATGGCCTATTTCGAATGCGTCCACGAGGTGAAGCTGATCGTCGACCTGATCTACGAGGGCGGCATCGCCAATATGAACTACTCGGTGTCGAACACCGCCGAATACGGCGAATATGTCTCCGGCCCCCGCGTCATCACCGACCAGACCCGCGCCGAGATGAAGAAAGTTTTGGCCGACATCCAGTCCGGGCGCTTCACCAGGGATTGGATGCTGGAGAACAAGGTTAATCAGACCTCGTTCAAGGCGACGCGTGCCAAGCTCGCCGAGCATCCGATCGAGCAGGTCGGCGCGAAGCTGCGCGAGATGATGCCGTGGATCAAGCAGCGCGCACTGGTCGACCGCAGCCGCAACTGATCCTTCTTCACTGCATCTGGATGCCGTTCTGGCCACGCGGCCGCTCCTTGGGGCGGCCGCGACGCTATGTGACGGGCCCATGCACTTGTCATGACCGATTAAATACAGTTTTATGACAAAGCGCCGTGTGCCGGAGCGAGGGTGGGTCATTTCCGGGCGCGCGCGTCAGTCATGCGTGCCGCTCTCATATCCTTAAGTCGTCGGTCTGGTGCCGCGGAGCTTGTCGCCCGCTATGGCGCTCGGCGCCTGGCTCTGGTCGTCCTCCCGCACCTCATTGCTCTCGCCATCATGTTCGCGACCGAAGCGCGGCCGGTCGAGATCGCGGCATTTTTGTTGGCCTGGGGCATCCTGAATTTCTTCTGGCTCGCGCTCACCCGCCGGCCGGCCGTCGCCGGCGCGCTGTCGCTGGTAATGATGACGGTCTTGGTGCTGCTCTCCGATCTCAAATACCACGTGCTGATGATGACGGCGAACTTCGTCGACCTCATGATCATCGACACCGACACCGTCAGCTTCCTGTTCACGATCTATCCGGTGTTGCGCTGGATCGTGGCGCTGTGCCTCGTCGCGCTGGTGCCGCTCATCGTGTTCACCTGGCGCGCCGATCCGTTCCGCGTCCGCCGCCTCACCGCTGTCGCCGCGGCGCTCGCCTGCGTCGGCACGTTGACGGCGGTCGAAAGGCATCTGCCGTTGCTGCCGTTCGAGGCGTTCTATGGCGGCAACCAGGTGTCGTCCTTCGCGCGCTCCGGCGTCGATGCAATTTCGGAACTGCTGACGCACGGCCTCATGGAGTCCGACGCCTTCGCTGCCGATCACCTGCGGCCGGTCGGAGATGAGGTATGCGCGCCGGCAAAGAAGCCGCCGCACATCATTCTCGTCCACGACGAGTCGAGTTTTGACATCCGCGTGGCGCCGGGCATCAGGGTGCCGAGCGGCTACGGCGCGCATTTCAAGTCGTTCGACGGCAAGGAGCGCAATTTCCTGGTCGAAGGCAACGGCGGACCGAGCTGGTTCACCGAATACAACGTGCTGGAAGGCCTTTCGGCGCGCACCTTCGGCCGCTTCTCGTACTTCGTCACCCGCATTGCCGCCGGCCGCGTCGAGCGCGGATTGCCGGCGGCGCTGCGCCGCTGCGGCTATCGCACGTTTTCGCTCTATCCGGCGCTCGGCGCCTTCATGAGCGCGAGGAGCTTCCAGACCACGACCGGCGTGCAGCATTTCTTCGACCAGCACGATCTGGGGACGAAAGATATCGAGCCCGACAGTTTCTTCTTCGATGCCGCCGCGCGGATGATCGGCCAGGAACATACCCGCAGCCCGATGTTCGTCTTCGTCTATCTCGCCGCCAATCACTTTCCCTGGGACGACCGCTATCGGCCCGACCTGATGCCGCAGTGGAAGGATTTGGGCAACGTGCCGCCGGTCGACGAATATCTGCGCCGCCAAGCGATCAGCGCGCAGAACTACTCGGATTTTGTGGCGCGGCTGAAGCGCGAGTTCCCCAACGAGCAGTTCCTGCTGGTGCGGTTCGGCGATCATCAGCCGGACTTCGCCGCCCACCTGATCGAGCCCGGTCTCGACGACCCGGCCATCGAGCGCCGCCTGATGGCGTGGGATCACCGTTATTTCACCACCTATTACGCGATCGACGCCATCAACTTCAAACCGGCCGACGTCTCCTCGGCGCTCGATACCCTGGAGGGCCCGTATCTGCCGCTGGTCGTGCAGGAGGCGGCGGGCCTGCCGCTCGATCCATCGTTCGCCGAGCAGAAGAAGATCCTGCTACGCTGCAACGGGCTGTTCTACGGTTGCGATAACGGCGCCGAGGCGCGCCATTTCAACCGCATGCTGATCGACGCCGGCCTCATAAAAAATCTCTAGGCGAAATAGGTTTTCTTCAACGCCTTTCAGTGCACGTTGGAACCAAGGACTTTTTTCGCGGCCTCGGGGTTGTTGGGCCTGTACCCGCCTTGATCTCGCATCCCCGGCCGTTACACTCCGGGCACTGTCACAATCGAAAAAAGGGAGGACTATTCATGCTCGTAAAGCGACATCACCTGTTTGCGGCTGCTGCCGCGACGCTGACGCTCGGCCTGTTCGGCACGGCGGCGAACGCGGCTGACATCTTTTCGCTGACCTCGACGACGTTTCAGGACGGCAAAATAATGCCGAAGAAGGTCGCCAACAGCCAAGCCAATGCGCCGACGAATCCGAATTGCGTCGGCGATAACGTCTCGCCGCAATTCTCCTGGACCGGCGTGCCGGAAGGCACCAAGAGCTTCGCGCTGACGATGTTCGATCCCGAGGGCCGCGCGCCATCCGGCGTCAGCCACTGGGTCGCATATGGTATTCCCGCCAGCGTCACCGGCTTTGCCGAGGGTGAAGTCAGCAAAGAGTCGGACAAATATGTCGGCGGCAAGAGCTTGTTCGGCGTCGGCACCTACCGCGGTCCGTGCACGCCGCCCAACACCACGCCGCACCACTATACGTTCGTTCTCATCGCCACCGACTTCGATCCGAAGGAACTGCCGCCCGGCCTGACCCGCGACGAGCTGATCGCGAAGTTCGGCCCGCCGCCCGCCCACGTCAAAGGCTCGACGGGACTGGTCGGGCTGTTCGTCAATCCATGGAAGATGTGAGCACGCGCACTTATCGGCGCATTGCTCTGATGCCATCCGGCTGCGTCATCGCCATAATCGATCGGCGATGACGCACCCGTACCAAATTCCCGAGATCCTCGACATCGACCGCGCCGAGATCACGTCGGAAGCCTGGTCCTGGCCATTTGCCACCGACCGCAGCGCCGACATCGATCGCTATTTTGCCGAACTGCAAAACCTGCGACCGGGCGTATGGAACGGCCGCGTACTGCTGCTCAATCGCTACGCCATCGCCGGGCGCACGTTGCGCGGCGCCTGCTTCGAGACCGATTATTCAAGCTTCATCACCTGGCGCGACCGGGAGTTTCCCGACCCAAATGTCTATAATTTCTTCGCCGCCGCGGTGCTGCGCGCTGCCGATGGCGGCTATCTGCTCGGCGAGATGGCCTCATACACGGCCGGGGCGGGGCGCAGCTATTTTCCATGCGGCACGCCGGAGCCGGCCGATGTCGGCGCCGACGCCATGATGGACCTAGGCGACAATTTGCGCCGCGAACTCCTTGAGGAGACCGGCATTGCCATCGCGGAGCTTGCTGCCGAACCGGGATGGACCGTGGTGCGCGATCGGTGTTTTCTTGGGTTGATGAAGCGACTTGAGGCACGGCAAAACGCCGACGAACTGCGCGCCCGGATCATGCGCCATATCGCCGGCGACAGGCATCCCGAACTCGCCGATATCCGCATTGTGCGCGGCCCGGCCGATATCGATTCCAGCATGCCGCCCTCGGTAGTCGCTTATCTGCAACGGGAATGGACGCGGTGAAATGGCCAAACAGCGCAACGAGACGCCCATGAAGCTCGCCAAGATCGTCAAGCATTGCCGCATCGACAAGCCGCGGCATTTCAAGCTCGCCGACCACGATCCGGCGGAACGCTTCGGCCTCTCCACCGACATCGAGGACGTCAGGCATGTCCTTGCCGACGGCGTTGCCCGGATGGAGGAGTTGCAGCAGCGGCTTTACGCCCAGGGTCAATGGGGCGTGCTGATGGTGTTCCAGGGCATGGATGCGGCCGGCAAGGATGGCGTGCTCAAGCACGTGATGTCCGGCATCAATCCGCAGGGCTGCGAGGTGCATGCGTTCAAGACGCCCAGCGCCGATGAACTGGCGCACGACTTTTTGTGGCGGACCGGCAAGGACGTTCCCGCCCGCGGCCGCATCGGCATTTTCAACCGCTCCCATTACGAGGAAGTGCTGGCGGTACGGGTGCATCCGGAATTTCTGGAGCGGCAAAACCTGCCGTCCAGCGCTACCGGCAAAAATATCTGGGAGCACCGTTTCGAGGAGATTCGCGCCTTCGAGCGTCACCTCGCGCGCAACGGCACGCTGGTGCTGAAATTCCACCTGCGCATTTCCAAGGGCGAGCAGCACAAGCGCTTCCTGGCGCGGCTCGACGAGCCGTTCAAGCGCTGGAAGTTCTCCGTCAACGACATCGCCGAACGCGGGTACTGGGACGAGTATATGGTGGCTTACCAGGACATGATCCGCGAAACCTCGACCGACTATGCGCCGTGGTACGTCGTGCCGGCCGACCACAAGCATGTGGCATGGCTGGTCGTCTCCGCGGCGATCATCGAGGCGCTGGAAGGCCTCAAGCTCGAATACCCGAAGGTCACCGGCAAGGCGCTCGAAAGGCTCAAAAAGGTGGAGCGCGCGCTCAAGGCGGAGAAAGCGTAGCACGGGGGCGCGGCGGAAGCGGCGCCGCAACAACCGTCAGAAATTGCAATCGGCCCCGAAGCGCTTCTTGAATTGCTCGACCTCGACCGGAGAGGCCGATTTGAGCAGCGCGCAGGCGGTGTAGTTGCCCTTCATCTTGCCGCCATCCATATACATCCAATCGACGATGTCATATTCGCTGAACGTGATGGTCTGACCCATCCTGACGTTATGGACCATGCGCGGCGTGTTATTGATCACCCCCGAGAACCGGCCGTTGCTGTTGTTGAACGGCGAGATCCAGAAATATTCCGCGTCTTTGTCCTCGCGAATCGCGACCTTGACCGCAAATGTATCCATGCCCGGCTTGGGCGCGGCCGCGATTGCGAGAAAATCCATTAGCGTCGCGCGCGCCTTGCGCATGGCGGCCGCCATCGTCGGATCGTTGTCGGGGACGATGGCAAGCTGGTCGCTTTCGGCCTTCTCGGTCGGGCTCTGCGCGGTGACCGGTTTCGGTGCAAGACCGAAGGCGACAATGGCGCTGAGCAAGATGGCGTAGCCGGTCGGTGTCATCGCTGGTCTCGGTTAAGGCGGGTGGCGGCGAACCCATGCCCCGCGGTCGCCCTGCGCCGCGGCCGCGATTCACGCGGCAACAGGCTTGCAGGCGGGTGCGCCATTCCGCTACAACCAGATCGATCCTATCCGAGGTTAACGCGGAATTCACCTTGATCCGCGACCTTCGGACCGTAACGAGGGTTTGGCGATGTCGACGCGCCGCGATTTCCGCGCGATGACCCGGGAGGCCGTGCAGGCCTCGGCCGGCGCCGCCCTCATTCTCGGCGGGCTCCTGCTGCTTAGCGCCCCCTGAGGGCCGGCTGGGCGTTTGCGCCTGGGCACTCAGGGGACGGCTAAAGCCACGGAACCCACGAGCGCCTTGACCCCGAGCGGCGGGCGCAAACGAGAAGGACCCTAAATCATGACCCCGCCAGCCAAACCTGAGCCGGCCAAATCTGCACCGGTAAAGTCCGCGAAGGACCGCGTCGTCATCTTCGACACCACCTTGCGCGACGGCGAGCAGTGCCCGGGCGCCACCATGACCCATGAGGAGAAGCTCGAAGTCGCCGAGCTGCTCGATACCATGGGCGTCGACATCATCGAGGCCGGCTTCCCGATCGCCTCCGACGGCGATTTCGCCGCCGTCCACGAGATCGCCAAGCGCACCAAGAACGCGGTGGTCTGCGGCCTCGCCCGCGCCGGCTTCAAGGATATCGACCGTGCCGGCGAAGCCATCAAGCCGGCGAAGCAATCGCGCATCCACACTTTCATCTCCACCTCGCCGGTGCACATGAAGTGGAAGCTGCAGCTCGAGCCGGAAAAGGTCTTCGAGATGGTGATCGCGTCGGTGACGCGGGCGCGCGGCTATACCGACAACGTCGAATGGTCGTGCGAGGACGGCACCCGCACCGAGCACGATTTCCTCTGCCGCTGTGTCGAGGCCGCGATCAAGGCCGGCGCCACCACCATCAATATCCCCGACACCGTCGGCTACACGGTGCCGGAGGAATATTTCGCGCTGATCAAGATGGTGCGCGAGCGGGTGCCGAATTCCGACCAGGCGGTGTTCTCGGTGCATTGCCATGACGACCTCGGCATGGCGGTGGCGAATTCGCTCGCCGGCGTGCGCGCCGGCGCCCGCCAGATCGAGTGCACCATCAACGGCATCGGCGAGCGCGCCGGCAATGCCGCGCTGGAAGAGGCGGTGATGGCGATGCGGGTGCGCAACGACGTGATGCCGTTCTGGACCGGCGTCGACGCCACCATGCTGACGCGGGCGTCAAAACTCGTTGCGGCGGTGACCTCGTTCCCGGTGCAATACAACAAGGCGATCGTCGGGCGAAACGCCTTCGCCCACGAGAGCGGCATCCACCAGGACGGCATGCTCAAGCACACCCAGACCTACGAGATCATGATGCCCGCGGACGTCGGCGTGAAGCAGACCTCGCTGGTCATGGGTAAGCATTCCGGGCGTCACGCCTTCGTGCACAAGCTGGAGGAACTCGGCTACAAGCTCGCCGCCAACCAGCTCGAAGACGCCTTCGTGCGCTTCAAGACGCTGGCCGACCGCAAGAAGCACGTCTACGACGAGGACATCGAGGCGCTGGTCGACGAGGAGATCGCGACCTTCCAGGACCACATCAAGCTCGTCTCGCTGTCGGTGATCGCCGGCACCCGCGGGCCGCAGCGCGCCACCATGAAGCTCGATATCAACGGCAAGTCGATGCTCGAAGAGTGCGAGGGCAACGGCCCGGTCGACGCGGTATTCAATTGCATCAAGGCGATGGTGCCGCACGAAGCGGTGCTGGAGCTTTACCAGGTGCACGCCGTCACCGCGGGCACCGACGCGCAGGCCGAAGTCTCGGTGCGCCTGTCGGAGAATGGCCGGTCGGTGACCGCCAAGGGCGCCGATCCCGACACCTTGGTCGCCTCGGCGAAGGCTTATCTCGCCGCCCTCAACAAGCTGTTGGCCCGGCAGCTCCGCGGCCAATCGGACGAGCGCCGCCTCCACTCGACCGACGTGGGATAAGAACCTTCTCGGTCATCAAATAAAAAGGGCCGCTCGCGAGAGCGGCCCTATGGCTTAGCAAAATGCTTTTCGTTCAGTGGAAGTGATAGTTCGCGCCGACCCGCAGGATGTTGTCGGTGACCCTGGCGCTCCAGGTATAGGGCAATGGGCCGAAGTCCCCGCCCACGCCCGCCTCATAACCGGTTCCACTAACGGAGCCTAGATCGAGATAGAGGTATTCGAGTTTCCAAGTCCAATTGGTCGTATTTGGAACGACGCCTTCAACCCCTGCGCCCGCAGTCCAACCGAGCTTGATCGTCGTGTTGTTGAATCCCCATGATCCAGGGGTACAAGCCGGGGGGGCACCGCTAAAACAGGCGTCGGTAATAGTTCCGGAAGCGTTTATGCCGCCGAAGGCGAGGCCGCCGGTCCCATACAACATGGTTGTGGGAGTGACGAGAACACCGACCCGAGCGCGCGCCGTGCCAAACCAGTCGAGCGCGACCTTCATGGTCCCACTGACGGTCGAACAAAAGATATCACAATCGGTTCCAACGCTGTAGGGATCGCTGAAACTGGCGCGGCCCCTTTCGCCAGAGCCCTGGATATCGGCCTCAAGGCCGAGCACCCACGACTTATCAACCTGCCAATTGTAACCGATTTGGCCACCGCCGATAACGCCATCCAGTTTTTGCGATAGCGGATTGAAACTGGGTGGGACAGGAGTGCCGCCCCCGAAAGCACCAAAGTTGGGGTCGTCATAGTCGCTTTTGGCTTTCCCCCAACTGTAGCCAACGTTGGCGCCGATATAGAATCCAGTCCAGCTATAGACAGGTGCCGGCGGCGGCGCCTTGAGCGCCAGGTCGGCCGCGCTGGCTGCGTTGATCGCAGCAAAGCCGACGAGAGCCGTCGCTGTCAGAAGCTTTTTCATGTGTGCCTCCCGGTCCGGGGCGTCTGCCGTCAGACGACAGAGTCTGTACGCTAGCAAAACAGCGCCTCGAATCCTGTGATACTTCGGCAACATTCCGGAAAAAAACGCAGATCAGCCGGTTCGATGGCTTGACCGTCAGCGAGCGATAGGGAATCGGCGAACCTTCATCGTGGGTTAGCGTCGCCGGCTGGGTCGACTGCAGAATCCGACTTGATCGCCAATTCGGCCTCGGTCTGGATCGATTTGTCCCGCGAGGAAATCCGCTTGTCGGGAAGGGGAATCTGGACGCGAGTTCCGCACGACTCAGGAGCGGCCCGCCGGCGCGCTTGCCCCCTCCCGACCCCCTCGCTATATCTGCGCTAGGGTGCCGCTCCCCGTCGGGGCGGCTTCTTTGTCTGAGCGCCGAATCGGCGCCGCGACAACATGGTGGAAGTGCCTAACCACGTGCCGTTCTGCGGTTAGGGCGCATAGCTCAGTTGGTAGAGCAGCTGACTCTTAATCAGCGGGTCCAAGGTTCGAATCCTTGTGCGCCCACCACATCAATCGAGGACTTGGCCCCGGTCACCGGTTTCATTCCGACAGGCGCGTGGGGTTCGCAGGGTTTTCTGCTTTCGTTAGGCGCGCTTTTGCCGCTCGACCACTGCAACGTTCTGCGGTTGTTTCGCGGTGATCGCCCGCGCACTCAGGTGATATCGCTGCACTTTATGAACAGGCTGCGCAGGCGCAGAGTCGGCCGGGCGGTCAGCGATGCGTCGGAGAACAGCGACAGATCGAAGCGCAGTTGGCTGCGCTGCCAGAGTTGGGGCCGTTGCGCGGCCGACAGGCCATTGGCGGTGAGCCAGTCGGTGATGGTTTTTGCCATGTCGGCCACGTAGCCCGGGGTATCGGTCCCGGTCGGCAGCCGCAGCGCGATCGGCAGTTCGACCAGCGCCAGGGCTTCGGCGCCGGTCGGGGGCGCGTTGGGCGGATAGGCGAAATACATGATGGCCTGGAAATTCGACGTGAGCGGTTTCGGATTGCCGGCGACGGTCATCAAAGCGGTAAACAGCGCGGTCAGATGATCGACGATGCTGCGCGGCGCCGCTTGGCCGTTGGGCTGCCCGATGCCGGCGACGTCGATCGGAACCGCGGTGTCGAGCGTCGGCGAAATGATTTCCGTATAGGTGACCCACGGGGTCTGATATTGGAACGGCGCCGGCAGGCTCTCGTTGCGGCCGATCATCATCGACAGCAGGCCGTTCTGGCGGTCGACGATGTCGAGCGGCGTGAAAAGCTTCTTTTGTTTTATATAGTCGTAGGGTGGCATGACCGCGACGGTGCGACTTTGAATCTGCTCAGCCTGCTCCGCCAGGAGATACGTTGCGGGATTTTTCGGATCGACGAATGCGTAGATCAACTTGGTGTCCGACTGCTCGGAATTCGGATCGAGCACGGTCTTCCAATTGTCGATCTGCAATTGCGGAACGAACCCGACCGGGGCTTTGAGGTCCTGTTCCCACTCCACGGCGCATTTCCACGGGTCGGAATTGGCTTCGATCTCATAGCCGTCGTGGATTTGATACTGGCTCTCCTGGGCGACCAGGGCGTCGCCAACCGCCGGCCGCGTCGCTTGTTGTTGCTTGGCCGGCCAGTTGGCGCCCGCGACCGCCGCGACGAGGCTGGAAAAGCTGCTCAACGCGTTGAACAGGATGCCCTTTGTCGCCTCGCCCGGTGTGCGGACTTTGTCGAGATGGTTGGCGGTGAAGATCGACTGCAGTTGCGCATAATTGAGATTGAATTCGATCAGCGTCTCGATCAGATCCCGGCCGTCGGTTGCGCCCACCATGGGGAAGGCGTTGCTCGGGGGCGCGATGTTGATCTCGACCTTGAGATGCACGGTATCCTGCGCCGCGTAGGTGTGCTGGTAGCTGCCGTCCAGCGCCCAGGTCTTGGCAAGCAGGAGTCGCAGGTTGGCATCGCTGTCGCTCGGCGGCGCGTAGGGGTCGGCAATCAGCTCGACGGCAGTCTGCGCCATCAGCTGCGGCGGCTGCGGGAAGGCGCGCAACGCGATCGGAACGGCGAGCGGCTGCATGCCGATATCGAGGCGCGGTATGACGAATGTCAGCCAGGCGCCGACCTCGTAGGTGGCGCCATCGATGGGCACCGGCGTGACGTCGTGCTGGATGGCATCGATCGCGAATGACGCCTTGCAGGCATATCCGTCGTAATGGCTGACGTGCTTGGCGAACAGGCCGATGGCCATCGGCGTCCCGGCCGTCGCCAGCGCGCATTTGCCGGATGTGAGCGAAAATTCCTTTTCGACGCCCGGGGTGCTCGAATCGGCCACCTTCAGATGGCCGAAGACATAGAGGCCCGGATCTTCGTGCGTGCCGAACGTGGCCGTGACCGTCGGCACGGTAACGGCATCCATGTCGTAGAAGGCGCTCAGCCGGATGAGGCATTCCTGCTTGTATCGGTCGGCAGCGGCGCTGATCGGATCGTTCGGACCGTAGCCGCCGTCGCTCCAGCTCGCGCCCGAATGAAGGTCGGTCACATAGTTGATGAGATTGGTGGCGATCGTCTGCTTGGCTTTTGCCAGGCCGTCGATGGCGTCCGGATTGATCAGCGCGGTCGGGATGGCATCGGTTGCCGAGAACATCAGATCGACGGCGGAGAGGAATTTCTGCATCTGCGCGTCGAGATCGACATTGGTGACGGCGACGCTGGAAGCGTCTTGGAGATCGGGCGGGCTAAGATTGCCTTGCGCGTCGATCTGACGAACTTTGACGGTGCGGGACTGCAGCTGGTTGCTGAGCGGACGGGGTGCGAAATTGCCCGGCTTGTCGAGCGGAGGCTTGGGAAAGTTGATGGTGATGCCGGAGCCGCCGTAGCGTACCACCCAGACCTGACGGCTGTTCGCGGTCAATCCCTGGCCGGCCGACGGCCCGACCGCGATGGCCAGATCCTGGGCCTTGAAGGCGTCTTCGAAATGCTGGGCGAAGGGCACCAGCGAGGGGGCGCCGTTGCCTTGCGCGGCCGTGTACGGTGCAATGGTCGTGCTGACCGTCTCCGCCGGTCCGCCCAGGAACGGGGCGGCCACCGACACCTTGGGGCGCGCAAAGGTCAATTCGACCGTCAGCGGGAATTTTAGCTTGTGACAGATCTCGACACCGCTCGGCGGCGCCGCGACCCTGATCGGATCGAGTGGCGGCACGTCCGGCGCCTGGCTGCCGAGCGGGCACTTCAACAGGTAGTCGTAGATCGTCAGAATGTACTTGCGAATGCTGTCGACAGCGACCGGGATCGGCTGCGGCTGCCCGGAGACGACCAATAGCGAACTGGTGATCGTCGCCGCGAAATTGGCGTCGCCCAGCTGAAAGTAGGCTTGCGCGTAACTTTCGAGGTCGCTCGCCTTGCGCATATCGTCGCCGACGCTGTTTTGGTAGGACGGCTTCGACACGGTGAAGTCCACTGCCAATTGCGCGCCTGAACCGGGATCATCGAAGCGGTAGTCGAGCGTCAGATAAGGCAACTGGCTCAGGCTGATCAGCGGATCGGTATATTGCAGCGGCGCGTGCAGCTTGGCGGGGTCGATGACGGATACCGGCCACTCGTTGCCGAAAATGTCGGTCCACCGCAGGTCGAAGCTGAAATCCTGGCCGATGGTGCTGTAGGGATTGTATTGCGGCGGCGGCACCGCATCCGTCGGCCATTCCGTCGACTGCTCCGGCCAGGTGGCGACGAGCGGGAACACATGGCGGTAGCGCCAGGTCGTGGCGTCGCCTTGGCTGCTTTTCGGATTGACCGGACCGAACACCGGCGCCGCATCGTCGTAAGTCGTCAGGCTGATGCTCTCGGCGGTGATCAGGTTGTACAGATGGTCGAGCGCATTGCCGTAATCGCCGGCTCCGCCGCTAGGCGCGGGCGGCGGCGGCGGCGCATCGCAAGTCGCCTCGACGCCGACATTGCCGGCAGGCAGCATCGCGCGCGGCTCGGTGTAGACTTTGCCGTCGATATACAAAGCGACATATAACGCGTTGCCGCTGGCGACATTGGCGTCGAGGATTTGCGCCCCGGTGACATAGGGGGCGAGCGATACCGGGTTCGTGCCGTCGAAGGCGAACAGATTCGCCACGAGCGTAAGCGTCGCCCGGCCGCTGCCGTCGAACACTTCGTCCGGCACCGCGGTGTCGAACAGGAAGTAACCTCCGGAATTGGTGATTCCGGCGGTCCATAGTTTGGTCAGGAACAAGTTGATCTTGGCTGCATCGGACGGCGACAGCGCGGCGCCGAGGACAGGATGCTCGGACGGCGGCGGGTTGGTCTGGGTCGAGAAATTGCTTTGCACGATGAAGGTATTGTTGGTGCTGAAATCGATCGGTGTGATCTGCGCCTGGCGGCTGGTGCCGCCGCTGGAATTGGCGGCGACCGCACAGGCCAGCGCCAAGCCTGTCACCGGACTGGTCTTGGCGGTAACCAGGGTTTGCAGCGACTGCAGGCCGCCCTGGTCGACGTCGACCAGCTCATAGGTGTTCGGGAGACTGGTGCCGCTGCCGTCGGTTGCGGGAATCCGGCGCACGCGGAAATCGAGCGTGAACACGAAATTCGCAGCGACGGTGGTCGGCGCCACCGTCGCGTCTTTCGGCTGGTACTGGTAAACCTTGGCGGTCTCGTTGCCGATGCCTTGCGCCAAATGATCGGCCAGCGCCTGCGGCAATTGCCACAGCACCGACTGGCTGCCGCTGTCGACGATGCCGGTCTTCAAATAGAAGCTGACAGGGGGATGGTCGTCGAGCGGCATCAGGCCGCCGACGACGTTGCTCGGCGTGAATTGCGGTGTGGAGGGGATTTGCGTCTTGGGCTTGAACACCGCGGCATTTTTGTCGCTGCTCGAAAGCGACAGCGTGTTCGCACCACCCGGGAACGTCATGCCCCAATCGGCCGGCTTCACTGTTGCAAAGGCCAGCATCATGGTGAGATTCGCGGCGGCAAGTGCCGCAGTATTCAACTGGACCTGCTGGCCGAGCAGGGCATAAAGCGGCTCGGTGACGTCGCCAACCTTTTGCCGCGTGCCGTGAAGCATGAAGCGCGTGGTCATGCCGCTGATATTGCCGAGCTCCGGCTGCACCGCGGCAATCACGTCCTTGATCGTCATGGACTGATTGTCGGGGATGATCGTTTTCTCGATGATCTTGCCCAGCGCCGAGGTGATCGCGAGCACCGCGAAATCGATCAGGACCAGATCGGGGACCGGCTGCTCCGTGGCCGACAGCGCGTTCGGCTGATCGCGCAGATGAGCCAGAAAAGTGGCGCGCGGCGCGCCGGCCGATCCGCCGGAGCGGGATTGCTGGAGCTGGGCCGGGCTCACCATCGCCGGCGCGCGCGTGATGGCGGGCTGCCCCTCGGGCTGAACCGTGACGCTTAAGCCGGGCACCGCCGGGAAGAAACCGACGCCGTATTTGCCCTGCGGTACGTCCATGGCGACGACATTGAACCTGAACGCCGACTTGAACTGCTGCTGAATGATGTCTTTGGTCGGCCGCGACGGGTTGTTCTTATCCTTCAACGCGTCGTTCAGATCCTGGACGTCCTTGGCGGTGACCAGATTGGTCTCCGCCTGGGCGCGGGGGATCGGCGTGTTGCTTGGTGGATTGCGGATGGCGTGGAGCGCCCACAGCAGCATCCCACTGACGAAGGTCGCATAGGAGGGGTCGGTGTTGACCGTATCGGACGCCGGATTGCTCAAGCCGAGCTGACCGACGTAGTACCAAGCGGTCTGTTGTCCGTTGGGCGGATAGAGCGCGCCGGCGGTGAGCTGCGGCATGAAGTAGAGCATAAGCGGATTGCTGTCGGCGATCGGCTGCCAGCCGATCGAGAACGGGGCGTCGTCGCCGAGAAACAAAGCGTGCGCCTGCGGGCCGATGCTGTCCCATATCGCCGAGCTCGGCGAGCCGAACGTCGCCTGGGTCCGCAGCGTGGTCGAGAAGCCGCAGTGAATGTGGATGGAAAACAGGCCGCAATTGATCGACACCGTCAGCTCGACGTCGACATAGACTTCGACCGACGCGACGGTCTGCTGGTGCGCGATCAGTTTCAGCTCGGCTACGATGGAGAGGGTGACTTCGAGGGTGGCGGTGATGATGACGAAATCGATCTCGCCGACCAGATGGCCGACGATGCCGAGCGTGGCATCGACCGAGTAGAACTCGTCCTGCGCGCCGTCGCTGTAGCGGGTGTATTTGGCGAACACGCCCTGGAAAATGCCCAGCAGCATGATGCTGGCGCTGGCGCTGAGCGGTCCCGACGAGAAACCTTTGCTGGCGCCGATCTCGAAGCCGATGCCGATTTCGGTGACCGGGCTGAACACGCCCGACGGTTGATTGTTCGGCAACAGCGGGATCGGCGGCAGTCCGGCGGGATCGAGCCCGTCGAGCTTGGCGTAATAGAAGCCGCCGGCGCCGGCATATTCCGCCGCCACCACCTGCAACGACTGCGAAAAGTCGCGGTTGTAGGGAAAGCCCGCGTCGAAGCTGAAATCGCCGTTGGTGTAGATCGACACCGAGAACTGCGGCAGCGTGATGACGACCTGGTTGAGGTTGATCGTGCGAATGTCGCTCGGCAGCGTCAGGGTGCCCTCGTAGACGCCGACCGTGTCGCTGATCTTGCGATAGATGATCTCCGCGGTCAGACCGTTGAGCGCATAGAGCGTGCTCGTCTTATCGGTCGCATCCACCGCAAGTCGCAAGCCATAGAGGTTCGGATCGCTGAAGATGAATTGAAGGTCGAGCTGGTACTTGAACCCGCTGGAGCTGCCGTCTTGCCGACCAAAAAGCCCGACATGGGTGCCGATCAGCCAGCCGATATCCGGACGGAATGCGAGCCCTATGGTGGGGTCGGATGGATACAGTCCGTTGGTCCAACTTGCCGGGTCGAGCGCCTTGCCGAGCTTTTCGATGGCGTCCTCGACCGTATCCGGCGGCGGCATCGGAAAACCGATGTGCTGGCCGGCGGCCAAAAGCTTGATGTCGAGCAGCGACGTCTTGCTGCCGGGAACCGTCGGCGGCGGCTGCGTGCCGGGATCCCAGTTGCCGTCGGTGACCCAACTCGGGAGGTTGCTGTTGATCTTGAAGTTCAGGCCGCTGCTTTTTTTCCCCGATTTCTTCGACGGATCGTAGGTGATGTCGAAACTTTCCAGCGTAAAGCCGAGGATCGACTTGTTGATCGGGACGCTGCAGGTGATCGTGGTGTTGGGTTTGCCTTTTTGCTTTTGCGCGAGTTGGATTTTGAACGAGACACCCTGCAACGTGACGGCCGACAGCACATCGTCCCACGGATCGGACAGCGTGTAGTAACGATTGTCGGTCACCTCGCCGACGAACCAGCTGATGAAATCGGCAAGCGACGGCACTTTGTCGAAACTCAATTGTATGGTGCCGTCGCCCGGCGCGTATTGGCCGCTCATCGCCAGGAGGTCGGAAACGATGTTGGCGTCGAACTTCGAGGAATCCTTGCCGAATGTGTAGCTCAACGCGAACGTGACGCCTTCAATCGCGAATTTCCCGGTCACGACATTGGTAGCGGTCGTGGCATTGCTGAGCATGACCGAGACCTGCGCCGAAAGGTCGGCGACCGTCCAAGTGTCTTTGAATGCCCCGTTGATGGTGTAGGTGCTGCCGCCGTCCTTCTTGGTATAGGCGTAATCGAGCGACAGCGAGGCTATGGTGAAGCCCGATATCGCGCCGGGCGCGCTGGCGCCATTGCCGAAGACCTTCGCCAAGTCCGCCGCAGTGACCGGCGGGGATGTTGGCAGCGAGGCGGTGAAATTCCAGTCGTCGCCGTTCGCCGTGCAATCAGCTTGTGCATTCAGGATCAACCGGGCGTCGCCGCTGTTTGGTGCGCTTACCTGCAATTGACCGGCGATGCTGGCGGACACCTGGGCGCCGGCGGAATTGAAGGCGAAAGTCATCTGATCGAACGCGAGGATGCCCGGAATCAGGGGCACAGGCTTCCCGTCCTTGCCCACAGCATTCGACGACAGCGACGCCTGCGACTTGGCGAAGGAGTAGGTGAGCTTGAATTTCTCGATCAACAGGGCCTGCAAGAAATCAAGGCTGGTCAGGCCGAGCTTTTGAAAGAAATCGCCGACGTTGACGCTGCCGACTTGCGTGCAAGTGACGGTCGGTTGCGGATAGTCCGCCGCGACGTCCAATGTCAGGCCGGCAAGTGACGTGCTGCCGGTACCCGACGCGGTGATTCCCTTATTTTTACCCGACGCGATCCACTTCACGGCCAATGTGATCAAAGTGACATTGAGATCGGCTGTGCCGATGTCCGCGATGTCCCAGCCAACCCCTTTGCCGTCCTGCCCGAAAGCGACAGTGCAATCGACCTCGTCGATGCGTTTCTTGTCGAGGTCCAGCGTGAAGCTGACGGATTGCAGCGCGATCGGGCCCTTCGGCAACAGCGTCGGCGGCACGATGGCCACGATCGAGCCGCCCTGGATGAGGCCGGCCAATTGCTCGATCGCACTGACCGTCTGGCCGATGTCGACCTTGAGCGGATTTGTCGGCTGCGGAAATTGGTCGATGATGTCCTGATAGGCGATCAGCTTGCCGCTTGTGAGGCTGTCGACGATCTTTTGTACCAGCGTATCGGCCATTAGCTCGCCTCGACCGTGCTGGAACTCGCCGGCTGCTGCTCGCTATACCCGCCGAACCAACCGAGCGTCGGTTTGATCGGATCGCCGGACTTGATCGCCTGATCGGCATCGCCGAACAAATAAATATTCGTCGAGCCCTTGGGCGGAAACGAGAAAGTCAGCACCGTGAAGGCGATGCTCTCGAACATCAGCACGTACTGATCCGACTTCGCGCTATCTAGCGACTGCATCTTGTTGAGCACGATGTCGGCGGCGCCGAATTTCACCACGCCTTCGAGATCGAAGCTGAGGCTGACGCCGCCCGGTCCCGCGATCTTCAGCGCCGGAAGAACGTTGACGCCGCCCGCCTGGCCGCCGGGCGCCCAGGCCAGCAGCATTTCGGCCGATAGGCCGCCGATCGCACCGAGCGCGCCCATGTTGCCGAGATTGAGGTTGAACGACAGGGCGTACCAATTTGCGTTGCCGTCGAGCGAAGCCGGCGCAATGCCTTTGGGCTGGGTCGTTTCCAGCGCGCGAAAACCCATGGCGTCGGGCAGGCGACCGCCACAGCCGGTGATGAAACCGCTCAGTTGCAGCGGAAATTGCGCCAGCAAGCTGCCGAGCCGCACGAGATTGAAGCCGGCGTATTGCCGGTTGGTCGGATCGACCGGCACCTTCGGATCGACCCCGATGTTCTGCGCCAGCGCGATCCGCAGCGCCGAGGAGTCGAAAGCGAACGAGCGATCGCCGCCGTTCGTCACCAGATACATGTCGAGACCGAGATTCTGGAATCCCAGATACTGGTACGACAGCAGGTCGAAGGCGGCGTTGGCCGCCATTTGCAGATTGCCCGCCAGATTGAAGCGCGCCAGATACGCCGTCTCGTCGACGGGTGGTGTGACTTGGGTGGGCTGGCTGCACTGCAACTCGCCGACGACGCCGCTGAGGGTCGACGGCACCGTGGTCACGGTCATGCTGGCGCTGGTGATCTCGACGCGCGCCAGCGCGTCGCTGGCGACGCAGAAGTCGGTGGCCGCGCCCTTCGCGGCGGCAAACGTATAGGCCGGATTGTTGTTGGCGACGTAGGAGCCGATCAGCACCAGCGTGTTGGCACCGGCGTCGCCGGCGGCGTCGGTCGGCTGCACGCCGTCGCCGAACAGGCTGTTGAGCGTCAGCAGCGACTTGTTGCTGAAGTTCACCAGGTTGGCGTTCTCGAACACCGCTTCGAGGGTGAGAACCTTGAAATCGTAAGTTCGCGGATTGGCGATATAGGGGGGCAGGCTGTTGACCTGCGCGCCGAGTGCCGGATCGATGTAATGCACCAGCCCGAACATGGCGCTGTTGAGCTGGTAGTCGGTCTGCTGTTCCGACGGTGGGGTGACGTGGTTGACCTGATTGCCGATATGGTGGGCGACGAATTGCGTCATGTCGATGCCGGCGAGCAGCGCCTCGATCTCCGGCGGCAGTTTTCGGGTCGTGATGCTGACCCGCAGCGCCAGAAAGCCGTTCCAGGCGACGTTGTCGATCAGTTCGACGAAGTTTTGCAAGCTGGCGACGCCCTGGCCGCCGTCGTAGAGCGTCCGCGCCTGTTCGAGATAGTCGACCAGCCAGTTGGACAGGAAGCGTCCGTCCTGGTCGTTGGTGGCGTCGTTGAAATCCTTGTAGCGCGTCCACAGCTCCGGATGGCGCGCGAGCTGGCTCACGGTCGCATTGGCCGATTTGAAGATGATGACATTATAGTAGTCGCCGACCGTCGTGTTCCTGCCGAGGTCCAGGGTGAACGGCCAGTTGCTCATCGTCACGTCGTTGCTGAACGCGCCGAGATTGGTCGTCTTGGTGATCACCAGGAATTGCTGATTGGTCAGCATCGCTTCTTGGAGCGCCTGCGGAATCGGCCCGTCGTCGCCGGCCCCGGCAAACGCGATGTCGATATAGGTGGGTTCCTTGTCGGAATATTTCGGATCGCCCTTTTGCGGGCCCATCTGCGCGACAGTGAGCGTGTGCCAATTGCCATCGACGAAAGCCGCCGCATGGCCTTCCGGAGTGATCGCGGTGATGTTCTTTGAATCTTGTAGGGTATGCGATTGCGGCGTCTTGCCGGGCACCATCTTCTCGATGGCGGCTTTGCGGGTCGGGTTGATCAGCTGATATTCGAAGCTCTCGACATATTGGTGGTCGAAGCCGAACTGGCTGTCATCCGCCGGCGGCACGAAGGCCGCGTAGGGCAGCAGTGGAAATGGGAAGTAGGTGCCCGGCGCGCCCACCGCATCCGGCAATTGCGCGATCGACAGCGCGTAATAGTCGAGATCTTTCGGATCTGTGGAGTCCTGGGGTTTGGCGAAGAATGGCGCCTGGTCGGGTTCGGAATAGTAGTGGCGGACGTCAGGTTGGCTCTGCGGTGCCGGCAGCACCATGGCGTAGGCCGTCGTCAGCCTGGACGCCGGATCGAACGCGAGCGCCACATTGGCGGGCTTCGGCAGATCGCCGTCGACCTGGGCGCTGATGCCGGCGATTTGGCGGGGATAAAAGCTCAGCAGATCGCCCGGCGTGAATTGGATGTATTCGACGCCGGACAGGCCGCACAGCAGTTGATTGCCGAGCCCGTATTGGTTCGGCCCGTTCTGACCTTGGCCGTTGCCGTCATCGATCGACATCGCGAAGCCGCCCAGCGGCGTGAGATAAAGCATGCCGCCGTAGCCGATATTGAAGACAAAGCGTGATGACCCGTCGCTTTGCGGCGTCAGCAGGATCGTGCCGTCGAGCAGGGTGCGGAACGCCGAACGCACGGTGTTGGTGCCCGATGGCGGCAGCGAGAAATAGGTGTTCGCGCTGGTGACCGGCCTTAGGATCGACAGAACGGCGGAGGTCGTCCAGCCTTTGAGGCCGGTCGGCGAATCGAGCAACGGATAACACAACGGACCGGAAGTGGGAGGCTTCGAGGACGTATCGGAAGCGGGGGCGTTGGAGGACGCGGCTGCGACGGTTACGCCGTACTGGAAGCCGAGGCCGAGACCGGGTCCGGAATCCGGCGGCGACATGGTGCCCGGGAAAGCGAACGCCCCGGCAAAGCCGCCGCTGAAAACCAGCGCGCCATTGTTGGTGTCGCCCGCGGGAATCTCGATCTGCGTGATGCCGGAAACCACCGGCTGCTGATCTGCGCTGCTGGTGCCGCGAGCGATGCCGAGGCCGCCGCCGCCCAACAACAAGCCGTCGTTATTGGCGGAGGCCGACAACGGCACCGTTGCGCCACCAGTGATGAACAGGCTGGCACCGCCGGGATTGTTGCGGTCCAACAACAGGAGGGGCTGCTGTCCTGGCGCCATCGCGAACGGCAAGACCGGCTGGCGGCCCGAACCTTGCAGCAAGAACGGCAATTGCGGCCCGGCGTTGAGCGTCGGGTGGGTCAGGGTCTTGGGCGCCGCGACCCAGACGATAACGCCCTTATTCTTGGCAGTGCCGGGCTGCCAATCGATCTGGTCGAGCGCGGGTCCGATTTTCGCAACATCGATGGTCGCGTCGGCGGCGAAATACAGAAAGATCAGGCAGTTGTAGGTGTGATTCTCGAACTGCTGGAACAGCCAATCGATGGCGACAGGGTTCGCCAGCGACGGCTGGGTTTGATCTGCAGCGAGATAAATTCCGGTCCAGGGCTGGCTTGGATCGACTGTTTGCCTGCTGGCCAGCAAGTAGCTGTAGCGACCGTTTATCGAACTGCCGGGATAGATCGCGTAGAAGGGGAGAGCCATAGAACGGACGCCTGACCTCGGACGGAACCGCAGAAGAAGTTACGCACACTGTAAATTAACTCTAGCGTGCTCTCGACCAGAGCGATAGATTAAACATTCAGCGTACCTGCAAGTGTGGGGGCAGGTGTGGGGAAAAGGCAGAGCTGATGCCGTCAAGGGGCGCGCGATGTTGGGGCGTCGGGTGTCGATGGGTTTTTGGAACCGGCTGACGGCAGCATGGGCCGCGGCGGCGCTGGTGTTGTTGACCGCGTCCTCCTGGGCTGACGATTCATCGGTAAACAAGTCCCCGGTATTCAAGGCCTATCCGATCAACGGCGTCATCGACGTGCCCACCGGCTGGCAGGTTTCGGCATTCCTTTATAATGGCAGCCTGAACACCTCCGCCGACAACATGTTCACCACTTCGCATGTCGACGTTACCGGCGGCATCGCTGCGCTCGAGTACCGCTTCCCGTGGCTAAGCGTCGCGGTGCTCGGCAATTTCGGTCACACGCACGTCATGTATTTGCAGGTGCTGCAAGACACCTTTGCCTCCAGCGCGGCGGTCGGCGTGCGTGGGCGCGCCTATCTCGGTCCGTTGACCTTCACGCTCAGCACCAGCACGGCGGATGACAGGTACCAGACCGTCCTGCAGAACGCCGCCAATGCGTGGGACGGCGCGGAGCGGGCCATCTATGGCAGCGTTGCAGCCGACCTTCATGCCGGTCCGGCTTGGGTCGTTCCGTTCGTCGGCGCGCGCTACCTCGCGCTGACGCAGGATGCGCACATGCTGGGCGGCGCCGGCATTCCGGAGGAGACGCGGCACAGCCAATTGGCGTTCGCGGCCGCCAGGCTTGAATTGCGACTGCGCGATGACCGGAACAATCTGATCACGCCGTGGCTGTTCGGCGGCGTCAGCCATGAATACGAGGACATTCCGCCCATGGGGCCGTCGGTGTTCATCACCGAAGGGATGGCGGGCAACCAGTACACGCTGTTCCCTCCGGGAATGACCAATGTGCCGGCTATATTTCCCGGACGCACCACACAGACGTTCGGCGCCGGCGTGAACATGGACTTTGCCAAGGTATTCACCGTCGACGGCGGCATCTACCGCGAATTCAATGCGGAGTTTGCCTCAACCACCTACAAGCTCGGCGCGGCGTTGCGGTGGTGAATTGCGCATAATACCCTGTTCTCAATAACGTCTTTGCCGAGCCGAGGCAGCGTTGCCGCGACGATGCGGCGATTTGGCCGCGTTCGGGCGTGGATCGGATATCGCGCAATATCGCAATTCGGTCGCCGGATTTCTCATGAAACGAAGTGATCATCGCATTCTCACGACGCACACCGGCAGCTTGCCGCGTCCATCGGACCTCGTCGAAGCTCTCAACGCCAAGGAACTCGGCAAAAGCTACGACGCGCGCGCGCTCGACAGCCGCGTCAGCCGGGCCATCGCCGAAATCGTGCGCCGCCAGGCCGATACCGGCCTCGATGTGATCAATGACGGCGAGCACAGCAAAGTGAGCTGGATGGCCTACGCGCGCGGGCGGCTCTCGGGCCTGGAGGAAGTCGACGCTCCGGTGCGCTTTCGCGGCGCGACCCGCGATTCGCTCGCTTTTCCGGCGGCCTATGAAGATATGAAAGTCATGCTGGCCGGGCGGTCCTCGGCCATTGTTGCCAAGCGCACGGTGCGTCCCAAGGCGTGGGTCTGCAGCGGTCCGATCGCTTATGTCGGCCAGAGTGAGCTGCGCGCCGATATCGACAATCTCAAAGCCGCGCTCAACGGCGTAAAGGCCGAGGAGGCGTTCGTCACCGCGATATCGCCGTCGAACCTGGAGCTCTATTACGAAAATCACTATTACGGTTCGGCGGAGGAGTATCTCGCCGCATTGGCGGACGCCATGCGCGTCGAGTACAAAGCCATCGTCGATGCCGGATTTGTGCTGCAGATCGACGACCCGCGAATGGCGACGCACTACAATCGCACGCCGGATGCCTCCATCGACGATTGCCGGGCATTCATGGCGCTGCGCGTCGAGGCCGTCAATCACGCGCTACGCGGCATTCCGCAGGATCGCGTGCGCTTTCATACCTGCTACAGCGTCAATGTCGCGCCGCGACTGTTCGACTTCGAACTGAAGCATTTCGTCGACTTGATGTTGCAGATCCGCGCCGGCGCCTACGCTATCGAAGCCGCCAATCCACGGCACGAGCACGAGTGGGAATTGTGGCGCGACGTGCGCCTGCCTGACGACAAAATTCTGATACCGGGTGTCGTCTCACACTGCATTCACCTGGTCGAGCATCCGGAGCTGGTCGCGCAACGCATCGTTCGGTTTGCCGAAGTGGTCGGACGCGAGCGCGTGATCGCCGGCACCGATTGCGGCTTCGGCACCTCTGGCGCCGGCGACGAAGTGCATCCGGATGTCGCCTGGGCCAAGCTGCGGTCGCTGGTCGAGGGCGCCCGCATCGCGAGCAAGACATTGTGAGCCGGCTAGCCCCATAGCTGTTCGCTCGCCTGCGCGGCGCCGGCGACAAGCGCGCCGAGCTTCAGAAAGACGATCTCCGGATCGAGCTTGCCGTAACCCGCCGCGGTGCCGAAGCCGCAGTCGGTATTCGCGATCACGCGCTCCCGGCCGACGATGTGCGCAAAGCGCACGATGCGCTCGGCGACGAGGGAGGGATGCTCGACATAATTGGTCGACGTATCGATTACTCCCGGCAGCAAGAGCTTGTCGTCGGGAAGCTTGAATTCCCGCCAGACCGCCCATTCGTGGGCGTGACGTGGGTTTGCGGCCTCGATCGCGATGGCTTGCGCTTTTATTCCAAGGACGATCTTGATGATCTTGGCGAGTGCGATGTCGTGGGTGTGCGGGCCTTCGTAGTTGCCCCAACAGACGTGAACGCGAACCCTGCCTGCGGGAATATTGCCGAGCGCATGGTTCAGCGCTTCGGCATGGACGGCGGCGCGCCGCAAAAAATCCGGCTCCGAAAGGTCCTGAAAGGAGGTATGGCGCGACATCGCCAGATCGGGGCAATCGATTTGCAGCACGAAGCCTGCTGCCGCTATGGCGGCGTACTCGTCCCGCATCGCCGCGGCGATGGCCGCAACATAGTCCTCGTGGCTGCGATAATAATTATTAGGCAGAAAGCTCGCGACCACGCCGGGAGAGGCCGCGGTCAAAAATGCCTCGGCCGGGCGCGCGGCATCGACTGCGGCGCGCATATTGGCGAGGTCGCGCGCCAACGCCTCGCGATTGCCGACGGCGATCGGACCAACGCAGGTCACGCGCTTGAAGCGGCGTGCCCCCGACAGCTGCGCCATCTTGCGGCGGAGGTCGGGAAACGGCGCCAGATCGGCGTGCGGCTTCGCTCCTTCCGTGCTGCCTTCGTCCGAAAAGCCGGTCAGGCGGTCGTGCACATAGGTGGCGTAACTGATCTTGCTGGTTTCGCCGTCGCTGACGACGTCGATGCCGACATCGACCTGCCGCTTGACGATATCCAGCACCGCCTGCCGCATCTCGCGATCGAACTGCATGGCATCGAAAGCCCGGCGGCTCTCGCGCTCTTCGAGCAGATGCAGCACCGCTTCGCTCCGCGGCAAGCTGCCGACATGGGTCGTCAAGATGCGATCCTGGCTCGGTTTCATGGCGATCGGCCGGCTGGCTCATGCATCGTGACGCACCCGCCGCTCGGCGATGTGCAGAAGCGTGTTGATCGCGACGGCGAACAGAAACAGCAGCAAGGTCAACGCGAAAATATCGACCACATTGTGAATTTCGGTGGCGCGGATCAGCGCGAAGCCGATACCCGATGACGAGGCGAAAAGTTCCGCGATCAATATGCCGAGCAGCGTCACGGCGATGCCGATGCGGATTCCGGAGAGAATCTCCGGTATTGCGGCGGGGGCCAAGACCATAACGACGGTTGCGACCGGCGACAGCCGCAAAGTCCTCGCGGTGCGCCGATGCACCGGCGCGACATTGCGAACCGCGTTCATGGTGAAAATAGCCACCGGGAATATGCCGTGGATCACGCCGAAAGCGATTTTCGCCGTGAGGCTCAGGCCGAAGATCAAGAGAATGATCGGATAAAGCGTGATCTTGGGGATCGAATATACGGTACCGAGGATCGGATCGGCCACATCGCCGGCGAATCGATGGAGACCGAGCGCGAGACCGAGCAGCAGGCCGCCGGCAATGCCGATGATGCAGGCATAGCCGAACGCGATGCCGGTGCTCGCCGCGTCGTTCCAGAAATTGCGTCCCCTGAGCAGCGTAACGGCGCGCGAAAGCGTGGCGGCCGGAGCGGACACGACGTCCGCTCCGACCAGCAAATAGAGAATTTCCCATGAGACGAGAAAGCCGGCGGCCAGAACCAATGCGTCGTATTTTTGCGGCTTCATTGCTGCCCGAAGCGATGGTGAAGCCGCTTCTCCCAGTGCGACAGCGCGCCGTTGACGGCCATGACCAGGATCAAGAGCAGCAGCAGCATGCCGTACATCGTCCGGTTGTCGAAATCCTGGTAGCCGAAAGCGATCCGCTTGCCGATTCCCGCCGTCGCCAGGATGAATTCGCCGGCGACGATGCCGATCACCGAATAGGCCACGGCAAGCTTGATGCCGGTCACCAGATGCGGCGCCGCCGCCGGCAGCCGCAGCAGCAACAGCCGGCGCAGCGGGCTCAGTCTCATGACGATCGCCGTCTTGGCGATGACCGCCGGCACCCGGTCGAGCCCGGTCATGGTATTCACGATCATCGCGACGATGCCGAACATCGCGCCCATGGCGATCAGGGAGGATCGACCGACGCCGAAGGCAACGATCAACACCGGGTAGAAGATGAAGACCGGGACGGCGTAATAGGCCGACAACAGCGGCTCGAATGCCCGCCGCGCTCGCGGCAGCGCGTGCAGCGCGGCGCCGAGCCAAAAGCCGAGCACGATCGAAAGCGCGATCGCCGCCGACGTGTTGACGACGGTGAACGCGATGTCGTTGTTGGCTTTGCCGCTGACCAGGATGTGCCACAGCGCGCCCGCGATCTCGGTCGGCGGAATCATCGTCGCTCGCGGAATAACCGCCGTTCGACAGAGGATTTCGAGCGCGGCAAACGCCGCGACGACCAAGGCGGTCCGTGCCGCTCCGACCCTGGTGAGGCGCAGAGTCACAGCGGCTTTTGCAGGTCTTTCGGCAGGAATTGCTGGTCGATCATGGCATTCCAGTCGACGGGGCCGTCGACCTCGCCGACCAGCTGCAGGCCTTCCGACATTTTCTGAAGTCCTGATTTCTCGAACTCGCCGCGGGTCCACTCGCCGTCATAGCCGAAATATTTGGGAAAATAGCTCGCCACCTGCTGTGGGTCCTGCTGCCAGACTTTCGCGTAAATGCGCATGGCGTCATCGCGGTTCTGATAGATGTAGTCCGCCCCGCGGCGATGAATGGCGATCAATTTTCGCAGCAGCTCCGGATTCTTCGCGGCAAACTCCCGGGTGGTGATGCCGACGAGCCATGTCATCCGCGGGATCAGATCGGCAAACGGCAGGATGACGCGATATTTCTCCGGCTGCAGCGTCAGGATCGGATCGATCAGCGGCGCGGCCTGAATGGCGCCTGTGCTTAGGGCAGTGAGGCCCGGACCGAAGCCGCCCGTCGCCACGGCTTCGACTTTGTCCGTCATCTGCGTCGCCTGCAGCGCCAGATGCAGCAGCACGTCGCTCGTCGACTTCGGCGCCGTATAGCCGGCCTTCTTGCCGGCGAGGTCGGTGACTTTACGGATGTCGGACTTCGGATCGGCGACGAGGGAAATTTCACCGATATGACTGCTGGACGTATTGACGATGACGATGTCCAATCCAGCCCGTCGCGCGGCGATTGCCGCGGA
>Ga0316363_10000699_pt1 | contig 38639 bp, 26 predicted proteins | sample Sb_taG_3_FD_200459 | JGI IMG/M metagenome (GOLD analysis project Ga0316363, IMG submission 200459) | Peat soil microbial communities from Weissenstadt, Germany - Sb_50d_a_PC metaG (v2) (version 2) | ecosystem: Environmental > Terrestrial > Soil > Wetlands > Peat | place: Germany: Weissenstadt...
CGCCTGACCGTCACTGCTCGTCAAATGCACCGTGCCAAGGTAACCCGTCGCCGTGTTGTTATACGGGTCCTTCGCCGTCACCGTGAACGTGCCCGACGTGCCCGCTGTCACCGGCGACGTGAAGCCAGTTACCACGAAAACGCTTGCCGCAGCCGGGTTCACCGTGATGCCCGTTTGGCTGCCCGTGGTCGTGCCCGTGACCGTGTCGGTCGCCGTCAGAGACTGCGTGCCTGCGGTCTTCAGTGTCGCGCTGAACGTGTGCACGCCGCCGTCGCCAGACGTGAAGGTGTAATTCCCCGGCAGCACCGCCTGACCGTCACTGCTCGTCAAATGCACTGTGCCAACGTAACCCGTCGCCGTGTTGCTGTAAGGGTCCTTCGCCGTCACCGTGAACGTGCCCGACGTGCCCGCCGTCACCGGCGACGTGAAGCCAGTTACCACGAAAACGCTTGCCGCAGCCGGGTTCACCGTGATGTCCGTTTGGCTGCCCGCGATTGTGCCCGTGACCGTGTCGGTCGCCGTCAGAGACTGCGTGCCTGCGGTCTTCAGCGCCGCGCTGAAGGTGTGCACCCCACTGTCGCCAGACGTGAACGTGTAATTCCCCGGCAGCGCCGCCTGACCGTCACTGCTCGTCAAATGCACCGTGCCAAGGTAACCCGTCGCCGTGTTGTTATACGGGTCCTTCGCCGTCACCGTGAACGTGCCCGACGTGCCCGCTGTCACCGGCGACGTGAAGCCATTCACTACGAAAACGCTTGCCGCAGCCGGGTTCACCGTGATGCCCGTTTGGCTGCCCGTGATTGTGCCCGTGACCGTGTCGGTTGCCGTCAGAGACTCTGTGCCCGCAGTCTTCAGCGTCGCGCTGAACGTGTGCACGCCGGTGTCGCCAGAAGTGAATGTGTAATTCCCCGGGAGCGCTGCCTGACCGTCGCTGCTCGTCAAATGCAACGTGCCAAGGTAACCTGTCGCCGTGTTGTTGTACGGGTCCTTCGCCGTCACCGTGAACGTGCCCGACGCGCCCGCGGTCACCGGCGACGTGAAGCCAGTCACCACGAAAACGCTTGCCGCAGCCGGGTTCACCGTGATGCCTGTTTGGCTGCCCGTGATCGTGCTCGTCACCGTGTCCGTTGCCGTCAGCGACTCTGTGCCCGCAGTCTTCAGCGCCGCGCTGAAGGTGTGCACCCCACTGTCGCCAGACGTGAACGTGTAATTCCCCGGCAGCGCCGCCTGACCGTCACTGCTCGTGAGATGTACCGTGCCAAGGTAGCCCGTCGCCGTGTTGTTATACGGGTCCTTCGCCGTCACCGTGAACGTGCTCGACGTGCCCGCTGTCACCGGCGACGTAAAGCCAGTCACCACGAAAACGCTCGCCGCAGCCGGGTTCACCGTGATGGCCGTTTGGCTGCCCGTGATCGTGCCCGTCACCGTGTCGGTCGCCGTCAGCGACTGCGTGCCCGCAGTCTTCAGCGTCGCGCTGAAGGTGTGCACCCCACTGTCGCCAGACGTGAACGTGTAATTCCCCGGCAGCGTCGCCTGACCGTCACTGCTCGTGAGATGTATCGTGCCAAGGTAACCCGTTGCCGTGTTGCTGTACGGGTCCTTCGCCGTCACCGTGAACGTGCCCGCCGTGCCCGCTGTCACCGGCGACGTGAAGCCAGTTACCACGAAAACGCTTGCCGCAGCCGAGTTCACCATGATGCCCATCTGGCTGCCCGTGATCGTGCCCGTGACCGTGTCGGTCGCCGATATCGACTCCGTGCCCGCAGTCTTCAAGGTCACGCTGAACGTGTGTACGCCGTTGTCGCTGCTCGTAAACGTATAGTTCGCGGGTAGCACGGCCTGGCCGTCGCTACTTGCGAAGTGCACCGTACCAGTGTAGTTGGTGACAGTCTGGTTCGATGAATTCTCGGCCGTCACGGTGATCGTTGCCGCCGTCCCCGCCGTAATGGTCGCCGGGAACCCTGTCACCAGCAGGCTTGCGGCACCTGATGAGGCGGAACTTACCACGATGCCGGACTGCGTGCCAGTGATGCTGCTTGTCACCGTGTCCGTCGCGGTCAAGGATTGCGTTCCCGTGGTATTGAAAGTTGCGCTGAACGTGCCGCTACCGTTCGTGAGAGTCGAGTGTCCCGGCAACGTGGCGAGAGGATCGCTGCTGGAAAACGCCACGGTGCCCGTGTAGCCGGCAGCGGTATTGCTATAGGCGTCTTTGGCCGTGACCGTGAAGTTCCCGGATTGACCTGCCGCGATCGGTGTCGGGAAGCCGGTGACGACGAAAATGCTCGCCGCAGCCGGGTTCACCGTGATGCCCGTCTGGCTGCCCGTGATCGTGCCCGTCACCGTGTCGGTCGCCGTCAGCGACTCTGTGCCTGCCGTCTTCAGCGTCGCGCTGAACGTGTGCACGCCGCCGTCGCCTGACGTGAACGTGTAATTCCCAGGCAGCGCCGCCTGACCGTCGCTGCTGGTGAAATGCACCGAGCCCAGGTATCCCGTCGCCGTGTTGTTGTACGGGTCCTTCGCGGTCACTGTGAGCGTGCCCGACGTGCCCGCCGTTACAGGGGATGTGAAGCCACTCACCACGAAAACGCTCGCCGCCGCCGGGTTCACCGTGATGCCCGTTTGGCTGCCCGTGATGCTGCTTGTCACCGTGTCGGTTGCCGTCAGCGACTGCGTTCCCTTTGTCTTGAGCGTGCCACTGAATGTGTGCACGCCGCTGTCCGCGCTCGTAAACTTGTAGTTGCCCGGCAGTGCCGCTTGGCCATCGCTGCTCGTGAAATGCACCGATCCGACGTAGCCGGTCGCCGTGTTGTTGTACGCGTCCTTCGCGGTCACCGAAAACGTGCCCGCCGTGCCCGCCGTTACAGGCGAGGTGAAGCCAGTCACAACGAAAACGCTCGCTGCCGCCGGGTTCACCGTGATGCCCGACTGGCTGCCGGTGACCGTGCCCGTCACCGTATCCGTTGCTATTATCGACTGTGCTCCAGCCGTCTTCAACGTTCCACTGAACGTGTGCACGCCGCTATCGCCAGAGGTGAACGAGTAATTGCTCGGAAGCGCCGCCTGGCCATCGCTGCTTGTGAAGTGCACTGTGCCGACGTAGCTGGTCGCCGTGTTATTGTACGGGTCCTTCGCCGTAACCGTGAACGTGCCCGACGTGCCCGCCGTTACGGGGGACGTGAAGCCAGTCACTGCGAAAACGCTCGCTGCCGCCGGGGTCACCGTGATGCCCGTTTGGCTGCCCGTGATGCTGCTCGTCACCGTGTCCGTCGCCGTCAGCGACCGCGTTCCAGCCGTCTTGAGGGTGGCGCTGAACGTGTGCACGCCGCCGTCCGCGCTCACAAACTTGTAGTTGCCTGGCAGTGCCGCTTGACCATCGCTGCTCGTGAAGTGCACCGTACCGACATAGCCGGTGGCCGTATTGTTGTAGGGATCCTTCGCGGTCACAGTGAACGTGCCCGATGTGCCCGCCGTTACAGGGGACGTGAAGCCAGTCACCACGAAAACGCTCGCTGGAGCCGGGTTCACCGTGATGCCCGACTGGCTGCCCGTGATGCTGCTCGTCACCGTGTCCGTCCCCGCGATAGACTGGGTCCCCGCCGTCTTCAGGGTCGCGCTGAACGTATGGGCTCCCTTGTCGCTGCTCGTGAAAGTGTAGTTGGCCGGCAGTACAGCCTGAGCATCGCTGCTGGTGAAATGCACCCTGCCCCTATAGCCGGTGGCCGTATTGCCGTAGGGGTCCTTCGCCGCCACCGTGAACGTGCCCGACATGCCCGCGGTCGCCGGCGACGTAAAGCCACTGACCACGTAAACGCTTGCTGCGGCCGGGTTCACCGTAATGCCCGACTGGCTGCCCGTGATCGCGCCCGACACGGTGTCCGTAGCGGTGAGCGATTGCGTGCCTGCTGTTTTAAGAATCACACTGAAGGTATGCGTGCCGTTGTCGCTGCTCGCGAAAGTGTAATTGGCCGGCAGTACCGCCTGGGTGTCGCTGCTTGTGAACTGCACCGTTCCGGTGTAACCCGTGACCGGTTGGCCGCCAAAGTTCTCGGCGGTCACGGTTACGCTGCCTTGCGTACCGGCGGTCACCGTAGAAGAAAAGCCGGTGACCAGCAAGCTGGTGACGACAGTGGGCGAGTAGATCACAATTCCGGATTCCGAACCGGTAATGGTACTCGTCACGGTGTCCGTGGCGGTAAGGGATTGGGTGCCAAGCGAGTTGAAGGTGGCGCTGAACGTGCCGGTACCATTGGTCAATGCCGCATTCGCCGGCAGCGATGCCTGCGTGTCGCTGCTGCTGAAGGTCACCGTGCCGGTATAGCCGCTTGCGGTGTTCCCGTACGGATCCTTCGCAGTGACCGTGAAATTTGCGGGAGTGCCCACGGCCGTGGGAGAGGGAAAACCACTGACCACAAAGATACTGGCAGCTGCCGGTATGACCGTGATCCCGGTTTCCGTGCCGAGCACACTCGTGGTCACCGCATCGGCCACGGTCAGCGACTGAGTGCCGGCCGTATCAAACGTGACGTTGAACGTATGCACGCCATTATCGGCAGTCGTGAACTCGTAGTCGCTGGGCAGGACCGCCTGAAGGTCGCTGCTCGTGAAATGCACGGTGCCCACGTAGCCGGTTGCGGTCTGAGCCAAAGAATTCTCAGCCGTTACCGTGATGCTGAGCGATGTTCCGGCGGTGGTGGGAGAGGAGATTGGGCTGATCGCGAAACTCGTAGTGCCGCCGGTTGGGGACCCGGCCAGCGCCGGAACCAGCAGATTGGCAATGGGCGTGCCGCGACCGGTCACCAGGTCGTAGCCGGGGCCGGCGGGATATCCATTGTTGCCCGTGGTAATATCATGGAAGTCGCTCTGCGGCAATTGGTAGAGGGCCGGCAGCGTCTGGGTTCCGCCATAAAGAGATGGTTCACCGCTGATGGCCCGCGCCTGGTTGAGAATGGCCATCACGCCGGACCACATGGGCGTGGCAAGGCTGGTTCCGCCGACCTGAATCCAGGGAGTCGAGGTGCCGAAGTCATAGCTATCGCACACGGCAACGCCGCTGTTGGGATCGGCATCGAAGGCGACGTCAGGATTGGTTCGTTGCGTGCTGCTCTGGGTAACAACACCATTCTGATACGCTGGCTGCGGCTCATAGTTACTGATCCCGCCGCCGCTGCCGCTCCAGCCCGCTTCGCTCTTCCAGTTGTTGTTGGAGTCGAGGGTCAGGGTTGTGCCCCCCACCGCCACGACGTTGGGCGAATAAGCGGGGTAGCCGGACGGCTCGCCGTTATCTCCGGTAGCAGCAAAGAAGGTGACACCGCCCGTTCGGGTCGATGGCGTCGTGTACACCGAATCGTAGCTATTCTCACCGAAGAATTCCGAGCTGCTGTAACTCATCGACACCGCGGATACGCCGGCCGTAGCCGCCGCGGTCTGCACGGCAGTATCGAGATCGGCGAAGCTTGGGCTGTTTGCCTCGAACAGAATGATATTGGCGGAGGGTGCGATACTGTGCGCCCACTGCACATCGAGCGACTCTTCCACCTCCCAGTCCAAGCCGCCGGGGCCGGAGGGATCGGTGCCGGGCATGGTGGTGCCGCCCGTTTGGTTCTCTTTTGTAAACGTAAAGGTCGTATTGCTGAGCGCGGGGTCCTGGGGCGAGAACGTTGCATCAAACTGGGCCAGGTCGGCCGTTATCGTTGGGTCGTCGTATGCATCGACGATGGCGATTGTTTGACCGGCGCCGTTCCCCGCGACGTTGCCAAACATGATCTGGTTGATGCCGTACGCCTTGATCATCTGATATGGTTGGAGTGCCCCGGACGGCGGCGCGGGACTTTGGTCCGGCTTTGCACCATTGCCGTGGAACAATCGGAATTGCGGGATGCCCATTCCGGTTCCGGATGAGTTGGAAAGGGTTAACCGCTCTTCCAGGGGCTCTAAGTAAAGAGGCCGGGACCGGCCGCGCAGGCGTCTTCGCTCACGGCGAGCTTCGCTCCTGGGCTGCTGCGGCTTGTAATTCCCCAAGAATTGGAGCCATTGTGCAAGCATAGGTAGTTCCCGACATCAATGGAGAGGGCGAAGCCATGTGCGATAGGGACCAATCTCTACCCGGGCAGACGGATGCATCGACTCGGAGTATCCAAGCTTGGTCATGGAACGGGTGGCATGACCAGAATCTGCGACCGGCGGCGGGGCTGCGACCTCTGCCAACAAGCGAATCCGTTTCAACCGTCTGCCGTGACCGTCAACTCGGGCAAATCGAATGTCAAAGGGCCCAAATTGGGTTCGTACGGTAGCTTGTTCGCACCGTTCTGGTGAACGTCGCGAGCCATCGCGCCTGTCTCTGAGATGGCAAGAGGGAAGGCATCCCCAGGACAGATTTCCGACTTAAGTTATCACAAGAAAAGACCCTCGAGCGGGACCACGTTCGCAAAATTTGGCAGCTTGCGTCGGTTCGGAACGAGTCTCACTCGCTTCGGCATCTGAGAGAGATTATCCAGTCTCTCGGCGAAAAGCAAAGATAAAATGTCGAAAAAAAGTGTGATGATTGTGTGATCGTACCCCCAGGCTCAAGAGGTCCGCGCTGTGCGTTTCAGAGGAATGGCAGGGGGAGCAAGCTTGACACACTGCCTGCCGACGACGACACTTAGTTGGCGGCCCTCATCACCGTCTTCTTGAATTCAAGCCCCTGCTATGCCGGACTCTTCGGAACATCAGCGAGTCGCCGACGATCGTGTCCACCGGCCGAACCCTTCCACGATAGATATGGCCGGCAAATCCGATGTTCACGAGCAGCCAACGCTGACACCCGCTCCTCCACTCGACGTTGCGGAGCAACCAACGCTCGCTCCGGGCGTTGCGCAGAAGCCCGTTGATGCAAAGGCTGCTTGCGGCGGCGACTTGATCTTTGAAGCGCGCCGCTTTGGCGATTACGAATTGCTCGGGGAATTGGCTCGCGGAGGCATGGGAATTGTCTACCGAGCGAGGGAGCGCCAATCGGGACGGCTGGTCGCTCTCAAGATGATGCTTGACGAGTGCACACCGGATTCAGCTCAGCTGCAACGATTCAACCTGGAGGCGCGTGCCACGGGCGAGCTGAACCATCCCGGCATTGTCGCGATCCATGCCTGGGGTGAGCATGAGGGCCGGCTCTTTTACACCATGGACTACGTAGCCGGCTCTCCCCTCAGTCGCCTGATGAAGCGTAAGCCGCTGCCGATCGAGCGGGCCGAACGCTACATGCTTGGCATCGCCCGCGCCGTCCAGGCTGCTCATGCCCAAGGGATCGTGCACCGCGACTTGAAGCCAAGCAACGTGATGATCGATTCGTCCGGCCAACCGCGGGTGCTCGACTTCGGCCTGGCGAAGCGCCAGGATCAGCCGCCGCATCATGGCGACGTTGCCGTCGCCGAAGTGAAGCCTCTGGATGAGGTGCTCGATGCTCTGCCATCCAACGCACCCGCCAGTGCGGTGTCGGCCCCCAGTCCTGAACGTCAGAATTCTCCCCACCACACCGAGAAAGGGGCAGTTCTGGGTACGCCCAGCTACATGGCTCCCGAACAAGCACGAGGAGAACAGAGCCAGGTGGGGCCGCGCGCGGACGTGCATGCCCTGGGGGCCATCTTCTTCGAAATGCTCACGGGGCGACCTCCCTTCGAAGCCGCAACGGTTATGGACACGTTGATCCAGGTGATGGAACAAGAGCCACCACAAGTGCGCAGCCTGAACCCCCTCGTGCCCGCATCGCTCGCCGAAGTGTGCCAGCGCTGCCTGGCGAAGAATCCCCAGGACCGCTATGCAGATGCCGGCGCGCTGGCAGACGAGCTCGAGGAACGGTGGCAGCGCACAGTTCAAAAACGCCGCTTTGCTCGACTGGCCGCGTGGGCCGGGCTGGCAGCGCTTGTGCTCTTTGGCATCCGCTTCTTCATGCCGGGATGGGCCTGGCTCTGGTCGGAAGCACTCGCCGACAGAATGCGCTCTTTGGCTGAAATAGGCGGCACGATGATGCAAGGGACCGCCGCGGTTCTCGGCTCCTTACTCAGCTTTGTCATTGCCCTACTGCCCTATCTGGCACTCCTGGCATTCGTTGCGTGGTCCGCCGCATGGCTTTGGTACCGGATCTCCCGGCCACGGCAAAAACGGCGCGAAGGTGATGATCCGCAGGCACAAGGGGCATCCTACCTGCAAAAACTCTTTGCGGTTGCCGAGTCAGCTCCCAGAAGCGCCGGGCCGGCCGGGAATACGGTGCAACTGGCGGACGTGGAACTGGGAAAGACCTTGCAAGCGTCTCCGACTTGCCTGCTGCGCAAAGGACGGCAAAAGTCTTTGGACCGGCCCGTGCTGGCGTGGATGGACACGCGGCCTTTGCCTGAAGGAGCGCCGGCGCCCGGTGTGATGGTGCATCACCCTTCAGTGCTAACTCTGCACGCTGTCACCTCGTGCCCCGAGGGCCGGTTCCTGGTTACCGAGGCGACTCCGGCCACGCCGCTCGCCGATTTACTGGATCACAGGCACCTGGAACCGCTGGAAGCGGTCGCCATGGTCGTGAAGATTGCTTACGCCTTGCAAGCTTTTCATGACCAGGGAGCATGCCACGGCCAGCTTGCCCCCGAATGGATCTTGGCCCAGGGCGATTTGGAGCCGCTCCTTTGCCCCTGCGGCGTTCCCAGTCAATCTCTTGAAGACCGAGGCCAGGACGTGGTGCGACTGGGAACCCTGCTCCTGGAATGGTTACCACAACGGCCGCGGCGCTGGCAGCGCAAGCCGTTGGCCACCCTCTATCGAGTTTGCGACGCGGCCACGAGGGAAACTTACTCACGGCCGGCTGACCTCGCTGTGGACCTGGAGCGCGCTGCATACGCCTCGCTGGTCCGCTGGCGCGGCCAGCTGGCGGCGTGGGCCGTAGTGGCCCTGTTCGTTCTGCCCATGGTCGCCCTTGCGATCGCACGCAACTTCGCGCTTTCCAGCAAGACCGACGACCAGTCCCAGCCCCTGGGCGAGGTGGGCCAGTTTGCCATGAATAACTGGCTCCTTCTTATCGCGCCAAGTGCCGTTCTCCTCGGATTCATCCACGGGAGGACCTTTGCCAATTACTTGCGGCTGCGCCCGCTGCAAGCCGTGCGAGCACAATTATGGAAAGAATCCATTCTCCCGGCAGCAGTCAGCATGGCGATCCTTACGCTGGTGCCCAGCGGCATAGCTTGCTATCTCCTTTCCGGGGAAGGTCTCGAGATCGGGCCGCGCGTGCTGTTCCTGGGAGTTGGCGAATTGCTGGGCTTCTGGTTCCTGGGCGTTTGGCTGACCGCTATCGTTGCTTTCCTGGAGGTCCTCGTGGGCAGCTTGCGGTCGCAAGCAACCGACGGAGTCCTGGATTCCGTGGGGATACTGGCGACCCTGCTACACGCACTGCCGAGGCCCCAGCAATCTTCGAGAACGCCTGGGAGCAAATCACTGAACCGGAGAACAGATTTGCAGTCGAAGGAATCGTGAGAGCATGGCGAGACCTAAACGCAGGGAGCATTTGTCGAACCCTCACGGCCTGCGGCTACGTGATTGTATCTTCTGTCCCCCACTAGAGCGGCGAGTGTTTGGGCTAATATTCTGCCTCTCTATTTTGTCTTCCCTTGGGCCCGACGATTTTGCTTGCGGCTGGCGGCCGGTCGTGAGATAGTGGGTCGAAACTCTCCACATTCGGCGGCTTGGGCTTGTCAGTGAGGGACCTGATCCTGGAGGAGATATGCGCGATTACTTCGAACCTAAACATGTGGAAGAATGGCTGGCGGGCGGGTTCACACGGCGCGACTTCGGTCGGATGGCGGCGCTCTGGATAGCCGGTGCCTGCCTGCCGTTTTACAACGAATCGACCCTGGCCCAGGACCTCAAGTCCATTTCCAGCATCCCACCCGATGCGGTGCGGCTCAACGCCAACGAGAACCCGATGGGCCCCTGCCTTGCAGCCCTTGAGGCCATCCAGAAGGTCGTCCCGCAAGGCGGCCGCTATCTTTTCCACCTGACGCAGACTTTCACGGAAACGCTTGCCGCCGTCGAGGGCCTGCCGGCCACGCACATCCTGCCCGCCGCCGGTTCCAGCGACCCTCTCCACCGCTGTGTCCTGGCCTTCACGTCCCCGAGCCGGGCCCTGGTCACCGCCGACCCCGGCTACGAGGCGCCGGAGCACGCCGCCCGGTTCGTGGGTTCGAAGGTCGTGCGTGTCCCCCTTCGCAAGGATTACGCGCACGATACACGGGCCATGGCGCGGGCTGACGCCAACGCCGGCCTGATCTACGTCTGCAACCCCAACAACCCGACCGGAACCGTCACCTGCAAGGAGGACCTGGCCTTCTTGGTCGCCCAAAAGCCCGCCGGATGCGTCGTTCTCATCGACGAGGCGTATCTTCACTTCGCCAGGACAGCAACTCCCGCGACGGAATGGGTGGCGGCCAACAAGGACGTGATCGTCCTCCGCACCTTCTCCAAACTTTACGGCATGGCCGGCCTGCGAGCCGGGGCGGCACTGGGGCGGCCCAGCCTGCTCGATAAGGTGCGAGGGTTCAGCGGCCTACCGATACTACCGTCCACAGCAATGGCCGGGGCCACGGCCAGCCTCAAGGATCCGTCTCTGGTGCCCGAGCGCCGCAAGATCATGGCCGACATCCGTGAGGATCTCTTCGCCTGGATGGACAAGAGGGGTTATGCGTACATCCCCTCCGATGCCAACATGGTCCTGATCGATAGCAAACGACCTGGCCGGGAGATGGCCGCGGCGCTGCTTCAGTATAAGGTAGCCGTCGGCCGCACCTGGGCGGCGCTGCCCCATCACGTCCGCGTTACCATTGGCACGCGCGACGAGATGGAAAAATTCAAAGCGGCGTTCGAGCGCGTGATGAACTCCTGAGTGCTCAAAAACGTTCAGGAGATCCAGAACCCCCGCGGCCAGGAGGCTCGAGACGACACCAAATTCTTATGCAGACTCTTTCGCTCGCCTTCCGGTGCGGCGCTTGCTCTTGTCTTTGGGGGTGATGAAGTAGCGCATGATCGGCCGCGTCGGCGAACGTCGCAACACTTCAACGAACCCAGCCGACTTGAACATCGACGGCAGCCCCGTGTAGACAAATGCGTCAGGCATTCGACCGCTGCGCGGCTCGACAGGGTATCCCTCGACGATCCTGGCACCATTCTCCGCAGCGTACTTCACGGCGGCGCGGAGTAGTTTCTTTGTGATCCCTTGCCCTCGGAATGGCCTGGCCACGAAGAAACAAACCACCGACCACACCGCCTGTTCATCCACCGGCTTCAGGATCCGCGAGCGCTCCAGGGTGGAGTATTGCTTTCTCGGAGCCAAAGCACACCAGGCTACTGGCGTGTCGCCTGCGAACGCAATCAGTCCGGGAATCTCGCCGGAGGCAACACGATTTTTGAATGCTTTCTTATTCTTTTGTCCCTTGCCCTGGTTGAATTCCGAGCGTTTCAGCACCCACCACATGCACCAGCAGCCGCCGCACGCTCCACGTTCTCCAAAGAGGCTTTCCAGGGCGTGCCAGCGCTCGGGAGTGAGGGCTTGGAAGGTTAGCTCCACCGGAGCCGATTCTAACGAAGCCATTCAAGCCCTCCAGTTCGCCTGCACTGATGAACGCTTCGGCGTCCTGCGCTTGAAGAAGCCGCGCGACCATGCCGTTCGGCGCAATATCAATCATTCAACAGCGTTATATTTGCGAGAGCGTGAAAAAGGAGAGTCGCTTGAAGGAATGTTTGATCAGGCGTTCCGCTGCCGGAAGCAAGGCTTTGGGGCAAGAACGCTATTTCGATTCTGCAGCCGCACCTGCGGAAGAACTCATTGTGTCCGCCTGCCCTTCAGGCGCCGGCACTTTCCAGAAAGCTTTGGCCAACAGCAACCCTGCACCGCAGACCAAGAAGCAGTCGGCAAAATTGAAGATGGGCCAATTTATCCAGTAAAAGTACAGGAAGTCGCGCACGCCGCCGAAGACGCAGCGATCGTAGAGGTTGCCCATTGTGCCGGCAAGGATCAACCCAAGAGCAACAGTTAGCCAGTGATCCTGAAGCGACTTCCGGCGCCAGCTCCATGTAACCATCCCGACAACCACGAGCGAACTGACCAAAGCGAACGTGATGTTGGCGACGTGCGCATAGGTAACGCCCAGGCTGAACAACGCACCAGGATTGACTCTCGGTTGAATCATCCCTCCCCACGTTCGCAGCGGGGAGAGCAAATGGTCATTGGGATCGGCTGTCTTAAATTGGGCCACAATGCGAAAGACACCGGGAAAGATGTCCCACTCGCCGCCGTGGCCGTCATGATAAAGCCAGCGGAAAACGATATACTTGCCGGCCTGGTCCAGCAGCGAGCCGGAAAAGGCTATCGACCAGAAGAGAACGCGGTGCGCTCGTTGCTTCATGATCCTCAATGCGCTTTGCCTGGAATCAGGTCGTGCCGGAAGAGATATCTTTACTGGGCCTTGGCCATTTCCGCCGGGAGTGGGCTCTCCGAAGCGTCTTGGCTCGCCGTTGCAGCCGACGTGGTCAAGAATGCCTGCGCTAGCAGCACGCAGGCACCGCACACAAGGCAGCAATCGGCAATGTTGAAGACCGGCCACTCGATCCAGTGGAAGTACAGGAAATCGCGGACTCCATTGAAAACCAGGCGGTCGTAGAGATTGCCGAGCGTGCCGGCCATGATGAGGCCCAGAGCGATGCACAGGAAGCGGTCGCGGGCCGTGGCAGGACGTGTGCTCCAATATGCGATCGCCAAGGCGGCAACGATACTGACCATCGCGAAGATAGTGTTGGCGAGCGTGATATAGGCTCCGCCTAGCCCGAAGAGCGCTCCGTGATTGACCTTGGGCAGCAGTTCACCGCTCCACGTGCGGAGGGCGGAGAAGGCTTCGCCGCCCGGCTCCCGATTGGCGGAGAATTGTGTAAGGAGTTTGAAAACGCCCGGGATCAAGGGATACTCGTCGCCGGCACCGTCGTTGTAAAGCCAGCGGAATACGATGTATTTCGTGCTCTGGTCCAGGATTGTCCCAAAGAAGACAAGGCTCCAGAAAAGCCCGCGATAGGATCGTTCGGCCATTGGTGTTTTAGGAGTTTTGTTCAAGCTTCCGTGCACACTCGACGCAATATCGCGCGTAAGGCACAGCGTGCAGCCGGGCCTTGGGAATCTCTCCCTGGCAATTCTCGCAGCGGCCAAAGGTGCCCTGACCGACTCGCTCCAGGGCGGCTGCGATCTCTCCGAGCAGTTGTTCTTCGTTCTGAAGCAGGCTCAAGGTGAATTCTTGCTCAAAATTGTCCGTGCCGAGATCGGCCATGTGGATAGGCATGTTGGAGAGATTGCCGGCCCCACCGGCCCCCGTCCTGCGCAGGGCCTCGTCCGTGAGGTGGGAGACATCCCCATTATGGCGATCTCGCAATGCGAGAAGGCAGTTCCGATAGCCCTCCAATTCCGTCTTAGTCATCGTCGTCCCCGGCCCGGTGTGCGGTTCTCGTTCAACTCAACGCTGCAATCCGAAGAATTCACGATATCTCACGGTTATCGGGCCGTCAAGAACTGGGCCAGCATCTGGGACTTTCACGCTCGACGAGGTGCTATAGCAGAATCATACTGGGCGGTACAAGAGCAATGGATAAGTCCCGGAACCCAGCGGGCGGCGTGAGGATGGACCATCGACTTGCCTGCCGGAGGCTCCCATTCTCTCCAGCAGCATCTTCGAAGTGGTCAGCCGTACAGAAGCTAGCAAACTGGGGTAAACAGCCAACTAGGCAAAGTCAGCCAAGTTTTCCTCCAAGGGCAACTTTCGCAACCTGCCTTGCCTCAGTCCGTCTTGACCTGCAATCGATCCGCGGGAATAGTTCTTGAGCATAATGCGGTTCCTTTGCAGTGGGTGAGCCGGCCTGGGTGCGCGTGTATCGAGTGGAGTGGATAAGAGGCGGACCGGCTGGGTTTGCCTATCTTGCGCAGGGATGCCTCTCTGTCACCTAGCATCTAGCATGGACGAGGAACCGTCAGCGAGATCAACCACGTGGACTGCCGAACCGTTGTCATGGGGGCCGAGCTTTGCGAGCCGTGGCCTGCTTCTTTCTGGGGGCATTTTGCCTGAGCCTGATCGGCTGCAGCTTGTTCGGCAAGAAGTCGCAGACCAAGGAGAATGCGCCGCCCGCCCAGGCGAACGGAAGTGGGGGTTCCGCACCGGCAGACACTTCTGGAGCTTATGCGAATACGCCTGTCGGCGCAAACGGCATTCTGGCAGGCCGCGTCATCGATAGCTATGAGCACAAGCCTCCACCTACCTACATTCAGGTCGTCTTGGCGTCGGATAGCCGTGGCTCGAAGCCCGCACCGATGGAAGTGGCAACAGACTCACAAGGTTTTTTCACGATCCAGGGCTTGCAGGCGGGCCAACACTATCAGTTGATCGCCCGAACGCGTGACAGCAGTCCCCGCCTTGCCGGCACAACCTGGGCCACGCCGCCAAATCCGCGCCTCCTCATTTACATGAGTGAAGACTTCGCGACGCCGAATACGCCCGGCGCGCCCGCACCTCCCGTAATACCGGGGCCGCGCGGCAACCCGGCGCCCAACTTTCCGGACAAATCTGGTACCGCGGGAGATGGAGGAAACAACGGCACAGGCGAACCCAAGAGCGACGGATCCAAGCCTCCTAACTCGAACCTGCCTCCGCAGCGCCCGGCTGGCATTGGGGCGCCGCTCCGCATTAATGGTCAGCCCCAAAGCCAGGATGCGCACCCAGACGCCGCAGTGCCGCCTGCACCCTCCTCCGGTTTGAGGACTGAAGACATTGCAACGAACCCGAACGGATATGCTCGAAATGAGCCAGCCTTGAACATTCCATCAACTGTGCCGGCGCCCACCGCGCAGCCACTGCAGCAGCCGGCACCGTACGATCTCGGCACCCCGACGATGGCCACTCGAGTTCCCTCCTGTGTGCTGACAGGAAGGCAGCTCGACAATTTCGCGCTGAACGACCTGACTGGACAGCCTTGGGAATACCGCACCCATCGCAGCCGCTTGACGCTTCTGGATTTCTGGGGCACGTGGTGCATCCCGTGTCGCGAGGCCATCACGCATCTCAAAATCTTTCAGAACAACTACGGGCCTTATGGATTGAGAGTGGTGGGAATCGCCTACGAGCAAGGCTCTCTTGCCGAGCAGATCCGCAAGGTTCAGGACGTGCGCGACCGGCAGGGCATCAATTATCAGCTGCTGCTGGGCAGCGACTCGGCAACTTGCCCGGTGAGGAAGCAGTTTGCCGTGACCAGTTTTCCCACCTTCGTCTTGATTGACCAGAACAGTCGCATCATTTGGCGGTCCGAAGGGCTTACCGCGGACAAGTTGGAGGATCTGACTATGCAGATCAACCAGCAATTGCGAGCGCGCTAGTTTGCCGCACGCTCGTCACCGATCCCCGGCATCGCCCTCTTCACTATTTCCCATCCAGAGACACACCCGAGCCAGAGGCATTGTCAGCCACTCCGTCGCTGCTCCGGGATGAAGTTGCCGACAGTTAAACAACCTCTGCGCAACTTGGACGCAAACGAAAGCGCTCCATACGATGAAAGTACGCGAACTCAAGTGACCGGTGCATCCCGAGGCAGACGGACAGATGTGGGCTGCCGGCAGCGCGAGCCGGAAGGAGACGACCATGCCAAATCGCACACCGCTCTATGAATGGCACGTCGCTCAGGGCGCGCGCATGGTCGATTTTGCCGGTTGGGAGATGCCGATCCAGTACACAAGCATTGTCGAAGAGCACGAGGCCGTCCGCAAAGGCGCCGGCCTTTTCGATATCAGCCACATGGGCCGGCTCGTTTTCGAGGGACCCGATGCGCTCGATCTCATCCAGTTCCTGTACACGAATGACGCCGCCTCCATGAAGCCAGGACAGGCTCGCTACGGTCTGATTTGCAACGAGGCTGGCGGCATCCTGGACGATGTACTGGTTTATCGCCTGGACCCAGTCTGGCTCATGGTCGTGAATGCCTCCAACCGCGAAAAGATCATCGATTGGATTGAGAAACACCAGGGGAACCGCCAGGTGCGCGTGACCGACAAGACATTCGATTGGGCGATGCTGGCCTTCCAAGGTCCCAAGGCCACGGCCATGGTCGAGACACCCTCACTTCGCGAGCAGACCTGGACGTTTGCGGAAAATATTGGGCGAACTCCCGTTAAGTACTACCATGCGGCTGTAGCTGGCTCCCCGGGAGCTTCTCTTCGCTATATCCTTAGCAGGACTGGCTACACAGGCGAAAACGGCTATGAGTTGATCGCCCCGAAAGAACAGGTGCTGCAGGATCTCGGGGCAATCACCGAGACTTTGCAGAAAGCGGGCGTCCGCTTACAACCGTGTGGGCTGGGAGCGCGCGACACGCTCCGGCTGGAAGCTGCGATGGCCCTGTATGGGCATGAATTGAACGAAAGCATCGACCCATTCCAGGCCGGACTGGGCTGGGCTGTCAAGATGGACAAGGGAAACTTCGCCGGTCGTGAGGCGCTGACGCGCCGCCAAGGAGATGTAAGTTTGCGCGTGCGCGTCGGCCTCGAGCTGGAGGGGAAACGCATCGCTCGCGAAGGCTCCAGCGTGCTCCGCGACGGAGCATCCATTGGTACAGTCACAAGCGGCACTTTTTCGCCAACTCTGGGCAAGGCGATCGCGATGGCCTACATCGATCCGAAGCAGAAGGCTGCCGGCACGGTTTGCGAAGTAGACGTGCGCGGCAAACCCTCACCGGCTCGCGTTGTGGCCATGCCGTTTTATCGAAAGCCCAAGGCTTGATGTCGTTCAGGGAGAACGCGATGGATCCAAAAAAACTTCGTTACGCCAAGACCCATGAGTGGGCGAGCATTGAGGGCGGCGTGTGTACCGTCGGCATCACCAAGTTCGCCGTCGATCAGCTTACCGACGTGATCTACATCGAGCTGCCCGATGTCGGGGACCACACCTTCGCAGGCGAAAGCTTCGGAGAGATCGAATCGGTCAAGGCGGTGAGCGACCTGTATGCTCCGGTGGACGGTGAAGTCTCCGAGATCAACGAGAAACTGCTCGACGACCCGACAATCATCACCAAGGATCCCTACACCCAGGGTTGGATGGCCAAAATCAAGGTCGAGCCCGGCGTCACGCTCGATCACTTGATGACGCTCGATCAGTACGAAAAGCAGATTGCATCGGAAGAGCATTGAGCCGTCGCGGACCGGGCACGGGCCGCCTCCGGGCATTGTTGCCTTGATCGTTACCATGTTCCGGGCACGGTCTTGCATTTCTTCGGAGTCAGCGGAGGCCAAAAAGAATGAAGGCGTCTGCAGGAGGTTTCTTTGTCCTACGTACTGAATACCCCTGACGACCAGCGTGCCATGCTGGCCAAGATTGGGGCCTCATCTATACAGGATCTTTTTCAAACGATTCCGACGGCGCTGCAACTAAAGCGGGACCTGGACGTGCCGGCCGCGCTCACCGAAATCGAGTTGACGCAGCACGCCCGACGGCTGGCCCAGAAGAACCAATCGGCTGACGATGCGGTCTGTTTCCTGGGCGGCGGCAGCTACGATCATTTCATTCCCAGCGTGGTCGATGCCGTGGCCGGCCGCAGCGAGTACTACACTGCCTATACCCCGTACCAGGCAGAGGCCAGCCAGGGCAGCCTTCAGGCATTTTTCGAGTACCAGACGCTCATTTGCCAGTTGACCGGGCTCGATGTAGCCAACGCCAGTCTTTACGACGGCGGCAGCGCCGTCGCGGAGGCTGTGCTGATGGCCGTCACCGCGACGCAGCGCTACGGCAAGATCCTGATCGCGGAAAGCGTGCATCCGGAGTACCGCCGGACACTGGGCACTTACCTGGCGAACCTCGACCCGCAGATTAAAACCTTGCCCACGCCCGGCGGGTTCCTCGATCCGGACGACCTGAAAAAAGAACTCGACGAGCGTACGGCATGCGTCGTTGTCCAGCATCCCAATTTCTTCGGCTGCCTTGAAGAAGTAGAGGCCGTATCTGCCGCAGCGCATGCCAGCGGGGCGCTCTTCATCGTCAGCTTCGACCCGATCAGCCTGGGGCTTTTGAAGCGACCGGGGCAATATGGCGCGGACATCGCGATCGCCGAAGGCCAATGCCTTGGCAACCCCATGTCGTTCGGCGGACCCTACCTCGGCATTTTGGCCTGTCGCCAGCAGTTCGTGCGGAAAATGCCCGGCAGGCTTGTCGGCCAGACCGTGGATCGCCAGGGCAAGCGCTGCTGGGTGCTCACGCTGCAGACCCGCGAGCAGCATATCCGTCGAGAAAAGGCCACCAGCAATATCTGCACGAACCAGGGGCTATTCGCCCTGCGGTCCGCTGTCTACCTGGCAGCCTTAGGGCCGCAAGGTTTGCGGGAAACGGCAGAGCTTTGCACGCGCAAGGCCCACTATGCTGCAGAGCAGTTGACTGCTCATTCACGAATCGCTCTCCGCTTCAAGCGCCCCTTCTTCAAGGAATTCACCCTGGCAGTACAAGGGGACGTGACTGCTCTGCTGCCAGGGCTCCTGCGCGCAGGTTTTCATGCCGGCCTCGATATCGGGCGCTGGTATCCCGCCCACGCGAACTGCGTGAGCGTCGCAGTGACCGAGAAAAGAACGAAAACGGAAATCGACAACCTGGCCAAGGCTTACGCAGCAGAACTGAAGCCGTAGAATTCGTGTTGTTTCCACGCGAAGGCGCACGGCTAGGTGTGCCGGCGTCCGATCTGGCCAAGTTCATCGTGGATTAATCTCATGGATAAACGCCAATCTACCGAGCTGCTTTTCGAAATGAGCCATTCCGGCAGGCGCACGCACCGCTTGCCTGCCTGCGATGTGCCAATGCCTGGGGCATCCAAGTTGCTTCCCGCAAATGCCTTGGCAGCCGAACCGCCGCCATTGCCGGAAGTGGGCGAGATCGACCTGATTCGCCATTTCGTCAACTTGTCGGGGCGAAATATGTCGATCGACACCAACTTCTATCCGCTTGGCTCGTGTACCATGAAGTACAATCCGAAGCGCCACGAACGGCTCTCTTCCTTGCCCGGCCTGGCCGACCTCCATCCTTTGCAGTCGGACGAATCCTGCCAGGGCATGCTCGAATTGCTGTGGCAGACGCAGAACATCCTGGCCGAGATCGCCGGGCTGGAGGAAGTATCCCTGCAGCCGGCAGCCGGGGCTCATGGGGAACTGACGTCTCTTCTCGTTGCCTCGGCCTATTTCCGCGATCGTAAGGAACAGCGTACCCGCGTACTCATCCCGGATAGCGCGCACGGCACCAACCCTGCGAGTGCGGCCATCGCCGGCTTCGAGGCGGTCAGCATCAAGAGCAATGCACGCGGCCTGGTCGATCTGGAAGACCTGCGCGGCAAGCTGGATGAGCGGGCCGCCGTCTTCATGATTACCAATCCGAACACGCTCGGGCTATTCGACGACCAGATTGCCGTCATTACCGAGATCGTGCACGGCCAAGGGGCCCTCGTTTACCTCGACGGCGCCAACATGAACGCCATTCTCGGGATCACCCGACCTGGCGATTTCGGCGTGGACATGATGCACTACAACGTGCACAAAACGTTTACCGGCCCGCATGGCGCGGGTGGACCCGGTGCCGGTCCCATTGCGGTTCGCTCCCAGCTCGCCCCCTACCTGCCGGTCCCCGTGGTTGTCAAAGAGAACGATGCCTACCGCCTTGATTACGATAGGCCGAAAACGATCGGCCGCGTGCGCAGCTTCTTCGGCAACATCGGCATCCTGCTCCGTGGATACTTGTACATTCGCACGCTTGGGCCGCGCGGTCTGCGCGAAGTCAGCGAGAATGCCGTCCTCAACGCCAACTATCTCCTGGCCCTCGTCAAGGACGCCTACGATGTGCCCTACGGGCCGCGCTGCATGCACGAGTTCGTGGCCAGCGCACGCAACTTGCGCCGCGAACGCAAGATTAGCGCGATGGATATCGGCAAACGCTTGCTCGATTTCAGCTATCACGCCCCAACCGTTTATTTCCCGCTGGTGGTGCCCGAAGCGATCATGATCGAGCCAAGCGAAACGGAAAGCAAGGAAACGCTCGACGGTTTCGCGGATGCCCTGCTACGCATTCGCGAGGAAGATGCAGACTTCCTCCATAATGCACCCCATACACTCGGCATCAGCCGGCCCGATGAGGTCAAAGCCGCCAAGGAGCCGCTGCTGCGCTGGCGACCGCAACAAGCATGAACTTCCGGCATTCTCGGTCCTGAAGGCAGACGCATTCCAGCCACGACAAGGTGATTTAGCGCACTCCGGGGATGGAGTAGAGAACGGCCGGATCTGCGGATGGACATGGAAAGCTGAAGTGCCTGATCTGATTGGGCACATCCGGATGGCGATCGGGGATGCCAGGATCAAACCAACCGTTGCGCTTACGCTCATTCAACCTGTGCAGGATCGGGAAATGGTAAGCGCACTTCGGATAGCAGGGAGGCGGCTCGGCGGGCTGTGTCGCCTGCCCCGGGCAACTATTCGAGTCGGCCACGGCGGCTGTCGACGATCCGAACAAGACAATGGGCAACAGCAGCGCTAGCCAAAACGGAGTTGAGCGCGCCATTTTGCTACTCCCTGTGAGGTCATTCTCTTCGGGCCCAACTTTCTTGTCGGTCGTTCTTGCGGGACAACTTCATTGTCCGCATGCCGGAACGAGTAGGAAGAGCCAGCATTGCCACTACGGCCGATTTTTTCGTCAGGAGCCCGTCACTCAGACTCAATGCTTGTTTGAAGTCCGGCGTTCTCTTCGCGTGCAAGGGTGAGGCCATGAGCGATTCGGGCTGCCGCGTGCTGCCCTACGAGGCCGCGAGCGGACCGCACAACATGGCGGCCGACGAGGCCCTTTTGGAATCGGCCGCGTCAGGCATCGCATCGCTGAGATTCTACGGATGGTCGCAACCGACGCTGAGTCTCGGCTACTTCCAGCCGGAGCAACTGAGACGGTCCGACCGCCTGCGCGCGAAGTTGCCGTTTGTGCGTCGCGCTACGGGAGGAGCAGCCCTCGTGCATCACCTCGAGGTGACCTACGCGCTCGCTCTGCCGGCCGGCCCCTCGTGGCATGCAGGCGAATCCTGGCCATGTCGCATGCACAGGATTATCATTACCGCGCTTGGAGAGCTGGGCGTAAGGGCCTCCGCGCTGCCCTGTGCAAACGAGCTGGCATTCACGGGCCTTCTCTGCTTCAAGCACCAGACGCCCGGCGACCTGTTGATCGGATCGGACAAAATCGTGGGCAGCGCTCAGCGCCGGCAGCGTGGAGCGCTCTTGCAGCACGGCGGAATTCTCCTTGCGCGGAGTCCGTATGCACCGGAGCTGCCGGGAATCCTGGAACTAAGCGGTAGGAATTTGCCCGCGGAAGAGGTATGTAAGACCGTGACGGCCCACTTTGCGCGGGATACCGGATGGAACATGACCGGCGCAGCGTGGAGTGCCGCCGAGCGGCAGCGGACGGCTGAGCTGGCTGCGTCGAAGTATGCCAATGATGCCTGGAACTACAAACGCTAAACGGAGTCACATGCATGCCACGCGGGATCTTTGTCACCACCGGCAACAGCGTCGAAGGCTACGAAATCGTCGAATACCTTGGCATTGTCCGCGGCATCGTCGTGCGGGCACAGACCATCACGCAGGGAATCCGTGGGGCATTCTCGTCGATCATGGGAGGCAACATCCGGGCATTTGAAGAAGTCTGCGAGTCAGCTCGGTCCCAGGCGTACACGCGCATGGTCGAGCATGCCCAGGACGAGGGAGCTGATGCCGTCATTGCGATGCGCTATGATGCGACGGAATTCGCCCAAGGCGTCACGGAAGTGCTGGCTTACGGCACGGCAGTGAAGTTGAAAACCGGCCAGCACTAGTCCAATGCGTTTCGTGCAATTGGCTGCGTGACGCTCCAGACGCGCACCGACCCCGCGGTGCCGGGCAGCACTGCGGGGCCGGGGGGTCGGCAGGCAATCGGGTTAGCAGGCGGGCCTTCCTTGCTTCGTTGGTGCGGTCGTTCCTTCACAGCGACCGCTCCTCATTGAGTCGGAGCTGTCTCCAAGAACACCAGAGCGCCGGCTCCCGATACTTGGCGGGACACTCTCGAGGATTGGCTCGCGAGTGTTCTTCAGCAGCAGCTTACTGATCGATGAGCAGGCTGTTGCCGGGAGCACCTGCGGGCTGGGACGGAATGATCTGAACCTTCTTGGTGGGCGGTTCAGGCATCTTCTTGGGCGGCTCGGCGCCCTTCGGGGCGGGAATCGGCTCCGCCTTCGGAGGAGCCATCGTCGTGGAACCGCAAGAATTGCAAGTGTTGCAGGTCTCGCAGGTGTCGCAGCAGTCGTGATGGAACAGGCCACGCAGGCGATCCAGGAAGCAAGGCTTGCAAGAATCGCACGTGTTGCAGGTGTTGCAGGTATTGCAGGTATCGCAACCGCAATCCTTGTGGAACAAACCGCTGAAGCGCTCGTGCAGACCGGTGCCGCTGCCCCAGCCGCCGCCACAGCAGGAATCGCACGTATCACAACCACAATCCTTGTGGAACCAACCGCTGAGCTTATCCTTCAAGCGGTGACCCCAACCACACTCGCAGCTGTCACAGGTGTTGCAGGTGTTGCAAGTGTTGCAAGACGAACACGACGAAACCGGCGCCGCGGGAGCAGCCGCGGGGGGAACCCCGTCGGCGCCTGCGAGCCAGGCCGTCGTTACCAACAAGAAAGCAGCATTCACAATAAAACCTCCCTAAAGCAGTTGACTTCGGCCTATGGCCGTGGCCGCAGTGACCGGGAGTTCTCCACCACAGAAAACCTGCCGGGCCGCGCCTGTTCTCGTTCCCAATTCCTCCGAAACCAGCGTCCCAGGAACTTGAGATTGCCTAGGAGCGCCTACATACGCTGGGATCTGCCATCTTCTTTCGGCAACCAGGACAACACTTCTTTAACAGGTTTACCTGAAGACCTCAGGCTACCGATTCTTCGATTCTTCCGGCCGTCTTTTTCTTTATTGCCGGAAGCGCCCAGACCGTTGCCACGGGAAAGGCAGAATAGTCTCGCTGTGAGGCGCCACTTGACAGGAACCGGCGAGCCGAGCCCCGTCAGGGGCCGGGTTACGTAGCGCCACGCGCGCCCCTATAATGTCATCCAACTCATTGTCCGGCAGCGGCTAGCGAGAGGAGCGGTGCAGTGCAGAGCATTGCCAAGAGCTGGCATCTCCTACCCCACGATCGGGAAAGACAGGAACGATTGGGGGCTGCGCTGCGCGTTCCGCCCATCGTCGCTCAGCTTCTCTTGAACCGAGGGATCGCGGAGCCCGAGGCTGCCCGCCGGTTCCTGGAAGCACCGTTGCGTGGATTGCATGCTCCAGATCTGCTGCCTGGCATCCGTGAAGCGACGGAGCGTATTTTGAAAGCCGTCCACGATGGGCGGCGCATCTGCGTTTATGGCGATTATGACGTCGACGGCACGACGGGAACGGCAATTCTCTGGCAGGTGCTGCACCTGCTGGGCGCTCAGGCCGACTTCTACGTACCGCACCGGCTCGAAGAGGGTTATGGCCTCAACTGCGAGGCCCTCCAGCAGATTGCCAAATCGGGCACGTCTGTCGTCGTGACTGTGGACTGCGGCATCACCAGCATTGCCGAGGCTATCGAAGCCAGGCAACTCGGTCTGGAACTGATCATCACAGACCATCACGAACTCAAGGACAAGCTTCCCGAAGCAGCGGTGCTTGTGCATCCGCGCTTGCCGGGCACGTCTTATCCCTTTGGCGGCCTGTCGGGCGCAGGAGTCGCCTTCAAGCTTGCCTGGGCACTGGCCCAGCGCGCCAGCGGCAGCGAGCGCGTGACGCCGCGTTTTCGCGACTTTCTAATGGATAGCATCACGTTGGCAGCCCTCGGACTGGTTGCCGACGTGGTGCCGCTGCACGACGAGAATCGCATTTTCGTGAGGCATGGGCTCCTGCGCCTGCAACAGGCGCCTTCACCGGGACTCAAGGCGGTGATCGCCGCCTCGGGACTTGCCGAGAAAGCCCAGCTCTGTGCCGACGACATCAGCTTCAAATTGGCCCCTCGACTCAATGCCGTGGGCCGGCTTGGCAGCGCGCGGCTGGTGATCGAGTTGCTGACGACAACTTCCCCTCAACGCGCTGCCGATCTGGCCCGTTACCTGGAAGCTCAGAATGTCCAACGGCAGCAGTTCGAACGCCGCATTCTGGCGCGTGCCCGCGAATTGGCGGCTGAGTTTAATTCGGAAGACAGTCCCGCGCTCGTCCTTGCCGACCCCGACTGGCACGCGGGCATCGTCGGCATCGTTGCCAGCCGGTTGGTCGATCTCTATGCTCGGCCGGTGCTTCTCATCGCCCTGCGCAACGGGCAGGCCGAATCGGGCTTGATCGGCCAGGGTTCCGGCCGCTCCGTGCCTGGGTTCAAGCTTCATGAAGCACTGGAGGCGTGCGGCGAGCACCTGATTAGTCACGGCGGTCACGCGGCCGCCGCGGGCTTCAAGATACTGCCCGATTCGATTGACGCCTTTCGTACGCGATTTTGCGCATATGCAACCAAGCATTTCGAGACGAATAGCGCCGCACCCCGGCTCATCCTGGACACGGAAGTGCCCCTCAGCGCGCTGACTCCTGGTTTGCTGCGTGATTTGGATCAACTGGAGCCCTACGGTACCGACAATCGCCGGCCGCTGTTTCTGGCGACCAATCTCCAGGTCGTTGGCGATCCGCGCCGCGTGGGCGGCGGCGAACGCCACCTCAGTTTTCGGGTCCGCCAACAGAGTACTGCCTGGCGGGCCATCGCCTTTGGCAAGGCGGAGCGCCAGGAAGAACTCATGTCGGCGGCGGGCCGGTGTTGTCTCGTATTCACGCCACGCATTAACGAGTGGCAGGGCTATCGCCGTATCGATTTGGAAGTGGTAGACTTTCAAGCTGGTGCGCAGGCCAGTCTGGAGTAGGGGCACCTTGCTACTTTGCATTCTGTTGGGCGTGGACTAGTTTAGAGCAGTACGATTAACGCGATTGCCGGCACTCAGCTCCCCCCACGATTTGCGGCCGCCACGGAACGTGCGATTTAAAATCGGAGCGGATGAGACCATGAGCCGAACACTTCAAACGCTCTTCGACTACCTGGACAACCTCGACGCCCGTGCGCCACTGGAGGAACTCGAGAAGCAGCTCGCAAGCATCGATATCAAGTGCGCCGACGTGGCCGAGTTCATTCGCTTCTCCGAGCGCGGTTACATGCGAAACCTGGTGCGCGCGGGTCCCTGGTACAACGTGCTGGTCCTGTGCTGGAAAAACGGTCAACGCAGCCCTATTCACGATCATGCCGGGTCCACGTGTGCTGTTCGCGTGCTCCGTGGCGTCGCCACCGAGACCGTTTTTGACTTCGCGCCGAATGGACAGGTCTGGGCAACATGCTCGCGGAGTCATCGGCCGGGCAGTGTTGTCGGCAGCCAGGATTCGGATCTCCACCAGGTTTCCAACCTGCAGGAGGGCGACGCCGATCTGGTGACCATGCACGTCTACACACCGCCCTTGATGTGGATGGGGACCTATTCGCTCACGGACAATACACGCGGCCAAGAGCCGATGTTCGTTGAATTCTACGATGCCGCGGGAATTTAGAGCCTGTTGAAAAAGGGGTCTGACCCCTTGAGCTTTTCAAAGCTCGGTGGCTAAGAAATGGGCAGACTCCCTTGACTCTGCAAGGAGTCTGACCCCTTTTTCAACAGGCTCATACAATCGCCTGGAACACATAATGATCGAGCAGCGCAAGTTCATCACGGCCAATCCCGAGAACAGCGAGACGCCTCTTGAAGGCTTGCGGAGTTGGGTAACCCCAACCCGACTGTTCTTCGTGCGCAACCATTTTGACATGCCGCAACTGGACCCGGCCAACTGGAGGTTGCAGGTTGAAGGCTGCGTTGCCCATTGGAGAGTTTGGACGTGGGAGGAGCTGACCTCCCTTCCGGAGAGAACCGTATTTGCCACGGTCGAATGTGCAGGCAACGGTCGGTCCTTCCTGCGCGAGCGCGTGCATGGCGTGCAGTGGGGCGCCGGTGCCGTGGGCCACGCGGAATGGACGGGCGTGCCGCTGCACCGCATTTTGCAACAATCAGGGGTCAAGCCCGGCGCGCTCGAAGTGCTGTTCGAGGGTTGCGACCGCGGCACCGAGCCCGACCATCCGGAGCCCATGTACTTCGCCCGGAGCTTGCCGCTCGCCAAGGCACTCCATCCCGACACCCTGCTCGCCTATCGCATGAATGGGGAATTGCTCGAGCCAATCCATGGCTTCCCTCTGCGGCTCTTCGTTCCTGGCTGGTACGGCGTTGCTTCCGTGAAGTGGCTGAGGCGTATCGAGGTCCTCGACCGCTCCTTTCATGGCTATTATCAATCAGTCAAGTACACGGTCCAAAGCGCCACGCCGCAGGGCCGGGAAACGGTCATTGTGGGTCCGATGGCTTTGAAATCCGAGATCATCCGTCCCCAGAATGGAGAAATGCTTGGATTGGGAACGACGCGGGTCTTCGGCCTCGCCTGGGCGGGAGAACAGTCGGTCGCGCGCGTGGACATCAGCACGGACTGCGGCATTACCTGGCAGCCGGCCGAGTTGATCGGACCGCAGGCGGCCTATTCCTGGAGCTTGTGGGAGTATTTGTGGGAGATCGACGAGCCGGGTGAATACTCGATCCTGGCCCGAGCGACAGCCGCCAATGGCGACGTACAGCCCGAGGAGCACGACCTGCTGTGCGGAGGCTATCTCATTCACGACAGCCGGCCCACGAACGTGAAGGTGGCAGAGTCGCAGCGCTCGCAGGAGCAGCGTGCCGATTTCGAAACCATGCTCTACGACATGAACGCCTTCGCGGAAGCCAATACCCAGTTCCCACTCGATGTCGAAATGGAGTTCGCCGGCGGAGAAGGCATTTAGGGCTCTGTCAACTCTTTGGCGTCTCGCACCAAGAAATGAGTCACTCCGGCCGGCTGCCTGTCTCGGCCCCTCCGCGCTTCGCCGGCGGGTTTCTCGGCTCAAAATCGCCAGACTCCATGCTCCAATCCGGACCAAAGAACCCGGCAAATCGAATGCCCGCGTTCCCCTTCGTGAGGGTCTCGGAGCTGGTTACAACAAGATCGGGATACGCCACGCCGGACATGAAGTAGGGCCAACGATCGATGAGCCGCATGCCGTTCAATCCGGTCCCCGAAACGACGCCGACCGACGCTAAGTCGCTTCCGGGGCGCGGACGAATAAACGCACATGCCAGGTCTGTCCCTTCTTCCGCATGCGTGCCACATTGCACCCGGCCGCGATGCACCTGAACCGGGCTCTCGGCCAGAAGCGTCTTCCAGGCGCTATTCGTGTCGGCATTGCCATAGAGCACCACATTGCGATCACGCGTCTTCTCAGGGTCGAACGACTGGTCCGTCACGATCTCCAACGCGCCGTTGCCGCGATACCAAAACGTCTCGGCATCGAAGCGCGCCTTGGCAGAGGCCCAGGCATTTTCTTCGGGCGTCCCGTGTGTGCCGACCAAAAGTAACGCGTGGTGGCGGAACGCGTCTTTGAACGAACCATAACGCGCCGGCCCCTTCAGGTGGGGAGAAGGGGGGCCGGTGACAGACCATTTGCCGGCCGTCTGTGTGAGCCAGATACGGTGCTCCGCATCAGGCCAAGCAAGCGCAGGCAGGATTTGACCATCGAGGTGGATCTCGATGGGCTTGCCTGGAACGAGGTGCGCGATGTCGAGCGCAAGTCTTGCGACATTTTCAGTCTTGCCGGCGAAAGATCGCTTTCCCGGGTCGTGCGAGAGGTGGATGGAACTCAGCCGAAACGCGTGCAGCTGGGATTCGATGGTGGCCCAGCGACACCGCGCGGAGACGCCGGGGCTTGCCGCCTGGAAGTCGACCCGCGTCACCTTGTCCAAAGCTGGGATCGTATGTCGCGAGAAAAAATCGATCATGGGCGGCCAATCGACGCAGGCGTTCCCCCACCAGTGTTCCGCGCCGGGTTGCTCGTAGTAGACAAGGTCGGGATGGAAGCTGCCCAGTTCCTGGCGCATGGTCCGCGCCTGCTGCACCGGCACATTGGTATCCTTGTCGCCGTGAAGAATGTATACGCCCTCGTGGTCGAGATTGTGGACGAGAGCGAGCGTGTCGCTTGCCTGGGCGGCGCGCAGGAGGATTTCTTGCAAGGCGTCCGGCTGCTCGGGCCGGCGCATGCCCGCGTAGGACCACATGCTCACCCAGCCCGCGCTCGGACCGATGGCAGCGAAGCGATCAGGATAGGTCACGCCGATGTGCCAGGTCCCATGTCCGCCCATGGAATGACCGGTAAGATAGGTGCGCTGCGGATCCGTGCTGAGGCGCTTTTGCGCCAATTCCAGCACCTCCAGGGCGTCCAGGCGGCCCCAATCCTCCCAGTCGAAACCGTAGGGCCGGCGATTCGTTGGCGCGACAACGTTTACCCACGTCTTTGGAGCATAGCAAGAAGCCTGGCCAATGCCTTCGACACCTGCACCATGCAGGCTGAGGACGAGGCCGGGTCTGTTCGCGGTATTCTCCCTTTTGGCGCCGGCCTCTCCGGGACTCTTGGCGGGCACAAGCCCGTAGTACTGCACGCTGCCATCGATTTCACTCACGAAGGTGCACTTGCGGGTCTGCTCCGGCCGGAGCACGCGCAGGTTCAGGGAAGCAGTATCGAGCAATTCCTGCTTCTCCCCCTCGTGGCGGAGCAGTTTCACGTTCACGCTGCAACTGCCCTCGGCCTGAAGCGCAGGACCTACCATCTGAAAACCGGCCTTGTGAGTGCTCAAAGGCGGGATCGACGGCACCTGGGTAAGAACGGCATGATTGCCGCCAAGCGTCGTCTGAATGCTGAGATCATCCAGGCGTTGCGTCGTGGCATTGATCAGCACCAGGGCAGCGCAGGTTTTCACTTGCTCCCCGACGACGAGATCGGGCAGGGTCGAGTCGCTTGTATCAAGGAGCGCACCGGCCCGCGGCCGAATCAGCTTGACCTTCAACTTACCTCTACCCAGTTGGAAGAGCAGATCATTGGTGCCCTCCTTGAGCAGTACCGGCAGCCTGACATAGCCGTAACCGTAAGTGTCGCCGGTGTGCGGTTCACCATTCACGTAAACCATGATATGGCCCGAAGCCTCGAGGAGCATGATCGATGTTTGCTTCGCCGGCACCGCAAAGTAGGCGTAACCGCCGTTGAGCCCGGCGCGCCCGAAGCCGCCATCCTTGTCTGCCTTTACTCGCTCCCATTTGCGCACGGAGCCGCTCGCCAGCGTCACCGTGTAGCCCGGCTTCGGAGCCTTCCATGTTCCAGCGACGATCTGGCTTTCGACGGGATCCTGGTGAAACGCGGAGCGCCCTGGGCGCGCCACGGAAGGCAGGATTTCGCACTCCGTGAACGTCAGCGTCTCCGCTGGAACTGTTGTTGACGCATCTGCCGGTTCACGCCGACTTTGGGCCACCCCCAGCGAAAAGTAAGCTACGGGGAGAAAAGCAAGCCCACAAAGAAAGAGAATTACCCGGGGAAAGCGAAAGGCCCTGCGGGCAGCGCCACCCGTGGCCATTTGCGAGGAATTACGGTACTGTTCCAAAGTCATCGCCTCTTTGCTCCGCTTTGCGCAACTTCTGCACCTGGCTATAATGGTGATCTGCTTTGCATTCGGGAAGGAAAGGTTGTTCATGCCGCTTGATTGGAGCCCTTTTGTCGAGATCGTCCGGCGCCACCAGCGATTTCTATTTACGACTCACGTGCGCCCGGACGGCGACGGCCTCGGCTCCATGAAAGCCCTCGCACTCGCTCTGCAGCAACTGGGAAAACAGGTCCAGCTAGTCATCGCCAGCTCGATGCCGCCGCGTTATCGCTTTCTAGATCCCGAGGGAGCGATCGCACAATTCAGCCCGCCGGGCGATTCGTGGCGTCAGGCCGAAGTGGCCATCATACTGGATACCGGCACGTGGAACCAGTTGGGCAATTTTGGGCCCTTCTTGCGGACCCTGCCCGCAGCCAAGCTCGTCATCGATCATCACCAGACTCAAGACGACCTTGGCGCCATACGCCTTGTCGATGCGACGGCGGAGGCGACAGGTCGCCTGGTTGCCGAAGCCATCGGCGCGCTGGGAGTGCCTCTCTCCAGTGGCGTGGCCAACATGTTGTTCGTGGCCCTGGCGATGGACACCGGCTGGTTTCGCCACAGCAATGCGACGGCCCCAACCTTTGCCCTTGCCGAAACCCTGCTCCGGGCGGGTGCCCAACCGACAGCACTTTATGAAGAGCTGTTCGAGGCGAACACGCTGCCAGGCTTGAAGCTGAAGGGACGGGCGCTCGATAGACTGCAAGTGGTTCACAATGGTCAGGTCGCTTACACGGAAATCCGCCTGAGCGACTACGAAGAAACCGGTGCAACGCCACAAGACACGGAGGATCTGGTAAATTTCACGCGTAGCGTGGCCGGCGTCGAGGTCGGGCTCCTTTTCGTGGAGCAGCAGCGCGGCGGCGTGAAAGTTAGTTTCCGTTCGCGGGCCCGTGTCGACGTCGCCCGCATCGCCGAGCAGTTTGCGGGCGGCGGGCATCGCCTGGCTTCCGGCGCCACTATCGAGGCGTCGCTCCCCGAAGCGCGCGCCCGCGTCCTACTGGCCGTGACAGCCGCGCTGGATGCCACCCGTTGATCCTCCCGCCTGGAGTCCTCCCGCATGAGCGATTCAACTAGAGATAGCTCACCGATGGCACGGCGTTCCTTCATGAAGTGGGCCATCCACGGCATGGGAGCCATCTTCGCCGCCGTCCTCGGCGTTCCGGCCCTGGCATATCTGATCGATGCTCGCAACCGCCCCGCCCGCACCAGCGACCTGCGCACGGTCGCGCGCCTGAGCGAGCTAGAGATCGGCGTGCCCAAGCAGGCGGCGATTTACGACATTCGCCAGGACGCCTGGACCCTGCACCCCAACGACGTGCTCGGCCGGATCTGGCTCATCCGCCGCGACACGGACAAGGTGGATGTCTACACAACCTCCTGCCCACACCTTGGCTGCTCCATCAACTGGGAAGAGAAGCAGAAGCTCTTCATTTGTCCCTGTCACGGCGGCACGTTCGACGGAAGCTGTCAAAAGGTAGAGCTTGCGAACGCCGCGAATCCCGCACCGCGCGGCATGGATTCCCTCGAGCATCTGCTCGTCCGTGATCCCGCCAGTCCGGATGACAAGCCGGATTTCTTCATTCAAGTGAAGTATCAGAATTTCATCCAGGGCAGGCACGACAAAGTGCCCAAGGCGTAACCTGCGGCTCGGGCAAATGCTTGACTTGCGTTTTTAGAAGAGGAAACGTCGTGGGCGCAACGCTTCACCAGTGGTTGGACCACCGCACAGGCTTCCGCAAATTCATCGAAGTGCTGCTCATCGAACACATCCCCGGCGGAGCGAAGTGGCGCTATGTGTGGGGAAGCTGCCTGGCGTTCGTTTTCATGCTTCAGCTTGTGACGGGCGTCCTCCTCATGACGTCTTACAGCCCCAGCGACAGCACGGCGTGGTCGAGCGTCTATTTCATTCAATACCAAATGGATTTCGGCTGGCTGATCCGCGGGTTGCACCACTTCGGCTCGCAAGCGATGGTCGTCCTGCTCGGCATTCACATGTTGCAGGTAGTAATTGCCGGGGCCCATCTTCCTCCTCGCGAAGTGAATTGGTGGCTGGGGCTGGCGTTGCTCGGCGCGGTGCTTGGCCTAAGCCTGACCGGCTACCTGCTTCCCTGGGACCAAAAGGGCTACTGGGCGACGCAGGTGGCAACCAACATCGCCGGCAACTTGCCGGTGCTGGGGCCGTTCATGCAAAAGGTCATTGTCGGCGGCCCGGTTTATGGACATCACACGCTGACGCGTTTCTACACCCTGCATGTGGCAATCTTGCCGCCGCTGATCATCGCCCTGATCATCGCCCACCTCTACGTGTTTCGTCGTCACGGCGTGACGACGCCCGCGAATGCCAAGGGCGAAGGCTGGTTCTGGCCCGATCAAGCCTTCCGCGACATGGTCGTGAGCATGCTCATCTTTGGAGTTCTGCTTGGCCTGGTCGTCTGGGGCGATGGCCACAAGATCGAAACGCCTGGGCAGATTGCCGCCCAGGATGGATTATCGGGGGATTCGCCAGCACCGGAACGCAGCCTCTGGGATCGTATTGCCCACGCCGGTCGCGATGGCCGCGGTGCTAACCTCGATGCGCCCGCCGATCCCTCCAAGGCATACCCGGCCCGGCCGGAATGGTATTTCCTCTTTCTGTTCCAGCTTCTCAAGTATTTCGAGGGCGATCAGGAAATGATCGGTACCGTGGTCATTCCACAAGCAGCAACCCTGCTGTTGCTGATCCTGCCGCTTCTTGGGATCGGCAAGATGCGCAAGTTTGGCCACGCCTTCGGCATCGCAGTCATTGTCGGCCTGTTGGGCAGCGTGGGCGTGTTGACCTTCCAGGCGCTCGCGCAGGATCGTGCAGATACTGACAGCGCCAGGAAATTTCGCGAAGACAAGGAACAGGCCGAGCGCCTTGCAGGACGAGCCATCGAACTCGCCGGCAATGGCATTCCGGCGGAAGGGGCTGTGCTGTTATTGCAACGCGATCCCTTGACGCGCGGCAGCGAACTCTTCGGCCAACACTGTGCCGCCTGTCACAATTGCGGCAGCCAATTCGCCAAGGACAGCGCCAGCGCTTCCGAACTCGAAGGATTCGGCACCAAGGAATGGGTAGCTGGACTGCTACGCACTCCGGTCAGCCCTGCCTACTTTGGCCACACGAAATTGAAGGAAATGAGCGGCTGGGTGAAGCGAACGCGCGCCAAGGCCAAGAAAGACGGCAAGGAGGCAGAACTCGACGTAGAGTTTGAACAGGTCGCCCAGTGGTTGGGCAGTCATCCGCGCGGGGCTGCGCCGGACAAGGCCGACCAGTCACCCCTGGCAAAAGGGTACCGTGTCTTCGAAAACCGCTGCAGTGAGTGCCACACCTACAAGCAGCCGGCCAGCGAAGCGGGGAAGGGCCCTGATTTTACCGGCTACGGCGACGCCGAGTGGCTGCGCATGATGATCCTGGCGCCCTATCAGCCGTTGCGTTATGGCGAAAAGAACCAGATGCCCGCGTTCCGCAACCTGGAAGGCCCTGGTGGCGAGATCGTACGAATGGAAGTCTCGGAAAAGAACCCAAGTACAAAGCTCACGCAGCTTGGGGATGTGGATCGCGAATTGATCATTCGCTGGCTCTTGAAGGATTACCGGGTCGTCTTTGGCGGCGAGCCAATCTCGGCCCCGCCTCAGCGCTGATCGCGGCCGAAAGCAAATCTTACTTAAGGCACGGCTCGGAGGAACGCGAGAGAGCGCCGGGCCGTCTCCACGGCGTTATGGCTATGCCGGCTGAGCTCGACATGCACGCCGCCGTCATAGTCGATGTCCCGCAAAGCCCGGAGCACCGACGCGAAGTCGATCTCGCCCTCGCCAAACATCAAATGATCGTGAATGCCCTGGCGCATGTCTTCGATGTGGAGGTTCCAGAGCCATTCGCGCCAGCGCCGCAGGTGATTGGCGATGGGCACCTCGCCCAGGCAGTGCAGATGACCGACGTCAATAGTCAGGCCAAACCGTGGATGACCGACGAGTCCGTGAAGCTTGGCGAACAGCTCCATCGTGTCGATCAACATGCCCGGCTCGGGCTCGAAGGCCAGCCGCACTTGCCGTTTTTCGGCATGCTCGCAGAGCGACCGGCAACCCTCGACCAGTAGATGCAGCGCCGTGGCGTCATCCAGGTCAGGTCCTCGGCTCCCCGACCAGAAGCTGACCGCATCAGAACCAAGCTCCTTCGCGAGGTCTACCGCGCGCCGCAGGAAATCCAGTCGCTTCTCGCGAGCGTGCGCCTCCAAGCTCACGAGCGTTGGTTGATGCTTGTGCCAAGGATCGAGCAAGAACCGGGCCCCCGTCTCGATGACGGAATGAAGTTCCAACCTCTGCAAGAGCGACCGGCAAGAACGAACCTGCCCACTGAGCTGGTCGTCGAACGGATTGAGCGCGTGGTAGTCCAGCGTGATCGCCACGCTTTGGTAGCCCAGGTCCGCGAGGATGGCCAGGGCGTCTTCCAGGCGGTGGTGAGCAAAGCCGTTGGTGTTGTAGCCTAAGCGCATGATCGTCAGTGGCTCGCAAGGAATTCTCAGGGTAACTTATAGCCAAGGAAAGGCTAGCGTCTGCAAATAATCTCCCCTCGCCCCGGTACTCCGGGGAGAGGGGTCGGGGGTGAGGGGCCTTGCCGGGGATGATTCGTCCCCCTCACTCCCGACCCCTCTCCCCCGAAGCGGGGGCGAGGGGAGATTAGTACCTGCCCATCGCCAAAACGAAGGTTCACTGCTTCGCGCCGAGACATCTTATGCGGATTGCCGTTGCCGGGTTCATGCACGAGTCGAATACCTTCAACTCCCTGCGCACGGATCGCGCCGCCTTCCTGGCGCAGAGTCTCACGTTTGGTCCGGCAATTCTGGAGGAATGGCGCAATGCTCACCACGAGCTGGCCGGGTTCATCGCGACCATCGTCGAACAGGGCGATGAACCTGTCCCGATCGTCATGGCCTGGGCCACGCCGTCCGGCCCAGTGGTGGATTCGGTCCTGGATGAAATTACCACCTTCATGATCGAGGAGCTGCAACGCCAGCGGCCCGACGGTTTGCTTCTGGCCCTGCATGGTGCCATGGTGGCGGAGTCGTATCCCGATGCGGACGGCGAAATCCTCACCCGGCTACGCCACGCCCTGGGTCCCGATTTCCCCATCGTCGTCACTTTCGATCTGCACGGCAACCTGTCTCAGCGGCAGATCGAGCATTGCACGGCGGCTGTCGCCTACCGCACCTGCCCGCATGTCGACCAATTCGACTGCGGCCGGCGCGCGGCCAATCTCCTTTACCGAAAGCTAAGGGCCGGCATCGCCATCACCCAGGCGATCGCCAAGCCGCCCATGATCGTCAACATCATGGCTCACGATACTTCGCGGGAGCCGCTGCGCTCGCTCCTCGCGGCCGCCCGCGCCCTGGAATCCAGGCCCGGGATTCTCTGCGTCAGCCTCCTCCCAGGATTTGCCTACGCCGACGTGCCCCAGATGGGCCCATCGGTCGTGGTGGCCACGGCGGGCGATGCGGAACTGGCGCAAACCGAAGCCGATCGCCTGGCCCGCGACCTCTGGAATGTCCGGGATCGACTAATTGCCAGACTACCCGATGCAGCCGCGGCCGTCGCGCAAGCCCTCAAGGCGGAGCGCTTGCCCGTTGTGCTCGTCGACACCGGCGACAATGTCGGCGGCGGCTCGGCCGGCGATGGGACCATCCTTCTCATGGAAATGCTGAAACAGGGGGCGACCGATGGCGTGGTCTGTCTCTACGCACCGGTGGAAGTCCAGCTGTGCGCCGCAGCCGGCGTCGGCAACACAGTAAGCCTCTCGGTAGGCGGCAACGTAGATCGCCTGCATGGCAATCCTGTCCACGTCACCGGCCGGGTTCGCCTGCTGCATGACGGCAGATATATCGAGCACGCGGTCCGCCACGGCGGTCGCCGCGTGAACGACATGGGCCTGACTGCGGTAGTCGAACTCGAAGGCCGTAATCTCCTAGTGCTCAATACCCTTCGCCATCCGCCCTTCAGCCTGGGGCAGCTGACCTGCCTGGGCATTGAGCCCCAGAGGCAAAGGCTCCTCGTTGTGAAAGCCGCCATTGCCTATAAGGCTGCCTATGCGCCCGTTGCCGGCAGCATCATCGAGGTCGATACGCCAGGACTGACCGCTGTCAATCCCGAGCGCTTCACGTACCTGCATATCCGCCGGCCGATGTATCCGCTCGACGCGTGATGATGTCCAGACTGTATTCCGATAGAATTGACGAACAAAGATAGGTGGTCAGAAATGCTGCCGCGCGAAGTGATTCGCCAAATCCGTCGACTGCACATCCGGGCGCGCCGGGCCGTGGAAGACCTTGTTGGCGGCGAATACCACAGCGTTTTCAAAGGGATGGGCATTGCCTTCGAAGAGGTCCGCGAGTATCAGCCCGGCGACGACATCCGCTCGATCGATTGGAACGTAACCGCCCGCATGGGGCATCCCTTCATCAAGCGCTTCATCGAAGAACGCGAGCTGACGGTGATGCTCGTGGTCGATGCGAGCGGCAGCCAGCAGTTCGGCACGCAAATGCAACAGAAGCGGGAAGTCATTGCCGAGCTGGCTGCCGTGCTCGCCTTCAGCGCCATCAGCAACAACGATAAGGTCGGGCTGATCAGCTTCACTGACCGCGTCGAGTGTTTCGTGCCGCCGCGGAAAGGCTCCCGCCACGTCCTCCGTCTGATCCGCGACATCCTGTTCTTCCAGCCGACCCACCGGGGCACCGCCCTGACGGCCGCACTCGATTTCCTGCACCGCATCATTCATCGCCGGGCCATCATTTTCCTGCTCAGCGATTTCCTCGACAAGAATTTTGAGCGGGCCTTCAAACGCACCGCCCGCCATCACGACCTGATCGCCATCCGCATCGCCGACCCGCGCGAAGAAAGCCTACCCGAGGCGGGTCTCGTCGAGCTGGAAGATGCCGAGAGCGGTGAACGCCTTCTGCTCGATACCTCTAGCGCGCGCGTCCGCAAGGCCTACGCAGAGGCAGCGGCGCAGCGGCGCGATGCCCTGCAGCAACTGGCACGCTCCTGTCGTGCCGATCTGATCGAAGTTTCGACAGACGGCAGCCACCTCGACGCCCTCGTGCACTTCTTCCGCCTGCGCGAACGCCGACTGAGGAAGACATGAAGAGACACAAGCAAGAAGAAAAAAGGCAAAGCTCGGCCGGGCAGGGACCGTTGTCCTCCTGCATGCGACTGTTGCTTTGCTCATTTCTTACTCTTGTTGGAATGCATGCGCCAGCCGCCCCCGCGGCGGAAAAGGGGGTCATCGAGCAGAAATCCGGCCCAGCCCTGTTGCGCATTGAGGCTCCGAAGACCGAAGCCGGCCAGGTCGAAATTCGTCTCTCCGATGAGTTGTCTCTCACTCTCAGCGTGGTAGGGCCGGCGTCATTGGAAGTGGCTCAAGTGCAGGAGCTGACCCCGTCCAAAGATTGGCAACTACGGAACAAGTCCGAACCGCAGAATACCCCCGTCGACGGAAACCAGGTGCGCTGGGAGCAGTCCTTCACTTTGGTTCCACTCAAGCCTGGCGATCTGCCGCTGCAACTGGCCAACCTCCGTTATCGCTTTGCCCCCAGCACGGACGCCTGGCAGGAGGCATCCTGGCGGCCAATCCCGGTGCGGATTGTCACGGAGATTGAGCACGCCGACCTGAGCGAACTCCGCGATGTTACGCCGCCCGAGGAAGTCCCCCCGGAACCTGCCTCCAGATGGCCATACGTATTGCTTGGGATCGTGGGGGCAGGCCTGCTTCTTCTCTCTGCCTGGTACTGGTCGCGCCGGCACTGGCGCGGTGGTCGACAGACCATTTCGCCAGACCAGTGGGCGCTACGAGAACTGCAACTGCTGACGGTCTCACCATCAGCAACCAACGAGGAAATCGAACGCTTCCATCTTCAGCTTTCCGATGTCATGCGCCGCTACATCGAGCTGCGCTTCCAGGTGCCAGCACTCGAGCAGACCACGACCGAATTCTTCGCAACCCTAAGTCCATCGCCTCTTTTGAACGCCGACGGACAGGCTCTGCTGCGCGACTTCATGGAACGTTGCGATCTTGTCAAATTCGCGCTCGTCCGCCCCGGCCCGGAAGAGTGCCGCAAGCTATCGGAGATGGCATGCCGCTTCGTGACGCAGACGGCGAGCGGTAATCGACAGGAGCAGGTTGAGCTTGCCGAAGCACTTCGGAAATAGCGCGCGTCGTAACAAACCTAGCTTCTTCAGCGCCATGTCGCAACCGCCGTCACGGATTGACGATTACTTCACCGACAGGCCCGCGGAACAGGATCTCCAAACGATTGAGAACGTCGCGTCCCAAGATGCGTTCGCTGCCGACAAAGTCCGCCTGCAGCCGGCACGGATAATCTTGCCCGTCAAGCTGGACCCAGACATGAAATGCCAGCGTGGCCGCTGTACCTCCTGCGACACCGCTGATTAACCCTTGCACGCCCGAACTCGGATCCAGCTGAAGAAGTTGACAATCCGTCCAAGGCAAGAGGCTTGCATCTGCTCCCGTATCGGGAATCACTCGGTCCAGGACAACTCCCGGCACCCCGCCTGCCTGCCGAAACCCCACGCTGATCACCGGCAAAGGTTCACCCGGATAACTTGCGTGGTAGGGAAACGTAGAGCGGCGGATGCGGCACGGTTCGTCTTCCCTTCCGACGCAGATAAAGAAAGGATGCAGCCCCGTCTCCTCGGCCGCGTGAAACACGGCGACGGGGCTAGTGCCAGAGGCGATCACCTTTCCATCGGCAAAGCCAATCCACTGGCCTTGATACTGATCAAGGAGTCGGTCGCGGACAGCCCAATAGTGTCTTTCCGCTGAAGTTCTATGCCACTTGCGGAGAACTTTCTTGTTCATAGAATGAACTTCTACAAATGCCGCACTGGCGATTATTTCCCGGTTTTTCCGGGAAAACCTCACTCTATCAAGC